>Ga0136846_1218475_pt1 | contig 10680 bp, 10 predicted proteins | sample HopSoiMetagenom2_FD_96841 | JGI IMG/M metagenome (GOLD analysis project Ga0136846, IMG submission 96841) | Grasslands soil microbial communities from Hopland, California, USA - 2 Assembly 2016 (version 4) | ecosystem: Environmental > Terrestrial > Soil > Grasslands | place: USA: Hopland... | reverse complement strand
CGTTTCACATACATAACATTCTGCCGTGTCAATTATTTTTGTCCATTGATATCCGTATTTTCTTGCAGGCAATTTATATTGTAAGGGTTCCTCATGGGCATTAAAAATAATGTAGAAGTCTTCGTCCCGGATCGGCTTTCCATCGTTATCGGTGTAATGAATACCGAGCCCGTTCAGATAAACTGCCAGGGATTTTGCAAAATCCGTTTTCCAGTTCTCGTCATTCATTTCTTTGCCATCCGGCATAAACCAGGCAATATCATGCAAACCGTTTCCCCTGATGGCCTGCCCTTTAAACCATTTTTTTCTTGAGAAAACATCGTGTCGCTGATAGATTGATATTAATTGTCGCGTGAAATTTAATAAATCGTTGTCGGCTTTTTCCCAATCGATCCAGGAGATTTCATTATCCTGGCAATAAGCATTGTTGTTTCCATTCTGTGTTTTTCCCAATTCGTCGCCTGCTACAAGCATAGGAACTCCCTGTGATAAAAAAAGAGTAGTCAGGAAATTTCTTTTTTGCCGGTTTCGCAGTTGAACTACTTGCTCATCGTTAGTTGGCCCTTCCGCGCCGCAGTTCCATGAACGATTATTTGTTTCTCCATCTTTATTGTTTTCACCATTCGCTTCGTTATGCTTTTCATTATAAGAAACCAGGTCATGCAAAGTGAACCCATCGTGTGCTGTAATGAAATTGATACTGGCTGTGGGACTTCGGTAATCATTTTTATATAGGTCAGAACTGCCGGTAAAGCGCTCTGCAAATTCGGAAAGCATGCTATTTGCTCCTTTCCAGAAATCTCTCATACAGTCACGGTACCTTCCGTTCCATTCTGCCCAGCCTGGTGGAAATCCTCCCACCATGTATCCGCTTTCGTCAATATCCCATGGTTCGGCGATCAATTTAGTTTGAGAAATTACAGGGTCCTGGTGAATGATATGGAAAAAAGCACTCAACCTGTCTACTTCGTGGAGTTCTCTTGCCAAAGTCGAAGCCAGGTCAAACCGAAAGCCGTCGACGTGCATTTGAATTATCCAATATCGCAAGCTATCCATAATAAGGCGCAACACATTTGGCATATTCGCATGCAGTGTATTTCCGGTGCCTGTATAATCCATGTAGTACCGTTTATCCTGCGTAAGGCGGTAATAAGCAACATTATCAATTCCACGAAACGAAAGAGTTGGACCCATGTGATTACCTTCCGCTGTGTGGTTATACACAACGTCAAGTATTACTTCAATCCCTGCTTTATGGAGTTCTTTTACCATATTCTTAAATTCATAAATCACTGTCCCTGGCTTTTTATTACTGGAGTAGCGTGGCTCGGGCGCGAAAAAACAGATCGTGTTATAACCCCAATAGTTAGTTAATTTCCTTTCCTCAAGATGCCTGTCATTGATAAAAGCGTGAATGGGCATTAACTCTACTGCAGTAATTCCAAGTTTTTTAAAATATTCTATCATAACAGGGTGGGCAACGGCCGCATAAGTGCCCCTGATGTTCTCGGGAATTTGAGGATGAAGTGCTGTCAATCCCTTTACATGGGTTTCATAAATAATTGTTTTGTGATATTCGATCTTAGGAGGCCTGTCATCTTCCCAATCAAAGTCTTTGTCAGTGACAACGCTTTTCGGAATAAATTCCGCATTATCTTTTTCATCAAAACTGAGATCAGCCAGTTCGTCACCTATCTTATATCCAAAGTGTGAGTCGTCCCAACATAAATGCGAAGAAAGTTCTTTTGCATACGGGTCAATCAATAATTTATTAGGATTGAAACGATGGCCCTCGGCGGGTTTGTATTCTCCGTGGACCCTGTATGCGTAGTACTGACCGGGGGCAAGACCAGTTATATAAACATGCCACACATGGTGTGTACGTTCCTCCAATTTTATTCGGCTGATTTCGTTTTTCCCTGTGTTGTCGAAAAGGCATAGTTCAACAGCTGTAGCATTCTCTGAAAATAAAGCAAAGTTTACGCCTTGTCCATTCCAGCTTGCACCTAACGGAAATGGTGAGCCCGGATAAACCGATAAATTCATTTTATCATCTAAGTTTTCTTCGATCGGCAACAAAAGTTGCCTTGAAATCTATAGTGTCAAACCGGGATGATTCGACAATGCGCGCCCGTTTTGCCAACTAGAATTTAAAGCAGTCAATAATTCCCAGCCCCGAATAAGAGTTTATTATTAAGGTTGCCCGTCTCCTCCCGAGGAACCATATATCTGCCCGTTTGCAAAGCTGGCATCACTGGCAGCGAGTTGAACATAGATCGAAGCAAGTTCAGCAGGTTGACCGGGTCTGCCAAGAGGAGTTTGTGCTCCGAACTTCATTAGTTTTTCCTGCGTTGCTCCTCCGCTCACCTGCAACGGTGTCCATATGGGTCCGGGTGCCACACCATTCACGCGAATGCCTTTGGGGCCTAATTGCTTGGCTAAGGATTTTACATAATTCATCGTCGCGGCTTTTGTTTGTGCATAATCATAAAGATCCGGTGATGGATCATAAGCTTGTTCAGAAGCCGTGGCGATGATCACTGATCCCGGTTGGAGATGGGATAATGCGGCCTTGATGATCCAGAAAGGAGCATAAATATTTGTCTTCATGGTCCAGTCAAACTGTTCGGTAGAAATATCCGTAAGAGATGCATGCGTTTGTTGCCGGGCGGCATTGTTGACCAATATGTCCAGTCCTCCAAGACTTTTCACAGCTTCATCCACCAATTTTTTGCAGAATTCTTCTTCACGAATATCGCCAGGAATAGCAACACCTTTTCTGCCTTCAGCTTTGATAAGAGCGATCACTTCTTTTGCATCTTCTTCTTCAGCCGGCAAATAATTTATCGCAACGTCGGCACCTTCGCGTGCATAAGCAATTGCAGCCGCACGTCCCATTCCTGAATCTCCACCGGTGATCAATGCTTTGCGACCAGCCAGTCGGTTCGAGCCCTTATAACTTTTTTCTCCGTGATCCGGGCGCGGTTCCATTTTGCCTGCCAGTCCCGGCCACGGTTGCGATTGACTTTTAAATGGAGGTTTCGGATATTTCGTTGTTGGATCTTCAAGACCGTTAATGGAAAAATATTCAGCCCTGACTTTCGTCCGTGCGAATACAGGCGATACAGTTAATGCAGTTAATCCCGCCCCAATGCCTTTAATGATTTTTCTTCTTCCTATTTTGTTGTTGTCATCCATGTTACATCTTTTTACCTGGTTTAGTTTTTTGAAAGGTTCATGGCCGTTTGTTTTTTACTTCCTGGGGCTCGTTTTCATGCACCTTTCTTTCTCGTTGTGAAGGCTCATGATCAGACATTTCTCTTCCTTCTGATTTATCACTTGGCTCCAGTATTTTACGAGTATTCTCAGCAACGAGATTATCCGGCAGCATCGCCGACATGGCTACATGTGATTTTGCACCTGATACAATTCTTCTGTTTCCATCCATCAATGCCTCGAAGGCATCTTCAGCGACTTCTTCCGGAGAACCTAATTCTTTTTCGCGGTAATTCACTGTGTGCTCAGCATCCGCTTTGCGAAAGAAATCTGTGTCCGTAGCGCCGGGCATCAATAATGTCAGGGTAACATTTGTATCTTTTACTTCATTGATCAAAGCCTCAGTAAAAGAAAGCAAAAATGCTTTCGAAGCTCCATATACACTTAACAGGGGTGACGGAGCTTTGCTCACTTCAGATCCCACCTGTAATATTTTTCCTTCATTGCGTCGTACCATGTCCTTCAAAAAATACCATGTAAGTGCAACGGGCGTTACAATATCTAAATGGATAAGGTCAAGATTTCGCTGTAGGTCGGTCTCGATGAATTTGCCCCACTGGCCCTGCCCGGCATTGTTTACCAAAGCATAAATATCAAGCTGTTTGTTTTTTATTTCTTCATAGATCTCTTTGGCGGCATTTGGTTCAAACAGATTTTTTTCAATGGTGATAACATCAATTCCAAATTGATCACTAAATTCCATTTGAACATCCGCCAGCCTCTCTTCTTTCCGGGCGACGATCACGAGATTGTAACCATGCTTTGCAAACTGCCTTGCGATTTCATAGCCAATGCCACTGGTGCCACCGGTAATTAAAGCATATTGATAATTATTTGCCATAAATGTTTTTTTTTATTTCTCAAAATGATTACTACGGATTCAGGATTACTTTTACGCAAGCATCCTCTTTCTTTTTGAAAATATCATAACCGTGCGGGGCTTCACTTAAGGGGAGGCGGTGTGTTACAATATCATTCAACACCACCTCGCCTTCTTCGACGAGCGCAACGAGCTTGTCAATATATTTTTGAACAGTGGCTTGTCCAAAACGAAGGGTCAGTCCTTTATCGAATATGCGGTGAATGGGGAAATTGTCATAGTTGGTTCCATACACCCCTACCACTGTCACGGTACCGCCTCTTCGCACTGCTTTGAAACAATCTTCCATGACTTTTGATGTTCCCTTTTCAAAATTGATAACAGATTTTACTTTTTCGAGAAAGCTTCGGTCGGCTTCCATGCCTACCGCATCCACGCACACATCAGCGCCGCGGCCATCAGTCAGATCTCTTATCAATTCTATCGCGTCTGTTTTATCAGGATTAATGGTATCAACTTTATTTACCTGTTCCGCTTTTTCTAACCTGTAGTCAAGTGGGTCAATAGCGATCACGCGACCGGCTCCCTGCAGCCAGGCTGCTTTCTGTGCCATCAACCCTACAGGGCCAGAACCAAATATGGCCACGGTTTCTCCTCCTTTTAATTCCGCCCAGTCTATAGCCGACCATCCTGTTGGAAAAATATCAGTAAGAAAAAGAACCTGCTCATCGCTTAAACCATCAGAAACTTTACGCGGACTGACATCCGCATACGGAACGCGAACATATTCCGCCTGGCCCCCGCGGTAACCACCATACAGATCAGTATATCCAAATAGTGCTCCCCCCTTTCCTTCGGTCACATCTCCTTCGGGTCCGTAATGATCGGGATTGGAATTCTCACAATGGGGATGTAAACCATGCTGGCAGAAATAACATTGGCCACAGGCGATGGGAAATGGCACTACAACACGATCACCTTTTTTTAACTTCTTTACCTCCGTTCCAGTCTCTTCGACTATTCCCATGAACTCGTGGCCCAATGTCATGTTTTTCATTTGAGGAATAAAACCATCATAGATATGAAGATCGGAGCCACAGATGGCGGTAGAAGTAACTTTTAAAATTATATCTTTCGGATCTTCGATCACCGGGTCATCCACGTTATCTACACGAATGTCCCCCATCTTGTGAAAAACAGCCGCCTTCATTTGTTTTATATTTACAATGCAGCAAGACGATGCCTTGCTTGAAAAATAAAAAATAGTCTTTAAAGCTCTCCACACTATGATTCAATGTCTGCGGTTTCGCTTCTTTTCTCTTTCTCCCAGGAATAAACACCTTCATCCTCTGCCTCCATGTTGATGTGTGATTCTGCAATGAATGTGAGCAGTTGATCAGTGTCTTCCTCTTCATTTAATGTTTTTTCGAGAATGTCGGCAACACGCGACAACTGCATGGTAATGGCCAGCTGAACAAGGCCGCCATATGAGGCGATCTCATAATGCTCAACCTTTTGCGCAGCGATAATGAGCGCCGCATCTCTTGTCATCGTGCCCTCTTTTGTTTCGCTGATAATTGTTTCCGCTTCGCGAACCAGCCCATCCATAGCCTCACATTTTTTCCCTCCAGCTTTTTTTCCAATGATCTTAAAAACGCGTTCAAGCCTTTTTACGTGTCGTTCTGTTTGTGTTGTATGATCAGCAAAAGCATCTTCAAGTTCTTCGGTCGTGGCAGCCTGTTGCATTTTGGGCAAGGCTTTTAATAACTGCTGCTCTGCGTAATAAATATCCTGCAACTGGTCAGTGAAAAATTTTTCAAGCAAAGATTCATTTGCTTTATTTTCCTTATTATTTCCATTAGCACTGATATTGCCGGGAATTTTTTTGTTCGCGGCCTGGTTGGTTTGTTGTTTCATAACATGCAATAATTAATGGTAAAATCAAAATAAATGTGTCATCATCTGTTCAATTTATCTTCCTGAACGCCCCCTTCCTGAACTTCTTCCACGCCCTGAAGAAGATGAACTTCCGCCGCGGCCGGATGATGAATTAGATCTTCTCCCGTTGGAAGAGCTGCGACCAGATGATGAATTAGACCTTCTTCCATTCGAAGAGCTGCGACCAGATGATGAATTGGAAGTTCTTTCATTAGAAGAACTGCGGCCTCTTCCATTTCCTCCACTGCTGCGGCCCGAACTTCTGCCATCACTGCTGCCCCTGTGTGAAGCCCTGCCTCCTTTGGCAGCTATTCTTCTCACTTCTTCCTTGCTCATACCTCCAAAACCTCTCCTGGAACCTGACCTGCTCTGGCTGCTGCCATTGCCGCGACCGCCATTGCCACGATTACTACTACTGCTGCGCCGTGAATTGGAATCATCCTCGTCCTGATCGTCATAGCGGTCGTCGTCATCTTCATAACCTGATTCTTCATAATCATCATCGTCTTCATCTTCGTTCCTGCCACTGCTTGTAGGCCGGCGATCATAATCATCTTCATCATCATAACCTCTTCTGCTGCTACTTACATTTCTACGATTGTCATCTTCATCCTCTTCATATCTTCCCCTGCTGCCTGACCCGCGACGATCATAATTGTCGTCATCATCTTCGTAGCGATCGTCATCGTCATCATCCTCATCTTCATAGCGGCTGTTTACACGACGATCATCATCTTCATCATATCCGCCACGGCCCTCGTGTGAAGCTCGACCGCCGCGACTTGCAATTTCCCGCCTTTCTTCAGGATCCATAGAGGCAAAACCTCTTTGTGAACGTTTTCTGTTTGTCATAAACACTATTTTTTATGGGTGAAAAAAAGTATGTAATTATCTGATACATGTTAAGGATCCATGTACGGGGTATCATTGCGTGCAACAAACAATATGCCTGTAAAACAAAATTTGCAGTTGTAATGACGATGAAAACGCATTGATAGAATTTAGTGATCCATTTTTGGTTTAAACGATCTTTCGTTTGATAATAAGGATACTTATTAATGGTATTTTAATAAACAAAAAACAAAATCTTTAAATATCATTGTGGAATTTTATCTACGATGCAATTCAACTGAACCACAAGACTTCCACAGAAATTCACAATAGTTATTATAATAGTGATGCTGGTGAAATTAAAGCAAGCCATTTTTTATCAGATCTGTCTGGATAATTGTTGAAGAATGACGGTAGCATATCTCATTTGAACCCTGGCAGGTTCCTGTTTTCCGGACAGAATTTTTCCTTTTGACTTCACTTTATCTTTATAAACTATACAATAATACGCAAACACCTTGTTTCCTGATTCAGGAACAGGCGTGGCATACCCGGTAACTGCAATACCCCAATCACTGGTGAATTTTTGACAAACATTTTTTGCCATCTCTACGGCTACTTTCGCAGAGACACAGTTCACCGATAATGCATGCAGCGGTTCTACCGTAAGGTGTTTGAATTTTTGGGCGATGTTGTACGCAGTAACGCCGCCCTGGTAAAAGTTAACTGCATTCTCCATCGATGCCAAGGCGAATTGCAGCAACCCTGACGTTACACTCTCGGCGACCGAAATGGTTTGTTTTTTCGCAAGTAATCGTTTAGCGATCGTGCTTAATATTTTTTGATCAAATTCAAACATTTTGAAAATATTATTGATAAAAAAGAAAATCCCACATTTGCGGGATTCTATTTGTAGAGTATACGAATACCTATATTACTGTTCTTCTTCAACAGTCTCCTGCTCTGCTTCCCAGTTAATATTGTGCTCAGCGATCTGGGTAAGCCCTTCGTCTGTTTGCTTTTCTTCTTCGAGCGTTTGTGAAAGTATCTCTGCGATCTGGTCCTGCCCCATGGTAACAGCCAGTTGGCGTAATGTTCCGTAAGTAGCGATCTCATAATGTTCCACCTTTTGAGCGGCGAGAATGATCCCTGCATCTCGTGTCATGCTTCCTTCTTCAGTTTCTTCAACCATGCTTTCGCCTTCTTTTGTCAGACCCTCCATAGCTTCACATTTTTTAGCCTGTGGTTTTTTACCAAACAAGTCAAATACCTGTTCAAGCCTTTCCACGTGTCCTTCTGTCTGACCAATGTGGTCTTCTATTGCACTCTTCAATTCGTTTGTTGTAGCTGCTTTCTGCATCTTACCAAGCGCTTTCACCAGATGTTTTTCGGCCCAATAAATATCTTTTAATGAATCGTGAAAGAATTTTTCCAACTGCGTATTACCCTTGCCTGCACCGGGATGGGTTTTGCCATTGCTCTTCGTCGAATGACGACCATTTGATTTTTTTTGTGCCATAAGATTTGTTTACGTGAAAAATTACAAAGCGTATGCCATTGCATTCTTAAACAGACAGCTGCTGATCTGGCGGCTGATGAAAAAGAATTGGGCAATATTCACCTCATGGTAAGAAGGGACTCAAATTTGATTTGACAGTTGTGATGCTGGAATTTATAATCAAGAGTGACAAAAAGGTAAGTGACAATAACTATAGCGTCTGGATCAGTTTCCAGGATGAACCCATCAATAAAAACAGGATTTATTTTTGTTCGGGGACAGTCCTGGTCGTGCCGGATGGTGAAAACAAATGCTGGTTTGATTTTCATTTTTATCATAGCGTCGATTGGAAACAAATAATAAAGCTGGATGTTGGCGCGCCGGCATATACTTTTTCCCGGGAAGAGTTATTAAAATTTGGCAGGATGATCGCCTGTCTTATTAACCAGTATATCGCAAAACATAACTAGCCTATGGAGAAGCACCTGGAATAGATAGTGTACCCTGGCATAATTTTTTTGTGCAGTAACAAAGGCAGGGAATAAGATTGAGAAACTTTAAAAGAATAACGGATGGCCACATCGATCGGAAAGGCGATACATAAATATTTTTTATTGAATTACACGTTTTTCAGAACGCCGGCGGACGATCAATTAAAATGGATTCCTTTCGGGGCTGTATTTTTTTTGGATGCATTGTGTGTGCCCTCAAGAACAGGATGGAAGAAACAGGTACTCATCATGAGTGCGGCGGAAGCGATAAAATACCTGATCTCTGACAATTTGAAAAAGCTAACGCATGAACACCGGCCGGCGCCCTACGAAGGCAGCCGCCATTCATTTCCTTCCGGGCACAGTTGTACTTCATTCAGCACAGCAGAGTTTCTGCATGCTGAATTCAAGGAATCGTTGCCTGTGCTTAGTTGCGCTGGCTATGTCGCAGCCACCACAGTCGCTGCTATCAGGGTCATCAAAAACAGGCATTGGTTGCGGGATGTGATAGCAGGTGCTGTTATCGGTATTGTAGCTACGAGGCTTGCATATGCTTTAATAGACCGGCAAAAAGCACAACCTGTCAATATGGATGATGTTGAAACGGGAAAAAAACCGGAATTAGTGCAAGAAAGAATTAAGCAAGCGGCAAAAAGGCGGACGAACTAGTCATACGTTGACTTCCTGTTTTCAATTAGATAAGTGTATTGAGCGATCTTGGTCCTGGAAATACCTGCGCGGGGAAAACTGGCTGTTAAAAAACCATTTCAATAAACGTTGGTATAATTGTTTCATTCGTAAAAAAAAATTATTTATGAAAACGACTCTTGGATTTCTAACTGGCATTGCGCTAGGCATCGGTATTGGTATTTTGTTGGCTCCTGATAAAGGCAGTAAAACACGCAAAAAACTTGCAGATACAGCGGGTGACCTGTTGGACAAGCTTAAAAGTTTTGCGAACACCGGTGAAGAAGATGAGCAGGGACCATCCCGCCGGAAGTCAAAAACTTCCCATTCATAATGTAGGTTGGAAGGATAAATGAGAAAATTAAGAAAGATCTGGAGAACCTAGTGTCTTCGATATTTTATGGATAATATCATTGTAACAAAATTGACAAGAAGGGCAAATGCATTTGTTATTATAATGATCCAATCGTTTCTTAAAAAGCCATAATATATCCAACCGGCAACACCGGTTAAAAGAACCAGCAACATTCCCATTGAGATATTTTTGCTTTCCTGTGTTTTAACCAGCTTAAAGAATTGAGGAAGCATGGAAATAGACGTGAGCAATCCTGCAATGATACCTACTATTTTTTCGAAGTCCATTTTATTATTTTTCTTCCGATCAATATTATTTCCAATAAGATTTCAAAAATCCTTCATTACCAAAAACAGGGTCCTTTGAAGGGACGGACAAGGTTTTTATTTTTTGTACAGCTTCATCGTATTGAGAAGCTTTGCCATAGTTCATATCATAATCCTTTCCCTGCGGGTAGGCACCGACACACAGAAAATCATCAGAATGTTTCAGGCATTTATGACCCGTACCCGCCGGGAGAATAATAACATCCCCGGTCGTTACTTCGGCTGGTTTACCTTTGGGCCCACCCAGCATAATTTTCGCCTTTCCTCTTACAATCGCCATGCATTCATGAGTGGTGCTGTGGTAATGATGAAAATCATAAATACCATTTTGCCATGAATTGCTCCATTTGTTTCTTGCAAATATTTTTTGTACAATTTCAACGGCTTTGTTTTTGAATTTCGGTAATTCAAGGCAATGCCGGTAAATGAGTACGGGATACCGGCTGTTGGGAAAATTT
>Ga0136846_1215382_pt1 | contig 10681 bp, 10 predicted proteins | sample HopSoiMetagenom2_FD_96841 | JGI IMG/M metagenome (GOLD analysis project Ga0136846, IMG submission 96841) | Grasslands soil microbial communities from Hopland, California, USA - 2 Assembly 2016 (version 4) | ecosystem: Environmental > Terrestrial > Soil > Grasslands | place: USA: Hopland... | reverse complement strand
GTGATCGAGACGCGCACCGAGTGCTTCGTCTGAACGGCCTCGGGCGCCATGGACCCGGATAACCAGGCGTTGATCAAGCGGATCGTCGAGGAACGCGGTGCGGACGGCATCGTCGTGATCCTCGGAGCGGCCGACGCGGAAGCGGTCGAAGTGGCCGCCGAGACGGTCCGCGACGGCGACCCGGCCTGGGTGGGTCCGTTGGCGGGGGTCCAGTTGGGACTCCCGGTGCTGCACGTGTTCGAGGACGAGGTGAAGGCGCAGGCCGACCCGGCGACGTACGAGGCCGAGATCGGCTTCTTCGCGATGACCTTGGACGTCGAGGAGGTCACGAAGGCGATGAAACGCGCACGCGGCGAGGAGTGAACGAGACACGCGGTCGTCGGTCGACTGTCGACATGGCGCTATGCTCGGCGGATGGACGACCGAACGACGCTCGAGCCGCTGGCGGCGCCGCGTTCATTGGCGGAAGACGCCGCCGATCGGATCCGCGAACAGATCCTTTCCGGAGGGTTCGCGCAGGGCGAGCACCTGGTAGAGGCGAAGATCGCCGAGCAACTCGCGATCAGCCGCGGGCCCGTGCGCGAGGCGTTCAAGTTGCTGCGCTCCGAAGGTCTGCTCAAGGAAGAACCGCGTCGCGGCACGTTCGTGGTGAACATGTCGGCCGGCGACGTGCGCGACATCTACGGTCTGCGCGCGGCCCTCGAGGGGCGCGCCGCGCGAACGCTTGCGCGCGATCGTGACCCGGGTGCCCTCGACACCCTCGGGGCCCTAGCCGACGGGATCGACGCCGCCGTCGCGACGGGCGACCCGGCCGCCGTGTCTCGGGCGGATCTCGCGTTCCATCAAGGTCTGTGCGAGCTGTCGCGCAACGCCCGCATCGTCGAGGTGTTCGACCGGTACGTCCCGACGCTTCGCGCGTTGCTGCGACTGGACGGCGACGTCCTCGGGTCGCTCGAAGAGGTCTCGCGCCAACACCGGCCCCTGGTCGATGCGATCGCCTCGGGAGACGAGGACAAGGCCGCGCGGTTGTTCGCGGAACATGCGGAAGAAGCGGGCGAGCTGATCGCCGGCGTCGTGGCAACGTCCGCCGCCGGCTAGGAACAACCTATTTGTCGACCGTTGACAATCTACCCAGGCTCACCTACGTTCGGCCGGTCGTGTGTCCGCGTGGTGCGCGACGGGGAAACGTTGCGCGAGGAGGGGCCGATGAGACGCTGGGTCCGTGCAGGTGCGGCTGCGATCGCGATCGCGCTCGTCGGCGTCGCGTGCGGCGCAGGATCGTCCTCGCCGCCGAGCGCCGGCGCCAATGGCTCCGTCGACCCGGCGTCGATCACCGGCACGATCCGCCTGCTCAGCTATTCCGACGGTTTCGACCCGGGGTACCTCGCGGCCTTCCAACAGGAATATCCGAACATCAAGCTCGAGACGTCCTCGATGGGGTCGAACGAAGAGGCGATCGCGAAGATCCAAGCTGGATTCGACGCCGACGTCGTGAACAGCTGCGTCGACGAGGCGACCCTCGAGATGGACGAGAAGGGGATCTACGCACCCCTCGATCAGAGCCGCCTCACCAACTGGAACGACCTGTTCCCGTCGATGCAGCAGCTGCCGGGCGTGCAGTACAACGGCGGCATCTACATGGTGCCCGTCGACGCGGGCACATCGGGCATCGTCTACAACGCCGACGTCGTCACCACCCCGCCCGACTCGTGGACCGATCTGTTCGACCCGCAGTGGCAGGGCCGCGCGGGGATGGAGGACATCGCCGTCACCGCGTTCATGATCGGGGCGCTCGCCAACGGCATCTCGGATCCGATCAACATGACCCAAGACCAGATCGATCAGGTCAAGCAATACCTCATCGACCACAAGTCGCAGTTCCGCACGTTCTGGAAGGGCGATGCGGAGGTCAAGTCGTTGTTCAAGTCCGGCGAGATCGTGATCAGCTCCGGCTACCCCGATACTGCCAAGGCGCTCCAGGAAGAAGGCGTCAACGCGAAGTTCGCCGTCGCGAAGGAAGGCCAGTTCCTGTGGGCGTGCGGGTACGGCATCACGCCCAACATCGCGCCCGAGAACCTCGACGCGGCGTACGCGCTGTTGAACTACTACTCGAGCCCCGAGGCGGAGCTGTACGAAGCGCAGCACTGGAACTATCAGATCGCGAACGAGAAGGTGCTGAAGCTTGCCTCACCGGCGTTGATCCAGCAGGCGTCGCTCGATGCGCCGTTCCATCTGCAGAACGCGATCCCCGCGAGCCCGCCGGCGAACCGCGACGCGTGGGTCGCTGCGTGGACCGAAGTGAAGGCAAGCTAGGTCCGGGGGCTCGATGGCGACCGACGTCGCGCAGCGCACGACCGTCCCTGCGGTCACGGCCCTCCCACCGACCACGGGGGTCCGGTTCCGCTCGACCGCCGTGACCTGGTCCTGGCGCGGGTTCCTCGCCGTCGTCTATCTCATCTTGTTCGGGCCGCTCGTGATCTTGATGCTGTTCAGCATCAACGACTCGAACGTGCTCGCGTTCCCGCTCGAGGGCGTGACGTTCCACTGGTACACCGATGCGTTCCACGACCAGCTGCTGCACGCGGCGCTGGTTAACTCGATCGTCGTGGCGTGCATCGTCGCGCCGATCTGCTTGGTCCTCGGCACGCTGACCGCCTTCGGCCTCACGCGGTTCCGGTTCCGCGCCCGCCCCGCGGTGAGCGGGCTCGTCGGCGCGCCGCTGATCTTGCCGTGGCTGATCATCGGGATCGCGGCGCTGATGTTCTACGTGCGGTTCAAGATCGATCTGTCGCTCAACACGGTGATCGCGACCCAGATCGTCTGCACGTTCCCCCTGGTCACCGCCATCGTGGGCGCGCAGCTGTTCCGCTTCCAGCGGGTGCAGGAGGAAGCGGCGATCGATCTCGGATGCTCGCGGATGCAGGTGCTCCGCTACATCATCCTGCCGCACATCGCGCCCGCGCTGGCGGCCAGCGCGATCTTCGCCTTCACGTGGTCGTTCAACAACTACGAGATCAGCGCGTTCACGATCGGGTTCCAGCAGACGTTCCCCGTCTGGGTGTACTCGAGCGTTCGGAACCCGGACCACACCGCGATCGTCAACTCGATCTCGACGGTGATCTCGATCGTGCAGGTGGTGCTGCTTACGATCGCGTTGCTGTTCCTGCGGTCGCGAAGCGGCGAGGACGCGACGCGCGGCATGATCGCGGGAGGTGAGGCCGTGGCCGCGTCGGCCAAGACCTAGATGGCCGCCGCGGACGTCGAGATCGCGCCGGCCAAGCCTGCGCGCAACCAGGGACAGGGGCGAGGCGCGTTCGGCATCCTGTTCGCACCGGTCACGTTGCTGATCGTGCTGTTCCTCGGGCCGATGGTGATCATGGCGTTCATGAGCATCCTCAAGTTCCCGCCGAACACCTCGAGCGGACGGACGCTCTCGCATTACACCGACGTCCTGACCGACCCGCTCAACTGGAAGATCGCTTGGACGACGCTGTGGATCAGTACGACCGCGATGATCATCATGCTCGCGATCGCGATCCCTCTCGCGTACTACATGGTGTTCCGCGCCGGGCGGTGGGAGCTGTTCCTGCTGCTGTCGCTCGTGCTCGCCGACGAGCTTGCGCCGGTGGTCAAGATCTACGCCTGGCAGGTGATCCTCGGCCGGAACGGCATCGTCAACTGGCTGATCCCCGGGCCGCCGAAGACATGGCTTCTCTTCAGCCCCTTCGCCGTGATCGTGACGCTCGCCGCGAGCTACATCACGTACACGACCATCCCGATCTACGCCGCGATGAAGGCGATCGATGCCTCCATGTTCGAGTCGGCGGTCGACCTCGGTGCGGGGTGGTGGGTGCAATCCAAACGGCTGCTGATCCCACTCGCCGCGCCCGGCATCTTCATCGCGATGATCCTCGTCTACATCCCGATGCTCACCGACTTCGTCACCGCCGACATCGTCGGCGGCACGGGCAGCTACATGATGGGCCAGCGCGTGCGCGACCTCATCCTCGGGTCCGGCGACTGGGGCGCGGGGTCGGCGCTCAACCTGGTCATGTTGTTCGTCTCCATCGTCTTCTCCTTGCTCGCGTACCGATTGGCCCGACTGAACAGGATCCAGACATGAGCGCGATACCCGACACCGATCCGTCGCAGACCGCGACGAGCCACGAGGGCGAGATCGTCGTCGACGCCGTCACGAAGCGCTTCGACGACGTGACGGCGGTCGACGCCGTGTCGCTCCGCATCCCCGGCGGTGAGTTCTTCTCGATGCTCGGCCCGAGCGGCTGCGGCAAGACGACGACCCTTCGGATGATCGCGGGCTTCGAGATGCCCGACGAAGGCCGGATCTTGCTCCAAGGGCGCGACGTCACGTCGGTGCCGCCGGCCAAGCGCAACGTGAACATGGTGTTCCAGGCCTACGGGCTGTTCCCGCACATGACGGTCGCCGAGAACATCGCGTTCGGCCCGAAGATCAAGAAGCTGTCGCGATCCGAGATCACCGAGCGCATGACGGATGTGATCCACACGGTGCGCCTCGACGGCCTCCAGGACCGGCGTCCGACGCAGCTGTCCGGCGGGCAACAGCAGCGCGTCGCCCTTGCGCGGGCCCTGATCAACCGCCCCGCGGCGCTGCTGTTGGACGAGCCCCTGGGCGCCCTCGACCTCAAGCTGCGCAAGGAGATGCAGCTCGAGTTGAAGGAGCTACAGCAGCGAACCGAGACGACGTTCGTCTACGTGACGCATGACCAAGAAGAAGCGATGACGATGAGCGACCGCATCGCCGTCATGAACCTCGGGGTCGTCGAGCAGCTCGCGACGCCGCGCGAGCTGTATCAGCGGCCGGCCAGCGCGTTCGTGGCAGGCTTCATCGGGACGTCCAACCTGATCGACCTGCGCGTCGACCGATCCGACGCGGGACTGCTCGCGATGGACCTCGGCGACGGCCAGCGGATCCTCGCGGTCGACCCGGGTTCGGGTCATGACGGCGGCCGGGCGACGATCACCGTCCGGCCGGAGTGGATCAAGCTCGCCAACGGCACGGCCGAGGACCGCGCGTCCTACGTGGGCGGCACCGTCGTCGACGTCGTGTACCTCGGCTCCATCACCCAGCTGATCGTGTTGTTGCGCACGGGCGAGCGGCTGACGGTCCATCGCCTGAACGACGAGGTCGGCGCGGTCGAACCGCATCCGGGCGAGAGCGTGATGCTCCGCTGGGCGGCCGAGCACAGCTACATCGTCGGATCGAGCCCGGCGCCGGGCGCGGACGACGAGGAACGAGAGGGGCAGCCATGAGCATCGAGACGAGCGCCATGACCGCGGAACAGATCGTCGCCGACGCGACCCGCTACACGCTGTACGACTGGCACATCCAGTCCAAGGCGTCGCCGCTCGCGATCGACCGGGCGGAGGGCGTCTACATGTACGGCGTCGACGGTCGGCGGTGGCTGGACTTCAGCTCGCAGTTGATGGGCGTGAACATCGGCCACGGTGACAAGCGTGTGACCGAGGCGATCGCCCGCCAGGCCGAGAAGCTGCCGTACCTGTCGCCGTTCCATGCGTTCGAGGGACGCGCCGTCCTCGGCAAGCGCCTCGCCGGCTTGTGGCCCGGCGATCTCGAGAAGACCTTCTTCACACTCGGGGGCGCCGAGGCCAACGAGAACGCCGTGAAGATGGCCAAGGCGGTCACCGGGCGCCAGAAGGTGCTTGCACGCTACCGCAGCTATCACGGCTCCACCTACGCGACGATGGCGATGACCGGCGACCCTCGCCGCTGGCCGAACGAGGCCCCCCCGATGCCGGGCGTCGTGCACGTGCTCGATCCGTACCACGGCACGAAGCGCGGCTTCGAGGCCGCCGACACCGCGCTGGAGCTGCTCGAGGAAACGATCGAGCTCGAGGGGCCGGAAACGATCGCGGCGTTCATCCTGGAGCCGGTGACCGGCACGAACGGCATCTTGATCCCGCCCGACGGCTACCTGCAGGGCGTACGCGAGCTCTGCACCCGTTTCGCGATCCAGATGATCGCCGACGAGGTGATGTGTGGCTGGGGTCGAACCGGCGCATGGTTCGCGGTCGACAACTGGGGGGTCGTGCCCGACCTCATCACGACGGCGAAAGGGCTCACGTCGTCGTACGCGCCGCTCGGCGCGGTCGGCATGGCGCCGCACATCGCCGCCTACTACGACGACCACATGTTCTGGGGCGGCTTGACCTACAACACGCACCCGCTCGGTGTTGCCGCCGCGATCGCCGCGATCGACGTCTTGGAGCAAGACGACCTGATCGGCAACGCGAAGCGGCTCGAGCCGGTGATGCGTCGTCACCACGAGGAGCTCGCCGCCAAGCATCCGAGCGTCGGCCGCACGCGCAACATCGGATTGTTCGGCGTCATCGAGCTCGTCAAGAACCGCGAGACGATGGAGCCGCTGTCGCCGTTCAACTCGATGAACGAAACGATGCAGGCGCTCAACCGGTCGCTCCTCGACAACGGCCTGGCGACGTTCATCCGGTGGTGGAACGTGATGACCAACCCCCCGCTGTGCATCACCGAGGAACAGCTCGGCGAGGGATTCGAGATCATCGACCGCTCGCTCGCGATCGCCGACGCCGCGGTGGAGGAGTGAGCCGGTGCCGGCCGACCGGATCGGGTTCATCGGCCTCGGCATCATGGGCAAGCCCATGGCGGTGAACCTCCTCGCGGCCGGCTACGGTCTGACGGTCCACTCGCGGAGCCAGGGCCCGGTCGACGAGATCGTCGACGCGGGCGCGACCCGGGCCTCCGACCCCGCGGAGGTCGCGAGGGCGAGCGACGTGACGATCACGATGCTTCCCGACACGAGCGACGTCGAGGAGGTGCTCCTCGGTGACGCCGGCGTGCTCGAGGGGATCTCGGCAGGCGCGCTCGTGATCGACATGAGTTCGATCGACCCGGCGCCGACCCGCGAGATGGCGGCGGCATTCGCCGCGCGCGGGATCGCGATGCTCGACGCGCCGGTGAGCGGCGGCGAGCGCGGCGCGATCGACGGCACGCTGTCGGTCATGGTCGGCGGCGAGCCGGATGCGGTCACGCGGGCGATGCCGATCCTCGAGGTCCTCGGCGCGACGATCGTCCACGTCGGACCGTCGGGCGCCGGCCAGGTGGCCAAGGCGTGTAATCAACTGGTGGTCGCTGCGACGATCGAGGCCGTCGCCGAGGCGCTGCTGCTTGCCGAACGCTCAGGCGTCGACCCGGCGAAGGTCCGCGACGCACTGCTCGGTGGTTTCGCCGGGTCGAAGATCCTCGACGTCCACGGCCAACGGATGCTCGACCGAACGTTCGACCCGGGCTTCCGGATCCGGCTGCACCGCAAAGACGCGCGGATCGTGGAGGATGCGGCCGCCGCCACCGGCACGCCGATCCCGTCCTTCGCGGTCGTCGCCTCGCAGCTCCAGCGCGCCCTCGATGACGGCGACGGAGAGCTGGACCACAGCGGGCTGTACGTCGAGCTCGAGCGCATGAGCGCTCTCTGACGGCCACCTCGATCAGCTGATCAGGGCGCCGAGCGCGACGAACGCCAGGTACACAACGATCCCGCCCGCGGTCAGCACGAGCCGGAGCTGGCGGGGGATCGGCGAGCGGCCGAACGCGAAGTACAACAGCGGGCCGATGAACGGCACCGCCAACACCAGCAGCATCCACCGTGTCCGGTGCGGGAGCGGCGCGGACTCCTGCCGGATCAGGTCCCACATCGCGACGGCGACCCACGTCGCGTAGAGCACGAACGGCAGCACGTACCCGTACAGCCCGATCAGCAGCCCTCCCCATGACGTCGCAAGCGGCATCCCCATGATCGCGATCTCCTTGGACACGGTCGGGCCGGACACGAGCACGACCTCGCTCGCCGGGCGGATGGTGAACGGCTGCGGCACGTTCTGCCCGCCGACGGCGATGACGGGCGGCGCCTTCGTGGGATCGCCCGGCATCTGTGCTTGCGGCGGCGGGGCGGGCTGCGTGCGCCGATCATCGCCGGGCGCGGTTCCACCGAGCACCGCGACGTATCGCGTCAACGCCGAGATCGTCGGCGCCATGGAGCCACCGCCGGCGGGGAACGGCCGCGGCCCGGCACATGGGTACAGCGCCTCGATCGCCGGCGGCTGGCTCGTCGACGCGTCGTTGCCGGTGAAGCAGTCGCCGCCCTGTGCCGGCGCGCCGAGCGCGAGGTCTGCCTGCCCGCTTCGCCGCACGACGTTGTCACGCACCACGTTGTCCGACGTCACCCACAGGTTCCGGTCGACGATCGGCATGACCACGATCCCGTAGGTCGCGGAGTCCTCGACGACGTTGTCGGCGATGAGGTTTGCGCGTCCGCCGGTTACGGCGATGCCCATGCCGAACGCCGGATAGGTGAGCGCCTTCGTCGGCGCATCGGGGTTGCCGTTGTCGTGGACGTAGTTGCCCGCGATCACCATGTCGCGCTGCGGGGCGCCCGGCTCGCTGTCGAGCGTGTTCGGCACGATGCCGGCGAGGTTGTCGTGCCAGTCGCTGTTCACGATGGCGAGGTCACCGCCCGCGTTCGTGCCGGAGAACCCCGCCGCGTTGTCCACGGCTTCGACGTCCGTGATCACCGCGTGGCACGGGTCGCACTGCCCGATGTAGAAGCCCGAGTCGGGGTGGCCGCTCGCATACGAGTGGTCGATCTCGCCGTAGTCCGAGCCGTACGCGAAGATCCCGTAGTCCCCGTCGTCGTACGCGGTCAGATAGGACCCTTGATAGCCGTGGACGTCGTTCCACTCGAACCCGTCGAGCAGCGCGTGGCGTGCGGTCAGGTTCTGGATCACCACGCCGTCGGCTTCCAGCACGTCTATCCCATACGCGCGCTGCGACCCGCCGTCGATGACCGTGCGGTTGCGGTCCTCGCCGCGGATCGTGATGAACGGCGTTGTGACGGTGACCTGTTCGCGATACACGCCCGGCGCGATCAGCACCATCCCGCCCGGCGCCACGTGGTCGACGGCCGCCTGGATCGTCGGGTATTGCGCGGGCACCCGTAGCGTCGACGCGAACGTCTCCGGCGGTTGTTCGACGCCGGGCCCGACGCCTGCCCGTGCGCCGGGAAGCGGCGCGTCGCCGACGACGACCGTGCCGGTCATCCCGTGGCCCGGCGCACCGTGGAAGCGGCAGTGATAGGGATAGACGCCCGGCGTGTCGAACGTCCGTGTGAAGGTCGCACCCGGATCGATCGTTCCGGAGTCCCACGAACCGTCGTTCGCGGTCACGGTGTGCGCCGTCGCACCCTCGTTCGTCCACTCGACCGCCTGCCCGGGTTGGATCCGGACGGCCGCCGGCGCGAACACGTCGTCGAGTGCGGAGATGTCGGCGGCAGGCTGGGTCTCGGCGTTCGCGATCCCCGGGACGAAGAGGCCGATCGTCGCCGCGAGCACCACCGCCGCCGCGCCTCGACCCATCCGGGCGGACGCTAGCACGCGGTCAGCGCAGGACCGAGGCGTACCAGTCGGCGACCTCCGCGAGCCAGCGCGCGGGCGCCTCCATCTGCGGCACGTGGCCGACGCGCGCGAAGATGCGCCCGCGCCACGCGGGATAAGCCGCCAGCGCCGTTTCCGCGTACCCAACAGGTACGAATCGGTCGCTCCGGCCGTGGACCACCAGCACGGGCGCCCGCACGTTGCTCATCGCTCTGCGACCGGCATCGCGGCTCTTCACGTACGACGTGATCGAACGCGCGGCGTCCAGGAACGCGGCTTGTGCCTCGGGGTCGGTCCGGAGGTCCGCGATCATCTCGGCGTGGAGCGAGACGACCTCGTCCGGGATCGTCGACGGGTCGCTCGTCAAGATCCGCAGACCCACGCGCACGAAACTTTCCGGGTCGAGCGCGGCGCTCCGCGTCCTGACGACGAGTTCGCCGAGGCGTGGCACGTCGTAGGCGGCGAAGGCGCCGAGGACGAGCGGGTTGGGGAGCGGCCCGCGCAGCATCGGGTAGACCGAGGATGTGAGGATCACGCCGGCGACGCGCTCAGGGTCAAGCGCCGCACGAAGGAGGGCGACGACGCCGCCCATCGAGTTGCCCGCGAGCACGACGGGGCCCTCGGTCTGGGCGTCGAGGAACGCGCCCAGAAGTCGTTGCTGGTCCATCAGCCGCGTCGGCCGACCCGCTCGAGGCGATCGGCCGAACCCGGGCATGTCGAGGGCGAGGACAGGCCCGAGACCGGCCAGCCCGGGGGCCGCTTGAACCCAGCTGAGATGGGAACCCCCAAGCCCATGGAGCAACACGAAGCTGGTCTCGGCCGGGCCGTCCCACCGTCGGAAGGCCACCGGCCCGTCCAGATCCACGATGCGAAGCGGCGGGAGGTCGAGGGCCATCGGGCGGCAGCCTATCCGCCGGCCGGGGGACGTCTGTTTGGCACGGTTCGTGAATCGCTTCACAAGACCTCCACACCCTCTGAGCTTTACTTTTCGGGCGCCTCCCCATACCATGGCTCCAGAACCGCGGATGCGTTTGCGCAACGGAGACCTGCGAACCTCCGCCCGGTTCGTGACGAATCTAGGGACCCACCCCGAGTTCCCGAAGACCGGCGACGCTGCATGCTGCGGCGGAGCGGCTTCGAGGAGGAGGCTGATACGAAGTGCCGGATCCGGCTCGTCCCCTAGGGACCGACGACGCAGATGACCTTCGCCTCTACCTGG
>Ga0136846_1231450_pt1 | contig 10682 bp, 9 predicted proteins | sample HopSoiMetagenom2_FD_96841 | JGI IMG/M metagenome (GOLD analysis project Ga0136846, IMG submission 96841) | Grasslands soil microbial communities from Hopland, California, USA - 2 Assembly 2016 (version 4) | ecosystem: Environmental > Terrestrial > Soil > Grasslands | place: USA: Hopland... | reverse complement strand
GTCACCATCATGGCGCCGTCGCCGATCACGCAACCGGATTGGGGCTTCCAACCCACCGGGCAGCCGGGACGGAACACCGTCTATCACTCGGCCGCGCAGCATTCCGTCATCAGCATCCCCGTCATCCCCGGCGCCAAGGCTCAGGGCCCGGCGCCGGCGTGCGGGTCGCTCGACTACCAGCCGTGTCGCGCAGTGAACTCGATCGATCAGATGATGCGGCTCGTGTCACCGAAGATCGTTCCCTAGAAGAAAGATGGGTAACGGGGTCTCATCCTTTTCTTTGTTCAAAGACCTCGGGAAGCCAGTGCGTCCACGCTAGGTGGCAGGTGGGATGATCTGCAAGTGCGTGCGGTCGCCGTCGTGCTCCACGCTGACCATCACGCCTGTCGCGAACCCGAGCAGGAACCGCGCTGCCGTTTCTCCGCGGGACAGGAGCTCGGCCAGCCGAATGTCCGTTCCCGCGACGCCAAGGAGGGCGGCGATGTCCGTCGACGGGAAGCGGAGCTCGCCCGTCGGGTCTTCCGGCTCCGCCACCGGCTCGTTGGACGTGGTCCACGACCAGCCTCCGGCGTCGAAGAAGACACGGACCCACTCCTCCCCGCCATCAGGCTGATCGAGCACGAGCACGATCATCGCAGCGCCGTCGACGAGACCGTTCGAATCGTGGGCCTCGTACACGAGCAGCGAGTTGCAGCGGCGGCCGATGAGCCGCTTGTGTACGACGTCTGACATCGCGATACCGCAGATGGAAACTGCCGGGTTTAACGACGTTAGGCGGGCGGGAGCGCGAGAAGCGATCGGAGACTCACGAAGTCCTCCCGCTCGATGAGCTCCGTGAGACGAACGAGCTGCTCCAGCGATGCCGCTTCGAGCCATGGGCGCACGCTGTCAGAGGGAAAGCGCTTCTTGACGATGGATCTGAAGCCGCTGCGGCTGATGAGTCCACGCGCATGCTTGGAAATCAGGACCGAGAACGCCTCGTGCTGCCGGATGAGCGGAAGGATGTCGTGAACGCCGTCGACGTCCGTCACCTGATCCAGACAACCGAGGATCCGGCTCGCGAAGTGCGCGGCTTCCTCGTCGTCCGCCTGAAGCACGCAGAACGCCTCTCCTAACCGATACGCCAAGACGCTCTCGGGCGATGCCGCCGCATGCGCGACAGAATCCGTAGACGTGACCGCGAGAACCTGGTCCGCGATCCAGAACTCGAGTTGAGAGCGGGACGACGCACCGGCGACATAGGCCTTGAATCGCTCGGTAACTGCAGAGAGCTCCAGCACGATGGTCGGTTGAGTGCCTAACGCGTAAGAGTTCAGTGGTGGCGATGAACACTCCGCGAGGAACGATGCTGACAGCGCCGCGAGCTCGCCAGTCGCCAGTTGCCTGTCGCCCGTCCATATTAGGCGAGCCACCCACTTCGCCCCATCCAGCACCGCGATGAACATGAAACGCGCTGTCGCGCTTGTCGCCCTCACCGTCGCCGCCCTCTCCGTCGCCGCGACACCCTTCAGGCCCGAGATGCTCTCTGGCCTCGTCTGGCGCAGCATCGGTCCCTTCCGCGGCGGCCGCATCTCCGCCGTCTCCGGCGTGATCGGCGAGCCGGGCACGTTCTACATCGGCACGCCCGCTGGCGGTGTCTGGAAGACCACCAACGCCGGCGCCACCTGGTGGCCCATCTCCGACAGCGTCAAGGACGCCGAGGTGATCGGCGCGCTCGAGGTGGCGCCATCGAACGGCAACATCATATACGTCGGCACCGGCGACCTGATCACCGGCGGCGGCGTGGCCGAAGGCAACGGCATGTACAAGAGCACGGATGCCGGCGCCACGTGGACGCACATCGGGCTCGAAAAGACGAAGCAGATCCCGAGCATCCTCGTAGACCCGCGCGACGCGAACGGAGTCCTCGTCGCGGCGCAGGGGGACGTTCACACGAAGAACGACTCGCGCGGCATATATCGCAGCGGCGACGGCGGTGCGACCTGGACCCGCGTGCTGTTCGTTGACGACTCGACGGGTATCCAGAAGCTGGCAACCGCGTTCGACAAACCCGACGTGGTCTTCGCCACCACCGTGCGACACTATACGCCGCCGAGTGGTCCGCCGATCGTGCCTCCGCGCGGTCAGGGCGGTGGCCCCGGTGGCGGCGGTGGTGCCGCCGGCCGCGGCCCGACTGGCACTGCCATCTACAAGTCAGTGGACGCCGGCGCCACGTGGAAAGAGCTCAGTGGCACTGGGCTGCCGCGCATCCCCGGCCGCACTTCGATCGCGGTCGCCATCGGCACCGACGCGCAACGCGTCTACCTCACCACCAACGTCGGGTTCTTCCGTTCCGACGACGGCGGCGCGACCTGGAAGCAGATGGCGTCGGACGACTCGCGCATCCGCAATGGACAGGGCGGCTACAACTGCGGCGTGTACATCGATCCAAAGAATCCGGACTTGGTCTACGTCTTCAATACGTCGTCGTACATCTCGAAGGATGGCGGCAAGACCTTCACCGGTTTCAGGGGCGCGCCGGGTGGCGACGATCCGCAGCAAGGATGGATCGACCCCACCAACGGCAAGCGCATCATCCTCGGCTACGACCAGGGCGCGATCGTGTCGCTCGACGGCGGTGCCACGTGGAGCTCGTGGTACAACCAGTCCACCGAGCAGGTCTACCACATCGCCACGGACAACTCGTTCCCGTACTGGATCTACGCATCGCAGCAGGATGCCGGCGCGGTGCGCACGCGTGCACGCGGCAACCTTGGCGCTGTCACGCCGCTGGACTGGGATCCCGTGAACGCGTGGGAGTGGGGCACGGTGCTGCCGGACCCGCTCGACCCGAATACCGTGTACGCCACGGGCAACGGGGTCATCAGGATTTCCTATCCCAGTGAGCAGTGGGTCAACGTGAGCCCGGGGGAAGACCCGGCGCTCAGGCTGCGCGCCAACAGCGACGCGCCGCTGTTGTTCACGCCATGGGATCCACACACGCTGCTCGCCGGCTTCCAGTACCTCATGTCGACGTCGGATGGCGGCAAGACATGGACGAAGATCAGCCCGAACCTCGGCTATCCTGCCAACTTCACTCCGCCTCCTGACTCGGCCACGCCGAAACCGGGTGACCCGATCGGCGGCACCATCATGTCGATCGGCGCGTCCACCATCGCACGCGGCACGATCTGGGTGGGCACCAACACAGGGCTGGTGAAGGTCACGCGCGACAACGGCAAGACGTGGAGCGATGCGTCAGGCTTCAAGAGGATCGGCCAGATCCACTCCGTGGAAGCGTCGCACACGAATCCCGCGGAGGCGTACGTCACGGCCGATGCGCGTGCGGACGCCGACTACAATCCGTACGTGTATCGCACGCGCGACTACGGGAAGACGTGGACGCTCATCGCCAACGGCCTCGCCACGGGCGAGTCCAACGGCAGCTACGCGCGCATCCTGCGCGAAGACCCGAAGCGCGCCGGCCTGCTGTTCCTCGGCACCGAGAGCGCGATGTACGTGTCGTTCGACGACGGCGACTCGTGGCAGTCGCTGATGCTCAACCTGCCGACGACGTCGTTCCGCGACATTGCGTTCAAGGGCAACGACCTCATCGTCGGCACGTACGGCCGCGGGATCTTCGTGCTCGACGACTACACGGTCCTCAGGCAGATGAACGCGAGCGTGCCTAACGAAAGCGTACACCTCTTCAAGCCGGATGGCGCGGTGCGCGTGCGCCGCAACGTCGGCGCGGACACGCCGTTCCCGCTCGAAGTGCCGCACGCGCTCAATCCGCCCGACGGCGCCATCATTTACTACTGGCTTGGCTCCAGGCCGAACGGCAAGGTCACGCTCGACGTGCTCGATTCAGCCGGCACGGCGGTGCGGCACTATTCCAGCGATCCCATCACGCCCGTGCCCGAAGCGGCGCGTCCGCCGCATCCGAACTTCTGGGTCGAGGTGGAGCAGCCGCTCCCCACGGACATTGGCACGCATCGCGTGACCTGGGATCTGCGCTACGACTCGCCACCGGCATTCACGCACACGTTCGAGATCAACGCCAACCCCGGTCAGACACCGGCGTCGCCGGAAGGTGCGCTCGTGCCGCCCGGTACATATAGCGTTAGGCTCACGGTCGACGGGAAAGCACACACGGAGAAGGTGGTCGTCACGAACGACCCGAGGTCACCGGCGACCCTCGCGGCGCTCAGAGCCGAGGATGCGTTGATCAGGAAGCTGAACGCCTCGGAGCGGGTCGCGTGGGACGCGTTCAAGCAGGTGGACACGATGCGGGCGCAGCTTCGCGGAGTGACGGCAGGCGATTCCGCGAGCGACCTCGCGAAGGCGGTTCGGCCGTTCATCGCGAAGCTCGACTCGCTGGGCGGGCGCGCTCCCGTGTCGGGAGGCGGGTTTGCCGGCTTCGGCGGTGCCAGCGCCATTGCGCACCCCACGTTCGTGCAGCTCGTGAACGTGTTCCTGCGTCAGCTCGGCACGTTCGACAACGGCGACATCGCGCCGACGGCGGCGATGCTCGCGGGTCAGAAGTCGGCGTGCAACGATCTCGGTAAGTCGGTCGCTGCGTGGCGTGCATTCAACGGCCCGGACCTCAGCGCGTTGAACGCCGCGCTCAGCAAGGCAGGGAAGACTCCGGTTGCGAAGGCTGCAGGAGTGCAGGCGCCGGCCTGTGGGTCGTAGGTCCAGCTACTGTCGTTAGGCTCGTCGGGCGCGTCGGGTCGGCACCCGTTGCTACGGCGAGCGTATGGTTCGAACCTCGCGAAACCGGGTGTTGTCACGGAGCCGCAATTCGCCCGTGAGGCTATCGTTGCGCGCGCGAAAGTACCACACGCCCTGCGGGAAAGCACACGTGAGTTGACCACTCGGCTTCACCAGGTGGCAGACCAGAACGCCCATGGCTTCTTCCTCGCTGCGGACGATCTTGCGTGCGTCGACCGACAGGCTGTCTGGCGCCTTCATCGGTGTTATTCGGTACACGACGACTTCGTCGTTGCATGACGACGGGCGCACCAGACACGTCGATGTGCCGCGCCAGGTTCCGACGGGAGTCGCGGCGCTCGGCGTCTGGGCAGGCGATTGGGCGATCGCCGTATGCGCGAGGGCGCTGGCTAGCGCGACGCCGGCGAAGCGAATCGTCATGGACAAGAAGGCAGGGAGGCGGAGGTGATGGGTTCGTATTGCGGCCTAACGCGCCGCAACGTCGACTCAGTGAGGTTTGTGCGGCTGCCACCCCTGGTCCGCCACGCCGCGAACTCGGTCTGGGCAGGGATCGTGGATCAGGCGAAACCACAACGCACTGCGCACGAGCTCCCAGCGGTAGCTGCCAGGGTTCCGGTCGCCGCCGACGCAGGCATCGGGCCCGCGCTCGTCAGTCAACACCACCGTGCTGTCGTGAACGACGTACTTCCCCTGCACCATCAACTGGTCGCCTTTCACGTACCGGAAGGTGCCGGTCGTGTCGAACGTGAGCGTATACGCATCGGAGTCATAGCTGCCAACCGGGAATCGGTCTGTTGCGGAACGGGTGTGCGCCGCAGCAAACGCGAAAACCGAAAGCGCCAGGCCTAGACTTGCCGATCGATTCGTTGTCACTTGCCACCTCCGGTCTGCATGGCGATGCCGGCGACGCACGGAATGAAACCGCGTGTCTACGCCGCCGAGCTCGGCGAGCAGTGCCGCGAACTCGGCGTCCGCTCTTAACGTAGCGAAGCGGCAGGGCGTTCCGCACGGCTGGACCTGCCCGCGTTCAGACTACCAGATTTGACGGTCATCCCGAATCCGTTGCTATGAGACAATCCTCGACTCGACGCGAGTTTCTCACGCAACTGGGAGTCGGCGCCATCGCCCTGACGCCTAACGTCTGGCCGCCGCGCTCCTACGAGCGCCGCGCAACCGAGGCACCGCGGCCGGTGCAAACCGTCCTCGGACCGATCGACCCCGCGAAGCTCGGGTTCACACTTCCGCACGACCACATCTTCGCCGGCTCGGCCGGAATCCTCGAGACGTGGCCCGCGCTCGTCGGCGGCCGCGCGGCATTCAGAGACCGCGTCGTCGGCAAGCTCACGACGATGAAAGCCGAAGGCGTCGACACCATCGTCGACGTGACGCCCTCCGACATCGGCCGCGACATTCGGTTTCTCGAGGACGTGTCACGACGATCCGGCGTGCAGATCGTCGCGTGCACAGGACACTGGTTGAACCCGTCGCTCACGATGGCGGCGCGCACCGTCGACGAGCTCGCGGACTTTTTCAGGCTCGAGATCGAACACGGCATCGACGGAACCGACGTCAAGCCCGGGGTCATCAAGGTCGCCACGGACCGCGAGGGCGTCACACCATTTCTCGAGAAGGCGCTCCGCGCCGCGGCGCGAGCGAGCAAGGCAACGGGCACTTCAGTCACGACTCACACGTACGCCGTCGGCCGAATCGGTGAGAAGCAGGCCGAGATCTTCGAGGCAGAAGGGTTGAGCCCAACGTCCGTGTGCCTCGGGCACAGCGACGAGACGACCGACATGGACTATCTCACCGGCCTCGCGCGACGCGGATACACGCTCGGCATTGACCACAATCCGCAGGGCCTTCGACCTCCCGCCGCCGGACTTCCGTCGTGGCAGCAGCGTGCAACGACCGTGAAGCAGATGATCGATGCGGGCTTCACCGACAAGCTCTTTCTGTCGAACGACTGGTACTTCGGCGTCACGATCGCGGGCACAGGCGCGATGGACGTGATGGACAAGCTCAACCCGGACGGCATGCTGTTCGTGACGCGAAAGACAATTCCTTATCTCAAGCAACTCGGCGTCACGGATGCGCAGATTCGGGCGATCACCGTCGACAATCCTCGTCGATTCTTCAGTCGCGCGTGAACTTGAGTGCCTGTCCCTCCGCCGCAATGGTGAGCTCGTCGCCGACGATCCACGCCTCGGCCGCGCCCTCGTGACCCGTGACGTCCGAGACCAGTCGCCCAGCGCGGTTGACCGACCAGCGCCCGCGGCGCTGCATTCCGCCAAGCATCGTCGCCGAGACACTGCCGTTGGCGTTGAAGGTCACGGTCAGGATCGGGCTCCGCCATGTGCCCATGATGGCCTGCTCGAGCGGACGCGGGTCGCGTTCGCCTAACGGCGGTGGCGTCGCCGGTACGTCGCGAGCAGCAGCCATCGCGTCGGCGATCGGCGCCATCCTCGCGCGAATCTCATTGGCCTCGCCGCGATTGTGCGAACGAACCGCGGCGCCGAGCGATGCGACCATCTCCTTCGCGGTCGTGCCTGGCGCGAACGCGACATCCGCCAGGCGCTCGAGGTTGACCACCCGCCGGCTGCGCGGGAGAAAGTACACACGCACGATGCCGGCGTCCGGTGCCGCGTCGTAGGATCGACGCGACGCCGCGCGGTAGGTGCCGTCTCCAACATCGAACAAATAACCTCTCTTGCCGGAACGACCCGTCGAGCCACCACGGCGTTTCCCGATCGGCCCTTCGGCGGTTTGAACCTTCATGTGGCGGAGATCGCGAGTCAGCGCGTCACCACCGACGATCGCGCGCAGCAGAAAGAACGCGGCGAGAACGAGGCACACACCAGCGAGTGGGACGCGCAGGACCGCGGGCAGCGAGAGTTGTCGGTCGGACACCATCATCGCTGACGCCACCGCCAACACGACGGCGACGATGAAAGCGCTCTGTCTCGCGTAGCGCGCGATCGGTCGCAGGCGGTCACGCTGTTCGGTGGTGAGGTGACCGCTGCGATTCGCCTCGAGCGCGTCGGTGGGGAACGGGTCCACCGGGTAGATCGGCATGGCGTTGGTTTCCCTCGTCTGCAGGGCCTAGGACGCTCGCACTCGAAGGCTTGACCGCAGATTAAAGAAAGTACGCCAAATGCACCCGTTAGGCTGACCCCGTTTTCTACGCCTCGGCGATCGCCGCAATCGATACCTTGAGGCCGGGAATGCGGACGGGCAGCTTCGCGCCCTGGCGCGCTGGCGGGTTCGACGGAAACCACTTCAACCACTCCTCGTTCATTCCGCCGAATTCGTCCTCATCCGCGAGCACGACGGTCACGCTCACGATCTTGTCGAGCGAGCTCCCGGCCTCCTCCAGAATCGCGGCGATATTCGTCAGGCATTGCCTCGTCTGCTCCTGGATCGTGGTCGCGGTGACGGTGCCCGTCGCCGGATTGTGTGGAGACGTGCCCGAGACGAAAACGAGACCCGCCGCTTTCACGGCCTGGCTATACGTGGCAGGCGGCTTCGGCGCCCTGGTCGTGAAAACGATCTGGCGAGTCATTCTGGTTCCTCTGCATTCGACGGACAGTGTGAAGGGCGATGCGTCCTTTCTCTTCTCAAGAACGCATATCCGCTGCATTCCCTGTCATTCGATCACGCGATGGCTATTCGCCCAGGCGAGCTACGCCGCTCGCGGTAGGACTCCGCCACCACCCAGGCGCCGGCCGTCAACGCGCACGACGAGACGAACTCGCCACGTTGGAAGTCGGTGACGTTGCCTGTGAGCATGCGAGGCACCCAGACGATCAGCGTGAACAGCCCCATTTGCAGCGCGGACAGCGCGGCGGCCGGGTATGCAAGAACGCCGATGCACACGGCAAGCCCCGCCGCGATGAATGCCGCACCGGTGAAGTACGCCAGCGCCACGTGCCCCGGGAGCCAGTCCGGAATGAGTACCGTGGTCGCGTCGAGGAACATGAAGTGCGCGAGGCCGAACGGAATCATCGACAGGCCGTACAGCGTCCTGGCGATGCGCAGCCCCGCGGCGTCGGCGAGAATGCCGGGATGTGCTGAATCGCGCTCGCGCGCGAACCAGATGTAGAGCACCCACGCGGCCGCGACCATGACCGCCGTCGACCCGAACGTCCAGCCAACGAGCACGACGGGATGCTCATAGAAAAGGTTGGGTAGTCGCAGCGCCACCAGCCAGATCAGCAAGGCGACAAGCAGCACACGCGAGGCGACGAGTGCCGACCGCCGCAACGCTAGGCCAATGCCGGTTCCGAGCGAGATCATCGCGCAGAGAAACACCAGCGCGCTGCGCCCCGGCACCCATTTCGGCACGGGCTGCCACATCTGCGAGAACTCGCGCGTGACGAATCCCATGATGCCGAGGGCGATCAGGACGACCGCGAACGCCGCGTGACCGGGGCTCACGATTCGGATCGAGTCACGCACACTCATCGACGCATCGCCCGAAAGAGCTCGCCCATCGAGATGCTGCGCCACGAAGCCTCCTGTGTTCGTTCTGGGCCGTCCCCCGGCCGGTGCCCACGCTCGATCTATATCCTGGAGAGCGGTACTTTCGCCATCACCATTTCGGCTCAACTCAGCATAGCCACTTTTCGGGCGCGCGATCTTCGCAGTTTCGATTCCCGATTCCCTATTCCCGATTCCTCGGGTTCATGCACATCCCGCTCGACCGCAGCATCGGCGTTCCGATATTCCGGCAGATCTATGATGGATTGCGCCACGCGATTCTGGATGGTCGCCTGCGGCCGGGGCAGCGGATTCCGTCTACCAGAAGTCTCGCGGCTGACCTTGGCGTTTCGCGATTGCCGGTATTGAACGCCTACGAGCAGCTCCTGCACGAGGGGTATCTCGTGGGCAGAACCGGTTCCGGCACGTTCGTTACCGGGAACATCCCGGACGATCTGATGCGATCCCGGGCGACCGACCGCCTAACGCCGAGCGCGCGTGCCGTGGCGGGCACTCGCGAGAGTGCCGCGCCGAATCAGTCGTCGTCGACGAGTTGGAGGTTCCCGGTGGTGCCGTTTCAGATCGGCCTTCCGGCGCTCGATCTGTTCCCCCAGGCGGCGTGGGCGAAGTTGGTCGCGCAGGAAGTTCGCGCGGAGACGCCGGAGCGGCTGGCGTATGGCGACCCGGCTGGTCTGCGTAGCCTTCGGGTTGCGGTGGCCGAGCATCTCCGGACTTCGCGGGCGGTGCGGTGTGTGGCCGATCAGATCCTCATCGTCCCCGGATCTCAGGCGGCACTCCGACTCGCCGCATCGACGCTGCTCGAGCCGAACGATCGTGTCGCGATCGAGGAGCCCGGCTACTTCGGCGCGCATCGCGCGTTTCGGGCTGCCGGCACGCAGCTCGTTCCGGTGCCCGTGGATGAGGAAGGCTTGAACGTCGCCGCGCTGCAACGACGCGGGGCGAAGATCCGCGCGGTGTACGTGACGCCGTCGCATCAGTACCCGTTAGGCATGACCATGTCGGCGCCGCGCCGATTCGCGCTGCTGGACTGGGCGGCGCGCCACGACGCGTGGATTCTGGAAGACGACTACGACAGCGAGTTCCGGTACGTCAGTCGCCCTGTCGGCTCGCTGCAGGGCATGGATGCACGCGATCGCGTGATCTACATGGGCACGTTCAGCAAGGCGCTCTTTCCAGCGGTGCGCGTGGGCTACGTGGTGGTCCCTCCGCCGCTCTGGACGAGATTTCTGGAGTCGCGATTCGCGTTCGACATCTTCGCGGCCACGCTCTACCAGCGCTCGCTCGCGGAGTTTCTCAAGACGGGACACTTTGTGCGGCACCTTCGCCGCATGCGGAGCGCGTACCTCGAGCGGCGGGATGCGTTGCTTCGCGGCCTGGAGCGACATTGCGGCGACCTGGTGGAGGTGCACAACTCGGACGCCGGCCTCCATGTCGCGGTACTGCTGCGTGAGGGGCTCGACGATCAGGAGGTT
>Ga0136846_1218322_pt1 | contig 10682 bp, 6 predicted proteins | sample HopSoiMetagenom2_FD_96841 | JGI IMG/M metagenome (GOLD analysis project Ga0136846, IMG submission 96841) | Grasslands soil microbial communities from Hopland, California, USA - 2 Assembly 2016 (version 4) | ecosystem: Environmental > Terrestrial > Soil > Grasslands | place: USA: Hopland... | reverse complement strand
GGAATGGCTCAGTTAATGGAATTGGGTCAACAGGATTCTTCCGCAGCAATACTGAATAAGGCTGATGAAAGGTTCATTGTTTAAATGCTTAATTACAAGCGTTCAATAGAACTAATGGCCGGGCCTCCCTCTCCTGAAGGAGAGGGATAAGAGGGTGAGGCTCTTTTCTCATTTCGCTAACATTTCCCCGCTTAAATTCGTCTTACAAAGTGTTATGAGAAGAGTTATACTTATCCTTTCGTTTATTGTTTCCAGTTATATTTCTTTTGCCGGAAAGATCTCAGGCACTGTTACTGATGACAAGGCACAACCACTTCCGTACGCTTCTATTCTTGTGAAAGGAACAACGCTTGGCACAACCGCCAATGACCGAGGAAAATATTTTTTAAATCTTCAACCAGGCACTTACACCATTGTTTGCCAGCATGTGGGCTATTCAAGAGACGAGAGGGCGATTACTGTTGCCGAAGAAAGCCTCACACTGGATTTCCAATTACACCTTCAACAATTAACTCTGGGCGAGGTGATCGTAAAAAAGGGAGAGGACCCTGCCTACGAGATCATCAGGCAGGCGATAAAAAAAAGAAGTTACTATCAAAAACAGTTATCGAATTTCCAATGCGAAGTGTATACAAAAGGACAATTAAAACTGCGGGACTTTCCAAAAAAATTCATGGGTCAGAAAGTTGATTTTGAAGATAATGATACAAGCAAACAGAAAACAATGTTTTTGTCTGAGACGATTGCAAGATATTCTGTTCAAAAACCCGGTAAAAGAAAAATAGATGTCATTTCAACAAAAGTGAGTGGACAGAGCAACGGCTACGGTTTGAGTGCGCCGGAGATCTATTCTTTCTATGAGAACAACATAAAGATCGGCGAGAACTTAAACCCGAGAGGATTTATTTCACCAATATCCAACAATGCTTTGAATTATTACCGCTATCATTTTGAGGGGAGTTTTTTTGAAGATGGAAAAGAGATCGGGCATATCAAGGTGATCCCAAAAAGAAAATATGAGCCGTTGTTTTCCGGTTATATAAATATCGTGATCGATGAATGGCGCATTCATTCCGTTCAGCTACAGTTGACAAAACAATCGCAAATGCAATTGATCGATACGCTACAGCTTGATCAATTATATGTTCCATATAATAATGACGTGTGGGTGATCAAAAGCCAGGTCATTTACCCGGCCATTAACATATTTGCTTTTGATATGTATGGAAGCTTTGTCAACGTGTATTCAAAATTTAATGTTGCTCCGGCGTTTGAAAAGAATTTTTTCAACAGCACGGTCATGAAATATGAAGACAGTTCCAATAAAAAGAAAGAAAGTTATTGGGAAACCGCGAGGCCAATTCCTTTGCAGCCCGAAGAAATTGCAGACTATCGAAAGAAAGATAGTTTGGAACAAGCAAGAAAAGATCCAAAATATCTCGACTCGCTTGACCGAAGGCGAAATAAGCCCACCGTTATGAAAATCTTTGTATCTGGTTACACGCTGAGTCGCCAAAAATCGAGGTCAAGCTATTTTTTTAATTCATTATTGAATTCAGTCAGTTTTAATTCTGTTGAGGGCTGGGTTGTCAACCTTAGCGGTACTTATAATAAACGACTGGATACGACACTCATTTCCCATCGAAGTATTTCGATCAGCCCTGAGTTGCGTTATGGTTTTAGCAATAGTCATTTTAATGCGGGCCTTACCGGAACCTATAATTTTGGTAAAAAATATTCGAACACATTCAGCCTGTCGGGTGGCAAAAGAATTTATCAATTCAACAATGCTTCTCCCATATCACCGCTCTATAACATGTTTGTTTCGTTGTTACGGGAACGAAATTATATGAAGATATATGAGGCATGGTTTGGTCGTGTGAGCTACTCAAGATCTTTGGATGAGGGATTTAATATTTTTGGAAGTTTTCAGTACCAGGATAGAATGCCACTTGACAACACGACCGCCTACACCTGGAATAACAAAAAGGATATTGAGTACACTCCAAACTATCCTACAGAATTGACCAACTCAAATATGCAGCGCCACCAGGCCTTTATCGGAACAGTGGGAGTTAGCTGGCAACCCGGAAATAAATATGTTGAGTTACCGGAAAGAAAATTTAGTATCGGCTCAAAATATCCACATTTTTCTTTAACCTACACAAAAGGTTTTAGAAATATTTTTGGCAGCGATATCAAGTACGATAAATGGCAATTCCGCGTCAATGACAATGTCAACCTGAAGTTGATGGGTGTTTTCAATTATGCATTTAGCCTTGGCGGTTTTTTAAATCGCGACAGTGTAAATATTCCTGACTATACTCATTTCAACGGCAATCAAATTCTGATCGCTTCTCCTTACTTAAATAGTTTTCAGCTGGCTCCATATTATAAATACAGCAATACACAAAGTTTTTATACAACTTTTCATGCCGAATACCATCTCAATGGTTTTCTAACGAATAAGATCCCCCTGTTCCGAACGCTTAACTGGCACCTGGTGGGCGCAACAAATGCCTTTTATGTAAATCGAAAAAATAATTATGTGGAAGCGTCCCTTGGCATTGAAAACATTTTTAAGATCCTTCGTTTTGATTTTGTATGGGGATTTGAACAGGGCAGAAGACCCGACACAGGATTCCGGATTGGTTTGAGTGGATTGATAACAGGCAGTGGCAATAATCAATGATAGGTGATCAGTGATTTAACTATTAATAATTAAGCATTGGGTCCACTCACATTCATAAGAGACCCCGGCAATTGACTATCTTTGCGCCGAATTTGGTTCAGCCTGCAACTGTCCAATTAAAATTTCCCGATAGATCGGGATCAAATTCAAAGAACATGACCTTACACAACCGTATTTCCCGAAGGGAATTAAAGGAGCGTATTCTCAACGATCCTACGCCACGCACTACCGTTTCTTTTTATTGCTATTTTAAAATTCCCGAGCCCGGGGCATTTCGCGATTCTTTATACAAGGCTTTGAGTGCAATGGGTGTAATGGGAAGGATCTACCTGGCGCATGAAGGTATCAATGCGCAAATAAGCGTTGCATCTGAAAATTTTGAAGTGTTTAAAGGTTATCTCTATTCCATTGATCCGTTAAATGGATTGCGATTGAATATTGCTGTGGATGATGACGGGAAATCTTTTTATGTACTCGATATTAAGGTAAGAAAAAATATCGTTGCTGACGGAATAACTGATCCTTCGTTTGACATGGCCAATAAAGGGAGATATGTAAATGCAGAACAGTTCAATCAATTGACCAATGATCCCGGCACGATCGTGATCGACATGCGCAATCACTACGAATATGAAGTTGGTCATTTTGAAAATGCTATCGAAATCCCCAGCGACACTTTTCGTGAACAGCTTCCCATGGCCGTTGACATGATGAATGATAAGGGCGATAAAAACATCATCATGTACTGCACCGGGGGCATTCGTTGCGAAAAAGCTTCAGCCTTTATGCTCCACAAAGGATTCAAAAATGTTTTTCATTTGGAAGGGGGTATCATTCATTATACTAACCAGGTAAAGGAAAAGGGGTTGCCCAATAAATTTCATGGAAAAAATTTTGTGTTTGATCAGCGATTGGGTGAAAGAATAACGGATGAGATCATAGCCCATTGTCATCAATGCGGCAAACCGGCCGACACACACGTGAACTGCGTAAACGATGCCTGTCATTTGCTTTTTATCCAGTGTGATCAATGCAAAGAAAAATATGAAGGTTGTTGCAGCGAAGAATGCCAGGAGTTTATCCATTTGACCATGGAGGATCAAAAAAAATTAAGAGCCGGTATTGACAAAGGAAGAAACGTTTTTAATAAATCAAAAGAAAGAAAACAGCAATTTAAAAAGTAATTGGTTTCACGCAAACCTGTCCCGATTACGGGAGGCGCAAAGTGGCGAGTCGTTGAGTGAGCGCAGCGTCAGTACGAATTACCTTATTACCTTGGTAGTAGTCATACCCCCTCGGATATACTTTATTACCTTATTAAAACTATCACCGAAATAAGGTAATAAGGTTGAATTAATTTTTATCTAACTGTTACTAAGATTATAAGTTTAAACTCAGAGGTACTTTAGGTCTTTATGTACTATATCGTAGCGTCGCTCCGTTACGTACTCTTGCAAATCCTATTCACTGATCCATTTAATACAGACTGGATTGCCGGCATTGATCCTTTTCCCCGAATCGCTGAGCAATCCTGTCTGTTTATCTACTTTAAAAATGACGATGTCGTCACTGTCTTGATTTGCAACCAGTAAAAAATTCCCCGAGGGATCGAAATTGAAATTGCGGGGAGTTTTACCAAGCGTAGATTGATGGCCCACCAATGTAATTGCCCCGCTTTTTTGATCGATCTTGAAAATGGCGATCGTATTGGATTCACCGCGATTGGAGGCATACAGAAATTTTCCATCTGCTGAGACATGGATATCCGCGCTGCCAATGGATCCCATATAATCGGGGGGGAGGGCGGAGGCATTCTGGAACAGGGCAAATGCGCCATTTTTATAATTGTATGCGGAGATCGTTCCTGTTAATTCTTCAATGAGATAGGCGTATTTATTATTTGGGTGAAACGTAAGATGTCTCGGGCCAGTTCCTGCTTTGGTCATTATAAAAGGGGATGTTGCTTCCGCGAGCTTGCCGGTCTTTTCATCAAAGGAATAGATCATCACTTTATCTGTACCAAGGTCTGCAGCGAACAGGTATTTATTGTCTTTAGAGAAAATTGCACAATGCATGTGCGGGCTTGTCTGTCTTTCTGTATTAACACTGTAGCCTGTCTGCTGAATAGCAGTTGTTGCAGGATCGATACCTCCACTCTTGTTGATCGGCAAAACCGATAAAGTACCGCTGGTATAATTGGCGACAGCTATCCATTTATTTGTTTTATCAACCGATACATAACATGGGTCATCGCCTGCAGAAGGTTGTTGACCGATAAAAGAAAGCTTGCCGTCAGCTTTATTAAATGTAAATGCAGTGACCTTACCCCCGTTCCCTTTATCTGCACCTTCATTCACCGCATATACAAATTTTTCGTCCGGTGAAATGGCGAGGTAGGAGGGGTTAGAAGATTTGACCATGGATACTGAATCAAAATCGCCTGTTGTGCTATTAAAACGATAGACATACACTCCTTCGCTTTTGCCAGTGGTGTATGTTCCGATCAGTAAATAGTTTTCATTTTTCTGTGCGCAGGAAACAAAATAAAATGTTACCAGGAGCAACAGCAGTGTATTTTTTCTCATGGCCCGAATATAGGGGATTCTGGTTTTAAATGAAGAGGGTTCTATTTTTTTATTACTCCATTTTCGATGAATGACAGAAATTGAAATTATGAAATAGAAGACAAATAGATAAGGCAAAGAATGACCACGGGCTACAAGAGAAAATTCAGAGAAACACGGAGAAACTCTCTGTGGCCCTCTCCATGAACTCCGTGTCTCCGTAGTTTAAAATCAAATAAGGCTTAGTAAAGCAGGTTTGAGATCTGGCAATATATCGTTTTGAATTTTCAAAATTTCACAACTTCCCAAAAGACCTTTTTAGGTTTCAGATCCCTGTCAAACAGCAATGGATGATCTTTTCTTCCGCGTACCGGAAAATTATCCAGCCATGAATGGCGATCGGACACATTCCAGAATGTAACCCCGGAAACTACATTCCTGTATTTTCTAAAAAGCTCAAAACACATTTTATATTCTTCGATCTGCTTATTTTCTTTTTCAGCACTGAAAGCAGTATCTGCATCTTGGGGCTTTCTTTCTCTTGCATTGTGTTCTTTTGGATAAACTGAAATATCGAGTTCTGTGAACTGGATCTTTACACCGAGATCGGCAAATTTTTTTAATGTGCTGTCCAGTTGTTCTTTTGAAGGCTCATTGATAGCCCAATGTCCTTGTAATCCAACACCGCCAATATGCACACCTGCATCTTTCAGGCCTTTGACCAGCTTATATATTTTTTCACGTTTTGTGGCATTGATCTCGTTGTAATCATTATAAAATAAAACAGCACCGGGATCAGCCGCATGAGCATATTCAAATGCTTTGGCAATATATTCTTCACCGCATATCTGGTACCATAATGAAGGCCGCAGGTATTCATCCGGCTTATCCGAAATGGCTTCATTCACTACATCCCAGGCATAGATCTTTCCTTTGTAACGACTGACCACTGTAGTGATATGATCTTTCAACCGCTGAAGAAGAACTTCTTTTGTAACTGCATTGCCTGCAGAATCTTTAAATAACCAACCCGGTGTTTGATTATGCCAGCATAAAGTATGGCCGCGAAGTTTTAATCCATTTCGTTGCGCAAATGCAACGATCGAGTCTGCATCATTCCAGTAATAACGGCTTTCTTCGGGATGTATCGGGGCCATCTTCATGGAGTTTTCAGGCGTAAGGCTGTTAAATTGCTGGAGGATAAGTTCAGCCTCGTCTCCTTTAAGATTTGAAGGCATGACTGAAACACCGATCGGGAAGTATTTTTTGTAATAATCTTTTAAACCGGTTGATGAAGATGTTTGAGCGTTCGTAAACGTGCTTTCGCTACAGGCAAGGAGCACAAGTAAATAACTAAGAGTTAAATTTTTTTTCATTTTTAAGCTTTTACAATGGACACGAAGGTTGCTACAAAAGCAAAGGAAAATTGTTGAGTAGAATTCTGAACGCTGAAGTGAGTGACACAACCGCCGATGAATAGAATTGTAGAAGCTGGTCCCAAAGGGATGCATTTGCATAACATAATCATCTTTTTATTTAAAATATCGCGAGGCAAACTCTATAAAATAAGACCAGTTAGGACCCGTGGTATGTCCTCCACTGTGTTGCCTGAAGGCAATATCTCCATCGGTCAATGTAGTTTCTATTGGAGGAAATTCAATTGTGCCGAGGTCTTTTTTTCCAAGCAGTTTGTAAACGGGACCGGCATACGCTCCGCCCAAAAACATTCCTTTTGCATCCACCCAATTGCCCTCCACTTTTGGCGAACCTGAACTTATGAATACAGGGCGTGGTGCGCAAAGAGCAACCAACTCATGAGCGTCAACAGGAAGATCATTTGGTGTTAATGGCCCCGCATATTTTATAAAGTTTCCCGCGAACCAATGATATTCGCCCGATGATGCAAGATTCTCCACCTGCTCACCAAAGACACGGCGAAGGATCTTTGTTCCGCCCGCGCCCGATGAACCAACAAATGCAATCGCGAGACGGGGTTCATATGCCATTGTGACTATCGTTGCTTTGCCATACCGCGATAGACCTTCAATGCCCACATGTTTTGCATCGACGCTTTTATCGGTTTCAAAATAATCCAATGCACGACTGGCTCCCCAGGCCCAGGCCCGCAGTGTTCCCCAATCGTCTGGTTTACGCGACTGACCTTTGTTCACTAAACCAATAATGCCTTGCGTCAAACCCGCGCCATTATCGGCCTGGTAACTTGCAGGAATTAAAACGGCATAGCCCCATCCTTTTTCGAGCAATTGTTGTCGCCAGTTTTTTTCTCCGGCAGGCGGAGGCGGTAATCGAAATCCCGGGGGGAATATAAATCCAAATTCCATGATCACAGGAACCGGTCCTTTTGCATTGGCGGGTACTGTTAATGTAAGATCAATGTTGACGGTTATTGATGCATAAGATGAATTATCGACATGGCCGATCAATTTTTTTGTAATGGCTGGAACATGATCACTTGTATCGTTGGTTACACTTACTACTTCCCAGTTCACTTTCGGAATGTTCTTCGGCATGCGTCCGTAAATTTCCCTGTCGAAATCTTCAACGATCTCAGGCCTTCGTTTGCTCCACCATGTTTTTGCATCGGTTACTTTCTTTCCACTTTTTAGTGTCAATGGATCAGGAAGAGTGGTGTAAGGCGATGCTTTCGATTCATCAGTATTCGCTGCATTGGGTGCAGATGGATTTCCTGACGGACCGGGTCGTGTAGAAGTAATATGCAATTGAGCGAGCATACTATTATAATCCTGCTGTGTGACGCGATTAATGCTGTCGCGGCGAATGCTGTCGGCAAGTGAAAGCTTGAACTGCGAATAGCAATGAAATGATGCTATCAAAGCAATAAAAAGAGCACAGGTTATTTTCTTCATCGTATTTTTTTTGAACCTATGATGAATGATCTTTTGATCATTTTTTTCCTGACTGATAATTTTTAACATACTCGGCGACATCTATCATCGGCGCTATCCAAATATCTTTTTGGTTTTGTTTCAGGAAATGAAGAAGCTGGCTGTGTGCCTGCAAGGATACATTCAATGCGTTTCCTCCATTTACGCCATGAAAGAGGATGACAAGCAATGACTTTGCTTCCAGCGCTTCTTTTACCCACTCAATCATTTGCCGGCCCGTTTCCCCATTTACGACATAACAATCCACATTGTACAAATCAACCTCATTTATTTTATGCATTTGATTTCGCACTGCCCTTGCAGCCACAAAATCATCTTTCATAGCATTGATGAACGAGGAATCACCAATCTTCATATCGCCGCAGGTAAACGCAAATGTTCTTTTTGTTTTTCCATCAAGAGCTCTTAGAAAAAGATTGGTCATCCTGGTCTCATCAATCATGCGTTGCACAGAGTATTTGCTCAAATCATAATCCGGGCTAACCCATTCTCTTCCTTTGCCCCCGTTGCAGGGGTGAAATAAAGTGTGATTGCCGAGCTCATGGCCATTGGCTGCAATTTTTCTCCAATCATTCAGGCGTGTTTGTATCGAATTAGAGAAGGCCGTGATATAAAATGTTGCCTTCAATCCCAGGGAGTCCAGGACGGGAATGGCATTATCCAACTGCTGATCATAAGCATCATCATAGGTAATAACGACAGCACATTTTTTATGGTGCCATGGAGCATCCGTTTGGGCGCTGATGCTTGAAGCAAGCAAACAAAGAATTGAAATAAAGTGAAGTTGTTTCATTGTAAAGTTTGTTTTAGTCCCCTTCAGGGGTTGGGGGCATCAGTGCGGAAGGGCGATGCTGGTAGTCCTTCTTTATTATATAAATTAGGATTATCTGGATTATCGGCCCAGGCATAACGTACATACATAGGATTCGGAACATTATCATTCCAAACGACCACTTTATCCGCTTCTATCTTTGCTTGTGCCCACACAAATTTTTTGTCCGTGCCTGCAATGGCAAACTGTGATAATTCCCCGCCATCATTCGTGGTCAAACCACTGCCTGTATTTGTAAAAGAAACAATGATCTTATGCCCATTGATAGTTGATGATTGATAAACAGGCCCTGAGTAAACAATGTCTTTTTCACCGTAGGCAAGTTTTTCTGCCGCCAAGGCAAGGCGCTCGCCTACTTCTTTTTTTCTGTCGGGATGAATATCATTCCACTCCCCAAGGTCAATGGCAACTGCCATTCCTGTATTGGGAACAGACAAAGACTGTAATTGTGCTTCCCTCAATTCAGCCCATTGACTTTCGGATGGCAGATAATTTACGTCCATGAAATTAGGAAGCTGCACATATAAAAATGGAATATTGCCTTCTTTCCATTTAGTACGCCAGTCAGTGATCAGGGCAGGCTGAAGCTGTGTATATTCTTTTGCACGACTGGAATTTGCCTCGCCCTGGTACCAGAGGAAACCTTTTATCGTGTAGTTGATCACCGGCGCGACCATTGCATTATACAAGGCGGTCGGTTGATTATTAAATGAAAAATTATTGCTGCCACCAGCTCCGGGTAAAAAAACTTCACCCACTTTGTATTGCCAGTAACCTTTCAGATCAATGGTATCATTGCCAGCAATTAAACAATAAGGTTTATCCGGCACAAAACCACCTTTGCCAGAGTTGTTGATGACACGTACAATAAAAATATTTTTCCCAGGCTTCAGGACGCCAGCGGGTATTTGATACCTGCGCTGAGGATATTGATAAGTAGTGTTGCCAACCATTTTGCCATTTATATACAGAAAATCGGCATCCACGATCCTCCCCAGGAAAACCTTTGCCGGAATATTCGTCATTGACGCGGGCACATCAATTTCCCTGCGATACCAAACCACACCGTCAAGATCTTTTATTCCCTGGTCTTCCCAATAACCGGGAATTTTTATTGTTCTCCACTCTTTTGGGATGTATCCAGGCTCATACCAGGTACCGGTCATTCCTTTATCATTTTGTTTTTGATCAGTATTGACAGACGGTTTTTTTGTAATGTTGTTTATATATGTTGTGTCTTTATTTTTTTGAATTATGGCATCGATATTTGGAAATTCTTTTAGCCCGCCCTCGCTCGTCCAGGCTTCGATGAGAGTACCGCCTACGCTTGCATTGATCAATCCAATTGGAACGTGATACTTCTCATAGATCTTTTTAGCAAAAAAATAGGCTACAGCAGAGAATTCAAGGACATCCTCCGGGTTTGCAGATTTCCATCCGATAGCTATCGGATTGTCGGTTGGAAGATCATCATGTGGTCCGTTGAGATCAGTCATCGTTGGTATCCAAAAATGACGTATCTGCGGATACTTTGCATTTGCGATCTCATTGGCATACCTAACACTGTGCAATTTCATTTGGTGCACCATGTTTGATTGGCCGGAACAAAACCACACATCGCCGATCAAAATATTATTGATGACAAGATGATTGCTGGCATCAATGTT
>Ga0136846_1243067_pt1 | contig 10683 bp, 8 predicted proteins | sample HopSoiMetagenom2_FD_96841 | JGI IMG/M metagenome (GOLD analysis project Ga0136846, IMG submission 96841) | Grasslands soil microbial communities from Hopland, California, USA - 2 Assembly 2016 (version 4) | ecosystem: Environmental > Terrestrial > Soil > Grasslands | place: USA: Hopland... | reverse complement strand
GTCGCGATCAAGCGCGAGATCATCCATGTGCGCCCGGTGCGCTTCCACGTCGAGAACGGCGACATCGGCTATATCCGCGTCACCTCGTTCAACGAGCAGACCACCGACGGGCTGAAGAAGGCGATCGCATCGATCTCCAAGGATGTCCCGCCGGAGAAGCTCGTCGGCTACGTGATGGACCTGCGCAACAATCCGGGCGGCCTGTTGGATCAGGCGGTGTCGGTGTCGAGCGCGTTCCTGCAACGCGGCGAGGTCGTCTCGACCCGCGGCCGCAATCCGGAAGAAACCCAGCGCTTCACCGCGCATGGCGGCGACCTCACCAAGGGCAAGCCGCTGGTGGTGCTGATCAACGGCGGCTCGGCCTCCGCGTCCGAGATCGTCGGCGGCGCGCTGCATGACCACAAGCGCGCCACGATCATCGGCACGCGCTCGTTCGGCAAGGGCTCGGTGCAGACCATCATTCCACTCGGCTCCGGTAACGGCGCGCTGGCGCTGACCACGGCGCGCTACTACACGCCGTCGGGCCGCTCGATCCAGGCCCAGGGCATCGCGCCCGACATCGAAATTCTCCAGGACGTGCCGCCCGAGCTGAAGGGCCGGATGGACACGATGGCGGAGTCCCAGATGCGCGGCCATCTGCAGGCGGCCGACGGCACCGAGCAAACCGGGTCGCAATCCTATGTCCCGCCGGAAGAGAAGGACGACAAGGCTTTGCATGCGGCCTACGACTTCCTGCACGGCCAGACCGCGAATGCCGTCGCGGCCAAGCCCGCGCCGAAGGCGGCGGTGCCGAACTAGGCGCTTGCGAGCGTGAGCTATTGATCGCCCGGGAGCGGATGACCGTTTCCGGGCGATCTCGTTTCAGGACGCTGTGTCAGGCCGGGTTCATGGCTGCAAAGGTGGCCTCGTAGCGGCCGTCGCGCTCGGCCCAGCGTCGGGTGCGGTCGCGCTCGACCAGCACCTCGTCGCGGGGATGAACGCGCAGCTCCAGCAACTGCATGACCTCCGCGATATAGGCGGGAAGCGGCATCGCGCGCGTATCGCTCGCCTGTTGTGAGCCGGTGAGCTCGGTCTGCACATAGGGCGGCGCGAGCTCAAGCACCTCGACCGGGACCTTGCGAAGCTGATGCCTGAGCGACTGGAGCCAGGAGTGCAGGAACGCCTTGCTGGCACAATAGGCCGGGAAGTCGGCGCGGGGCACGAAGGCGAGATTCGAGCTGGTCGCGATGATCGTCGCGTTCGGCTGCACCTTCAGGAGCGGCAGGAACGCCGCCGTCACACGTAGCACGCCGAGGATATTGGTCTCGACGATCGCTTCGGCGTCCGCTGCATCCCAATTGTCCGCCGTCATGTCCTCGGCGCGCGAAATGCCGGCATTGGCGATCAGCACGTTGAGATCGGGGAAGCGGTCGCGCATCTCAGCCGCGAGGTGCGGCAGGCTCGAGGGATAGTCGAGGTCGAGCGGCAGGCCGATCATACCGGGGCGTTCAGCCGTGATCAGATCGAGCAGGGACTGCCGTCGCCCTGTGACGATGACGCGGTTGCCGCGGTCGTGGAAAGCCTCGGCCAGCGCGCGGCCGATACCGCTGGTGCCGCCGGTGACGAGGATCGTATTGCCAGTCATCTTCATGGTTGCCTCTCAATGGGGTTGAGGGCCACGGCAGCCTTGGAAACCCTCGTGGTGCGCCATCCGACACGACAGCAGACATCGCGGCTAGCTCGAGGCGTGCCGGGAGAGAGTCTTGAACGGATGTGTGCTCGCAAACAGGGAGAGTGATGGCATGACCGTGGCGTCTCGTGAATCGAGAACTCCCAGCTGGGATCCTCTCGACAAAGGACGCGTTGGATGACGGTAACGCCTACGGCAGCGGCGTCGCAGCAGCTGCGGGTCTGGAGATACGTTGGCCCGGAGTCATCGTCAAGTCCGGAAGGTAGACCGCAGACCTAGCCGGCCTCGCGGCGGCGGCCTTCCTCGCCATTGCGCTGCGCGAGCCGGTCGCGATGGGCTGCGAACAGCTCCAGCATCTTGTCGGCCGGCTTTGCGGCGCTGAACAGGTAGCCCTGCATCTCGGAGCAGCCGAGCGTGCGGAGCAGGCGCTGCTGCTCCTCGGTCTCGACGCCCTCGGCGGTGGTGGTCATGCGGCGGGCGGCAGCGAGGCTGACGACGGCCTGGACGATGCTGGCGGAGCCGTCGGGGCCGGCGATGTCCTCGACGAAGCAGCGGTCGATCTTGATTTTATCGAACGGGAAGCGGTGCAGGTAGCTCAGCGAGGAATAGCCCGTGCCGAAATCGTCGAGCGCGATGCGCACGCCGATGGCGCGGAGCTGGTGCAGGATCGCCAGTGCCGTGTCGTCATCGCGGATCAGCACCGCTTCGGTGATCTCGAGCTCGAGCCGGCTTGCCGGCAGGTTGGAGGCGGCGAGCGCCGCCATGATCTTCAGCGCCAGCGTGCCGCTCTTGAACTGCACCGGCGAGACGTTGACGGCGAGACGGAGGTCGTCGGGCCAGCTCGCAGCATCCCGGCAGGCTGTCGCCAGAACCCATTCGCCGATCTCGTTGATCAGACCGGTATCTTCCGCGATCGGGATGAACTCGGCCGGCGAGACCATCCCGCGCTCGGGATGGCGCCAGCGCACCAGCGCCTCGCAGCCGGTGATGCGGTCGTCCTTCAGGCCGAGGCAGGGCTGGTAGTAGACCTCGAGGCCACCCTCTGCGATGGCGTGGCGCAGGTCGATCTCGAGCTGCCGCCGCTCGCGGACCTTGGCGTCCATCTCCGGCTCGAAGAAGCGATAGGTGCGGCGTCCGGCGGATTTGGCGGCGTACATCGCCATGTCCGCGTTCTTAAGGATCTGATCCAGTGCGGTGCCGTGCCCCGGCGCCAGCGCGATGCCGATGCTGGCGTCGGTGGTGAGATGATGGCCCATGCAGTCGAACGGCGTTCGGATGGCCTGGAAGATCCGCGCGACCAGATCGGTGACCTGGTCCGGCGACGTCACCGCGCTCTGCACGACGGCAAATTCGTCGCCGCCGAGCCGTGCCACAAAGTCGCCTGCGTCGGCGCAGTAGCTGAGCTTCGCCGCGACGGATTTCAGGAGTTCGTCGCCGACGAGATGGCCGAGCGCGTCGTTGACGCCCTTGAACTCGTCGATATCGATGTAGTGCACCGCGATCTCTTCCCCGTCGGCGATGGCGGCGAGCTTTGCGCGCAGATGCTCGTGGAACATGGTCCGGTTGGGCAGGTCGGTCAGCGCGTCGTAATGGGCGAGGTGGGTGATGCGCTCCTCGATGCGACGGCGCTCGGTGATGTCCTCGTGCGTCGCCACCCAGCCGCCGTCCGCGAGCGGCTCGTTGAGAATCTGGATCGAGCGGCCGTCGGCGGTATCGACCACCATGGAGTTGCGCGCGTGGATGTCGTGCAGCACGCGTGCGACATAGTCGTCGATGTCGCCGGTCAACGAGCCGGTCGCGCGGCGGTGGGCAATGATGTCGTAGAAGCTGCAGCCGGGCTTCACCACCTCGGGCGAAAGGCCGTACATCTCGATGTAGCGTTCGTTGCACACCACGAGCCGTTGCTCGGCGTCGAACAGCAGCAGGCCCTGGGTCATGTTGTTGACGGCGCGGTCGAGGCGTTGCTTCTCCAGCGTCAGCCGTTGCCGCGAGAGGCGGTGCTGCTCCAGCAGCTTGCGCACGATCGCAATCAGCACGCCGGCGATGGCGAGCGCGGAAGACGCGGCGACCGAGATCAGGATGCCGATCTGCTCACGCCAGTCCGTCAGGGCCGCTGCGCGCGTCGTGGTCGCCATCATCAGGATCGGAAAATGGGGTAGGGCGTGCGAGGAGATCAGCCGGTCCTCGCCGTCGACCGGGCTCATGAAGCGTCCGGCGAAGTGGTCTAGCCCGAACACCCGCTGATGCGCGAACGGGCCGGTCTTGAAATTCCTGCCCATCAACTCGCTGGAATGGGGATAGCGGGCGAGCAGCGTGCCGTCGCGATGCAGCATCGAGATCGTCGCGCCTTCGCCGAGCACCACGGAGGCGAAGAACTTTTCAAAATTGGCCGGCTCGATGCCGCGTCCGACCACGCCCAGGAACTCGCCGTTCGGTCCCAGGATCTTGCGGACGATCAAGATGGTCCAGGCGCCGGAGACGCGACTGTGCAGCGGCTCGATCAGCACGTCGGGCGATTGCGGGTCGTACCTGAACGTGCGGAAATAGGCGCGATCCGCCATGTTGACTTTGGGGGCGGGCCACATCGTTGACGAGTTGATCAGATTGCCATCGGCATCGATGACGTTGACGCCGCCCATATAGGGCAGCGCTTCGATCTTCGAGCGCAGCATCCGGTGGATGTCCTGGCCCGAGAGGCGCTTGCGATAGTCCTCCGCGCTGGCAACGCCGATGGCGCGGACGTGATCGACGAAATCCTTCTGGATGACCGCGAAATCCTGCAATTGCTGATCGAAATGATGTGCGAGCATCAGCACGGTGTTTTCCAGCTCGCGGCCAGAGTTGCGCAGCGCACGCTCGCGGAAGTTCTGCGCCATCAGGACCGCGCCGACTGCGATCGCGGCGATCAGCAGCGTACCGCCCACGACCAGCCAGCGGATCGGCCCGCTGCGCACGAAAACCTGGTCAAACAGGCGACTGCCGTATTTCGTCATCATGTCGATCGTTGCCGTACACACGCCAGGATCGATTCCTGATCCTCAAAACATCCGTCGGTTTACGGGAACGATGTGGAAGCAAAGTTAGGAAGCGCGGTTAATGCAACGTGAATGAACCTGTGCAAAAGCGATCGACATGGGTGATGCAAGCGGGATGCAACACGCGCAGGAATTGCCGCATGGTCCTGCAGCAGGCTCAGTTCCAAATTCGGGTCGATCAGCTCCTCGCTGCGCTGACCGCGGACACCGCGCTACGCGCCACGATCGCCACCACGATGAGCGCCGCCAGGATATTCGCGGCGGCGCTCAGCAGAATCGGCAGCGCGTAGCTATGGCTGGAATCATAGGCAAAGCCGGCCGCGCTGGGGCCCACCAGCGTGCCGAAGGCGACGCTCGTGTAGAGAATGCCGATGATGCCACTGACATTGCGCCCGCCAAAATAATCCATCACGACGGCCGGCAGCACCGCGACCCAGCCGCCGTAGAACACGCCGTAGATGAAGGCGAAGGCTGCGAGAGCCCAGACATTCGCCGCAATCGCCCAGATCGCCATGGCGAATGCCATCCCGGTGAGCGCCATGATCAACGAGCGGTCGCGGCCCATCCGGTCGGCAAGAGCGCCGAGAAAGAACCGGCCCGCGGTGCTTCCGGCTCCGATTAGTCCGAGCAGCAACACGGCAGAGGACGCCGCCACCCCATGGTCGCGCGCGTACGGCACGAGATGGACGAACGGCACGAAGGCGCCGAAAGAGCAGACCAGGCACGACGCGTAGAGGCCGACAAAGCGTGTCGAGCGGACCGCCTCCCGCACCGAGGCGCCAGCGGCACCGGTAGAGCGATCGGGTTCGCGAGGCGGGTCGCCGTCCGGACCGAGGCCACGGTCCTTCGGATCGTTCTCGATCAGCAGCGAAAGCCCGCCGCCAACGAGCAGGGCGATCACGCCCAGCCCCAGATAGGCGCCGCGCCAACCGACCGAGGCGATCAGCAGCGAGGCGAGCGGCGGCATCGCCAACGTGCCGAGCCCGATGCCGCTGACCGCGAGCCCGGACGCAAAGCCGCGGCGCCTCACAAACCAGCGTTGCACTGCGCCGATGGCGGGAACGTAGGCGCAGCCGACCCCGACGCCGACACCCAGCCCATAGGCGAGATAGACCTCGCCGAGCGAGCGCGCGACGCTTGCGGCCGCAAGTCCGATCGCGACCAGGACCATGCCGACGACCGCAAGCGGCCGTGCGCCGAGCCGATCGGCGAGGGGGCCGCTGACGATGCCGAGCGCGAAATACAGGAAACCAGCGATCGAGAACACCAGCGAGATCGAGCCGCGTGAAGCCCCGAAATCGTGCTGGAGCGGTTCGAGAAAGGCGCTGAAGGTGTAGGCCGAGCCGAAGCCGACGAACATGACGGCGAATGCCGCCGCGACGACGAGCCAGCCGCGAAAAACGCTGCGATCAGCCAATGTGGATGGAATGGTCAATGTTGCCTCCTTGAGGTGAGGGAAGGATGCCGGCGGTGCCATCGCGTGACGCGCTGGAACGCCGCGCCGGCGCGCACGAGCGTGGCTTCGCCGAGATGGGCCGCAACGAGCTGGAACGCGATCGGTAGCCCGTCCGCCGAAGCTCCGCCCGGCAGCGTGATGGTGGGATGACCGGTCATGTCGAACGCACAGGTGTAGCGCTGCAGCTTTGCGATCAGGTCCGGCTGCTCGCCGAGCGTTCGGATCATAGCGAGCGTCACGGGCGGAAACGGGTGCACCGGGATCAGCAGCAGGTCGATGGTTTCGAACAGCGCATTGACCCGGCCGCGCAGTGCCAACCGCCGCAGCAGGATTTTCTGGTAATCGAGAGCAGAGAGTGCGCGACCGGCCTCGATCACCGACGCCAGGATCGGACCATAATCGGCCTTGCGGGCGGGATAGGTCGTCTCGTGGGCGACGGCAGCTTCCACCGCACAGTTCGGCGCCCAGTCTGCGATCGCCTGCGTCACGTCGGGAAATCGGACCTCAGCGATGTCAACACCAAGCCCACGGAAAGCATCGGCGGCGTCGGCCAACACGCGCTGTGTCGTGAGGTCTACGTCGTCACCGTTCCATGCGGCATCGACGCCGACGCGCAATCCCCGCATATCCTGTGTGGCCGCGGCAAGGTAGTCGGGTACTGGATCGAACAACGATGTCGTGTCGTTCGGATCGTGTCCGGCGATAACGCCGAGCAGCGCGGCGGCATCGGCGGCGCTGCGACCAATCGGACCGACATGGTCGAGGCTCGCGGCGAGTTCGAACATGCCATGGCGGCTGACGCGGCCCCAGCTTGGCTTCAATCCCGTCAGTCCGTTGGCGGCACACGGCCAGCGGATCGAGCCGCCGGTGTCGGAACCCAGCGAGCCGAAGCAGAGTCCGGCGGCCGTCGCGACAGCAGGCCCGCTGGATGAAATGCCCGGCCAGTAATCCACGTTCCATGGATTCTTCGGCGGCGTCACCTGCGGATGGTGATCGGAATAGGCGCCCTCGGTGAGCTGCAACTTGCCGAGCACCACGGCGCCCGCGTCCTTGAGCCGGCGCACCACGGTTGCGTCGTCGTGGGGACGAAAATTGCGATGCAGCGTGGTGCCGGCTGCCGTCGCGACGCCCTTGGTCCAGAACAGATCCTTCACCCCAATCGGCACCCCATGCAGCGGGCCCCGGTAGCGGCCATATGCGATCTCGGCGTCTGCGGCTTGCGCCTCGGCGATGGCAGTTTCCGCCATCACGTGAACAAAGCTACCGAGCTCGCGGTCCAGGGCGGAGATGCGTTCGAGCTGCGCGCGCGTCGCCTCCGTCGCGGAGATTTCACGCGCCTTGAGGCGTGCCGCGAGCTCGGTCAGCTCGAGATAGTGCAGGGCATCGGTCACGGCTTGCATCCTCCATTCTTTTCTCGCGCTGCTGCTCGATCCCGAAAATATCAAGCGACACCTGTATAACTAAAATACTCGTGCTTGTTGCCGTCAACCAGTAAATATGTTTTGCTGGTGTTCAACTCCCTGAGGTTCCGATGTCGAGAGAGTCGCGCAAGTTCCAGGTTCCCGACGCGCTGGCGAATGTCTACGATTTCGCCAACACGCTTGATGTTCGCCATTTCACGCATTTCGGAGTGGAGCATCGGCAGAGCGACGGGCTCGCCGGACCGAAGCAGCTTGCCGACTGGATGCGGGAACGCGGGCTCGACACCGACGGGGGGCGCCTTACACCCGCGATGTTCGAGACCGCGTTGCGGCTGCGGGCGGCGCTGCGCGCCTATCTGCAGTGCGCGCCGGCCGAGCGGCGCCGGAACAGGGAAGTCCTCGGCGCGCTTGACGGGGCGTTGGCGCCGTTTCCCTTGCGCGTGGAGGCGTGCGCCGGGCGGGGGGCGATATTGTCGGCGGCGCGCCAGGATGCGCTCGCGGGCTTATCGGCCATTGCGATCGAGTTGCACGATGCAACGCTGCTGGGAACGTTGGACCGGCTGAAGATGTGTGCGTCCGAGGAATGCCGCCGCGTGTTCTTCGACCGGTCGAAACCATCGACGCGGCGATGGTGCATGTCGACGCTATGCGGCAACCGGGTGAAGACGCGCGCCTATCGCGAGCGGCAGCGCGAATCCAAATAGAGCGTCGCGCGCGGTCAGGCGCGGTAATGGCCCGACTTGCCGCCGAGCTTCTCGACGAGGTGGATGCCCTCGATGCGCACGCCGCGCTCGACCGCCTTGATCATATCGTAGATGGTGAGGCAGGCGACGGACACAGCGGTGAGCGCCTCCATCTCGACGCCGGTCGGACCTGTGACCTTCACGCTGGCGCGGACCAGGCAGCCCGGCATTTTGACGTCGGGCTCGATGTCGACCGCGACCTTCGACAACGCGAGCGGATGGCAGAGCGGGATCAGCTCCGAGGTGCGTTTGGCGGCCATGATGCCGGCGATGCGCGCGGTGCCGAGCACGTCGCCCTTCTTGGCGTTGCCCGAGACGATCAGCGCCAGGGTCGCCTCGGTCATGACGACGCGGCCTTCTGCGACCGCAAGCCGTTCGGTCGCTGGCTTGGCCGAGACGTCCACCATTCGCGCCTCGCCGGAGGCGCCGATATGGGTGAGGGCAGGGCCGGCCTTGGTTTTCGATGGCTTTGTCGTGGACGACTTGTGCGCCATGTCAGCGCGTACCCGTCGCGCCAGCCATGGTCTCGCGTGCGAGCAGCGTGCGCGTGGCGGTGGTGACGTCGGCCTGCCGCATCAGGCTTTCGCCGACCAGGAAGGTCGACATGCCGACGCGCTCGAGCCGGGCGAGATCGGCGGGCGTGAAGATGCCGCTTTCGCCGACCATCAGCCGGTCCCCTGGAATCAGCGGCGCCAATGCTTCGCTGGTCGCGAGCGTGGTCTCGAAGGTGCGCAAATTGCGGTTATTGACGCCGATCATCGGCGAGCGAAGCTTGAGGGCGCGGTCGAGCTCGGCACGGTCATGGATCTCGATCAGCACGTCCATGCCGTAGGCGATGGCAGCGTCTTCCAGGTCCCTGGCGGTGGCGTCGTCGAGTGCCGCCATGATGATCAGGATGCAGTCGGCGCCATGCGCGCGGGCCTCGACCACCTGGTAAGTGTCGAACAGAAAGTCCTTGCGCAGTACCGGCAGTGACGTGGCCGCACGCGCGGCCACCATAAAGTCGAGATGGCCCTGGAACGACGGCGCGTCCGTCAGCACCGAGAGGCAGGCGGCACCGCCGGCCTCATAGGCCCTTGCAAGCTGTGGTGGATCGAAATCGGCGCGGATCAGCCCCTTCGACGGCGAGGCCTTCTTGACCTCGGCGATCAACGCGAAGTCGCCATCGGCGTGCTTGGCCCTGATCGCGCGGACAAAGCCGCGCGGCGCGGCTTGCGCCTTGGCCCTTGCTTCGACGACAGAGAGCGGCTGCGCGCGCTTGGCTGCCGCGATCTCCTCGCGCTTGTAGGTCTCGATCTTGGTCAGGATGTCCGACATGTCAGGCTCAGCCGTTGGAGACCGCGATCAGGTGCTTCAGCCGCGCGTTTGCCGCGCCGCTGTCGAGCGATTTGGTGCCAATCGCAACGCCCTCCCTAAGGTCCTTGGCACGTCCGGCCACGACCAGCGCGGCGGCCGCGTTCATCAGCGCCACGTCGCGATAGGCGCTCGGCTTGCCGTTGAGCACGCTTTGCAACGCGATTGCATTGGCGTCGGCGTCTCCCCCCTTGAGCGCACCGGGCTCGCAGCGCGGCAGCCCTGCGTCCTCCGGCGTCACTTCGAAGTTCCTGATCTCGCCATTGTGGAGCGAGGACACGAAGGTCGGGCCGGTGAGGGTGATTTCGTCGAGACCGTCGGAGCCGTGCACCACCCAGGCTGATTCGGAGCCGAGGTTCTTCAGCACCTGCGCCAGCGGCTGTACCCATTGCCGCGAGAACACGCCGACCATCTGCCGCTGCACGCCGGCCGGGTTGGACAACGGGCCAAGCAGGTTGAAGATGGTGCGTGTCGCAAGCTCGACCCGGGTCGGGCCGACGTTCTTCATGGCGGGATGGTGGGCTGGGGCGAACATGAAGCCGATGCCGCATTCGCGCACGCATCGCCCGACCTGCTCCGGCCGAAGATCGATCTTCACCCCGAGCGAGGCCAGCACGTCGGCGGCGCCCGAGCGTGAGGACAGTGCGCGGTTGCCGTGCTTGGCGACCGGCACGCCGGCGCCCGCGACAATGAACGAGGCGCAGGTCGAGACGTTGACCGAGCCGGAGCCGTCGCCGCCGGTGCCGACGATGTCGATGGCGTCGGGCGGCGCCGTCACGCCCAGCATCTTGGAGCGCATCGCCGTGACCGCGCCGGTGATCTCGTCCACGGTCTCGCCGCGCACCCGCAGCGCCATCAAGAGCCCGCCCATCTGCGAGGGCGTGGCTTCGCCCGACATCATGGCATCGAAGGCGGAAGCCGCTTCGTCACGCGACAGGCTGGCGCCGGTCGCCACTTTTCCAATGATCGATTTCAGGTCGTCCATCGCGTGCTTTCAACTCACTGG
>Ga0136846_1241876_pt1 | contig 10684 bp, 10 predicted proteins | sample HopSoiMetagenom2_FD_96841 | JGI IMG/M metagenome (GOLD analysis project Ga0136846, IMG submission 96841) | Grasslands soil microbial communities from Hopland, California, USA - 2 Assembly 2016 (version 4) | ecosystem: Environmental > Terrestrial > Soil > Grasslands | place: USA: Hopland... | reverse complement strand
GGGCTCGAACTTCCGCGGTGCTGACAGAGAAAAGCCCTGCGTGTGCAGGGCTTTCTGTAGTACATGAGTGGGCGGTACTGGGCTCGAACCAGTGACCCCCAGCTTGTCGACTTGGAGCAGCCGTTCGCGTCAGTTCGCTTCTGTTCGCTCAGACCGCATCGATGAGCCGAATCCAACCGGCGACTGAACGCCTGAGCGAACCCGAACGAACCTTCATCCTTGCCATTCTTGCCACGCGTTTTCGGCCGCACCGCTTGGCGTGGATATAGGCGATCTTGGCGGCGTATGCGAGGTCGTTGGCGAATCGATGTTGCACATGATGCGTGCTCGCGAGGCGCGGCCTGCCCCCGACCGTTTCGACCGTCGTAGACCGTTGGCGGACGCTGACCTTGACGGCGGTCGTCTCGGGCGGAGGGGCGGCGTGACTTTGTTTCGGCGGTCGAGGGAGGTCGCGGCGAGACCCGGGCCGGCTCAATAGACCCTTGAACGCGTTTCTGGTCTCCTCGAGCGTCACGATTTCACGATCCTCTGGGCTGTTGGTGCCGGCCGTTCCGTGAGCTTGCTCGATGGGCGATATTTAGTTCAAGCTAGGAGATTCTGGTAGAGGCGCATCCTGCCGCGCTGCCCACGACGACTGAATCTTGTTGGTCGGATGGTTGGGGAACGGACGGGTGCTAGCGAAGTCGCATCTCGTCCGAGAGGAGACTGGCTTTGAGACCGCACGAGTGGACTGTTTGGTGCGTGGCCGGCAGAAGGCGGCTCACGGTATGTGCATTGCTGATCGTGGGGACGGTGGTGGCGGGTGCGACTGTCATCTCGGCTGCCTCTGCCGACCGGTCGGCGAGCGCCGCGGGAGGGACGCTTCGCATCGCGATCACCGGCGCGCCGGATCCTTTTGACCCGGCGCTCCTTGGGGACAACCGATCGATTGAGCTCGCGCAGAACGTCTATGAGGGCGTGCTCGGCGTGAACAACAAGGCGCAGATCGTCCCGGCGCTCACTACATCGTGGAACCGCTCCGCGAATGGGTTGGTGTACACGTTCAAGCTCCGCCACGGTCTGCAGTTCGGAAACGGTGATCCGCTCACCGCCGACGATTTCGTCTACACCTTCAACCGCTCGCTCAGTCCGAAGACCGCCTCCGGGACGAGCTTTTTCCTCGCTGACATCAAAGGCGCCGACGCCGTCTTGAACGGTAAGGCCAAGACGGCGTCGGGGATCAGAGCGGTTGACAAGTACACCGTGCAGGTCACGCTTGCACACAAGGCTGGCTACTTCGCGGCCGAGATCAGCCGCTGGCCTGCCTGGGTGGTCGACTCAAAAGTGATTGCGAAGTACGGCAAGGCATGGGTTACGCCGCCCCACAACATCGGCTCCGGCGCCTACCAACTGACCGGCCAAGTTGGCGACCAGCAATACACCTTCACCGCCAACCCGAGCTACTACCTCGGCAAGCCGAGCATCGGCCGAGTGTCCGTGTCCGCCGTCTCAGACTCAACCGCCGCCGTCGCTCGCTATCAGGCAGGCGAGTTTGATGCTGTGGTCGGCCTGTCGGCTGCGGCGATCCTTCAGGTCAAGTCCAACCCGACCCTTCGTGCGCAGTTCCACACCACCCCGATTGAACGAACGGTGTGGCTGGAGATGAATAACACCAAGCCTCCGTTCAACAAGCTCGCCGTCCGTCAAGCGTTCAATCACGCGATCGACAAGAAGACCATCATTCAGATCGCCCTTGCCGGCGTCGGCACACAAGCGAACGCTTGGTTGCCATCGGGCATCACCGGCAACTTCAACGCCCAGCACAGCGCCAGCACCTACAACGTCACGCTTGCACGAAAACTGCTTGCCAAGGCCGGCTACCCGAACGGAAAAGGATTCCCCACCGTCGAACTCGACTACGGAATCAATTACGGCGAGTACCCGCAGGTGTACGAGCTGATCCAAGGACAACTCGAGAAGAATCTAGGGATCAAGATCGGGCTCAAGGAGCTACCGATCAACGCGTTCAACAATGAACTGACGAGCCCGAAGACGAGACCGCTGCTCTGGGGATACACCTTCGGGTTCGACTATCCGGACGCGCAAGAACTCGACCAGTACCTGGGAATCGCCGGGGCCCCGTACAACTACGACGGCTACTCGAACAGGAACTACGACCGACTCGTCGCCAGAGCGAACACGGAGTCGAACCAGGCGACACGCGCCAAGCTCTACGCGCAAGCCGAGAACGTCCGACTCGCAGACGCCCCAACCGTGCCGCTGTACTTCGTTAATCAGAACTGGCTCGTCAAGCCAAACGTCAAGGGCTTCGGCTACAGCCCGCTCTACATGCATCCATGGCGGCAGGTCTCGATCCAGCCATGACCCCGGCGAGGGTGGCCCGAATCGCTCTTCGGGCCACCCTCGCCGCCAGATGCTGGTAAGGCCGCTTGGGTCGCTACTTCACACGTCGCCTGCTAACACTCATCCCCGCCTGGTTTGGCGTCACGCTGCTCGCGTTCGCGTTCGTGCACTCGATCCCGGGCGGCCCCTTCGACACCGGCGCCGTCAGGCCGCCGGCAACCACGGCCCTGCTCGAGGCGCACTACCATCTCGATAAGCCGCTCCCCCTTCAGTACCTCCTGTACATGCGCAGCGTCCTGACGGGCGACCTCGGCGAGTCAATCGTCCAACCCGGCCTGAGGGTTTCGACGATCGTCACCCAGCGGTTCCCAACCTCAGCGGAACTCGGAGCCGCAGCGCTGCTCGTCGCCCTCGGTATCGGCATCCCTCTCGGGCTCGTCGCCGCCGTGCACCGCAACCGGGTCGCTGACCGCATCGTCATGGTCGGAGCAACGATCGGTTACGCGATCCCCAACTTCGTTCTCTCGATCCTCTTCATCTTGATGTTCGGGCTCTACTTCGACTTGTTTCCACTCGGCGGCTGGGGGCGTCCCTCGCGAGTCGTGCTACCAGCCTTGGCGCTTGGGCTCCCCTGGGCCAGCTTCATCGCGAGGCTGACGCGCGCGTCAGTGATCGAGACGCTCCAGCAGAACTACATCCGAACCGCACGCGCCAAAGGCGCCGGCCCGACCCGGGTGGTTGTTCACCATGCATTCCGAAACGCGCTCATGCCAGTCACGACCGTGACGGCCTTGCTGATCGCCGAATTGATCACAGGCAGCCTCGTGATCGAAAGCCTCTTCTCGATCCCCGGCATGGGCCAATACCTCACTGCGAGCGTCCTCGGCTCGGACTACACGATGACACTCGGACTGATCATCTTCTACGCAAGCCTGTTGCTCATCGCCAACGTGGTCGTCGACGTCGTTTACCTCTGGCTCGACCCCCGAGTCCGCTATTGACGCAGACGGCCACACCCGCCGGCACGTCGTACGAACCCCGGCCCTCCACCACCGCCCGCTCGCCCTCCTCGTGGGGCGATTCCTGGCGGCGGCTGCGCCGTCATCGCCTCGCAATCGCATCGCTCGCATTCCTGATCGTGGTCGTCGCGGTCGCCATCCTCGCCCCACTGATCACGACTTCTGGCTACGGCGAGATCGGCTTCGCCCCGCTCGAGACACCAAGCTGGCACCACATCATGGGCACCGACGAACTCGGACGAGACAGTTGGAGCCGTGTCGCCTACGGCGCCCGGATCTCATTGATCGTGGGCTTCGGCAGCCAGGCGATCGCCCTCGCGATCGGCCTGCCGCTCGGCGCGATCGCAGGGTTCTACGGACGACTGTCCGACACGATCCTGATGCGGGCAACCGACATCATGTTCTCACTGCCAACCATCCTTGTTGCGCTGCTGTTCGTCACCGCCTTCGGGACCAGCGTCGAGGTACTCACGCTCGCAATCGGATTCGCCACCTGGCCAACCCTCGCCCGACTCGTCCGCGCGGAGGTTCTCCGAACCAAGCAACTCGACTTCATCGAGGCCGCCGAATCACTCGGCTGCTCACGAGCGCGCATCCTACGAGTCCACGTTCTACCCCACACCACAGGCCCGGTCATCGTCCAGACCACATTCGGAATCTCGCAGGCGATCTTCACCGAGGCATTCCTCAGCTTCATCGGGCTCGGCGCACAACCACCGGCCCCGAGTTGGGGGCGACTCCTTGTCGACGGCTTCCAATATCTCCGCACGGCCTCCCACCTCGTGATCTTTCCTGGGCTCGCGCTATTCCTGACCATCCTTGCCCTCAACACACTCGGAGACGGACTCCGCGACGCGTTCGACCCAGAAGGCGGCTAACCGCAACCACAAACCAATACGGAGGAACTTGATGAGCAGCGATCAACCTTGGCCCTGGCGGATGCTCGTCAGCGGCGTCTTTGAAGACGCCTGGCTGACGGCAACCGGCGACGAACGTCAGCAGGCGTACGTCAACCTGATCGCGATCCATCGCAACTGGCAGTCCCAGGGCGCACGCATGATCTGCACGATGGACGACCTAGGAAGCGCCGGGCGGCCCGGCACCGAGCGAGCGAACTTCTACGAGATCTGGGAGATCCCCTCGCCCGAGATCGTGCACGACCTCCTCGACCAAGTCTGGTCCAACAAGCACGGCTGTCCCCTGACAGCGCACTTCTCGCTCCGCGTCTCCCTAGGCAAACCAATCATCAGCATGGAACGAGACCTCGGGGGACCTCAACTCGCCACAACCGCGACCGCCGAGGGCGAAATGCCACCCGTCCCCTACAACACCGACTGAACCATGACCGGAGAGCGCATTCGTGACGGCGGCGCCTTCGAGAGCACGGCCGGCTACGCGATGCAACAGCATCACGACCGCCACCCGCTACGTCGGGTTGAGAACTCGAATCAGAAGAAGCCTGGCAGCCTTCTAAAAGCAAACGAGGCGTCATCTTCGATCGGACACGAAACGTCATTCGGTATGGAGAAGGTCGTCGGTCTGACCGGAGTGGGCGCCAGCTTCGGGCAGCGAAGGCGCCTTCCGAAACTGAGGATGGTGTCTCAACTGATGCTCGGAGTACAGCAGTGTTGTCGGAGCAAGCGACAAACTGGGTCAACGATCCGATACGCCTAGCCGACGAACGTCGAACTCGGCTTCTATCCGCGGGGAGGCGAGAAGCGCACGTGCATGTGGTAGTCGTGGCCCGGCCACGGCATGACGACATCGGCGGGGCCGTGTAGTCCGGTCGAGGGGCTGACGAAGATCATCTGCGCGCCCGCGTCGACGAATCGATCGAGGAGGGCCTGCGCGAGCCGGTGATCGATCTGCCTGGACGCGGTTGGCGCGCTCAAGTGACGGTCGACGCGCGGAAAGTAGACGTCGACGTCGAGGCCGTTCTGATGGGAGAGGTGGTCGTCCATTGGGCCGCCGCTGTCGCGGCTGATGTCGCCGATCACGACACGAGCTGCGTGCCGGTGCGCCGCCCGATAGGCGCGCGTCACAGAGAGGACCGTGCGAATCGTGTGCTCGTTCCCGTAGAGCCGCTTCGCGAGGTTCGGAACGCTGTCCGTGATTGGGTTCCAGGTGACCCAGTCCGGCCCCTTGACAGGAAGCTGCGTGCCGTCGACGAGCCTGCCGCTGTAGGGCAGCCCGAGCGACCGCGCGTGATGCCAGTCGATCTTCGGGAAAGCACGCACGTGTGTGACCTTCCGCGGCGCGTGCGCCGGCCTCGCCGGGCGTTCCGGAAGCGCGAGGATCCCATCCTCGAACCGGAAGGTCAGGCTCGGCGGAGCCTCGACCGCGAACGATGCGCGGCGGCCGCCGTCGGCCCGTAGCCCGGCAAGCAGGAACGTCACCGCCGGCGACAAGGCGATCAACGACGCCCTGGCCCTGCGGGCGTGGCGACGTTGCTTCCACGCCACTCGGCGCCCGCGCGACGCCGCGAGCCCAGGCGGCTCGGACGAGAAGGATGGAACAGGAAAGCCCGTTAGCACCGAAGCACCGGAGCCTTCGGGAAGCCAAAGCTCGGTATCGAGCCACAACTCACCGCGCCGCCAGCCCATGAAGAGACTGGGTTCGCCGACACCACGGGCTGTCCTCCGCCGGCGCGCCTGCTCGCGAGTCGTCCGCGACGCCGACGTACCAGCCGCCGTTCCCGGCGCTGATCACGGCCTCGATCTGCGTCCGTTGCCGGGAAAGCCGTCTTGCGGCACCGTTTTGGATCGAACGCGACCAGAGGCGCAGTCGCCGTCCCGACCCGTGCGAAGGAGCCAGCGACGAAGACCCTGGCGTCGCTGGCGGCGAGCGCTAGGACCTTGCCGTCGACAACCCCCCTCAACGACGCCACCGACGTGCCCGAGCGTGCGTGCGCGCCGCTTGCAAGCACGCAGACCACGGGCGAGCCCACCGAGCAGCGAGAGCGTAGAACAGAAGCGACTCCGTGGCGCCTGGCTGCAGCTTGTCCCGGGTCTGCCGAGCGGGCGCCGCTAAAGCGCGCCTGGCGTCATGCCGAGCTCACTTCCCCGCGCGTACCTCGTCGCGGGCACCCTGGAGCCGTTCTCCCACGACAACGCCACCCGCTGGGCCACCGCTGCGCGATGCCGGCGCCGAAGTTGTGATAACCAAGCGCATCGGATCGCACGGCGATAGCTTCTGGCAAGAAGAGCTACCGCTGATGGTGTCGTGGGCGTTTGGACGATGAAGCGTCACGACGCTTCGCCGGCATCGCACTCTTAAAGTCTCGACCAACCTCAGGTAGGCATACGCGGACGCTGGCGCAAGAGAGGCGGCTTACGCTAGAGATCGGTTATTCGCATGGGTCGGGATCTTGTCGGCGCGTGTAAGGCGTCATCGTGAACAGCACCCGTACGCCCCGCCGACCTTGAATACACGGATGCGTTCGGTCCGCGCGAAGAACGCACGCCACCCCCGGGGGACGAGTCCTGGCGCGCGCGGACCAAATCCCCGCGGGCGCGACGTTCAAAAGATGGATGATCTGGAGTTCCCTGCGAAACGCTAGATCTCGGGCCGGTTCGCGCGCGGCGGCCCGGAATGGAGCTGGTTGATGATCGGTCGAGACGAATCGGGCGGAACCAAGTTCGACCATGACGACTGGTTCTCCGACAGCGCCCCGTCCTCGGTCGAGGAGTCCCGCCAACTGACGGGCGCAGACCCCGCGGGTGGTCACGAGCCGAGCTGGTTAGAAGACCTCGCCGAGCCTGAGCAGCCGCCGACTACAGCTAGCCCGTTCGCCCGCCGACGGCTCGTCGCGCTCGCAGTCGCTGCGCTCGTGCTGGTCGCAGTCGTCGTGGTCGCACTCATCGCCCTCAGCGGCGGAAACTCGAGGCCCCCAACCGAGCCGACGACGACCAACCACCCGACGACAACCACACCCGCTGCCACCGCCCCCGCCAACCCGCCACCGTCGACCCCAGCAGTGATCCTGCCCGCTGGCGTCCTCAGGCCAGGTGCAACAGGCGCCCAGGTCAAGACCGTGCAACGCGCACTCGCACGCGCAGGTCACTCGCCCGGACCAATCGACGGAAACTACGGCCCGAACACCGAACAAGCCGTCGCGGCTTTCCAACGCTCCGCCGGCATCCCCGCCGACGGCCACTACGGCCCACAAACCAAACAGGCCCTCGAGCAAAACAACGCGTCGGGCTAGCGGACCCGTTCGCCGTCGAACTCTGCGTACCAGGTTCACATCGCCTGAACCGACCGCAGAATCGGTGACAGCGGGCCTGGACGCTGGGGCTGGCCGGACGTCGGCGTCTCGACGGTCGAGTCGGCTCCTCTTATTCTCGACGTCGCGTCCTCCTTCCCACAGCATGACCTGGTTTGCGGAATGACGCTGTGGGGGTGCGTTAACTCGGCCTGCCGGTCTGGAAACTGCGTGGCCGCCGAGAGTCGTGCGCCGGTCCCGGCGATCGGAGGAGTACGGGTGAAGCGCAAACTCGTGGCCGTCCCGAGCAATGTGCCGCTTCGCAGGCCGAAACTGAATTTACGCACTGTGAGTGTGTGGGGGCCCGTCTGGGGCTGTTGTCAGGGTTGGCCGACGTGGCCGAGCCCGCCGATCCTCGCCGACGACGATCGAGCGCAACGGTCGGAGCTTCGATCTGTTCACTACCGCCGGGAGGATCCGGCAGATCGCCTGGCGGATCGGCGCGACTCGCGTCTGGCTCACCAACACGTTGCAGGACACGCTCTCGAACGGCGAGATGATCGCCCTTGCGCTGTCTGCCGCTGACCCGCGACACGCGGCCGTCGCTTGGCGGGTCACGGTAGCGAGCGACGGGAGCGCGACCGTGTGGTTAGGTCACCGTCACGCGGAGCCGCGCACCCTTCGGCGAGGCGCGGAAGACGAACTTGCCGCGGTGGGTCCACGCGACCAGGATGCTCGTCCGACGGCCCGGCGCGAGGACGCCGGTTCTGGAGCCGAGGATGTTCAGGCTGAAGCGACGTGTCCCGCGGTTCACGACCTCGTACCGCACCTCGGCGCCGCGCACGTAGCGCAGGTCGTCGGCCCAGGTCAGCCGTCGCACGCGCACCTTGATTGCGTCGTCGCGAATCACCAGCGGCGACACGTACAGCTTCCCCGGCTGCGTCGTCGCGTCTGCGGCGTGGGCGCTCCCGAGCACGAGAGCGGCGAGCGCGGCAACGCCCACGCCGACGGAACGCGTTCTCACTTGGTGACGGTCAAGTTGCCGAACATGCCGTACTGGACGTGTGCCCCGACCGTGCAAAGGTAGTAGTACTTGCCCGGCTTGCGGAAGGTGACGCGCAGCGTCGTGTGCCCGCCGCCTTGCACGAGCGGGGACACCTTCTGCAGCTTCTGGATCCCGAAGTCGTGTGCGAGCTGGCCCTTGTTCACGACGGTGAAGATCACGGTCCCGACGCGCACCTTCGGGACCGAGAGCACGAACCGGTATTCGTACATCTTCACGGTGACGCGCGTCACGGTCGCTGTCGGGCCGGCGCTCGCCGTTCGTGCGGGCGCGAGGCCCGCAACCGCGGCGGCTACGACGAGTACGAGCGAGGCGCGCAGCAGCGCGGCTCTACGGAAGCGCAAACGCATCGATGACGTCTCCATGTCCGGTGTTCCGTTGCTGGTTGCTGTTGCCGCCGCCTCCACCCTGGAGGACGGCGACGTACTGCTTCCCGTTCGCCTCGTAAGTGATGCCGGGGGCGCTGATCGCGACCTTGATGCCGGTCGGGAAGTTCCAGAGGTTCGCTCCGGTCTTGGCGTCGTAGGCGCTGTAGGTCGGGTTGGTGGTGCTCTCGTGACCGACGAAGACGATGCCGCCTGCGGTCGTCAGTGTCGCGTCGTAGCAGTCGCCGGCGGACGGCATTCGCACCGTCCAGGCAATGGTGTTGGTCGTCACGTCGATCGCCTTCATGTAGCCGCCGCGGAAGGCGCCCTGATCGGGGGTGCCGCGGTCGCCGAAGCCCTTGACGCGCCCGAACCCGAACTTCGAGCCGAAGTACGACTGGCCGGCGATCCATGACGGCAACTGCGGCTTCGGGTAGGCCTCGAGCGCCGTGTTGCCGTTGTAACCGCAGATGTACTGGAAATGCGTCGTCGGGTTGTAGCTCGAGGGCTGCCAGTCGGAGCCGCCCTCGGTTCCCGGCGCGTACGCGACGAACTGCTTGTCGTTGTACGGCGTGAAGATGCAACCGATCTTGTACGGCTTGCCGTCGGGCGCCTTCAGGATCTTGCCGGTCTTCGGGCTCGTGTAGTCCACCTTGTGGGCGCACTGGTCGGCGAACGCCTGACCGACCGGGTACGGCTGGGTCGCCGACGTGAACTGTGACTTCTCCTGCTTCACCTTCTTCTCGACGATCCCGAGCAACGGCTTGCCGGTGTCGCGGTCGAGGATGTAGAGCCAGCCCGTCTTGCCGGGCGCCGAGATCGCGTGGCGCACCTGTCCGTTCACCGTGACGTCGAAGAGCACGGTCGGGCTCGTGAGGTCGTAGTCCCAGATGTCGTGATGCACCGTCTGGTACCACCAGCGGAGCGAGCCGGTGTTCACGTCGAGCGCGACGAACGAGTCCGTGAACAGGTTGTCGCCCGGCCCTCGATCGGACCACGGGTCCGGGTTGCCGACGCCGAAGTAGACGAGCCCGTTGTTCGGATCGACGCTCGGCGTCGACCAGACGGCGCCGCCGCAATGCTGCCACTCGTTGCCCGCCCACGTGCCGCCGCCGACCTCGCCGTAGGTCGGGCACGTGTAGAAGCGCCACACCTGCGCGCCCGTGTTCGCGTCGTACGCGGTGACCGAGCCGCGCGCGCCCATCTCGCCGCCGGACATCCCGACGATCACCTTCCCGCCGTAGTAGAGCGGCGCCATCGTCATCGTGCCGCCCTCCTGCCAGCGCGTATTCCACGCGCTCCAGACGACGGTGCCGGTCGCCTGGTCGAGCGCAACGAGCCGCCCGGTGATCTCGGCGATGAAGACCTTACCGTCGCCGATCGCGACGCCGCGGTTGCTGAACCCACAGCACGCCGTCGTGATCTGCGTCTTCGGGATGTTCGCGGTGTACTTCCACAGCGTCTGCCCGGTCGCGGCATCGAGGGCGAAGACGTCGTCGTCGCCCGTCGAGATGTACATCACGCCCTTGTAGACGACGGGTGTCGCCTCCTGGGAGTTGAAGCGCGACCCGCCGGATTGCAGATGCACCTGCCAGGCGAGCTTGAGGTTCGACGCGTTCGACGTGTTGATCTGCGTCAGCGTCGAATACAGCTCGTTCGAGACGCCCCCACCGTTCGTCAGCCAATCGGC
>Ga0136846_1231104_pt1 | contig 10684 bp, 6 predicted proteins | sample HopSoiMetagenom2_FD_96841 | JGI IMG/M metagenome (GOLD analysis project Ga0136846, IMG submission 96841) | Grasslands soil microbial communities from Hopland, California, USA - 2 Assembly 2016 (version 4) | ecosystem: Environmental > Terrestrial > Soil > Grasslands | place: USA: Hopland... | reverse complement strand
GCGGGAGCTTAACTACGGGGGAGTTTGAAGGGGTCAGCGCCCTTTCTCCGACGTTTCAAGGGCTCTGACCCCTTGAAACTCCCGCCATTGATTTTCCTACTGGCGGTGGTAGCTCAACCCAGCGCGCTGCGCCTGCTCGATCGCCACGACCATGCCCGGCACGAGGTCGACTTCAGGCAGGATGTTTGCCCTCATGTCCTCGTAGACCGCCTTCGGGTCCAGCCCGCGCTTCTGGGCCAGCATGGCCGAAAAGATCGTTAGGGCGTTGTTGCAGAGGATGAGCGTTGCACCGCGCTTGTGCAGCGACTCGAGGCTCGCCTGCGGCAGCGTCATGCCGAGGACAACCGGAGCAGCCCGCCACGGATTCGCTGTTGCCGGCTTCCCGGTCGCGTCATTCGTCTCGAGGAACTCCCCAATCTGATACTTCGCCCACGCGGCATCGTTGAGCCCGTAGAACGTGGTCGCGCCGTAGAACGTGAGCACGGCGTTGATGTCCGCATCCTTCACGTTGAACGCCTTGTTGTACGTGTCGAAGTAGTTCATCACGTGCACGAGCGGAACGCCGCCGTTGGCCGTCGGCGCATCGAAGAACTGTTTGTGCTTCGCGGTGAGACCCTCGAGCCACTTGTTGCTCGGCTCCTTCGGGCCGTGGCTCGTGGTGGGCGCCTTCACCGGCGCGGCAGCGGCGATGCCGACGCGGGCGGCGGCAATGGTAACGGTCGCGGCAACGGCGATCGACGCAATCATCATCGAGGTGCGCGCAATAGCGCGACTGGTGCTGGTGGTCAACATTGGAGGATGCTCCCTGTTAGGCAGGTCAGTTAGGCAGGTCAGTTAGGCAGGTCAGTTTACGACAGCGAGGACTTCCAGGTACTCGGACTGCACGCGCGTCGTCCCATCCGTCGCGCGGTTGTGGTCCGTCCAGAGCCGCTCCAAGTCACGACGCAGCGCGCTGCGGTTCGGCTCATCCAGCCCCGCGAACGCTCGCAACGTCGGCCCGTACCAGAGACGGAACTGGTTCACCGTCTCTTCCGGCCCAAACGGGTACTCGAACGTGATCAGTCGCCGAGTCAGCGTCAGCGACCTCACACCGGACCCGAAGCGCGCACGCACGGCGTCTTCGGTGCCCCACAGTAAAGGCGAGGAAATACCCGCTGGAGGTGCCACATATGCCGTCGTCAGTCTGAACATCTCGCCGATGAAGCCAGACGGCGTCCAGTTGGCCATCGCGATCCTGCCGCCGGACCGCGTTACGCGGAGCATCTCCGCCGCGGCGCGCTCGGGACGCGCGGCGAACATCGCCCCGAACATCGTCACGACGGTCTGGAACTCGCCGTTCGCGTAAGGCAGCTGTTCGACATCACCGACGTCGAGTCTGATCGGCAGCCCTTCCGCCTGTGCTCGCGTCTGGGCTTGCGAGACGAGGTTTGGAGCAATGTCGACGCCGGTCACCGACGCGCCGGTGCGCGCCGCGGGGATGGCCAGATTCCCAGTCCCACAGGCCAGGTCCAGCACCGGCTCGAGCGGAACGAGGCCCAATCGGGCGATGAACTCACTGGAGCCTTGGCTGTAGCCTCTCGCGATTCTGCCGAAATCGCCGGAGGTCCACGTCGCGCGCACGCGCTCGCCGATCGGATCGAGCTCGAGCGGGCTGCGCAGCGTATCAGGTAGTGCAGTCATATAGATGGTTGGCGTCAAGGAAGTGAAAGGGAGAAACCGGCCGGCAGTGGCCGGGGTCGGAATCGTTAGGTGCGGCATCATCCCTCAGCGGGTCGCGGCGGCCGGGTTCACGTAGGTGAGCACGAAGGGGCTGAGGCCGTGCACCTGCACCACGGTCTCGCCGCGCGCCATTGCGTAGTGCGCATGCTCGGCCGGAATGCTGACGAAGCCATCGCGACCGAGGTCGGTCAGCTTCGAGTCGTCGAACGTGGTGCCCATCCCGGCGCGGAACGTCCCGGAGAGCACCGTCACGTTCTCGACCGTTGGGTGGGTGTGCGGCGGGATCTTGTAGCCGTTCGGGAGCTTGAGGCGGATCGTGAAGGTGCCGACCGCCGTGGGGTCACCCTCGAGCACCGCGATCTGGGCGCCCGGTGGGAGAAACGCCGGCGCCGGGCCCCACGTGATGCCCTGTTGGGTGGCCTTGGATGCCGATGGCGCGGTGGGCGTCGTGTCCTGAACCGTGGTGCCCGAAGCTTTGGAGCACGCGGCAAGGGCGAGAATGGCCGCGATGTACGCGAGAGGGGTGGTGCGCATGGAACTGTCTCCGAAGGAGTCACTGCCTGCGCTCGACGTCGTGTCGAGCGGTGAATGCGGAGGCAGAATACCGGAGACGCCGAAGCGCTACCGCGGGGAAATCACGCGGACTTTCAGATTTGGTACGGGGAAATTCGCATGCGTAGTACGGGGTTTTCGCCTGTCGCCTGTCGCCTGTCGCCTGCGTTACCGACGGTTAGCCACCGGAGGTCTGCTTATCCCCTTCTCCACCGCCCACGCCGCCAACTGCGTCCGCGATGTAAACCCGAGCTTCCCCAGCGCACTCGCCACGTAACCCTCCACCGTCCGCTCGCCTATCCCGAGCTCGCGGCCAATCACGCGGTTCGCCTTCCCCTGCGCGACCAGCTCGGCCACATCGCGCTCGCGCTGCGTGAGCCCGCCTAACGCCTCCTTCGCGGCCCGCCCCGCCGATGGCGCCGGCGCTGCCGGAATGATGGCGTCGAGCCCCTCCAGGAACCGGGCGCGCAGATCCGGATCCGGCACCTTCTCCGCCAGCTCATCCGCCAGCGCGCGCGCCGTGTCGAACGCCCGACGTGCCTCGAGACGTTTTCGCTGCGCGCGATGCACGTGGCCGAGCGCCGCCTCGACCCGCCAGAGTATCGGCTTCGCACCCTGCTGCGTGGCCTCCGCACGCGCCACCTCGAGCGTCCCCTCCGCTTCCTCATGCCGGCCAAGCGCCGACAGCGCTTCGGCGCGAACGAGCGACAGGCGCGGTACACCTAAGACGCTCGTGGGGTTGCCGGCGCGCTCGACCTCGAGCCGAGCATCCGCAATCTGCAGCGCCGTATCGGGGCGCTGTTCGATCAACGCGATCTCGGCACGCGCGGCCCAGAGTTGGCGCTCTCCCAGTGTCGGTGATCGCTTCGACGGGCCGGCCGGCGCGCCCGCCGCTGCCGCGGACCCGGCGACGCGGGCCGCGCGATCCAAAACCTCAATCGCCTCGGGCAGACTCGAGGTCCGTGCCCGTGCCACCGCCAGGGGCGCCGCCGTCCATCGGATCCACACCCGCGACCCGATACGCTGCGCGATCTGGTGAGCCGACTCCAGATGCTCGCGCGCCACGTCAGGCGCGAGCAGATCGAGCGACAGGGCGCCGAGCATCCGCAGCGTGCCGCTCATCCATTGGAGATGTTCGATCTCCTCGGCCTGGGACAACGCTTCACGGGCGAGCGGGATCGCGCGGTCGTACTCGCCATACGACAGGAGACAGTCGCCCAGAATGAACCGGATGAACACTTCGCCGGCACGCCATCCGATCTCCTGAGCCAGGCGTACCGAGCGCATGACCCGGAGCTCGTCCGACACGATGGCGCTCAAGAACGGCGTGGTCGACGACGACTGGTACGACGGGCCGCATAACGCGAGCAGCGCCAGGGCGTTCGCGAGGCCGCGCCGGTCGTCCATCTCGCTGAAGAGCTTCACCGAACGCTCGTAGTACGACGCCGCGGCGGGCTCCTCGCCGCCGACGTGATGGCCCATCGCGATCAGGTCGACCGTCTCCGCCACCCCGGTCTTGTCCCCGAGTCGCTCGAAGATGGCGAGTGCTTCCTCGTGATGCGGCAGGCCGGCCTGCGGCTCATCGAGGTTGGCGTACCAGTTGCCAACGCGGTTGAGACTCCGCGCCACCAGTGACTCATCACCGAGCGCGCGGGCGAGCTCGAGCGCCTCGCGCCGGTAAACCCCGGCGCGCTCGTAGTCTCGCGCCGCCCACAGCTTGCCTAACGCGTACAGCGCTTCCCATTCCGGGCGGCGATCCCCCGCGGCGCGAGCACGCTCGAGCAGGCCATGAAAGTCGTCGTTGGCACGCTGAAACTCACCGAGCGTTTCGTTGGCGCTACCGCGCGCGACGTAGCACCCGAAGGTCGGTTCCACGCCCGCGCGCTCGGACGCCGTGAACGCGCGATCGAGATGCGCCACCGCCTCACGCGGGGCGGACAGCGCAGCGGCATGCACGCCAGCGCGAGCGGCATAGTCCGCGGCGCGTGGCCAGTCTCCCGCCTCCCACGAGTGGTATGCGAGCGCCTCGACCACACCGTCGAGCGCCTGCGCATGCTGCCGCTCCAGCGCGGCCGCTACCTCGCGGTGCAGCGCGACCCGCTCGCGAGCGAGCAGCTCTGCATAGATGGCCTCGCGCGTGAGCGCGTGACGGAACGCGAAGCGTTCTGCCGACTCCTCCACGACGAGCTGCGCCGCGATCAACTCCTTCACGAGCGCGAGCAATTCCTTCTCGTCGTGGTGCGTGAGGGTCTGCAGCAACCCGAAGTCGAAGCGACGTCCGGCGACGGCAGCGGTGGAGGCAACGTCGCGCGCCGGAATCGTGAGCGCGGCCAGGCGCCGACGCACGGCTTCGACGGCCGTCTTCGGCACGCGCACACGCTCGAGTGGCCGCGCGTGCCACGCGCCGCCGGTGCGCGCGAGGTCACCACCAACGATGAGCGACTTGAGCGTCTCCTCGACGAAAAACGGGTTGCCTTCCGTGAGCCCGTGCAGGAGATGCAGGAACTCGTCGCCGAGGGTATCCCGCGGGCCGAAGATCGCCTGCAGCATCGCGCCGACGTCACCGCGACCGAGTCGCTCCACAGGCAGCTCCGACACGACACGCGCGCGCTCGAGGTCCGCCACGAGGCGGGTCAGCTGCGGACCTGCTTCCTCGGCGCGATAGGTCAGCGCGATGACGACGGGCTGCGTGCTGTGACTCCGCGCCAGGTGAAACACCAGCTCGAGCGTGGCGTCGTCACTCCAATGCACATCCTCGAACGTGACGAGAACGGGCTGAGTGCGAGCCAGCGTCGTGATCATTTGCGCCAGCGCGTGAAACAGCCGGCGCTTGTTGGTTTCGGGATCGGCCGTGGCGTTCGGCGTCGCGTCGGCGAGAACGGGAGCGAGCTCCGGAAAGATTGTCACCAGCTCAGACGCCGCCGGCGCGAGCACGTGCGCCACGACGGCGGGCGAGGCACCGCCCGCGAACAGCCGGACGAGATCCAGCAGCGGCGCGTATGGAATAGACCGTTCGGCCTCGAAGCACGCGCCGCTCAACACGAAGAAGCCGGACTCGCGGGCCTCGTCGGTCATCGCGCGGAGCAGCCGCGATTTGCCGACTCCCGCTTCGCCAACGATCAGAGCGACACCACCAGTCCCATCCCGCGCACGTGTGAGAATGCGTCGCAGACCGGCGAGCTGTGGTTCCCTACCGATGAGGGTAGGACAGACGACATCGTGATCCAGATGCATAGCCTGACACGCTGTACGAGCGTGACCGGCGAGTCAATGGCAACACAGGATCAGCGGCTCGACTTGAGCGACTGAACCGCCTTCTCGATGTTGGGCACATTCGCCTGCTGATCAGGTGGAACGTGCTTGAGCGCAACGTCCCAGCTGGCGATCGCCGCCTTTCGGTCGCCGAGTGCGGTGTAACCACGCGCGAGCCCGACGTACGGCCAGAACTTGTCGGCTGGATGGAGTCGACGGTTGGCCTCGAATACGCGCATCGCCCGGTCTTTCCGGCCGGCGGCGAGCAGCCGCGCACCGTATTGATGAACCGACCGCGCGTCGGTCTCCGGAAGCTGGATGGCGCGGTCCATGACGGTGTCGGCATCCGCATCACGTCCCATTGCGGTCAGCACCGCCGCTTTCGTTTGCAGCGTGGAGAAGTCGGCGCGGCCGAGCGCTGCATTCCTGAAGGGTTCCGAGATCGCCTTGTCCGCCCACACGAGCGCCTCGTCCAGATCCACCCTGTTCGCGGCGGCGAACTGCGCCGCGGCCTGCCAGTTCTGGTAGTTGAACCCGGCCCACGCACGGAGGTCCTTGCCCATCTGCGCCGCGTACAGCTCGTTCACGTTAGGCACGTCGATGCGCAACGGGATGCGTTTGTTCTCCCAGTGCAGGTACGCGGTAGCCGAGTTGGGCAGCCGGTTGTCGAAGGCGTACGTGAGGAATTCCGTGAAGGGAGCGTCCTGCGGCGTGGCGGCAACACGGCGCACGACGTCGTTCGAGTCGTACTGAAACGCGCCCCAGCCCGGGGTCGAGGAGAGGATCCACGTCCACGGGCCGGTCTTCGCCAGCTCGAGAAACAGCGCGTACGTGCCGGCCTTGAGCGGCGTACCATCCACCTGCACGTCGTGCGACACGGTGAGGGTCGTGCTCTCGTTCGCACCCGCGCGCCACGGCGCCGCCTGCGACGGGCCGAAGCCTTCGTCGTACAGCCCGTAGGGGATCAGCTCGCCCCAGATGTGACCGGTGCGCTCGCGCCCCTGGAAGTGCACCCGTGGACTGTGATAGGCAATCGTGACCTTGACGAGACCGATCCACTGGGACACCTCGGCCTTCTGGTTGTCGCCGTTAGGCGGCGTGGTGAGCTCGGCGTGCTCCTGTGCGACGGCGTTCGCCGCGGGCGCTGCCGGCGCCACGAGTAACACGGTCGCGAGTAGGCGAGCGCTGGATCGGAGTCTTTGCCGGCGGGCGGTCATCCGCTATTGATATCGTCCGGATCGCGAGACCGACCACGCCGGTGTTCGGGAACGGGCCGCGCCAGTTGGCGGAGCCACGAAACCCGCGAGCCCGGTGACGCTCTCCGGTCGGCCGTCAGCGTGTCGTCGTTTAGTACGCCGGGCCGCCTACCCAGACGCCTCCAACCGGCGATCCGGGCCAGTACCCACCGGGATAGGCTACGCCCATACCTACACGGATACGCGACGCCGACGCTGACGGAAGTCCCGGGGCCACACGCTCGTACCACAAGCGCGATCACCGCTATCACGAGGAGAGCAACGCAACGCCTATCTCGCAGGGAGGGAGTTCATCGGTGTCGCTCCATTGGCGACGAGACCGGGAGAGCGGTTCGCGGCACCGCCCCGCGCGGTTGGAGCCCGCGGCCACGTTAGGCGCGGGGCGACGTGTGGGCGTGACGAGAAAAGCAGCCGCAGGCTGGCATAGACGTTACGCACACAGACTGACGCAGTTGGCTCGAGCGACCTCGACTATCCGTCTCTCCGCTCCTGACTCATCCACAGCCATGGCGCGTGGTCAGACACTGCCCCATACTTACGAGCCGCGATTCAGTTTCCTATCTCGTCGGAGATCGCCTCGCCTCTTTTTGTAGGCTCGCTAGGCGGACATGACCGAGCAGGTGGAAGTGCTCCGGTTTACGCGACAATCTCCGCGGGCGGGCTGGGGATCAGTGGCGCGATCGGTGGCACTTCTTCGGCTTGGCGTCCGTTGCCATGCGGCATGTGCTCAGCGATCGCGCGAAGGCGCGCCTTACGCAGAAGCGCGAAGGATCGCCGCACAGCGTCACGTTTCGACGATGAGCAAATAGCCGGCGACGAGGCGCGCATGCTGCTCAGACACGCGTTGTCTGCATGAACGACTCGGAGTCATCGTCGCCGCCGGGCGATGACGGAGCGAAGTCGTTCCTGCCGCGCAACTGGCAGGAGCTGGCCCGGCTCGTCGATACCGTCCTCGATGCGCCCGAGGAGCGTCGCGCGCAGGTGCTCGATGAGGTGACCGGCGGCGATCCGCAACGACACGCCGAGCTCCAGCGGCTCGTCGCCGAGTGCGAGCGAGACGTTCCGCTGTTCAATCGTCCGGCGGCCGAGCGGTTTTCGCGATTGATCGATGAGGAAGCAGAGATCCCACTCCCGGAGATGCTGGGCGGGCGGTATCGGATAGAGCGTGAAGTGGGGCATGGCGGGATGGCGCGCGTGTACCTGGCGCGGGATGCCAAGCACGCACGCAATGTGGCGGTGAAGGTGATCCGCCCGGACGTTGCCGCCTCGTTAGGCCGCGACCGCTTTCTTCGTGAGATCGGCATCGCGGCACGGCTCCGCCACCCGAACATCGTGCCGCTCTACGATTCGGGTGACGCGGACGGCGTCTTGTATTTCGTGATGCCGTACGAGGAAGGGCCGTCGTTGGGCGCCCGCCTGCGGGACGGCCCACTGTTGGTGGGCGAATGCGTGAGCCTGCTGCGCGACGTCGCGCGCGCGCTGGCGTACGCGCACGAGCAAGGGGTCGTGCACCGGGACGTGAAACCCGACAATGTGATGCTCTCGGGCGGCGCCGCCGTCGTCACCGACTTCGGCATTGCCAAAGCCATTGCCGTCGCCGCCGGCGGTCCTCCCACGGACGACGGCGCGGAGCTCCCGGCAACGGCGATCACGCAGCTTGGCGTCGGGCTGGGGACCCCAGCGTACATGGCGCCCGAGCAGGCGCTCGGTGACCCGGACACGAATCATCGCGCGGACATCTACGCGTTCGGCTGCCTCGCCTACGAGCTGTTCGCGGGGAAGCCCCCGTTTCACGATTTGCCGACGCATCAGATCATCGCGGCCCACGTCGGAACCGTCCCCGTTCCGCTCTCGGATGTGAGCACTGCCGTCCCGATCTGGGTTAGCCGGCTCGTCGCGCGGTGTCTCGAGAAGGACCCGGCTGCCCGCCCGCAACGCGCCCAGGAGCTGCTCGCGGCTCTCGAGGGCGGTTCCGCGGAACCTAACGATTTAGTTCGTCACCGTCGACGACCGTCGCGGGCGACACTCACGGCTTCCGCGCTCGCCGCCGTCGTGCTGATCGCGGCCGCGGGATACGTCGGGTTCCGCGTCCGCGCGCCGTCAGCGGCGCCGGTGCTTCACGACGTCACGGTTGCGGTGCTGCCGTTGCTGAGCACCGGCGATTCCGTGCAACGCGACCTTGCGTACGGGCTGAGCGACGAGATCGCGACCGCGCTCGTGAAAGTGCCCGGGGTCCGTGTCATGAGCCGACGGAGCGTCGCCGCCTCTCGCGAGCAGCGTAACATCGACACTGAGAAGACGGGGCGCGAGCTGGGCGCCCAGTTCCTCGTCATGGGATCGCTCAAGGAGGTAAACGGCCGGCTCACAGTACTCGCGAGTCTGGTGCAAGCCCGCGACGGGGCCATGGTGTGGGCCGACCAGTTCGACCGCGGCCTGGACGAGTTGGGCACCGTGCGAAACGAGATCGCGAGATCCGTTGGGGACTCGTTGCGGGTGAAGGCCGGCAGATCCTTCGGTGACAGACCACGCGGACAGCCGGCGCGCGCCGTCAATCCCGACGCGTATCGCCTCTATCTGCTGGCACAGCGCAGGCTGGCCGTGCGCGGCAAGGACTTTCGCGCGAGCGTCGACAACTTCCGGCGGGCTACTGAGCTGGATACGCTCTACGCCGATGCGTTCGCTGGGCTGAGTCTTGCGCTCGCACTCACACCGTACTTCCAGAACATACCGTCACGTGAGGTCGCTGGCGCGGTGAGGAGCGCAGCGGAACGGGCGCTCCGACTCGATCCCACCCTGGCGCCACCGCACGTCGCCCTCGGGCTGGTGCACGAGCATGCCTACGCGTGGGACAGTGCGGCCGTCGAGTTTCAGACGGCGGTCCAGCTCCGGAGCTCCGATGACATCGAACCGCTCGTCCAGTACGGACGATATCTGCTCTTTCGTGGCCGGACCGTCGAGGCGCTGAACCAGTTCCTCGAGGCACGGCGTACCGAACCGGCATCGGCCGTGGTCTCCAGCTGGCTGTCGTACACCTACTACCTCCGGGGACAGCTGGACAGCGCCCTGGTGGAGAACGCGCGCGCTCTTCAGAACGACTCGACGTCCACCCTCGCTCAAATATTTGGAGCCTTCGCTCGGCTCAGGGCGGGCGACACCGTCGGCGCACTGGGTTTGGTGAACCAATTGGCACCCAATAGTTGGCCGACGCTCTATGTGATCGGTGTAACGGGAGACACCGCAACAGCCCGGGCAGGCCTTCGCGAGCGCGAGCGCGAAAGCCGCAATCGATGGGGCACGGCGACGACGCGAGCCATCGTCATGTTGGGCGTGGGCGATACAACGGAGGCGATGGCCGCCCTGGAGCGCGCGACGGACTCGAACGAGCTCTGGCCCTCGTTGCAACCGATGATCGACCCCATCTTCGATCCGATACGCAACAGCGACCGGTTCCACAAGCTGCTGGGCCGGGTGAATCTGCCGGTGAGCGAGTCCGTGGTCGCCCGCCGCCCCGTATCGCGTTAGGCTCCGCCATGCTCCGAGCGCAACGGCCGACCCTACTCCGGCTGCGGCTCCGCCACCCAGACCGGCCGCTTCGCGGCACTGCCGGCGCCGAGCTTCACGAACAGCACCGCCACCGCGCCGCAGATGAGCAGCGCGCCGGCAAGCCGGATCACGTTCTCCGGATTGCCGCCAAGCCAGCTGTCGTAGAACAGCGGGAGCGTGAAGATCTGGATCATCATGGGGATGACGATGAACATGTTGAAGATCCCCATGTAAACGCCCACGCGTTCCTGTGGGATGCATCCGGCGAGCATCACGTACGGGTTGCCCATCATGCTCGCCCACGCGAGCCCGACGCCGATCATCGGAATGAACAGGCGCGCCCGATCGGTGATGGAGGGGAT
>Ga0136846_1210818_pt1 | contig 10684 bp, 10 predicted proteins | sample HopSoiMetagenom2_FD_96841 | JGI IMG/M metagenome (GOLD analysis project Ga0136846, IMG submission 96841) | Grasslands soil microbial communities from Hopland, California, USA - 2 Assembly 2016 (version 4) | ecosystem: Environmental > Terrestrial > Soil > Grasslands | place: USA: Hopland... | reverse complement strand
TCGGCGATTACAAAGGCAAAGTCCTGGTGATCGATTTTTGGGCTTCCTGGTGCGGCCCCTGCCTGCAAACGATGCCGCAGGTGGAAAAGGTCGCGGCCGAATTCGCCGAACAGGGCGTCAAGCTGGTCGCGATCAACTTGGAAGAAAGCCCCGAGCGAATCCGGATGGCATTGGAGCGATTGAAGCTCGAAATGACCGTCGCTCTCGACCGCGACGGTCGCATTGCCGAGCGCTATGGGGCCACTTCAATTCCGCAGACCGTGATTATCGACCGCGAAGGCAAAGTTGCCAGGCTCTTTGTCGGCGGCAGCCCACGGTTCGATGCGACACTCCGTCAGGCTCTCAAGAGCGTCCTCGAGTCCTCGAATTCAAAGACCGACTAACATGCAGGCAATCATTGCGGCCGTCATTCTCGCTCTTCTGCTGCCATTCACCGCAGGCAAAGCAGCCGCCCAGAATCCTTCCGACTATGGCAAGCCCCGAATCTTCGTCGCTGATAAGGACGGCAATAACGTCAAACTTCTGGTCGAAATCCCGGACGCAGCCTCGCACGGCTCGCCCCATTGGGGCAGCGACGGCAAGTTGATTCTGATCAGCAGCACGCCCAGGCCGCGCCAGTATCAGCTTTGCAAAACCTTCGCCTGCGCGATCGCCGGCCCTTTCAACGGCAACGTGGTTGAATTGGGCTACGGCACGTGCGCGCGGTTTTCGCCCGATATGACGCGGATCGCGTACCATGTTCACCCGGCTAATCCTGATCGACTCGAAGAGGGCGTCTGGGTGATGCGCGACGACGGAAGCGAGCGCCAGCGATTGTGCAGCGGCATTCGCCCGCGGTGGACGCCCGACGGCAAACGTCTTGTATTCATCAGTCAGTTTGCAAATGGTAGCACCATCGAGATCATCGACGCCGAGGGCAACGGGCGACGGATGATCATCCATGACGTCTATCCAAGCGTAGCCGGCGTCGATCCTTCCCCCGATGGCAAGGAGATCTGCTACATCGCATATCCCGAGCGAGTTTACGACGGCGTGCTCTATAGGGCCTCGCTGACCGACGAATCGCGCAAGCCTCAGGTTGTTTATCGCGGCCGAATTGGCTGGACGCCTGCCTGGTCGCCCGATGGACGACAAATCCTGTTCTGGACAATGGACGATAAAGCCAATCGACACCTGGTCGTGATCGACGCCGACGGGAAGCAACCGCCCCAGAAGCTCGCCAATCAGGAGGGCACGCGATTCAACTCGGATGGCGAGTGGTCACCCGACGGCCAGCGGATCATCTTTAGCAGCGATCGAGAAGTCACCGCTAAGTGACCTTTATTTCTTCGCCTTCGATCCACTTAAGAAGCTGAGCCATCGCCCGGACGGCGCTTTGCCCGTGGCGGGAGCGGCGGCTTCAGCAGCATTGGCTTTCTCGCCGGTCAAAGTCTCGGCCAAGGCCGTCAACGATTGCGTGATGCCAGCCTTGGGCGCCTGCTCAATGAGCGGAACACCGTTGTTGCGGACTTCCACCATTGTCTTGTAGTCGTTGGGGAGCTGCCAGAAGATCTCGCGCCCCATCGTCTCCTGCGACTTCTTCAGGCTAATCGAGCTCGTCTCAATGCCTACGCGATTGACGACAATTTTAATCTTCTCTTTGATCGATTCGTCGTCGGACAACGACATCATCAAGCGGACCACGTTCCGCAGGCACGGCAAGTCGAGCTGCGTCACCAACAGCACGTCCTTGGCGCTCTTCAGCGCCACCAGGTCGAGAGCCGAAAAGCTTTTCGACAGGTCCAGAATCATGTGCGTGAACGAAGCTTTCAAAAGGCCCAACACGCGCGTCAAATCGTCGGGCGTGACCTGCGCGACGTCCTGAAGCTGAACCGGCCGTGGCAACAGGTAAAGTCCCGACGAATGCTTCGTCAGAGAGCGTTTGAGTAGCGCGAAATCGAGGCGCGCGATGTTCTGAGCCACATCGACCAGCGTGTAATCGGGAATGCTGTCCAGGCAGACATCCGCGTCGCCCAACGCCATGTCGAGATCAACCAGCACGACGCTGTTGCGCTCGTCGCGGGCCAAAATACAGCCCAGGTTGACTGCCAGGCTCGTCGCCCCCACTCCTCCCGTCGCGCCGCACACCGCAACCACGTGGCAGGTTCGACCGCGCGAGTCGCCTGTCCCAAATTTCGCGGCGCTGATTCGGCCCAGCGCCCCCATCAGGTCTTCCACCTTCACCGGCTGCGTGAGGAACTCCTTAGCTCCTCCGCGCATGGCCCGCAAGATGATCTGCCCGTCGGTGGAGCTGCTGATCACCAGCAAGGCGCAGTCAGGGGCAATCTCCCGCACCTGTTCCAGCAGCTTCAGGCCCTTCTCGGGATTGTTGTCGATGGCGATGACGCCAATGTCCGGCTTCGTCTGGCCGATCACGTCAGCAAAAAATTCGTACCGCGAGCATTCGGCTTCCAGCCAGACAATGTCCATCCCCAGCAGCATGTTCTTGAGCTGCGTGCGACTGTTGTCGCTCGGATCGACGATCGCTAGACGAAGAACGTTGCTCATGACCAGCTAACGGACCTTCCTAAGAACTAAAGTCCAAGGTCTAAAGCCTTTAGGTCTTAGCCTTTAAGACTCTGGGAGAAAGCCGCCCCTGCGGCCTCCGCCCCTCAAGTCTAGGTCAGCTTTTGCGGGCCAAGCCGGGTGAACCGGTCTTTGGCCAGTGAAGCTCGCGAAGGGCCTTTGGGACCCCCCGCGCGAGGGCGCAAGCACAAGCGGGGCTTTACTTTAGATCGTCATAACCCTGCGGACCGATCAGTCCGCCTGGCCCCACTGAGGAACTGCTGGACGCGCCGCTGGCAGGTTGCTGCGGGCTGTTACCATTTTGCGGCGACTGGCCCGTCCGTCTGGTGCTAACGGTAGTGGCCTTCGTGCCTGTAGCGGTTGCGCCGCTGCGGTTGGCCGCCACGGTGTTGCCGCGTTTGGCAGGTTGTGATGTGCTGTTGCCGTTGGTTGCAGGCGGAACCGGCGCCCCCTGGCTCGGCGGAAGCTGCTCATACATGGAATCGTTGCCCATGCCGCCGGGACCCATCATGCCACCCGGCCCCATCGCGCCGCCCGGACCGCAGTTGCCGCCGGGGCAGTTTTTCGGCACTTCGAGGTAACCGCGGCCGTAAAGCTCGCAATCGGTTGGCGTCGTTGTGAGCTGGCCTGGGCCACACGGCGGGACCTCGTTGGGATCCATCGCTTCGCAGAATTCCGGCGTAACCATAATCAGCAGCTCGACATCGTTTCGAATATTCGACACGCGGCGGAACGGAACTCCGAGAAAGGGCAGTTCGGCGAGAAAAGGAATGCCGCGGTTGATGGCATCCTCGCGCGTAAACACCAGGCCCGCAATCGCCAGTGTCTGCCCAGCCCGCAATTCGACGGCCGTGTCCGCGCTCCGCTGGCGGAACCCAGGCACACCGGTGACCTGATCGCGCAAGCTCGGATCAATCTCCGTGATGTCCGGCCGCACTTCCAGACGGACCATTCCATTACCCAGGATGATCGGGACGAAATCGATTTGCGTGCCGAATGGGCGGTAGGTGACTGTCGTCACACCGAGCGCCTGATTAACTGGAATCGGTACGATGCCGCCAACATTGAATGTCGCTGGCCGCCCGTCCAGCGTTACCAGCGTCGGCTCAGCCATCAATCGAGCCAGGTCATTCTCGCGCAGCGCTTCCAGGAACCCGACAAAGGTGCTGCCCGGCGCGACGCCAAAACGCAAGGTCGAAGTGCCCGCCGGCATGAGCGGGCTGAGGGCTGTTCCCGAGGCGACGGCCGGCAGCGTGCCGCTGACGCTCTGCACAATGCCGCTGGAAAGTTGCGCCCAGTCGAAACCCATGTTCCGCAGCTTGGTGCGGGAGATTTCCATCACCTTCACATGGAGCAGGATCTTGTGCACCCCGCCCACGCGCATGTCGTCAATGACGCTCGGAAAGTAATCCTGCGCGACTCGCAAAACGCTCGACACCATGTCGGCTTTCGGCACAAAGCCAGAGATATACAGGCTGCTGTTCAGCGGCCGCAGGCGAAGCGCCGCATCAGGAAACAGGCTCTTCAGCGTCATCTCCAGCTCGGCCACATCGCCGGTGACAATAATGTCCACCGCGGTGACGTTATTCTCGGTGTCCCAAACGTTCAGCTGCGTCACACCGGCCCGCAACGCCGAGAGCTGGATCGACTTGCTCGAAATCGGTGAGACCCGAATGATTTCCGGATTATTGACCATCATCCGGGGCACTTCGAACGGAAACTCAACGACCTTACTCCCGTTGACGGTGATCTCCAACCGGTCGTTGGAGCCTCGCACCTTGAACGTCACGCCTGGAGGCGGCGGGACCTGCCCGCGAGCAAGTGGCGCGCTGCCCAGGAAGCAACCCAGGGCCCATGCGAGGGGCAAAGCCACTCTCGCCGCCAATCCCAGAGCGGTTTTGTGCGATAGGTTCGACATCCGTGTCTTCCTTGTTGCCGCGAGCGCTTGGTCGTTTCATGATCCGTTCCGTGGATCAATCCGCGAGCGCCGTAGCGGCAGCTACGAGCATGCTTCCTTGAACTCTGTCACTTGCTTCAGGCGGTTTGCCTGCAGCCTGCACTAATTCGCGTCCTTATTCACCGGAGGCGCTCCATCGCCGCCGCGCGGTGGTGATTTGCTGTCCTTGGGGCCGGGGCTCCCGCCACCAGGTCCGCGCGGGCTGCTGCTGGCAGCCACCACGGGCGGCGGTGAAGAGCCTGAGCCGGATGAGCTGGATAAGACCGTCTCGCCCGTCGGCAGTAGCTTCGCGTCGGTCGCCCATTCGTACTGTTTCCGCTCCGACGGCGTCAGCACTTCCATTTTCCAGGCCAGCGGCGCACCTTCGGCCGATCCATCGCTCACCCGCTCTTCGACGAACGATTTGAATCCCTGCGTCGGATTCGGGTTTGGTGGCTGGGATCCTGGCCCGGGCTCAGTCGCTAGCTTCGTGCGGCCCGACAAAATGTCCTGAATCGGTGTTACCTGTTCGCCGGCCACTTCGTCTTTTTCGTCTGGGCGGCGAAGCGTGAGCATGATCTTGCCCATCGAGGCGGCGACGGCCAGCTCGCGGGCGTGCTCAGGCTTCACCAGCAGTGACATCGTTTTGAAATTCGAGCTTTCACTCTTGCCTTCAGACGCCCGCTCCGTGTTGGTGTTGACCGCAAACACGCGAACGTTCGTGAGAATCGTAAAGGCGCCCGTTTCTGTGATCTCCAGGCCGTTCTTTTTCAGGAACACCATTACATCAACACGGTCACCGGGCGAGATGCCCTTCATCACCGTGTCTTCTTCCACTTTGACTGGCATGGCGCGGTAGCCGGCTGGCACTTTGTTCGCAATATTGGTCAGCGTGTCCGAGATCTTGTGGACGTGCAGCGGCTCGCCCTTGAAAAACCGCGCGTTGGCAAACTTGTCCTTGACCTCTTCCAGCTTTCGCACCGCGCCGTCAGGCACCTTGGCCTTCGGCCAATCTTCGAGCTTGACGTTCTGGGCGTCCAGCTTGGTGCCAATGTCGATATCCACCAGCGCGACGAGAATCTGGTCCATCTCCAGTCCGCCGCCGCCCTCGCGGTTCATGACCTGGCTGATGCCGATCGACGCCACCAGGCCGCAGCCCAGCGCGATGAAAATCAGAATCAGTGATTTCATTCGCATCGATCGATTCCTTTTGCTGTCGTATCTCCGACGATGGGCTCTTCAGCCCCGCTCAATCGTTGGAGGTCTCCCGGCGCATAACCGTTGCCGCCGATAATGTCCGGCTTCCTAAATACATTGGCGACGGCAACCAGCTCACTTGACTGAAAGGAATGGAGACGGTAACCGTCACGGGGTCGCCATACTGGGCGCCAGACGGTGGATTCGGAGAAACCGTTACCGTCGCACCTGATACCGCCCCGGCGGTCAGGTAACTATTAACGGCTGTCGTCACGCTAGTGGTCGTGGCGCCATCCAGCACCGCGGTCCGCGCCCCCTCGCGAGAGGCATTCGTGATGACTTGGTAAACCATTACCATCCGCCCGTACTCGATCATTCCAAATACCAACAGCAAAAACACCGGCGCAACGACGGCAAACTCTACCGCCGCCGCGGCCCGTCGGTATCTTCGGAATAACCGGCAAGATCGTTGCAATTTGTCTTCCACCGACGGCAAACTTCCGCTAGTCACCGCAGTTTGCCGAAAGCTCGATAGCACGCGCCGGGCAGCCAGGGCCCAGGCGCCGATTAGATTATTCGCTGTCATGCCAGCATTCCGTTCAATAGAAAGTAGCCAATGGTGGCGATCGCGATCGGAATGCCGTAGGGAAGCAGCATCATCGTCGGCTTCCGCTCAGCCGCAATGGCCGACAGCCTCTCCGGATCTCGAATCACCGTAATCTCCGTCACGATGTGCCAAAACTGCTGGTAGTGGTGCTTCCACTTCCCGCGCACGAGCACCATGGCGATCGCCAGCACCGCGCCCGTAACGGCAAAGCCGATAATGCAGTTCCACGTGTGCGTCCAATAAATCCAGGCGCCCACGCCTCCCATCAGCTTCACATCGCCGGCGCCCATGCCGCCGATCGCATAGAACAACATCAGCACGCTCATCCCCAGGAGCGTACCCGCCAGGCTCCACAGCAACCCCTCCCACCCGTAGGCGCAGAGGCTGTAGCCCCACCCGCTAAGGATGAATGGGAACGTGACCCAGTTCGGTACCCTCAGCTCGAACCCGTCAATGACCGCGGCGACGATGAGCACCACCGTCACCAGCCACATCGGCCAGTGCTCAGCCACGACGGAGAAATAGTAAGTGGCAAGATCCATAACAATTGCTTTCTTCCCGTGTGTTTACGTGTAAATGTCAACAGCCAGTTGCCGGAAGTCAGCCGTCGGTTCCTCCGACCGCTGACCTCCGGCCCCTGGCTAATGACGATTGCTTTCTGTCCGACTACGAAGAGCCTGGCATCGCGGTGGCGACGCTATTGAACGTGGTGTTCGCGTTGGTGCCGATCGCTTGGATCGCCGTCAAGCAGACGACGATGATCAAGGCCAGCATCACCGCGTATTCCACGGCGGTCGGACCATCTTCATTGACCAGAAACTCACGCGTATGAAGCAAAAACTTTTTCATTGGAACAGACCTTATGATTAGGTGACGAGGTAAAGTGACTCGCTTCCATGCGAGAACCGATTCGAGGCTTCTTTCCCACAAGTCAAAACCCGCCCCTGGCGGCGCGCTTGCGCGACCGCCCAGGGGCGAAGAATTGGCAGATGCACCAAATACAACCGCGGATGCCACGCCCTAAAGCGCAGCGCCCGCGTCGCCAGAATCACGAACCGCCGATTTTCTGGGCAACGCTGTTGAACGTCGCATTGGCGTTGGTGCCGATCGCCTGAATGGCGGTCAAGCACACAATGATAATTAGCGCCAACATAACGGCGTATTCCACCGCGGTCGGGCCATCTTCAGAAACCAGGAAACGTTGCACCTTCAAAGCGAGACTTTTCATTGCTTCCTCCGAATCATGACGGTACGCCCGCTGGGCGGTTACGCCACTTTCGACACAAAAATTGAGTCCGCCCGGCACAGCGACTCGCACAAGCCGCCGGCCTGCCTCGCACCGGAACGAGACTCAAACTTCAATTGCTCGCCTCGTCATCTCCAAATCGCTTACATCAAGTGCAATCACGCTCGCGACTAAAGCCGCAATCGCAATTCACCCTTTCGGCAGCCAGGCTACCGCCGGCGAACAAGTCGCCGTCGGCCCTATAGCTTTGCGCCCCGGCATTGCTGCCGGTTTGCCCTTTCGAGGATGTGAGGCGGCAGGCCAAGGAAGGCACATTAGCCGCCATCTAAACGGGACGGGAACCCGGCCCTATGTCAAACGACGAGAAACATACCAACCAGACAGAAGCGCCGGCCCGAAGGCCAGAATTTCTATCCGAATGAAACGTATGTCACTTTGCCGGCCAGTCAAATTTGCCGCTTTAAAGAATCTGGCGCGTTTTCGTTGGAACGGCAGGCCTGCGAGGTCAGCGGGTATCGGATATACAGGTCCTGACGGTGATGATCACCCTTTACAGCGCAAAGTCGCGAAGACGCTAAGGCGCAAAGGAAAACCTATACCGCTCTCTTTGCGTCTTTGCGATTCTTTCCGCCTTTGCGTTAAGAAGATAACGATGCGACCTCACAACTTCTTCAAGAGCTCATTCGCCTTGGCCTTTGCGCTCCCCGGATTCGCCTTAATCTCCGCCAGTCCCTTCTCGACAATCTCTCCCTTGGCTGGATCCTTCTGCTTTACTTGGGTCGCCAGGTCCGCAAATGAATCGGCCTCACTCGTCACAGGCATCCCATTCGCATAATTCGTCAACATCGTCTTCACCCGCGCAATCGGATCCGGCGCCGGTGCCTGGACCACCTCCACTTTCGGCGTCCCCGAGCTGCAGCCTGCTGCGATCCAACTGATCGACACAAAAATCGCGACCAAGATAGTTCGCGTCGTATCCATACAGCTCCTCATTTCCTACCTCTGCGCCATTGCGCCTCTGCGTGAGATTTTGCCACCACTCACCACTCACCTACTCACCACTCACTCCTAGTTATTCACCGCCGTCCCATCATTCCGCGCCCCGGTCGATTGCCACGTCTGCACGTCGATGTTGTTGTTCACGAACCGCACCGACCCGTCGCCCATCACGGCGTTCACGCCGTTGGGGTGTAAGCTCCGCGCCGGAACGACGCCGTTCGTCCAATCGTGCGCTCCACCGGGGCAGCACGCGCCGCCGGCTGTCGGATACTGCCAGTTCGGCGGCGCCGCCGCCGTCAGGGTCGAGTGCCCAGCCGCGTACCACGACCAGTTCCCGCCGTTGTTGCTCAAGAAGCCGCCGCCCGCGAGGCTCTTGGCCGCCGTCCCAATCGCCGTCAGTTCTGCCGGCGTCGCAAAGTCCTTCACTCTCACCGAGTTGAAGGGCCCGTCGCCCGCATAAAACACATCGAACGGGTACGTCGCTGCCGTATTGTTACCTCGGCCGTTCAACAGTTCCGAAGCAAGCAGCGTGGCGCTCAGGCCATCGCTCACATCTTTCATCCGCCGTGCATTCTGGTAAGCAATGATCCCATTGAACGCATCACCCACCCACACGACCTGCACACGACTCCCTGTGCACCAGCCGTAATTGCTTCCCGGCCCGCCCCATGTCGAAAAGGCCCGCTGCGCTGCTTTCGTCGCCGAAGGGCAGATAAAGGTCTTGAGCCGGACGTTCATCGGTCCATTCCAATCGAACGACCACATCGCCGCGTCCCCAGCCGCTCCAAATGGCGGCGTCCCCAGCGCTTGCCCCGGCTGAGCCGTCGTCGGAATCTTGAACTGGTCTTGCAGCGTCCCCTGCTCTATATACGGCAGGATGAAGTAGTTCGCGCTCGTCGATTCCCAGGCGTTGACGCCAATCAACTGATAGTTGAATGGAAAAATGTTGTTGCCGTCGTGAAAGTTGTGGATCGCCAGACCTTGCTGCTTAAGATTGTTCGCACATTGCGACCGCCGCGACGACTCACGCGCCGACTGCACCGCCGGCAGCAGCAGCGCCACCAGCACCCCAATGATCGCAATCACCACCAGCAGCTCCACCAGCGTAAACGCCGTGTGTATTCCACGCGGGAGAGAACGTGACATATCGAGCCTCTACGAAACAAACGCACGTTGTAATTACCAACCAAATGTCCATTGTAACCACGTTCCAAAGAATCACGCAGATATGCCCTGGCGCCAATGGGTCAAGAAATCTCTCATGCTTCTTTGCCCTCTCCTCTGTGTCTCTGCGCCTCTGCGTCTCTGCGTTAAATCCAGAAAGGTCATTTCACCAGCCGCGCCGCCAACCAATCCGCATAATCACATTCATCCCCTCGCTCGGCGAACTCCACAAGCAGCGCCATCCGGCTCGCTCCCTTGAGCTCCACGCTGATCGGAATCGTCGCATCCCCGCCGCGGACGAGCGGGCTCTCATACGCCGCCCGCCACTCGCCACCGCCCGCCTGCAGCACCACTTTGAAGACCACGCTGCCCGCCAGTCCCGCCGTTTTGTCGATCGCAATCTCCGCCTCAAATTTCCGGTAGCCGGCGACGTCATACGCCACGCGCGACGCGCTCGGCATCCCAATGCCTTTGCGAAACACCGCGCCGTCCGCGCGCAGCCGTGTGCCCAGCACCGATTGGTCGATTCCCAGCGGCTGTATCACGCTGAGAAATGGGATCTGCTTGTAGCCCAGCGCCTCCCGATGCGATAGCCACGTAACGCGCGATCCGACTGGCTCGAGATAAGTCACCGCATCCCAAAACCGCTTGGCGGGTTCATCGCGCCCAGCTAGCGTCGTCTTCAGCTCGCCCCCTCCCGCCAGGGCCATGGTCACGCTATCGCCTCGGACACGAACGGACGACGCTTGAACGATCGACCCGCCTGTCAGTCCCATCCAAACCAGCGCGCCACCGCTATCCCGCCGCGTGCCACTGCTGGCTTGCCCAGCAGTGCCCTCGCTCGCCGCTCCAAACTGCACCGCCATCACCTTTCCTGCCGGTACGCTGATCGGCTGCATCCCGCTGCGGCGAACAATTTGGAACGTCTCGCTTCCCGGCTTTGCCTCTTCCATCGCGAATCGACCTAGCC
>Ga0136846_1223681_pt1 | contig 10685 bp, 9 predicted proteins | sample HopSoiMetagenom2_FD_96841 | JGI IMG/M metagenome (GOLD analysis project Ga0136846, IMG submission 96841) | Grasslands soil microbial communities from Hopland, California, USA - 2 Assembly 2016 (version 4) | ecosystem: Environmental > Terrestrial > Soil > Grasslands | place: USA: Hopland... | reverse complement strand
TTCATCAAGACCCTGCTCACCGAATGGGCCCGCGCCCGCCACTACCACTCAAACGAGCAGCGCCAAAACGCCCTAAGCTCCTACCTCAACCACTACAACCACCGACGCCGACACCGCGCCCTCAACGGCCACACACCACTCCAACGGCTGTCAACAACCTCCCTGGGACACACAACCAGGTTCGGACACCGAACCTGGTTCGCGAGTTTCCAGCCGGGGCAGCGCGTTCCGAGACCACTTCCCACGTCGCACGGCCGGATTTCACTTCGGCTAGCCCCATACCCGGCTGACCCGGCGAGCTGCGAGGCATCACCACTGCGGGTGTGACGGCTCGGTGTCGTCTCGTATTTCGTTGAGGTGCGCGACGGCCAATTCGAGCTCGCGCTCGAGGCTCAGGCGGATCGGGTCGTCGGCCTGTCCTGCCACCTGGAAGGTTCTCGGGTCGTGGTTCGCGAGCGTGAGCGTCAACCGCGCCGGCTCCTCTGCCGTGACCTGGACGTCCGCCGCCGTCAGATCTGCGGGTAGGACGATTGCGCCGCTGTCGAGAAGCGCGCGGACGGCGGCGGCGATGACCGCTGCCGCGTGCTCCTGGACGATTGCCTCCAACGGCCCGCGGTCGGAGGCGACGTCGAACCTGTCGGAACCCGCCTGCATAAGACCCTCCTCGGTTGGGGGCCGCGTAGCCTATCGCCGGACATGGGGTCTCGTGACCGTGGCCCAGCGTTGGTCGGGCGAGAGGACGAGCTCGCGGCCATCCGCGGCACGCTCGATCGCGCCCGAGCTGGAGCCAGCGCGACGCTCTTGCTCGAAGGCGCGGCCGGAATCGGGAAGACGTCGCTGCTGGATCACGCGGTTGCCGCGGCCGAGGGCTTCAACGTGCTCACTGCCCGCGGCGTGGAGTTCGAGGCGGAGTTTGCCTTCGCGGGCTTGCATGAGCTTCTTCGACCGATCCTGCCGCTCATCGACCGGTTGCCTCCTCTGCAGGCAGAGGCGCTGGCCGGCGCCCTGCAGATCGCACCGGTCGAGCACCTCGATACCTACTCGGTGTCCGTGGCACTGCTGAGCTTGCTCGCGGCGGCGGCCGAGGAACAGCCTGTTCTTCAGATCGTCGACGACGCGCACTGGTTGGACAACGCCTCTGCCGCCGCGTTGGCCTTTGCCGTTCGGCGGCTCGACGCCGATGCCGTCGCGACCTTCGTCGCGATGCGAGACGGGCACGACTCCCCACTCGTGGCTGCTTCGCAGCAACGGATGCGCGTGACCGGCCTCGCTCGTCCGGAGGCGCGCGATCTGCTGGAGCGTATGGCCGGAACGACTGTGTCGGCGACGGTCGCGGACGAGTTGCGCGAGGCCACGGCGGGAAATCCGCTCGCGTTGTCCGAGCTCGGGCAGGGCCTGAGCGCGGGTGAGCTCGCTGGGCGAACGCCGCTTCCGGAACAGCTGGCGGCTGGTGCGGCGATCGAGGCAGCATTCGCCCGCCGGGTCGGCACGTTGTCCGCCGGGGCCGAGGAAGCGCTTCTCGTCGCGGCAGCGAGCGACGCCGGCCGGATGGACACGATTCTCTGCGCCGCAGCCGCGAGCGGGCTCGGGGAGGCCGCGTTCCTCGAGGCGGAGTCGGCGGGCTTGATCGCGGTCGACCGCGGGACCCTGCGCTTCGAGCATCCGCTGTTGCGCTCGTTCATCTACGGTCGCGCGTCCGCGGCCCGGCGGCGCGCGGCGCACCTTGCCCTCGCCGGGTGTGCGCCCGAAGATCAGCCTGAGCGGCGCGCCTGGCACCGCGCCGCTGCGGCGCTCGCTCCCGACGAGGGCGTCGCCGCCGAGTTGGAGTCCGCCGCGCACGCGTTCTCGCGGCGCAGCGGCCACGTCGCGGCGGCGCGCGCGCTCGAGCGTGCTGCGTCGTTGACACCTGGAGACGACGCCCGTGCGCGGCGGCTCCTCGCGGCCGCCGAGTCTGCGTGGAACGCGGGGAGCCCGGCGTGGGCGGCGGAGCTCCTTGCCGAAGCTCTTCCGCTCGTACGCGATCCACTTCTTCGGGCGGACATCGAGTTCCGGCAGACGACGATCGAAGCTTGGGCAGGCGCACCACACGCGGCCCGCGAGCGTTATGTGACGCTGGCTGCGCGCCTGGCAGCCGAGGACGTCGATCGAGCAGCCGCGGCGCTCAGCTATGCCGCCGCGATGCTCGTCGTCGGAGGATCGGTCGCCGAAGCGCACACCGTCGCGGCGCGCGCGGCGGAGCTAGCCGCCACGGGAACCGTCTCGTCGCGCACGAACCGCATCGTCGACGAGACGTTCGGCGTGATCCTTCTCATGCAGGGCGAGACCGAACATGGCCGCGAGCGCGTCGTTCGGGCCGCTCGGTGGTTCGAGGATGCAGAGGACCTCGGCGGCAGCCAATACGCCGCGCTCGCGCTCGCATGGGTCGAGCGATACGACGACGCGCGCCGGCTGCTCGAACCGCTCATTGCGAGGTCGCGACAACAGGGCAACCTGCGCGCCCTCGCAGCGGGGCTGGAGGTTCTGGCCGAAGTCGAGTTCCGAACCGGTGAGTGGCAGCGGGCCTACGCCGCAGCCTCCGAGTCGGTGCGTCTTGCGCAAGAGACGGACCAACCGGTCCAGCTTGCCTATAGCGCCGGCGTTCTCGCGATCGTCGAGGCTGCACAGGGACGGGAGGAAGCTCCCACACACGCTGCGCTCGCGCGCGAGCTGGGGGCAGAGCGCGGCCTCGACATGATGGCCGAGTACGCCGGTTACGCCCTTGGGCTCTTCGAGCTCGGGCGCGGTTCCATCGGCGCGGCCCTCGCGCAGCTGGAAACCGCGGCCGCATTCGCGCGACGGTCGGGGCGGGGCGAGCCCGGCGTGCTCCAGTGGGGGCCCGACCTCGTCGAGGCCTACTTGCGCGACGGGCGCGTCGACATGGCGGCGCAGGCCCTGGACGAGCTCGAGTCGATGGCTCGCGCGACGAATCGGAAGTGGGCGCTGGCGGCATCCGCGCGCTGCCGGGCGCTCTTGGCCGAGGAGGGCGCCGCAGCCGAATCCGCCTACGGCGAAGCTGCGTCGCTTCACACGACGCTTTCGGCGCCCTTCGAGCGCGCGCGAAACGAGCTCGGCTTCGGAGCGTGGCTGCGCCGGTCGCGCCGCCGTCGTGAGGCGCGGGACGTCCTCCGGAGCGCGCTCGCGACGTTCGAACGGCTCGGGGCCCGACCCTGGGCGCAGGCGGCGCACCGCGAGCTGGAAGCAACGGGCGAGGTCGTCGCGAGAGACGGCGGGCCGGCCGGCGGGGTCCTGGCCTCCCAGGAGCTACAGGTCGCGGTCGTGGTCGCGAAGGGCGCGACGAACCGCGAGGCTGCGTCGGCGCTCTTCCTCAGCCCCAAGACGATCGAGAGCCATCTCTCGAGCGCCTACCGAAAGCTCGGCGTGCGGTCGCGCACGCAGCTCGCCGCCGCGCTCGCTGCGTCTTCACCCTGAGCCGCACCGCGTGAAGTTCAGGGTCGGATCCAGGGATTCGCCCGATGCCGTCCGCCCCCCGTCCTCCTACGGTCTCTGTGCGATCGCAACGCCAACAAAACCGCAAAGGAGACCGAACGACATGACCCTCAAGACCCCCGCCAGAATCACGCCCTCGAGGACGATCCTGATCGCCCTCGCCGCACTGTTCATCGGCCTCGCTGCAAGCCTCGTTTCCGCGCACTCGGCGAACGCGGCCCGCTGCGCCGACTGTTCGGGTGACCCACCGCCGCCGCCCGGGAGCGGAGGTGGCGGACCGGCGCCGACGCCCCCGCCGCCCCCGCCGCCTGTCGTCTGCCAGAACGCGCCGCCGGTAGGTATGAAGTGCGTCGCGGTCCGGCTGCGCCGACTGACGGCACACGACATCGAGGATGTCTGCTGCTTTGGCCTCGCCAAAGACGGCTTCTACCTGCTCGGCAAGCTGGCCATCGGTGACAACTCGACCGCGATCACGACGATGCCGCGGGACATCGCGGCCGGCGAGACGCAGGTCCTCGACCAGACGCTGCTCGAGGTGAACGTCCCGGCGAACGCGGCCGTCCACCTCGCGCTCGACGCGTTCGACAAGGATGCAGGAAAGGTGTTCGAGAACCTGCCCGTCGTCGTCGACACGATCGGCAAGGTCTGTGTCGCGGCGGCTCCGTTCGATCCGACCGGCATCGCTCAGGGGTGCGCCGCTGCGATCCCCGTCGCGAAGCCGATCGCGGATCTCCTCGCCCTCGTCAACGACCCGGACGACAAGCTCGGAACGTTCGGTAAGGACGTCGGGATCGGGAGCCTCCCGCTCGGCGCGGCCGACGCGAACGGCATCCGCACGGCGTCCGACACCTGGCACTTCGTCGGAGACCAGAGCGGATTCGTTCCCGGCTGGTCGAACTGGGACTACGAGCTCACGTACGACATCAGCGTTCGCGGCTGAGCCGTCGGACACGGAAGCGAGACGACAGCCCGCCGGAAACGGCGGGCTGTTCTCGCGGATGCGCTCAGAATCACGTCGGCGGTGATCTCCAACGCGGGCGGCAGCGCGAAACTCGCGAACCAGGTTCAAAAACCGAACCTGGTTCTGTCTTTGAACCAGGTTCGCGAGTTTCGAAGTGCCTCAGCTCACCGCTTTCTTCACCAACGCAACGATCTTTGCCTCTTCGGTGGCGGTCAACTTCTTCAGCGCGAAGGCGACCGGCCACAGGGCGCCTTCGTCGAGGTTCGCCGCGTCGCTGAAGCCGAAGGTCGAGTACCGCGTCTTGAACTTCTGCGCGCTCTGGAAATAGCAGACCACCTTGCCGTCCTTGGCGTAGGCCGGCATCCCGTACCAGGTCTTCGGGGCGAGGGCCGGGGCGCTCTCTTTGATGATCGTGTGTAGGCGCTCGGCGATGGCCCGATCCGGTTCTTGCATCTCGGCGATCTTCGCCAGCACGTCGCTTTCGCCGGCCGCCTTGCCCTTGCTCGCGCGCGCCTCTGCCTTCAGCTCTTGGGCGCGCTCCTTCATCGCCGCGCGTTCCTCGTCCGTGAACCCCTTGGACTTCTTGTCGGCGGTGGTGCTGTCCGCGGATTTCTGCGTGTCCTTCCTTGGGGTCATGGAGCCTCCTCGTATCGGCCCGGGTCGGAAACCTGGCCGCAGGAATATCAACCGGACGGCGTAACGTGCCGACGATGACGACGCGGTTCCGGCTGCGGTGGCTCGGGATGGCGCGAGCGCCCAGCGGCAAGGCGGGCGCCGATCCGCCCTCGGTGCACCGCGACACGACTCGGCTGTGGCGTTCAGCGATGCGGTCTTCGCCATCACGATCACCCTGCTCGTGCTCGAGAGCAGGCCGCCGACGGACTACACGAACCTGCTGCATAGCCTCGCTGTGCTCTGGCCGTCCTATCTCGCTTAAGCCGTCACGTTCCTGTTCATCGGACAGGTGTGGGCGAACCACCACGTCATGTTCGACCACATCCGTGCCGCCGACCGGGTCGTGCTGCTCCTGAACACCCTGTTGCTGATGGTCGTGGCGTTCCTTCCGTTTTCGACCTCCGTCCTCGCCGGCGCGCTGCGCAGCGGACACGGCCAGCGAACTGCGGTCGTCTTCTACGGCATCGCGTTCGACTTGACGGCGCTGACGTTCAATGCCGTATGGCAATACGCGCGCCGTAACGGACTGCTCAGCAAGGCGCTCGACGCCGCGGGCGCGCCAGCTATCAGCAGGCGATTCCAGCTTGCGTTCGCCTGGCTCTCGATCGGCGCCCTCCTCGGCGCCGCGCTCTCCGTCCTGGGCATAGCCGTGATCGCCGCCTTCAACGCCTACTACTGGCTCCCGATCCGGGGCGAGAGTCCGCGACCGCGGGCCGACTAGCGCTCCGACTACGACCAACCCCGGCGCGGCCGCGTCTTTAGGCTCTCGTCCGTGTCGGACACCGAAGAGCTGGGCCGCGGCGGACGGCTGCGCGGGAACGCGGCGACCGAGCTGGTCGCGGCGGCGTTCGCGGTTGAGAGCGCACACGGGCCGCGGCTCGCGCACGCGCTCTCCCTGGCGGACCTCGCGCATGCTGTCGCGCTCGTCGAGGGTGGCGACCTCGGCGGCGAAGACGCGAAGCAGCTCCTCCGAGGCCTGCTCGAGCTGCACGAGATCCCGGGCGACGAATTTCCGTGGGACCCGGCGCTCGGCGACGCCTTCAACTCGCGCGAGGCGGAGCTCGAACGGCGCGTCGGCCGCTCGGCCGCGGGCTGGCTGTCCGCCGGGCGTCCGCGTCGCGAGGCATTCCGCGTCGCGCTTCGGCTCACGGCCCGCTCGCGAGCGCGTGACCTCCACGACGCGCTCGTCGAACAGGCGACGGCGCTCGCCCGGCACGCGCGGGCGACGAAGACCGCGCTCGCGACCGACTACACCTACCTGCAACCGGCGCAGCCGACGACGGTCGGCCACCTGCTTCTCGCGTACGCGTACCCGGCACTCCGTGACGGCAACCGCGCGCAACGGTCGCACGCGGCGCTCGGCGCCAGCGTCGCCGGGGCGGGCGGCAGTGCCGGGTCGCGCTGGTCGCTCGACCGCGGCCGGCTCGCCGAGCTGCTCGGGTGCGAGGAGCTCGTCGAGCACGCCAAGGACGCCGCCTGGCAGGCCGACGTGTACGTCGACCTCCTCTCGACGCTCGCGATCGCGGCGACGCACCAGAGTCAGCTCGGACAGGACTTCGAGATCTACGCGAGCCAGGAGTTCGGGCTGCTCCAGCTCGCCGATGCGCACAGCCGGGCAAGCGCGTCGATGCCGCAGAAGAAGAATCCTTACGCGCTTGCCGCGATCCGGACGCAGGCGGCGCAGGCGGCGGCCGACGTCACCGGCGCGCTCGTGGTGCTCCACTCGGGCTCGGCGCGCACCGACCATTTCCACCTGCTGAACGGCCTCGTGCCTCGCGCGCTCGACGACGCCGTCGCGATCGCGCGGCTGACCGCGTCGGTGCTCGACGGCCTCGAACTGCGACTCGAGCGGTTCGAGCAGATCGCGCACGAGAGCGTCGTGACGGCAGCCGACATCGCGGACGTGCTGGCACTCTCGGGCGAGCTCGACTACCGCAGCGCGCACAAGGTCGTCGGGCGCGCAGTGCGCGACCTGGTCGAGGCCGGCGAGCGGCCCTCGGTACTGGACAGCGAGCGGCTCGCCGCCGCGGCGGAGGAGACGATCGGTCGTCCGGTCGCGATCGACGCCGACACGCTCGCATCCGCGCTCGATCCGGCGGCCTGTGCTGCGGCTCGGCGGCAGACGGGATCCTCGTCGGAGGCCGCGATGGACGCGATGCTCGGCACGATCGACTCCGCCGTCGCAGCTCACGGACGGTGGAGCGAGGCCGCTCGCGAACACGAAGCGGCCGCCGAGGAGGCGCTGCTCACCCGTGCCCGCGACCTCGCCTGACCGTTCGCCTCAGGTCAACTCGACGGGCTAGTCGAGCGCGGCCGGTAGACGTGGATGGCCAGGCCCGTCGCATAAGTGGTCGCTTCGACGAGCTCGAGGTGCAGCGGCGCAGGCAGGTCCTTGAAGAGGGGAAGCCCGTCGCCGAGTGCCGCCGGCTGGATCATGAGCCGGTACTCGTCGACCAGCCCGAGTCGTGAAAGTGCCTGGTCGAACGTGGCGCCGCCATAGGCAATCAGATCGTTGCCTGGTTCGCGCTTGAGACGCCCGATCTCCTCGCTGAGCTCGCCGCGGGCAATTCGTGTCTCGGGCCAGTCGGCGTGTTGGAGGGTCTTCGAGAAGACGACCTTGGGGATCTCGTTCATCGGCCGCGCGTAATCGCTCGTCGAGGTCGGCCAGAAGGCGGCCATCTCCTCGTAGGTGACCCGGCCCATCAAGTGGGCGCCCGCGGCCCACACGGAGTCGAGGATCCAGCGCTTGACGCCCTCGTCCTCACGCCCGTCGCTCCACGGGTGCGAACGGTCGAGTGCCGCCACATATCCGTCGATCGAAACGCCTGTCTGAAGAATGAGCCGGCGCATGGAAACCTCCCTGTGCTCGTGTCTCCTCTTGACCGGTCGAGACGTGGGAAGTCATCGCCGACCCCCGTCTCATGGGTCGGCTTCGAGGGCGTACTCGGGACCACGCGCGCCCGTGGCCCAGGTCATGAGGCGGAAGCTGGCGGCAAGCGCGTAGCCGACCAGGACGGCAAACGCAACGGTGCCGAGCCCGGCGCGGCCGCCAAGAGCGATACCGACGGCCAGCGCGAAAATCTCGATCGTCGTGCGAACCGTCGCGACACCGATTCCCGTGCGCCGGTGGATGCCGGTCATCCATCCATCTCGAGGGCCGGGGCCGAGATTCGCGGTGAGGTACAGGGCGCCTCCCAATCCAACTGTGGCGATCCCGATTCCGACCTGCAGGAGCTGCCAGGGGAGAGCCCGCGGCTGTGGCAGCACGCGCGAGGCGATGTCGAGCGCGAGGCCGATGAGAATGACGTTGGCGATCGTCCCGATCCCAGGCCTTTGCCGCAGTGGAATCCAACCGAGCAGCACCACGATGCTGACCGCAATCGTCGCGGCACCGATGTCCAGCGGCGTGCGGCCGGCAATCCCCTGTGCCAGGACGGTCCAAGGGGTATTGCCGAGTCCGGCGGCGACGAGGGTCCCTTCACCAACTCCGAAGAGACAGACTCCGAGGAGAAGGATCCCGAACGTCGTTGCCGGCGCTCGCCAGGTCGAGCCTTCGGCGCTCCACGACATCGTCGGCACTCGCGGCGAGGGTCGCAGCGCTATGAACGCGCGACGTGCACTCCTCCCCAGGTTGATGTCGTGCCGCCTCATGTCGACCCGCCTACGCAAAGGAAACAAGAGTCTTCCTATATCGCAGAACTGCGTGCTAGAGGCTTGATGTGGAACTGCGTGCCCGCGGGGATGGCTCAGACCAAGCAGGTCGCCCGGGGCGGGCGCAGAGCATAGCTGGGTCTACGTTCAAGCCCGCCCCGGGCGAGATGCGCCGCGTCTGAGCCACCAGCCACGGGTGCGCGTGCGTTTCACATCAAGCCTCTAGTACGCCTGCGCCCATATCGCGGCAGTGACCGCCGGCCTGACGCAGCAGGCGCACACAGCGGACTGCGCCGGCGGCTCGTCCAGCGGCAGGCAGCGGATGGTCGCGGAGCTGTCGTCCTTGACCCGCACCTCGCACTCGCTGCGACCGCACCACGGCGCCGCGACGAACCCAGCACCTTCGCGGAGGTACTCGATCAGCTCGTCGTAGCCGCTCGGGTCGCGGAGCGTCCGCCGTTCCCGTTCGTCGCGAGCGGCCTCGAAGAGCGATGCCTGCACGTCGTCCAGCAGCTCGTCGATCGCGCCGCACGCGCGCGAAACCGAGAGCTGCTGCTTGTCGCCGGTGTCACGACGTGCGACCGTGACGACCCCCGCCGCAAGATCGCGGCGGCCGATCTCGATCCGGAGCGGCACGCCCTTCAACTCCCACTCGTTGAACTTGAAGCCGGCCCGGTACTCCGGCCGATCGTCGACACGGACGCGAACACCTGCCGCTCGCAGCTCGTCGGCAACGGCCGTGGCGGTATGGAGGACATCGGCGCGATCTTCCTCGCGGAAGATCGGCACGATGACGACCTGCTGCGGCGCGACGCGAGGCGGGAGCCGCAGCCCGCGGTCGTCTCCGTGCGCCATCACGACGCCCCCGACCAGGCGCGTGCTCGCGCCCCACGAGGTCGCATACGGGTGCTGCTCACTACCATCGCGGCCGGTGTAGCGGACATCGAAGGCGCGGGCGAAGCCCTGGCCCAGGTAGTGCGAAGTTGCTGCCTGGAGCGCCTTTCCGTCGCGCATCAACGCCTCGAGGGTGTAGGTGTCGACGGCGCCGGGAAACCGCTCGCTCTCGCTCTTGCGGCCCCGGAGCACAGGGATCGCGAGGACGTTCTCGACCGTGGCGGCGTAGACGTCGTGCAGGATCGTCAGCGTCTCTCTCACCGCCTCCTCTTCGGTCTCGTGCGCGGTGTGCCCCTCCTGCCAGAGGAACTCGCTCGTCCGCAGGAAGAGGCGGGGCCGCAGCTCCCAGCGGACGACGTTGGCCCACTGGTTGTAGAGCAGCGGCAGGTCGCGGTACGACTGCACCCAGCGCGCATACGTCGACCAGATCAGCGCCTCAGACGTCGGGCGCACAGCGAGCGGCTCCTCCAGCTTCTTCCCGCCCGCCTCGGTCACGACGGCGACCTCGGGTGCGAATCCTTCGACGAGCTCCTCCTCCCGCGCCAGCACCGAAGCGGGCACGAACAGCGGGAAGTAGAAATTCTCGTGACCCGTAGCCTTGATCCGGTCGTCGAGCTCGCGCTGGATCGCCTCCCAGATCGCGTAGCCGTATGGCTTGATCACCATCGCTCCGCGCACGGGCGAGTTCTCGGCAAGTCCTGCGCGGCGGACTACCTCGCCGTACCACGCGGGGAAGTCGCTCGACTGGGCAGGCAAAGTGGTCGTGCTCATCGGGAGGCTCCCGAGAGCAGGCGTGCTGTGAGCATCGTGGTCTCCTTCGTAGACGTCTACCGGCGGTGACGGAGTCCGTTGCGGCGCTCCGGGCCCAAGCGGCGGGAGCGCCTACGCCGGGACGTGCACGAGCGGCGGCCGCGGGGCGACCGCCGGGACCGGCAGAAGCTCGTCCGTGCGAGGCCGCAGCGACGTCATGTCGAGAGCGTAGCGAGATTGTGCGGCATGGCCGAGCAGTCAGGTCCCG
>Ga0136846_1223113_pt1 | contig 10685 bp, 9 predicted proteins | sample HopSoiMetagenom2_FD_96841 | JGI IMG/M metagenome (GOLD analysis project Ga0136846, IMG submission 96841) | Grasslands soil microbial communities from Hopland, California, USA - 2 Assembly 2016 (version 4) | ecosystem: Environmental > Terrestrial > Soil > Grasslands | place: USA: Hopland... | reverse complement strand
GCCATCCATGATGGCGATGCAGGAGTTGGTGGTGCCGAGATCGATACCGATTACTTTTGCCATTTTTCTAGTCTCTCCGCTAAGCAGGCTCTCAGGACCCGTAAGGCGTTCCGACGAAAGCCCCTGTTCACAAGAAATTCCGTTCCAGCCACCGGGTTCCGGCGCTGAACGGCGTGGCGCGTATATAAGAACAGGCGGCATCGGGCGCAAGCATTCTGAACATGACGTCCACGATGCGGCGCTCCTCACGCCAGATAAGCCCTTCAGCGGCGCCGAAGCCTCCAGCCTGAAAGCGAAAGGTAGGACGAAAAGGCCGCTTCTCATCGTTCCTCCCCTGGATATAGTGCCGCAGTACCTTGGGGGAATGGATTATGGGTTTGATTCCAGGGCGTTTACGCGTCCTCGCCGGCGCCGCCAAACTTCCCGATCCGGCCGTCAAGCCGACGTCGGGCGAAGCCATCAGCCAGTTGGTCGCTCGCCAGCTGAAAGCCTCGCCTTCGCCGCTGCCCTGGAACTCGTGAAACAGGCCTGATGTGGATCTGATCCTTACCGCCATTGCGGAGATGGCGCAGCCATTTCGTATGCTGATGCTGGTCACCGGCGTGTTCGCCGGCCTCGTCGTCGGTGTCGTACCCGGCATTGGCGGCCTGTTCGCCATGGCCCTGCTGATCCCGATGACCTACAACATGGACCCCTATGCCGCCTTCGCGCTGCTGCTCGGCATGGGCTCCGTCACCACCACCTCGGACACCATTCCGGCGATCCTGTTTGGCGTCCCGGGCTCCGTCGGTGCCGCGGCGACCGTGCTCGACGGCCATGCCATGGCCAAGAAGGGTGAGGCGGCGCGCGCCTTCGGCGCCTCCTATTCGGCCTCGATGATCGGCGGCGTCTTCGGCGCGCTGGTGCTGGCAGCGGCGATTCCGGTCATGCGTCCGCTGGTGCTTTACCTCAAGACGCCGGACTTCTTCGCCATCTGCGCTTTCGGCCTCTCGATCGTCGCCATGCTCGCCGGCAGCCAGCCCTTGAAGGGGCTGGCTGCCGCGATGCTGGGCATGCTGGCCTCGTTCATCGGCATCGACAGCATTGCCGGCATCGAGCGCTGGAGTTTTGGCCAGATCTACCTCTGGGACGGCTTGCCGATCTCGCTGGTCTTTCTCGGCCTGTTCGGACTGCCCGAACTTGCCTCGCTGCTCACGCGCGGCTCGATCCAGGGCAGCGCCGAGCGTCCGAGCTATGCCGGCATGTGGCAAGGCGTCAGGGATACGCTGCGCGAATGGCCTTTGGTGTTGCGCTGCAGCGCCATCGGCTCGCTGCTTGGCGCCGTTCCCGGCATCGGCATAGCCGTGCTCGACTGGATCGCCTATGGCCACGCCTCCCGGCGGCCAGGCCTGGGGCCGAAATTCGGCCAGGGCAATGTGCGCGGCGTTATCGCGCCCGAAAGCGCCAACAACGCCAAGGAGGGCGGCTCGCTCATCCCGACCATCGCCTTCGGCGTGCCGGGCTCGGCCTCGATGAGCATCCTGCTTGGCGCCTTTGTCGTCCACGGCCTTGTGCCGGGTCCCGAGATGCTCGGCAAGAACGCCGCGATAACCATTTCGATGGTGCTGTCGATTGCCGTCGCCAACATCGTCGGCGCCGTCACATGCCTTTTGCTGACCAGGCAACTCGCCCGCATCGCGCAAGTGTCGGCGGCAATCCTGGTGCCGCTGGTGGTGACCTTCATCGTCGTCGGCGCCTACCGGACCAATATGAGCGCCTTCGACTTCCTCCTGGTGATGCTTGTCGGCGCGATCGGCATGGCGATGAAGGAGCTCAACTGGCCCCGCTCGGCCTTTTCACTGGGCTTCGTGCTCGGCCCCAGCCTCGAAAACTATTTCTTCCTCGCCTATCAGATCTCCGGCTGGTCGTGGCTGAAACAGCCGCTGGTGCTGATCCTGCTGGGGCTGGCTCTTGCCGGCGTGCTCCGGCAAACCGTGTCCTGGATCAAGGCGCGCGGCAATGCAGGCGCCCTGCCGCCGGCGCTGCCCGACATCGTCGCCGGCTCCGTCGTGACGCTGCTAGGCCTCGCGGCGCTGGTCACGGCGCTGCTCGACTTTCCGTTCGAGGCCGCGATCTTCCCGGCCATCACCGCCGGTTTTCTGACGCTGTTTTCCTTGCTGACGACCGTCCAGACCGTGTTGCGCTGGCGAAAGCGGGTTCCTGCCGCTGGGGCCGATATGCCGGCCGGTGAATGGCAGCCTTCCGACGGGCCGGTCCTGAAAGGCAATCTCGCCGTGCTCGGCCTTTGCCTTGCGCTGGCGATGCTGATCCTGCTGGCAGGCCATCTCGCGGCGACCTTCGTCTTCGTGGCCGGCGGCATCTGGGTGCTTGGGTCGCGGTCGCCGAAAGTAGGGGTGGCTGTCGCGGCGGGCACGACACTCGCGGTCTACGCGATGTTCGACATACTGGCGTCGCAGCCCTGGCCGGCGCCCTGGCTGGCCAGTCTGTCGAGGATTTTCTGAGACCGCAGCATGGCAGCGCTCGATCGGCCGCGACCATCGCAACCGCAGGGCGCTTCCTATCGTTTTGTCCGCCGCTATGATATCGGCGGGTTCTCTGGGGGTACGACATGAACTGTCCAACGGTTGCGCGGCTGCCGCGCGCTTTTCTTCTCGGCTTGCTCTGGATGCTTGCCGCTCTGACTTCTGCGCAAGCCGTCGAGTTCAAGACGGTCACCATCAAGGTCGGCTATGGCGCCGGCGGAAACTACGATCTGTCGTCGCGGCTTATCGCACGCCATCTCGGCCGCTTCCTGCCCGGTCATCCCGATATCATCGTCCAGAACGTGCCTGGCGGCGGCAGCTTGAAGCTGACCAAGATGATGCTGGGCAGCGAACCCGTCGACGGCAGCGTCATCGCCTCGGTCAGCGAAGCCATGCCGTTCGCACCGACATTCGATCCGCAGAACGCCAATTTCGACCCGCTCACCATGCAATGGATTGGGGCGCTGTCGTCCGAGCCTTGCCTGTGCGTCACCAGCAAGGCTTCTGGCATCGACACCGTGGAAAAATTCCTCAGCCAGGAGTTCCTGCTTGGCGCGTCCGGCAAGAACAGCCTGAGCTACATCGCCGCCGCACTGGTGAAGAACGGCCTGCATTCCAAGTTCGGCATCGTGACCGGCTTTGAAGGATCGGCCGACATCCTCGTCGCCAGCCAGCGCGGCGAGGTCGCCGGCCTCTGCTCGCTGCCCTACTACGGCATCGCCGACAAGCTCGACCAGTTCATCATCCTCGGCACGGTTGGCCCGGGCACGGTCGCGGCGGCGCCGACGCTTCCGCGGTTCTCCGACCAGATCAAGGACCCGTTGACGCGCCAGGCGGCCCAGTTCATCGAATTCTCGCGCGGCTTCTATCTGCCTTTGATGGCGCCGCCCGGTATCCCCCGCGACACGCTCGACGCTTTGCGCAAGGCCTATGTCGACATGAGCAAGGATCCGGATTTCCTGGCCGATGCGGCCAAAATGGGCGGGATCACCATCAGCATCACGCCGGGCGAGGAGATTGCCGCGCAGGTGGCCAAAGCGCTCGAGGCGGATCCGGCAGTGTTCGAGGCCGCCAGAAATCTCCTGAAGTAACCTTTGAAGGGAGTGGCTACGACCTGGCTGGGGACAGCGTTTCGACAAGGCGGCGGCGCAGCAACTTGCCATTGTCGCTGTAGGGCAGCGACGTCACCAGCCTGATCTCGCGCGGCCGCCGGTCGGGCGAGATGTTGGCGCGCAGGAAGGCCTCGAATTCGGCCACGCTTCCCTGATCCGAGACGATGAAGGCGGCGATCTCCTGGCCCATCGTCGCGTCGGGAAAACCGGCCACCGCGACATCCCTGACCTTGGGGTGGGCGCGGATCAGCTTTTCCAGCTCCTGCGGCGCGACATTGACACCGCCGCGCACGATCATGTCGGCCTCGCGGTCGACAATGGTCAGGAAGCCGTCCTCGTCGAGGAAGCCGATGTCGCCGGGGATGCCCCAGCCGGCGCCCATCACCTTGGGGTCGACGAACGGCTTGTTGCCAGCCGACACCACCGCCGAAACCATGGTCGGCGTCCAGGCCTTGATCAGGCCGCTTTCGCCCGTGCCAAGCACGCGCCCGTCCGGATCGAGAATTTCAATACGCACATCGGCGAACGGGCGCCCGGCAGTGCTGGGCTTGGCCAGCACGTCGGCGCCCGACAGCGTGGTGATGCCGCCGGTCAGACTCGCCGCATAATTGATGCGGTATCCCGGCGACAGGTTGCGATAGGCCGCCAGCTTGTCCTCGACGGTTGCCGGCCCGCCAATGCTGAAAAGCACCGCAAGGTCCGGCAGCAACCGGGTTGAGCGTTCGCCGACCTCGCGCACCAGCCGCGTAATCACCGGCGGGGGCAATGCCGATCCGCTGGCCTGGAACGACAGCAGGCCTTCGATCAGTTCCGACGGCGTGAACAGCGGCGGAAAGAAATTGACCGTTCCGCCATAGCGCAGATAGCTGAACACCTGGTGGCGTGTGGCCGAGTAGGACATCACCATCGGGGTCAGAAGGCGCATGACGGTTCCCGTCAGCCCGCGCTGATGCCCCATCACGCGTCCGGCAAGTGCCTCATGCGATTGCAGATAGCCTTTCGGATCGCCGGTCGTTCCGGACGAGAACATCAGAAACGCCGGATTGCTGTCGTCGCCAACCGGGCCGGAATAGGCCACGGGCGAGTTGTGCTTCCAATCCTGCTGGAAGGCGACGCCAGGATAGACATCGTCACCGGGCGGGCTGCGGCTTTCGAGGATCAGCGTCAGGACGAAGTCGCGCGCCAACTGCGCGCGCTGGCTGCGCGGCGCACGAAAGTCTGCAATCGAAACTGTGGCGCCGAGCTTCCAGCAGGCAAGGATCGACAGCACCACGTCGATGTTGCCGATCATGGCCAGGCCGACGCGATCGCCGGAGCGAATTCCCAGTGCACTGAAGTTGGCGGCGAGATGGTCGATCTGGCTCAGGGCCTGCGCATAGGTAATCTGCTCACGGCCGCTGACCATTGCCACACGCTCGCCATGGCTGGCGAAAGCTGCCAGAACGTCGTGGCCAAAGCTCATTCAGGCGACCGGCAGCCCGGCTGATTCGGCACGCCTGGCGTCGAGGAAGGCAATGATCGCCGCGTCGATTGCGTCCATGTTGGCGGCGCGGAACTTGTTGTGCGTGCCCGGCATGACCACTGTCTCGACCCGCGTGTTCTCGCTCGCCCAGCCCTTGTATTGCTCGACCGTGGCGCTGCTCCATTCGGAGCTGGCGATAACCAGCACGTCGCAAGGGTAGGAAGAAGGCACAAAACCCGCGGCCGCGCGCACCAGCGTGTTCTTGAAAGCTTTCTGCCTGGAATGACGCCCCAGCCTCGACTGCTCCAGCCCGATCGCCGCGAAGATTCTGCGCAGCAGCTTCCAGCGGAAGGCCTTGAGAGTGATCTGGCGCCGCCTTTGTGCCGTCATGCGGTTATCCGGAGCCGGACTGAGCCAGGCAGACCCCATCGGCGGCGGATCGATCAGCAGCAGTGCCGGCCGCTCGCCGGTCACCTCGAAAGTCAGCCGCCCGACTTCGATCGCCAGCAGTCCGCCAAGGCAGATGCCGCCGACGATACGCGGAAGTTGGCCGGTGGCCGAGGTCAAGCCATCAAAATAATTGGCGCAGATTTCCTCGACGCTGTCATAGGGCGTTTCGCCGGGCTCAAGTCCCATGCCGCGCACGGCGATGACCGAATAGCGCTGCTTCAGCGCCTTGCCGAAGCGGTTGGCAAACAGCGCCGAGCCGGACATGCCATGGATCATGGCGATCGGCTCCTGGCCAGTGCTGCCCGAAACCTGGACCGCCAGTCGCCTGGCCGGATGCTCTGGCAGCTGCAACGCGATCAGCCTGCCGAATTCGCGCGGCGTCGGCGCTTCCAGCAGCACCGAAGTCTGGAGTTTCACGCCAAACCGGCTCTGGACGCCGAGAACAACTGTTTCGGCGGCCAGCGAATCGCCGCCGAGGTCGAAGAAATTGTCGTCGATGCCGACCGAGGCCAGCTGCAGCTCTTGCGCGAAGATCGCGGCGATCGCCTGTGCAGGCCCGCTGCTCGACGTAGTCCGGCCAGGCCGGAGACTGTTATGCATGTTCATCGGCAAGCCCTTGAACCGACGGAAATTGCCGTTGCCGGCAACAGGGCATCCCGCAGAATGCCTCTCCGCTTCTAACCCAGAGCCTGTGTGTTGAACAAGTGGCCTACCGCAATGCAATATCGGCGTGCGCCGGCCCGAAGGCCTGCGCGCAAAGCGCCTGCAACTTGGGAAAGACGTTCCTGCCGCCGGCAATGACCTGCGTTCCCTGGGCAAGCACGGTCTTCGGGTCAGGCTTCAACACGGTGCCGCCGGCTTCCTCCACCAAAAGCATGCCGGCCAGGCAGTCCCAGGCATTCATGTGCTCCTCGACATAGCCGAGCAGCCGGCCCGACGCCGCATAAGCCAGCATCAGCGCGCCCGATGCATTGCGGAAGAAGACGCCGCCCTCCGCCATGATCAGGCCGACGAGAACTGCGACATGGCTGGTCTCGGCGCGGTTCGACAGTCCGGTCCCGACCGATCCTTCCCCGATGCCGGCGCTGCTGGCCTTGATCGGCCGGCCGTTGACGAAGGCGCCGCCGCCGCGGCGGCCATGAAAAGTCTCGCCGGTCGACGGCTCGTGGATGACGCCGACGACGGCCTCGCCGTCCCTTGCGCAGGCGATCACCACGCACCAGGCCGGAATGCCGCGCACGAAATTCGCCGTGCCGTCGATCGGATCGATCACCCAGACATGGCCGGTCGATCCGGCAACCGCTTCATGCTCCTCGCCGACGATGCCGTCCTGGGGATAGGCGGCGGCGATGGCCGCGCGGATGAACAGTTCGACCTCGCGGTCGCCATCCGAGACCAGGTCCTGGTGGCCCTTGCTCTCGATGGTCAGGTTTTCGAGGTCGCGAAAGTATTTCAGGCCGAGCTCGCCGGCGCGGCGCGCCAGGTCGATGGCAAAATGCATGCGCTGGTCGAGATCGTGGGTCACGGAAAGGCTCTTGGCTGACAAAAGACGCCCGCCCTTAGCAGACGCATATGTCAGGCAAAAGCCTTCCGAACCACTCAGGCAGCCTGAGACAGCGATTTGTGCGCCTCGGCCAGGATCTCGAACGAGCGCACGCGCGCCGCATGGTCGAAAATCTGCGCCGTCACCATCAGTTCGTCGGCGCCGGTGCGGCGCACGAAGGCGTCGATGCCTTGCCGGACCGTCTCGGGCGAACCGACAACGGCGCAGGACAGTGCCTGGCCAAGCATGGTCTTTGCCATCGGCTCCAGCGTCTGGTCGTAGCCCTCGACCGGTGGCGGCAGGCGGCCAGGCCGCCCGGTGCGCAAATTGACGAAAGCCTGCTGCAGCGAGGTGAACAGCAGTTTGGCCTCGGCATCGGTCGGCGCGGCAAAGACGTTGAGGCCGAGCATGACATAGGGCTTGTCCAGCTGTTCGGAGGGCTGGAAGCGCGAGCGGTAGATCTCCAGCGCATGGTCGAGCTCCGCCGGCGCGAAATGCGAGGCAAAGGCATAGGGCAGGCCAAGCATGGCGGCGAGTTGCGCGCCATAAAGGCTGGAGCCGAGGATCCAGACCGGCACGTTCTGGCCTTCGCCGGGCACGGCGTGGATGCGCTGGCCTTCGTCCGCCGGCTGGAAATAGCCCATCAGCTCGACGACATCCTGGGGGAAATTGTCCGAGGCCTCGAGATTGCGGCGCAGCGCGCGGGCCGTGCCCATATCGGTGCCGGGCGCGCGGCCAAGGCCGAGATCGATGCGGCCGGGGTGCAGAGCCGCCAGTGTGCCGAACTGCTCGGCAATCACCAGCGGCGCGTGGTTGGGCAGCATGATGCCGCCGGCACCGACGCGGATGGTTTTCGTGCCGCCGGCGACATGGGCGATGACGACGGCGGTCGCCGCGCTGGCGATTCCAGGCATGTTGTGGTGCTCGGCCAGCCAGTAGCGCTTGTAGCCGAGGCGCTCGGCATGACGGGCAAGATCAAGCGAATTGGCCAGCGATTGCGAGGCGTCGCTGCCTTCGACGATGGGCGACAGGTCGAGAACGGAAAGTGCGGTCATGGGCTTCAGGCCTTTACGATGTTCAACTGCCTGACCTTGGTTTCAAAGGCGGCGCGGTCGGGGATGACGATGTCGAGCTTGCTTTCCAGGATGTCGGCGAATTCGGTTGCCGACGCGATCTCGTGCTGCTCGGTACGGCCGCCGAGGTGATGCGTCGACAGCCTGGCGTTGCGCAGCGCATAGCGCCGGTCGGGCAAGGCACGCGCCGCAACGACCGAGGACAGGAAGTGCGAGCTCGGGTTGGTCGACAAATAGTAATTGGCGACCGCATAATCGACCTCATAGGTCGGTTGCATGTCGAAGCGGTAGAGTGTGTTCCAGTGGCCGCCGACATTGGCCTGGACCCGGAAATTGTCTGAAGTCCCGGTGATGCGGAATGTCTCGTGCGGCGTCTGCTGTTCGAGGTCCGGCTCGAGCAGCAGCGGCGCGGTCATCGTCAGCCCGCCAAAGCCGACATCGGCGATATAGGTGCGGCCGCCGAGTTCGATGCGCAACAGCATGTGGCTGCGCGCGGTAATGGCGTCTTCGGGCAGGCCCCTCAGAACCCGTGCGGCAAGCCCGCTGACCTCGAAGCCCAGCGCCTTCAGCGCGTGCATGAGGATCAGATTGTGCTCAAAGCAGTAGCCGCCGCGGCGGCGGGCGAAAATCTTGTCCTGCAGCGAAGCGAGATCGAGCTTCACCGGCGTGCCCAGCAAGGGATCCATGTTTTCGAACGGGATCGCCTGCGGGTGCTGACGATGCAAGGCCGTCAGCGTGTCGAGCGACGCATCGATCGGGCCGCGATAGCCGATGCGGGCGAAATAGGCGTCGAGGTCGAAGGAGGTATCGGTCATGGCAGGGTCCGGCTTGACCGGCTCGATATAGGCACTCGATCGGAGGACGACAAACAACAGACGGCAAGCAAATGCCGGTCTCTATGCCTTGGCCTTGCCGATCTCCTCGACAGGGTCCTCTTCCGCCACCACCGTCTGCTGCGCGGCGAGGAAATTGCCGACATGGCTGAGGCCGTCGAAATGGTCGCAGAACACCTTGACGACGACCAGCAACGGCACCGCCATCAGCGCGCCGACGAAACCCCACAGCCACGACCAGAAGGCGATGGCGATGAAGATCGCCACGGCGTTGATCTCAAGCCGCCGGCCGACCACCATCGGCGTCACGAACTGGCCCTCGACAATGTCGCACAACAAAACGAAGGCCGGCGCCAGCAGCGCGTAGGAGAAGCTATCGAAGCTGATCAGCGCGATGACGCTGACCAGCAAGATGGTGATCAGCGCGCCGACATAGGGCAGGAAATTGAGCAGCGCCGCCATTGTCCCCCAGACCAGCGGGTTGGGCATGCCGAGCCCCCACAGGCCAAGGCCGATCACCGTGCCGAGGCCGGCATTGATGACAGCGACGGTGAGCAGGTAGTGCGAGATTTCGCGCTCGACGTCGTAAACGACGCGCAGCGCCCGCTTCTTTTCGCTGAGACTGGCGAAGGATTGGATGATCTTTTCGTAAAACATCGTGCCGGACGCCAGCAGGAACAGCGACAGCACGAAGATGATGGTGATCGATGTGCCGGCCGACAATATGTTGCCGGCCGCCGACGACAGGATGCCGGACTGGGCCACCGCGACCTTCTGTACGTCGGGTTCCTGCGAGGTCTCGGTCAGCCCTTCCAGCTCATGCGCGATCTGCATGATCCTCTCGAACGGGCGGCGAAACTGCGCCAGCCGCTCGCTCAGCTGCTGGCCGATGGCGGAGGTGTTGTTGATGAGGTCGATCACCGGGCCGCTGAGCAGGTAGCCGGCGCTGATAAAGATGAAGACCGACAGCACCACCAGCAACGTCGCCGACACCACTTCGGGCACGCCGCGCTTGCGCAGGAAGCGCACGATCGGCGTCAGCGTGAGCGTGAGCAGGAAGGCCAGCATGACCGGCATGAAGAACGCGCGGGCGAAGTAAAGCGCATAGATCGACATCAGGATGAAGATGCCGATGAGCAACGAACGCATCAGATGCGTGTCCGCCCATGCGACAGCGCGGGGGTCGGGGTTTTCGACAGCACCAGCGCCCGAGGCGGCGGGTTCGGCTTTCATAAAATTCCCTCGCCGAGCGCGCCGCAATTGGCGCTGCCCGTCGACGGAAACGTGCCGGAGGCGTCAAGGTTCCTTTGCCGGCGCCGCAGGGCCCCATGCGGGCCTGACGGACTTGCCGGTTCAGGCGGCGGGAGCGGCCACGGCGGGGACGGCCTTGGCGGTTTCCTTGCGCACGATCGGCGCCACCTTGGTGCCGTAGAGCTCGATCGCCTTCATGATCTTGGCATGCGGCATGGTGCCGATCGCCATTTGCAGCAGGAAGCGATCATTGTTGAAGATCTTGTGCTGGGCGACGATCTTTTCCGCCACTTGTTCAGGATTGCCGACGAACAGCGCGCCGTTCGGGCCGCGAGACTGGTCGAAATGCGCCCGCGAGGTCGGTCCCCAGCCGCGCTCCCGGCCGATGCGGTTCATCACTTCGGCCTGCGGCCCGTAGAAATCGTCGGCCGCCTGCTCG
>Ga0136846_1216488_pt1 | contig 10685 bp, 13 predicted proteins | sample HopSoiMetagenom2_FD_96841 | JGI IMG/M metagenome (GOLD analysis project Ga0136846, IMG submission 96841) | Grasslands soil microbial communities from Hopland, California, USA - 2 Assembly 2016 (version 4) | ecosystem: Environmental > Terrestrial > Soil > Grasslands | place: USA: Hopland... | reverse complement strand
TCATGCGATGAGCGATCCAGCCGACGTGGCGGTGCTTCGCGATCTCTCAATACCAACCATCCCGACGGCTAGGCTTACGCCAGACGGGTGAGGAGCGTACTCGCTCCCCGCGCCGACCTCGCCCGGCATGCCGGTGCCAGTTTCGACGCCCCCTATGGTGGTGGCTATGATAATGGCGGCGGTGCCCACGATGACGGCGGTGCCGATGACGACGCCGGCGGCCCCTGTGCCGTCTGCGTCGCGTGTAACTCAGGTTGAGCCCAGCAAGGTCGTTCTCAGTGAGCGGCTCTGTGGTTATCTCCTCCGGCGCACGGGCCAGCGAAGTCGAGCCCCCAGCGCCATTGAGCGTGGCGACGGCGCAAAGGAGGCCGGCAAGAAAATCTCTCCGGTTCATCTGCTCCTACTGTTGGCTCGCGGTTCGCCTCGGCAGCGTTAAAGCGGTAGCTTCGCTCTTGTTCCACCTGCTTCCACGTTCAGAAGCGAACCTGCTCCGGCCCTTCGAGGGGGACGTCCGAGGACGGCGGGTGACCCGGGGCGAGCGCGGCGGCGATGTTCCGGCACGCCTGCGGGCTTTTCCGCACCTTGGGGCAGCTCGGAGCTAACCCCGAGCGAACGCATCTGAGCCCCCAGCTCCATTCGTCTCCTTGGAGCAGGGAGGCATGAAAGTCGAATTGCAGCATTCGCCGAAAAACACTTCCCGCCGCCCGGCTGCTTCGCGCCCATAGCGGCCGTCTAATCCGAAACTGGGTTCGCTCGAAAGCGGACGTCCTCGGGCATGCTTCACCGTCAGGCTACGTACCCCATGCCACGTAATTCAGGATCGTGTCCGTGCGCAGGAAGCCCTGGCGCAGCATGGCAGCGAAAGGCACCTTATCGGTGTAGACGGCGCCCTCGCCTTGTGCTCCCGCCGGCAGGCGAATGTTGGGGTTGTCCAGCTTGAGGACCGCGGCGAAACGTGGCTTGCCCGGCGGGGCCAGCGCCGGAAGGACGCCGCTCGGTGCTAACGTCCCTCCGCTGGTGATCTCGGCGATGCTGTCCACCTTCGCGGTGAATACCTGGCCTGGATACATAGAGAAGATGACCTCGGCCAATGCACCGGGCTGGACAGCGAGGAAAGAGGCCTGGTCGAAGGTCGCGACCACCTTGCCCTTGAGATCCTCGTCCTGATCGCACACGAACGGCATCACGGCCGCCGAGGCACTGACGATGGAGCCCGGCAGGATGTTCACGTTGGTCACGTAGCCATCGCACGGGGCCGTGACGTTCGTCTCCTCCAGGTTCGTGCGCGCCGCTGCGAGCTGCTGCTGCGCCTGCGCCACCGAAGTGTTGACGTTGCCGATGTTGGATTCGTAGGCGAGCCGGGCTCTGTCTTCGGCGGCCTGGGAACCGGCGAGGCCCTGTTGGGCGGCTTCGAGGTTGCGCGTCGCCGTATCGAGCCGTCATGCGCAAGATGATCACCACGCTTAACGCCATGCTGCGCGACGGCGCTGGCTGGCAGCCCCAAGCCGCTTGAGCAAACACAGTTGCTCATTCGATCACCTCGTCGGCCGCGACGAAAAGAGGCTGCGGTACCTTGAGACCGAGCGCCTTGGCGGTCGTGAGATTGATGATCAGCTCGAACTTAGTCGGCGCTTGCACCGGAAGGTCGCCAGGTCTGGCGCCTTTGAGAATGCGGTCGACATAGGATGCCGCCCTGCGGAACTGATCCCCGATATCGACCCCATAAGCCATCAGACCTCCTGCCACGACGAAAGCGCGCCAAGGATAGATCGCCGGCAGTCGGTGCTCGGCAGCTATACTCGTGATCCGCTGCCGGTGACTGAAAGTGAACGCGTTCGGCATGACGAGCATTGCAGCGCCCGGCTCACGCCCAAGCGCAGCGATCGTCCGGTCAATGTCCGTCGGATCTTGCAAAGGGCTCACGATCAACTTGAGATTATGCTCCTGCGCGGCCTTCTCGACCGCCGGCAGATAAACCCCTCCGGTTGCTCCGCTCGCGGCGGTCTCTGGGCTGAAGAGCATGCCGATCCGCTCGATGCTTGGCGCAATTTCTCTCAGAAGCTCGACCCACTTCCCACCCACTGAGGCATCGAAATTCGTGAAGCCGGTGAGGTTGCCGCCGGGATGGGCGAAGCTCTCGACAAAGCCGCCACCGAGCGGATCGGCGACGTTGACAAAGACGATTGGGATCATGTCGGTCGCTTGGCGCATCGCCCGTGTGGCCGGAGTCGAATGCGCGAGGATGACGTCGGACTTCAGCCCGACCAGCTCCGCGGCCTGCCGCCCAAGGCGGACGAGATCGCCCGCCGCGGCGCGATACTCGATGTGCAGGTTGCGTCCTTCGACCCATCCCAATTGGCGAAGGCTATCAGTGAAGCCGGAGAGCCAACGCCGTAGCTCCGTATCGTCGCCGGATTGCGGCGTTAGCACGCCAATGCGGCGAGGCCGCTCAGCTGCTTGTTGCGCGCCGACTACAGGCGACCACGCCGCCGCCGTGCCGCTCGCGAGACCTGCCAAGACCTCCCTGCGCCTCATTCGATCACCTCGTCGGCGCGGATAAGAAGCGACGGCGGGATCGACAGCTCTAGGACTTTCGCGGTCCTAAGATTGAGCACGAGCTCCAGGTGTGTCGGCTGCTCAACCGGAAGGTCGGCGGGTGCCGCTCCACTCAAGATTTTGGCGGCGTAGCCTGCGGCGCGACGGAACTGCGCTCCCAGGTTTGGTCCGTAGGAAAGCAGCGCGCCAGCCTCCGCGTTCTCTCGGCGAGAAAAGGCGCTCGGCAAACGGTGCGTTAATGCAAGTTCGGCAAGACGTGCTCGTTCAGCGGCGAAGAGCGGGTCCGCGAGGACGACCAGGGCCGACGCGCGCTCCGCGACAAGCCTCTCTACCGCTGTGCCGAGATCGCTAGCCGTGGCCGCATGCGCCACACGGAGCTCGAGCCCAAGCGCATGCGCCGCGACCTCCGTGTCTCTGAGCTGGAGAGACGCCGCCTCGTTTGAGGGGTTCAGAAGGATGCCTAAGCGACGCACCTGCGGCACGATCTGAAGCAGGAAATCGAGAATTTTGCCGCCGAGATCCCTAGAAAGGTTGGTCGTGCCGGTGACGTTGCCGCCGGGACGCGCCAGGCTCTCAACAAGCCTCGCGCCGATCGGGTCGGCTATACCGACCATCACGATCGGGATCGTGACTGTAGCACGCTTGGCGGCGGCAACAGCCGGGGTGCTCCAGGCAATGATGAGGCTCACGTTCGAGCGAACGAGCTGGACGGCGAGGAAATCGAGCGCCTGATGCGTCTCGCCGAAGGCCGGCTCGAGACGCACATTCTCACCGTCGACCAAGCCCTGCTCCCGCAGCCCGGCCTTAAGCTCCTGAACGAACTCGGCTGTGGTGGCGGACGAGCCCGGCGCCAGAAGGCCGATCCGCTGCGCTCTCGCCTGGGCGGAAGCAAGACCCGGCCTAGCCACCGTTGCGAGCGAGGCCAAGGAGCCAAGTCCCGCGATGACCTCCCGCCGTCTCATTCAATCACCTCGTCAGCACGAGCGAGGAGCGTCGGCGGGATCGTCAGGCCGAGCGCTTTGGCGGTCTTGAGGTTGAAAAATAACTCATACGTGGTCGGCTGTATGACCGGCAAATCAGCCGGTTTTTCGCCCTTCAGGATACGGGCGACATAGATGCCAGCATGGCGAAATGTTTCCGCCTGATTGGGGCCGTAGCTCATGAACAAGCCGGCAGCGACGCCCTCCCGAGATTCAGAGATCGTCGGCAGTGAGTGGTGAAGCGCAAACAGAGCAACCTGCTCGCTGCGCGAACTAAGATACGCGTCATTGCCGATAATCAGAGCGTTGGCGTGCTGTTCGACGGCAGCTCGAACGGCGCGTTCAATTGCGTTCTCGCTTCCGGCCTCAACAAGCACCATCTCGATCCCGAGCTGGCGCACCGCGTCTTTCGACAGGCGGATATTATCCTGCATGAGGCCAGGGTTGTTAGGGTTGACAAGCAGTGCGATGCGAGTGGCGCTGGGAAGTAGCTCGTTCAACAGCTCGAGCCGTTTGGCGACAAGCTCGACGCCCATAAAAGTGGCGCCTGTAACGTTTCTGCCCGGACGGTGGAGAGTGTGTACGAAGCCCGCGCGGACCGGATCGGAAGCGGTTGTGAAAACAATTGGGATCGTGCTGGTCGCCTCGATCGCTGCGCGGATGGCGATATCACTGGCCCCCGCACAGATAACCGCAACGTTGCGGCCGACGAGGTCCGCGGCCATGGTGGGTAGCCGCTCAAATTGGCCTTCCGCCCAGCGATACTCAATGCTGATGGTCTGGCCCTCTGCGAACCCCGCCTCGCCTAAGCCTCGATGAAATCCGACCATGCGGTCCTTCCACTGCGCCGCCGAAACGCCGTGCAGCACCCCAATCACAGCCATCGCGCGTTGCTGCGCGCGCCCAGCCAGGGGCAACGCCGCGGCTCCGCCGATCAGTGGAAGAAAGTCTCGCCGTCTCACTCGATCACCTCGTCGGCGCGGGTGAGGAGGTCGGACGGGATCGTGAGACCCAGGGCTTTGGCGGTCTTGAGATTGATGACAAGGTGGAGTTTCGTCATTTGAAATATGGGTAAGGTTTCCGGTCTTGCGCCCCGCAGAATGGCATCAATCTGGACTGCCATCGGGCGCTGGACCTCGTTCGCATCCACTCCGTAACTCACCAAGGCACCACCATAGGCAAACTGTGGATGCTCAGCGAGCACGCGGATGCCGTACTTCAGCGCAAGGTCACTGATGAGTTTGGGATGAGCCAACGTGAACGGGCTGGCGACGAGATAGAGGCAGTCATATCGGTCCTCCTGCATGGCCCGAAAAAGTGGCTCCAAATCTTCGGGGCGGTTGTCGTGGTTATACACGCGCCACTGAATGCCGAAGCGTTCCACGGCGCGGCTTAGTTGGTCCTCAAGGCGCTTGAAGAAGGTCGCATCACCTCCCACCCGGTACAGGACAGCGACATTCGTCAACTCGGGAATGAACTCTCGGAGAAGCTCGATGCGTTTGGCGGCGAGTTCGAGGCTCAGGTCAGCCACCCCGGTGATATTCCCTCCCGGTCTCGCTAGGGACTGAGCATACCCCTCGCCTACCGGATCGGGTGTGGACATGACAATCGGCAACGTGGTCTTCGTCGCAATCAGCGCACGTATAGCCGGGGTGCTCTGGGTCACTATCATCTCCGGCTCGCGAGCGACGAGTTCGGCGGCAAGTTTGTCGATGTCCCCAAGTCGTCCGCCTGCGGAAACACAATCGAATACTAAGTTCTGTCCTTGTATCCACCCGCGCTCAGCCAGAACTTTGGTGAGAGTGTCGTGCGTGCGCACTCCGAAGATGTTGTTGGGTGGGCAAGGATCGACCACCAGGAGCCTGCCGACTCGGCGAGGCTGCTGCGCAACGACTTGTGTTACAGACATGTTCCAGAAAACGAGGCTGGCAACCGCTAGAACGCAGGCGCTTCTGATGCGGCGTCCCGAACGGCATCTAAGCCAGCAAGCGGCAGAGTCCGGCATTCAGCAGCTCCCTTGCACGGTCGAGGCTATTTTGAGCGGAATCCCTCCGCTGGGGAAGCTAAAGCTCGATGGCTACGATCCTCCTTGAACAGCAGCCGCTTACGCAGCACGATTGCCGGTAACGCGGGTGGCCACGGTGCAGGCTGAAAAGGAACAAAGGGTCGAGCGGCGGCTGGCGGCGATCTTCGCAGCCGACGTAGCCGGGTACTCGCGCCTGATCAGCCAGGACGAGGCCGGGACCTTGCACGCCCTCACTGCCGCGCGCGAGGTCATGGACGGGCTGATTCGGGACCATGGTGGCAGGATCGCCAACACGGCTGGGGACAGTGTGCTCGCGGAGTTCCCGAGCGCGTTAGACGCCGTGCAATGTGCGGTGGCGGTGCAGGAGAAGCTTGCGAAGGCGAGCGCCGGGATGTCGGATCGTCGCCAAAGTCGGGCTCGCTCCCATTGAGATTAAAGCGTAGCATTACGCCCAACGGCTGGTCTTCCTCAGGAGTTCTCGTCGCCAGAGATTGATGCTCCCGCCCCGAAGGGCGCCTATGTCCATCTTTGTCGTCGACGCTCTCGTCACGGGTACCGGGCCCAAGATCGGCGACATCTCGGGCTTCGCGAGGCTGAGTCACCGCCAAGGAGGGACTCCAGCATGGCAAGCATTAGTCGCCGACAAGTGGTCCGAGGCGGGGCTGCGGCTGTCGGAATGACCCTGAGCCGCCCGTCCGTTCACGCTCAAACAGGCAGACAGACCCTCCGCTTCGTGGCGCACGCCGAGTTGAAGACGCTGGATCCTGTCTGGCAGACCGCCTACATCACGCGCAACCACGGCTATCTCGTCTACGACACTCTTTTCGGCACGGACGAGCATTTTCAGGTGAAGCCGCAAATGGTTGATCAGGCGACGGTGTCTCCTGATGGAATGAAGTACGCTTTCACATTACGCGATGGCCTGAGCTGGCACGATGGCCAGCCGGTGGTGGCGGAAGACTGTGTCGAGTCGTTGAAGCGCTGGGGAAAGAAGGATCGCTTCGGCCAGCTCCTCATGGCGCATACGGCAAGGATCACACCCATTGACCAAAAGACGTTCACGCTCGAACTCGGCGAGCGCTTTGGGCCGGTGCTCGATGCGCTGGGGAAGCCGTCGGGCAATGTGCCCTTCATGATGCCAGCGCGGATCGCGTCTACGCCGCCGGAGGAGCAGATCAAGGAGGTCGTTGGCTCAGGGCCGTTCAAATTCGCCAAAGACGAGTGGCAACAGGGCCAGCAGGTCGTATATCGCTCGAATCCCGACTACATCCCGCGCGACGAGCCGCCGAGCGGATCTACCGGCGGCAAGAAGGTGTATGTCGACGAGGTAATCTGGCGCCACATCCCGGACGCTTGGGACGCGGCGGACGAGCTCGCAGCCGGTAACGTCGACTGGTGGGAGCAACCGCCACTCGACTTTGTCCTAAAGCTTCAGCAGCACCCGGACCTACAGACATTCGTAGCCGATCCGGGTGGTACACAAGGCTGGCTCAGGCCGAACTGCCTCCATCCGCCGTTCAACAACAAAAAGGCACGGGAGGCGCTGGTCCACATGATGGATCAAGTGACGTATCTTCATTGGGCCTTCGGCCAGCCCGAGTACTACCGGGCCTGCTACTCGGTATTTGCCTGCGGAAGTCCTTACGCGACGAGAAGCGGTGCCGAGCCGATGAGAGAGCACGACCTCGAAAGAGCTCGGCAGCTCGTCAAAGATTCGGGTTATGATGGCCGCCCAATCGTGCTTCTCCATGTCACCGACGTCCCTTTGGTAAACTCCGCAGCCATCGTCACCCGTCAACGCTTAGAGTCGATCGGCTTCAAGGTGATCCTGAAGGGAATGGATTGGGCGACGAACCTGATCGTGCGCGCACGCAAAGAGCCGCCCGACAAGGGCGGATGGAACCTGCTTCATACGTGGTGGGGAGCGGGTGACGTCGCTAATCCTGCGGTCCACTTCGGCTTATCTGGCGCGGGCGCACGCGCCTGGTTCGGCTGGCCGGATATCCCGCAGCTCGAGAAGCTTGTGACGGAATGGGTGCGCGCGACAGATCAAACCAAACGGAAGCAGCTCGCCGACGAGGTCCAGAAGGTCGCGCTCAGCGAAGGCACGTATGTGCCTTGGGGAGAATGGGTTCAGCCGACCGCATGCCGAAAGAACGTCCGCGATATCCTCAGGTTCGGAGCGCCGATTTTCTGGAACGTGAAAGTCACGTAACGGGACGATCGGCGGCCTAAGAGACGCGCGTTTGCGCGGTCAGGAGAATTGATGGCGCACGGCACCCGGATTCGCCGATTTCTGACCAGCGCCCCCGTCGCTCTGGTGCTTTGCCTCGCGTCGACCACGATAGCCGCCGCCGAACCGTCGTTTCCCGGACAGACGTGGGAAATGCCCGGTGCGAGCCCACCCGAGGGCTGGTCGGCCGAGCACCTTCAGATAGCCGAGAACCGAGTCGAGACGACCAGACCCACGGGCGTATTCGTGGTGCAGGATGGGCGGGTGGTCGCTGCGTGGGGCGAGGTCGCCCGGACGGTCAATGTTCGCTCGATCCGGAAGAGCGTCCTCAGCGCGCTCCTCGGGATCGGTGTTGCAGAGAGCCGCATCGATCTCAATCGCACGCTTGGCGAGCTCCGCATCGACGACAACGAGCCCCGCCTCACGCTGGCGGAGAAAGAGGCGACGATCCGTCAGCTGCTTATGTCGCGGTCAGGCATATACCACGGCGCAATCTACGACGGCTACGGATTAGCACCTCGCCCCGCTCGCGGCAGCCACGCTCCAGGTGCATTCTGGTATTACAACGAATGGGACTTCAACGCGCTCGGAACTATCTACACTCGGTTGACCGGCGACAGCATCTTCGAGGCCTTCGATCGGCGAATTGCCCGCCCGACCGGCATGGAGGATTACCAGGCGGACCGGGATGGCCGGCTGGTCTACGACTCCGTGTCGCAGCATCCGGCTTACGTGATGTTACTCAGCGCCCGCGACCTTGCCCGTCTTGGCTTGCTGTATCTCAACGACGGCGCTTGGGCCGGCACCCAGATCCTCGCATCCTCATGGGTCAAGGAGTCGACGAAGCGCTGGTCGGATACCGCCGTTGGGCTCGGCTACGGTTACATGTGGTGGGAAATCCCAAGCGGCCGGGGTCTGGCGGGCGGCGGGTTTGCGGCGCTCGGTCTTGGAGGCCAGGCGCTCGCGGTAATCCCGTCGAAACGGCTCGTCGTGGCTCAGACAGCGGATCGAAGCGATAGCCCCGCCGAAATCACGGCCTCTCACTTCTTCGAGCTCTTGCGCCTGATCGTGGCTGCGAGCCCAAAGGAATAGCGACCCCGGCTGATCGTTGACGAGCCCATCCGCAGAGGTGACGCTATGAGAGGAGAGCGGCTGAGCCACACGCGATTGGTGCGAGAGGCTGCGTGCTGAGCACGCCGATACGCCACATGCCCCCCGGACTGCTGCGCACTCGCCTTGAGCGGCCACTCGACAGCCGCGCCGCCTAGCAGGACCATAACCTCCCGCCGCCTCATTCAATCACCTCGTCGGCACGGGCGAGGAGCGTGGGTGGAATCGTGAGGTTGAGGGCTTTGGCGCTTTTCAGGTTGATGACAAGATCGAGCTTGGTTGGCTGCTCTATGGGCAGATCGCTAGCCTTAGCTCCCCTTAAAACCTTATCGACGTAGGTCGCAGCACGCCGAAGTAGATCGGCAAAGTTCGCGCCGTAGGACATCAGGCCGCCCGCATCCACAAACTCTCGATACGAATAGACTGTTGGCAGCCGGTTCTTGGCCGCGAGGTCCACGAGAGGCGCTCGCGCAACAATCAGAATGTTGCTCCCGAGGACGACCAGAGCATCCGAACCTGTCGCAGTGATCCTCGCGAAGGTGGATTCGAAATCCTGCGGCCCTCGAACCTCATAAAATCGAAGCCGCACACCCAAAGCCTGGGCCGCAAATTCGGCTCCCGCGATCATGTTGGCCTCGGTACGTTCGCCGTAGTCGCCGGGATGCCAAAGAGCGGCAATCCGCGCGACGTCCGGAACAGCCTGACTGAGGAGTTCCACACACTTCGCGACGAGGTCCGGAACAAGGAGGGAAAGACCCGTAACGTTGTCTCCAGGCCCTGCCAGCGTAGCGGCAAGGCCGCTCGAAACCGGATCGGCAGTAACAGCGACGATGGGGATCGTCGCCGTTGCTTGCTTGGCGGCCGTAGCGTGAGGGGTGCCTGTAGCAGCGATCACATCGACTTTGAGGGCCACTAGCTCGGCAGCAAGGGCGGGAAGTCGGTCGTAATTTCCCTCGGCATCTCGATACTCGATAACCACGTTGCGACCCTCGACATAACCAAGGTCGCGCAGCCCTTTGCGAAATGCCTCGGCCAAATGCGGGTTGGTCGCGAGACTGCCCGTCAGGTATCCTATTCGTGGCACGTTCTCCTGCGCGGCGACCGGGAAAGGCGAGGCGAGAACGGCGGCGAATGCCGAGATGACCTCCCGGCGCCTCATTCGATCACCTCGTCCGCTCGGGCGAGGAGCGTCGGCGGGATGGTGAGGCCAAGAGCTTTGGCGGTCTTCAGATTGATGACGAGATGGAACTTGGTGGGCTGCTCGACCGGGAGATCGGCCGGGCTCGCGCCTTTCAGTATCTTGTCGACGTAGACCGCTGCACGCCGCCAAATTTCTCGAAAATCAGGCGCGTAGGACATGAGACCGCCGGCGTCCACGAAGGGCCGGTTCGTGTAGATCACGGGCAGCCGATGTTGCCCCGCAAGCTCCGCGATGCGCGCGTTATGCATGCTGAATGCCGGGTCGCCAAAGACGAGGAGCGCCTGGACCCTTGCCTTTTCCATATCGGCGAAAGCAGGCTCGAAATCGTCAGGCAGCGTCTTGGCCTCAATGATCGAGAGCTCGAGGCCCATCACCTGCGCCGCGCTCGCGACGTTCTGGAGCATCAAGCTGTAGTTTACGCCGCGCATCGGACCGGAGAGTACCGCGACCTTTCGAACCTCCGGAACAAGCTCCCGGAGTAAGGCTAGGTCCTTTGCGAAGATCTCTGGGCCGACGCTGTAGGCCAAGCCGGTCACATTGCCACCCGGCCGGGCGAGGCTCTCGATGAGCCCATGCTCG
>Ga0136846_1236988_pt1 | contig 10686 bp, 12 predicted proteins | sample HopSoiMetagenom2_FD_96841 | JGI IMG/M metagenome (GOLD analysis project Ga0136846, IMG submission 96841) | Grasslands soil microbial communities from Hopland, California, USA - 2 Assembly 2016 (version 4) | ecosystem: Environmental > Terrestrial > Soil > Grasslands | place: USA: Hopland... | reverse complement strand
CTCGTCGGCGGCAAGATGGCGGTCGAAGGCCGGATTGCGCGGCTCGTCTACACCTCCCTCTACCGACTACATCTGTTCGCCATCCACGGTTGGCTGCGCGGTCTGGGGTTGATCCTGATCGGCAAGGTCAACCAGGTCGTTCGTCCGCGGCTCAAGGTCCATTGATCTTGACGAGTAACAGAACCTACGCGTCGAGCGCCTTAACCATCGAGAATTCCAGCGGATCGGCCGACTTTAATCGCGCAACGAATCCCATTTCGCGTTGAAGGTTGATTGCGTCGCGATCGTCGCCAAGCTCTACTGACGAAATCCGCTTCAGTCCGGCCGCCGTGGCGCGCGCGAGCACGTCTTCCAGCAAGGTCCAGCTCACGCCCTGGCCTTTCCAGTCGGGCCGCACCGACAAAATCACTTCCGCAGCGTCGCGATCATGGTCGCGGACGAGTGTGGCGCAAGCAATTGCGGTGTCGCCACCAAACGCCAGGTAAGAGGTCATGCCGGCGTCTTGGTCGACAAAATATTTGAGCTCTTCGGCGCTGAGTTGCTCGATCGGTTGCTTGAACCGGAACTTCATATCCTGCGCGGAAAGGTGGCGGTAAATGTCGCCCAGCAGGTCCACATCGGCGGCAGAGGCCGTTCGGATTTTCAACAAGACCCCCGCGCGGGTCATCTTTTCGGTTGGCGGCAACTCTTCGCCACTTGCTCCAGCCGTGACTGTCTTGACCGTTCGGGACATGGCCAGCTCCTCCGTCTGGTCGTTTTGTGATCTGAAGGGGAGGGCGCGGCCATACGTAGTTCCCGCAGCCATGCGGCGGCTACAGGACGAACATGGCGCCGACCGCGAAGGCCATAACGATCGTCGTCGCCCAGCCCGTCAGCCGCATGGTGCGGCCGATCGGGAATCCGCCCATTACTCTGGGGTTGACCGCCAGGATCATGATCCCGACGAGCAGCGGCACCGCAATAATGCCATTGAGCACCGCGCTCCAGAACAAGGCCCTGATCGGATCGAGCGGTGACCAGTCAATGGCGACGCCGAACAAGGTCGCGACAATGATGATCGCATAAAATCCCTCGGCATCGTGAAACCGGCTGCCCAAACTCGACCGCCATCCTCGCAATTCGGCGACGGCGTAGGCGGTGGATCCGGCGAGCACGGGGACCGCGAGCAGGCCGGTGCCGATTACGCCGAGGCTGAACAACAGGAACGAAAAGTGCCCGGCAATCGGCTCCAGCGCTCCGGCCGCATCGGCGGCGGTTTCGATCGATGTCTTGCCGGCCGCATGCAATGTGGCCGCCGTGCCGATCATGATCGCGATGGCGACGATGTTGGAAAGCGCCATGCCTGACCAGGTATCGATCCGCATGCGGGCGAACTCGTGGGCTGCCGCGCCGCGTTGCTCGTCCAACGGCCCCTCGCCCGGATGATCTTTGATCTCTTCGACTTCCTGCGCGCTCTGCCAGAAGAAGAGGTAGGGGCTGATCGTCGTGCCGAAGATCGCGACGATCGTCACCAGCGCCGCGCGGTTGTTCACGTGGGGCAGGACCAACCCAGTGGCGATTGCGCGCCAGTCGAGCCGCACCGTGAAAAGCAAGGCGATATAGCTGAACAACGCGAGCGTGAGCCACTTCAGGAAACGCGCATAGGAATGATAGGGCACCAGCACCTGCAGCAGCAGTGATACCGCCGCGAAGCCGATCGTCAGCGAGTGCGCCGGCAGGCCGACGACGAGCGCCGCTGAGCTGCCCATTGCCGCCAGGTCCGCGCCGATGTTGATGGTATTCGCGATGAACAGCAGGCCGACCAGTCCCATCGCGATTTCGGCGGGAAAGATCCGCTTCATATTGGTGGCGAGACCGTGTCCTGTAACCCGGCCGATCTGCGCGCTGATCAGTTGCACCACGGACATAAGCGGATAGGTGAGCACCAGTGTCCACAGCAAGCTCGTGCCGCATTGGGCGCCAGCCTGGGAATAAGTGGCGATGCCGCTGGGATCATCGTCGGCCGCGCCCGTAACCAACCCTGGCCCGAAATCGTGGATAATCGTCGACACGGCTCTACCTACTATGCCGCTGGGCGCCTTTCGGTCTTCGTCAGCAACAGGTGAACCAGGTTCCGTCATCCGACCTCCGAAGAGCCGGCTACGCACAACATAGCGGAGCCGGCATACGTATATATCCCGATCCCGTGCCCTCCAGCGGCAGCCTAACCTTGCGAAAGACCGAGTTTCGGGAGGTTCCGATGAAAAATGTCCTTTTGCTCGTACATGATGATGCGGGACAGGAAGCCCGGCTTCAGGCGGCTCTGGATATTACCCGGGCTCTGGATGGACATCTGCAATGTCTCGACGTTTCGCTGATGCCCGCCATGGCCAACTGCCCTTATGATGGCGTAGGCCAGGCGATGCTCCTCCAGGATGAGCGCGTTCGGGAAGACGAGAACAAGGCGAGGCTGAAAGAGCGTCTCGTTCACGAGGATGTCCGCTGGGACTGGTTCGATGCGACCGGCTCGTTCGCGGGATGCATTCGCGATGAGGCGGCTTTCGCGGACTTGATGGTGCTCAACCGCAAGCTCGACGACTTTCCGTATCCAGATATGCGGGAGACGGCCACGGAGGTCGTGATCAAGGCGGGCAAGCCCATCGTGGCCGTTCCGGATGACGCTAGAGGTTTTCCCGTGAAGGAGCGCGCGCTCGTCGCCTGGGATGGTTCGGCCCACGCGACGGCAGCGTTGCGCGCGGCGGTGCCATTGCTCCAGCTCGCGGCGTCGGTCGTCATCCTCGAGATCGATGATGGATCGGTTACGACGCCGGCTGAGGAGGCGGCCGCCTACCTCGCCAGATATGACATACATGCACGGGTCGTACGCGATTTCGCGGTTACCAACTCCACTTGCGATATCCTGTTGCTCGGCGTTGAGATCCAGCGCGCCGATTACGTTGTGATGGGCGCCTACAGCCATATGCGCGCGACCGAGGCGGTTTTTGGCGGTTGCTCACGCACGATGCTGACGAAGAGTCCCGTCCCGGTTTTCCTTGCCCATTGATGATGCGCACAAGTCCCTTCGTCATATTGGGAGCCGCTTTTGGCCTATTGCTAGGAGCGGAGGCAGAGGCAGAGGCCGCTCCGCGTTGGGCCGCGTCCGATCTCGCGGCGCTGCATGATGTTGTTGCCAGCGCCCCGGCCGAGGGCCTTACGGAATATGATTCCGGGTCTGCTCTCACGCTAACGCCTGGCGAGCTCACCGACCCCGTTGCGGACGCGGTCGCGCTCAAGCTTGCCCGCGATTATTTCGAAGGTTCGAACCAGGTTCGCCAGGACCGCAGCTGGCATATCGACCGTGGATCGCTGGATTATGACGCCTGGCTCGGCGACGCTTTGTCGCATCATAGCGTTCGGGCCAGCTTCCAGTCGCTGCTTCCGCAGGATAGGCGATATACCAGCTTGAGGCGCTCGCTCGCGGCATGCGCAAAAACCATCGAATGTACCAGGATCGTGGTCAACCTCGATCGCCTGCGCGCGCTGCCGCGTGATCTGGGTACGCGATACGTCTGGGTCGATGTGCCGGCCTACCGGCTGGATGTCGTCGAAAATGGCCGCACCGTCGCGAGTCATCGGGTCATCGTCGGAAAGGCCGGCAGCCAGACTCCGAGCTTTCAGGCCAAGGTCACGGGCGTGACGATCAACCCCTGGTGGAACGTTCCCTGCTCGATCGTCGACGAGAGTGTCGGCAAATTGATCACGACCAATCCGAAGGAGGCCGCGCGCAGGGGCTATGTCGCGACCCGTGACGCAAAGGGCAAACTCGTCGTCCGGCAGAAGCCGGGCCCGGAAAATGCGCTAGGGCAGATCAAGCTCGAAATGCCCAATCCCTTCGACGTCTACATCCACGATACGCCCTCGCGCGATCTGTTCACGCGCTCGACCCGCGCCTTTTCGCACGGCTGCATCCGGACCGAGGATCCGAAGAGTCTCGCCGTCACGCTGCTCGGCGAAAGTGCGGAAACGACAGTCGATCTGCTGCTGGCCACGGGCGTATCGCGCACGCTGAAGCTTCCGCAGCCGGTTCCAGTCTACGTGGTATATGTGACGGCGGAAGCCGACGAGGGCACCGGCAAGGCGCTATTCTATTCTGATATCTATCGGCGGGATGGTCGTTAGCGCGGGTAGGCGGGGCGGACGCTAATCCATTCCTTCAAAAGTAAAAAGCGTCAGGCGAAAAGGCCGGCCATCGTTTCGCGCAGGACGCGGTCGGCCAGCGGCTTTTCCAGCACGCGCGCGAAACCTGCCGCGCGGGCGCTCACAGCCAATTCAGGCGAGCCGAAGCCGGTGACAAGCACGGCGCGCCCGCGGAATCCCGCTTGCCGAAGGTCTTCCAGCAGGCGAACGCCGTCGCTGTCAGGCAGGCGATAATCGGCAACAACCGCACAGGCATCCGAGACACAAGGATCGGCCAGCAGCGCTGCGCACGTCGCATAGCTACGTACTACGAAGCCGCTTCCCTGGAGAACGAGCTGCAGCGATCTGCGCACTGCAGGATCGTCCTCGACCAGCAGAACGATGGATTTTTGGTCTGTGTTTGTCGGCTGGGACATGCTCTGCCTTTAGAATCTCTGGCGGAGCTTGGCGTCGCGGCGCGTGCCGGTCTCTACGTATTGATACTCACTCGTCGCTGCCACCCAGGCCTGCAGCGAAGGCAAGCCGTAACGCATCCGACAGGGTGCGCACGTTCAGTTTTGTCATCAGGTTCGCGCGGTGTACATCCACCGTGCGTGGGCTTATTCCCAAATCATACGCGATCGTCTTGTTGGGCAGCCCTTGGGCCAGGCCTTCGAGCACGTCCCGCTCCCGATCGGTCAGAGCAGCAATCGCGGTGGAAGCGTCATGCGCACGCGTTGCGCGGCCGGCTTTGTCGTCGAGTTGCGCAAATCCCGCCTCGATCGCGTCGAGCAGCTTCGCTTTTTCGAACGGCTTTTCGATGAAGTCGACAGCGCCCGCCTTCATCGCACGCACCGCGATGCTGATATCGCCATGGCCGGTCAGGACAATGACCGGCATCGCGATCCCGCTCGCGGACAAGGCCTGCTGCACCTCCAGCCCGTCCATCTCAGGCATGCGAACGTCGAGCAGGATGCAGCCGGGTTCGACGCTGCGAACCTCCTTCAGAAAAAGCACGCCCGATGCCCAGGTCTGCACATCGAAGCCCGACGTCTTGAGCATGAAGGAAGCGGATCGCCGGATCGCGTCCTCGTCATCGACGATGTGGATCATGCGCCGCTCAGGCATCGCCTTCCTCCCCTCCGACCTTCACCAGCGAGAAATGGAACAATGTGCCGCCGCCTTCGCGCGGCTCCATCCATATGCGCCCACCGCTGGCCTCTATTATCGTCCTGCAAATTGAAAGGCCCAGCCCCATTCCGCCCGCTTTGGTCGAGTTGAACGCGCGGAACAGGTCGCCTGCGACCTGTTCCTCCACGCCGGGACCGGTATCGGCCACGGTGACACGCACGAATCCATGTTCGTCGTCACGCGTACTCACGACCAATTGTCGCTCCGCCACCTCGCTCATCGCTTCCACAGCGTTGCGCATAAGGTTGATCAGCACCTGTTGCGTCTGAACCCGATCGACCAGCACGGGGGTGGCTGTGGAATCCAGATCGAAACGCGCGCTGATTCCCTTCTCGCGCGCGCCCAGCAATGCCAGCTCGGCAGCCTCCTTGATGAGGCTTGGCAGATCCTCAACTGTCTTTTCGATATCGCCGCGCGCGACGAATTCGCGCAGGCGGCGCACGATCTGGCCGGCACGAATTGCCTCGCTAGCGGCGTCATCCAGCGCTTCGCGGATCATCGGGAGATCGTCGGGGTTGGGCGTGGCGAGCAGGTCGCGGATCGCTTCCATATAATTCGCAACCGCAGTGATCGGCTGGTTGAGCTCGTGCGCGAGTGTCGACGCCATCGTCCCCATCGCACTGATCCGCGCCGAATGCACCAGATCCGACCGCAGTTCGTCGACCCGTTGCTCGGTGGCCTGTTTCTCGGTCAGGTCGCGGATGAAGCCGGTGAAGACGCGCTCGCCATCGGCGATCGCCTCACCGACGAACAGGTCCATCGGAAAGGTCGTTCCATCCCGGCGCCGTCCGGTTACCGTCCGCCCTATGCCGATGATACGGCGCTCGCCCGTCTCCAGATAATGCCGGATGTAGCCGTCATGCTGCGCTCGATCGGGTTGCGGCATGAGCAGGTTCACATTGGCGCCGACGATCTCCGCTTCGCTGATGCCGAATAGCTCTTCGGCGGCCTTGCTGAAGGACAGGATACGGCCGCGCGCGTCGATCACGACCATCGCGTCGGGCACGGTCGACAGGATCGATTCCAGATGCGCCGCCGATGCTTTCAGCGCACGCTCGACCGCACGCTGCTCGGTAACGTCGCGGATGACCTTGCCGAATCCGCGCAGCTTGCCCGATTCGTCGTACAGCGCCGTGATCGTGATGTGCGCGAGAAATTCGGAACCGTCGGCGCGCATCCGCCAGGCTTCTTCTTCGAGCCGCCCATGTTTGCGCGCGGCGGCCAGATCGGCCTCGGGTTTTCCCTCTGCTATCTGGTCCGACGGGTAGAAAAGGGATGTATGGCGGCCGAGCACCTCCGCCTCGCTCCACCCCTTCAACCGCTCGGCGCCCATGTTCCAGATCGTCACATGGCCAGCCGGATCGAGCATGTAGATGGCATAATTGTGTGCGCCATCGATCAGCAGGTTGAGCTCGTCTGCATGCGTGCCGGCGGAGGCATCGTTACGATCGCCTCCGGCGCGTGGCTTGCCCCTGCGCATGCTCATCTCCGCGGACCGGGAACAGCCGCCGACGCCAGCCTAGAGCCTGATCGTTTTTGGTGGAAGCGCTTTGCGCTTCCGCCGAACGCGTGGATCAGGCTCTATTCAAATGACTGAGACCTTCGCGCGGGTTTCGAACGGACGCTATGAGCCTAGGACGCCGCGGCGTGTGCGGGTGCTTCCTGCCGCTCCGCCAGAAGCACGGCGCATGTCTTCTTCGCTTCCTCGGCGACCCCGTACAGATGCCGGTCGGCCCACAATTTGGGCATGCCCGCCGTCACATTGGCGAAATGGACATGCTCGTCCGGTTTCATGCCGAAGGCGTGCGTGAGATAATGATCGAACAGATGGCGCAGCGACAGCCACTGGCCTTGCTCGTTCAGCCACGGCTCGCCCATCGCGGAGGTGGAGAAGCTGACTAGCCTCTTGTCGGCCAGGAAGCCTTTGTGAGCCCGCTCCTCTACGTCTCGCGGGTTGATCGCCGCGCCGAACACGCGCTCGACATAGCCCTTGAGTAGCGCGGGTGGGGTGCCGAACCAGATCGGATAGACCAGCACGAACACGTCGCAATCCGCGATCAGCCCGATCTCCTCCTCAACATCCTCGCTGATCTGGAAATCCTTGAGCGTCGGCCTTTCATTGGCCTTCAGGATGGGATCGAAGCCCATCGCATAGAGGTCACGCAGCACGACCTCATGCCCCAGCTTGCGTACCCCATCGCAATAGGTATCCGCGATCGCGCGGTTGAAGCTTTTCGGGTCGGGGTGGCACAGGATCACCGCATGTCGCGGCGCCGGATTCATACTAGGCGATTCTACGGTCATCGGAGCCTCCATGCTCGCCCGCAGATTAGGAACCCGCGACGGCCGGCGCTTTAAGGGATTTTACGGAGGCACCTCCACGCCCGGGGCGACATGATAACCCATTCAATCGCCTGGGCGCGATTACATCGCGTTCCGATATTACGGAACATTACGGATAGGGCAGGGGGCCCGCTCGCCATAAATGCCCCTCCGATCGCGACCTCATGTCGCAATACGGAGCAAGCAGAATGACCGCACCTTTCGTCGATCTTGGCGTCCATCATCAGCCGAGCGGCCTGTCCGATCGCGTCGCCATCGGCTTCACCAAGGCGCTGCGCTGGAGCGCGGACACGTTCTTCGCCGCCCGTTATGGTCACCGCGCGGTAGTGCTGGAAACCGTCGCAGCGGTGCCGGGCATGGTCGGCGCCACGATCAACCACCTCGCCTGCCTGCGCCGCATGTGCGATGACAAGGGCTGGATCAAGACGCTCATGGACGAGGCCGAAAATGAGCGCATGCACCTCATGACCTTCGTCGAGATCAGCCAGCCAACCTGGTTCGAACGCGCCGTGATCATCGGCGTCCAGTGGGTCTTCTACCTCTTCTTCTTCGCCCTTTATCTGGTCAGCTCGAAGACCGCGCACCGCGTCGTCGGCTATTTCGAGGAGGAAGCGGTGATCAGCTACACCCATTATCTCGCCGAGATCGACGAAGGCCGCTCGCCCAACGTTCCCGCGCCCGCGATCGCCAGGCGCTACTGGGGCCTCCCCGACACTGCGACGCTGCGCGACGTGGTATTGGTCGTGCGCGCCGACGAAGCGCATCACCGCGACGTCAACCACAGCTTCGCCAATGAGATTGCCGGTCTCCCCACCGGTAATGTTGCGCCGTGCCCGGCTCATGTCGAGCTGCAACCAACCTGGAAGCAGGCGGCGTGATGCTTCGATGCCGGCGGACTCAGGTTCGCCGGCATCCTCACTTTCAACGCTTTGAATAGAGGTAAGCCGCCATGTTACGCGCCGCCGTGGCGCTGACGCCTTGCTCCGGCATGCCGCTCCCGGGCCGTAGCCTTTGGGGGTGTTGCAGCCAGCGGATCATCGTCTCGGGATCGTTGGAAAGCGAACCCGCAATCGAGGCGCGTAGCGCCACGCCGGTGAGATCCGGGCCAACCTTGCCATTTGCGCCGTGGATCCCGGGGATAAGGTGGCAGCTGCCGCAGCCATAAAGCGTGATCGCCGCGCGCCCGTCCGCGACATGGCCGCGCGTCATCGCCTCCGCTTGCGTTTCGGCCTTGTTCCGGGTCTCGACGTACAGGGTTATGCCACCGACGAGCGCGGCGACGATCGACAGCAACGTCAGCGCCGCCAGGAACAGCATGGCGGAGGAGGGGCGTTTAGGCATAAGCCGGCCTCAGGATGCGGCGCATGATGATCAATGCCGCGCCGGCATGGACCAGCCCGCCCGGCACCCACATAATCAGTCCGGCGAGTTGCTGGTCTTCCGCCGGCGAAAGGCCGAACGGCGCCATGCCCAGGCGGGCATAGCCCGAATACCAGGGGCTCGTCGCGAACGCCATCAGCGCCCCGAGCGCGCCCGAAACGATCGATGTTGCCACCAGGCAGAGTGCGGCAATCCCCGGCGCGGTGCGCCGCCCGAGCATGGCAGTCCAGAAGAGCAATGCGCCGACAAGAAAGGAGAGGTGTTGCGCCGCATGCCATCCGTCGTTGGCGAGCGCGAGATCGAACAGAGCCGGGGCATGCCACAGCCACAGCGCCGCGGCCTGCATCAGCGTCGCGGTGATCGGGCCGGTCAGGAACCGCCACGGGACTTCGACCGCCCCGCTGTTGGTGATCACCCCGATGCCGCGCCGCCCTCCTGACGGAAACGCCCACAATATGATGGCGAGGGGTTCCGACAGAACCAGTAACGGCGCTGCGGCGAGCATGATCAATTCATGCTCGAACATGTGCGCGGCGAAGCTCCGCTCGCCCGCTTCATGCAGCGGCGAGATCAGAGCGACGGCCAGCAAAAGCCATCCCGCGGCGAACCCTCGCGCGCGCGTCGCCAGTCGGTCCGCACCGCGCGACGAGCGTATGTGCAGCCGCCACCAGCCCCACGCGAACAACAAGGCTGCAATCGCCAGCGGCCCCACGATCCAGGGATCGAGCGTCCAGCCGGGGGGATCGAAATGCGGGGGCCCATCATTGTGCGCCCACGCCGGCGCTGCGACCAAAGCGACGGCCGGTGCGACATATCTGCCTAGCGCACGCATGCCGGCACCATCAGCAAGGCGAGCGTCTGGAAGCATATGGCAAGCGCGAAGAAGCCCGCCGCAACCAGCGCCAGCCGCGCAAGCCACGGATTGGCCAGCGCGCCCTCGCGCGTGCGGAACGGCCATGCGATCCGGAAGGCGACCCCGCAGACGATCAGGCTCGCCACCCCCCACGCCACGCCGATGTCCGACCGCCCGCAATGGGCATGCAGCAAGGCTGACAGCCCCTGCTCGAACAGGAACCATGCCAGCGGTGGCAGCAGCAAGGCGGTCCAGGCGCGGGCTCGGATGCTCATACCGCCCTTGGCGCCCAATAGATCAGCGCATAAAGCGGCAGCCATGTGAGGACGACGAAGGTCCAGTAATTGCTGTTATCCTCGACATCGGCGAACTGGTCGTCGCCCACCTGGTGCGTGAAGAGCCATACCGTCTGCACCGCGCTTTCGCCGAGCTCGGTCACGATATGCGTGGTGTGCAGAACGAGCAGCAGCCACACGACCGAGCCATAAGCATCCTGGTGCCACAGCACGCCCAGATGTGCGAATTCGAAGCCGCGCGGCACCAGCAGCACGAAGCCGAACAATGTCATGATCAGCGAGCCCCAGCGCACGCCGTGCACCTTCTCGGCGCGGGCGCAGCGCAACACCCACAAAGCCGGCAGCTCGCTCACCAGCAGCAACCCTGTGAAGATGCCGCTCCACAGCAGCCCGGGCAGAGCGTCGCCGTGCGGCGGCCAGGCGGGCGCCTGCGTCATGAAATAGAGGTAGGCGGCTGCCGCGAGCGCG
>Ga0136846_1227525_pt1 | contig 10686 bp, 11 predicted proteins | sample HopSoiMetagenom2_FD_96841 | JGI IMG/M metagenome (GOLD analysis project Ga0136846, IMG submission 96841) | Grasslands soil microbial communities from Hopland, California, USA - 2 Assembly 2016 (version 4) | ecosystem: Environmental > Terrestrial > Soil > Grasslands | place: USA: Hopland... | reverse complement strand
CAGGTAGCACTCGCCATGGCACTAGTCTGCACCGCGTGCGATGGATCATTCACAGCGAGGGCGAGGTCTGGGGCAACCGATGGCTGAGCGTACGGCAGCTGGACGTGAAGCAACCGGACGGGGAGCGGATCGTCAGCGGTATCACGCTGCTCGGGCTGCAGCAGGAGTTGCTCCTGGACCGTGGCTGAGGGGCGGCTCCCCCGGTGGGAGCCGCCCCTCAGTGATTCAGCTGGTCAGCTGTGCTGCTGGTGGATCAGACCAGGCGGGCGAGTGCGAGGCGCGCACGTGCGCTGGCCCTCTCAGCTCGCCGGCCGGCCCGCTCGGCCTGCTTCTGCGCCTTCTCGATCTTGTGAGCGAGGCGGAAGCGCCGGTTCTGCTCTGCGTCGTTCAAGGTGGAACGACACTGAGCACGGGCAAGATCTTCCTGAAGTAAATTCATTGCAGTGCTCCTGTGTGAAATCTGGCTCGTCATCGTTCGGACTCGATTCGAATGGTTGTCGTCAGGCAGCGGTCACGGTGTCGCTCTTGCGGGGACGCCCACGGGGCCGCTTGCGCGGAACCACCACTCCCTGGACGAACAGCTCGCCACCCCACACTCCCCACGGCTCGGAACGCTCGAGCGCTCCGGCCAGGCACTCGGCCTTCAGCGGGCAGGTCGTGCAAAGCGACTTCGCGTACTCGACGTCCGCCGGCGATTCGGCGAAGAAGAGTTCTGGCGCGTAGGACCGACAGGGCAGGTCCTGCGACGAGACAACCTCGGTGAAGACATCGAGGAAGCTCACGCTCATTCCGGTCACCTCCCAGTGACTTTTAGGTGCTGATCTCTTGTCGTCGGTGACGGTCAACGGTTGAAGACCGCCAAAACTGTGCTGACAAACAAAAGGGCCGCGGGACCCTTGTCGGGTTCCGCGGCCTTGGAGGTGCCGGCTCTGACGCTAGTCAGACCGGTGGACTCCATGCTCGAGAACCCGAACCGCCGTACTTCACATCGCCGACAGCTCCGCCCTTGAACTGGGCAGCGCCGGAGGCCATCAGCACAACGGTCGCGACGTGCAGACGCGGCGAGGCGCCCGGGATCTGGGCGCACGGCAGCGCGGCAGCGTTGCTGAACGGCTTCTTGATGGTGATCATTTCCAGGGCACCTCCTCTCGTTGTGGCGAAGCGGGCGGTTAGCTCGATCGCTATGGTTGTTTGAAGTTTTCGGCCAGGCTTCGACCGCAGAAAGAACAGTACGCCGCCGGAGTCGGACCCCGCAAACTATTTATCGCCAGTTCGCGAAGTTGGCCGGAAGTTGCCGCCCGGACGGCCGGATCTGGCTGCCCTGACAGGTTTCCGGCACGCTCCGGTGTGCTGTCCGCACGCTCCGGGATCGTTGCCTCTGTCACCTAAATGCCACGTCTGCCAGGAGCAGAACTCGGCACGTCCTCCAGGGTGCGCCCGCAACCCCGTGCCTGGCAACAGGTTTCTCGCTCGAACCGGTGGTCTGCCCGATCGGGCGAAGGTTTCCGGCCGGATACCGGGAGTGGGCCTGGGGAGTGAGGAGGCCGCCGTGGCCAGACAAAGCATTGCCGAGGTGCCAGGAGCCGAGGCCGAACGACCGCGACAGATACCAAAGCGCGGATGGCGGCAGATCCTTCGACGGGCCTGGGCCGAGGCGAAGGCCGACCAGGTGCCGCTGCTGGCCGCAGGCGTCGCGTTCTTCGGGTTCCTGTCCATCTTCCCCGCCATCGTGGCCGCGGTGCTGGCCTACGGGCTGATCGCGGATCCGGGGCAGATCCGCAACCAGGCGAACGACCTGGCCGCCGCCATGCCGGCCTCCGGACGCGACCTGCTGCTGCAACAGATCGACACGCTCACCTCCGCGCCCCAGCGCAGCCTCGGCATCGGCGTAGCAATCGCGGTAGCCGCCGCATTGTGGAGCGCCTCCGGCGGCGTCGGTTACCTGATCACCGCGATCAACCTCGCGTACGACGAGGAGGAAACCCGCGGGTTCGTCGGTCGCAAACTGCTCGCGCTCGGCCTCACCCTCGGCGCCATCGTCTTCGTGCTGGTCGCCGTCACGCTGCTCGGCGTGGGTGCGGCGATCGGCGACGACGTACCGGCACCGGTGCGGATCGGCCTGACGGTGGCCAGGCTCGTGGTCGGCCTGCTGGTGATCACTGTCGCGTTGGCGGTGATCTACCGGGTGGCGCCGGACCGGGACGCGCCGCGGCTGCGCTGGGTCTCGATCGGCGCGCTGGTGGCGACCATCATCTGGCTCGCGGCCTCGATCGGCTTCTCGCTCTACGTCCAGACGTTCGGCAACTACGCGAAGACCTATGGCAGCCTGGCGGCGGTCGTGGTCTTGATGCTGTGGCTGTGGCTGACCGCGTACGCGATCCTGCTGGGCGCCGAGATCAACGCCGAGTCCGAGCAGCAGACGGTCCGCGACACCACCAAGGGCGTCCCACGTCCACTCGGCGAGCGTGGCGCGGTCAAGGCGGACTCGGTCCCGGAGTGACCGTGCCGGGCGTGGCGCGGTCCTAGCGGGTGCAGAGCATCAGGATGTGTTCGCCGTACTTCGCGAGCTTGGTGTGGCCGATGCCGGGGATCTGGCGCAGCGCCTGCTCGTCGGCGGGCCGGGTCTCGGCGATGGCGGTCAGGGTCGCGTCGGTGAGGATGACGAACGCCGGCATGCGCTCGGACTCGGCCTGCTCGGTCCGCCACTCGATCAGGGCGTCATACAGCTTCTGGTCGATCGCGGACGGGCAGTCCTCGCAGCGGCCGAGTTTGCGGGCTCCCGGGTCGAGCAGTCCCTTGCCGCAGACCCGGCACTTCGGGATCGGCCGTCCGGAGCGGGAACCAGCGGACGGGCGCTCCCAGCCGACGGACGTCGACGGGGTCCATTCGGTCCGGGCCGAACGCACGCCGATCGGATCCAGGAAACGAGTCGGCCCGCGCTGACCGCGGCCACCCGGTGAGCGGGACGTGGACCAGCTGACGAACAACTGCTGCTTCGCCCGCGTCACTCCGACGTAGAACAGCCGCCGCTCCTCCTCCACCTGCGCCGGCGTCTGGGCGTAGCTGATCGGCAGCGTCCCCTCGTGCGCACCCGCTATGAAGACACAGTCCCACTCGAGGCCCTTGGCCGCGTGCAGAGTCGCCAGGGTGACACCCTCGGCCAGCGGTGCGTGCTGGATCGAAGCCCGCCGGTCCAGCTCGGCCATCAGGTCCGCCAGCCGGGCCGACGGATTCTCCGCGGCGAAGTCGGACGTCATCGTCACCAGCGCACTCAGCGACTCCCACCGGTCCCGGACCGCGCCGGTCCCGGTCGGCGGCTCCGGCGACCACCCGGCTCCGCCCAGTACGCCGGTCACCGTCGTGACCAGATCGTCCGAGAGGTCCCCGGCCTTCGCCTGACCACGCAGCAGTACGGCGGCCTGCCGGATCTCGGCGCGCTCGAAGAACCGCTCCGCGCCCTTCAGCACGGTCGGGATCTTCCGCTCGGCCAGCGCCTGCTCGAAGTTCTCCGACTGGGCGTTGGTGCGGAACAGTACGGCGATGTCGCGCAACGCCACGCCCTCGTCCCGCAGCCGCACCACGGCCCGCGCCACCGCGTCCGCCTCCGCGACCTCGTCGGAGTACTCCCGGTACACCGGAGCCGGCCCGGCCTCCTTCTGCGAGCGCAGTGTCACCCGCCCCGGCAGCCCGGTCGGACCGGCCGCATCGAGGATCTTGTTCGCCACCTCGACGATCTGCGGGGTCGACCGGTAGTCGCGGACGAGCTTGATCACCGTGGCCGACGGATGCCGGGAGGCGAAGCGGACCAGGTTCTCCGGTTCGGCGCCGGCCCACGAGTAGATGGTCTGCGCCGGGTCGCCGACCACACAGACGTCCTCGCGGCCGCCGAGCCACAGGTCGAGCAGGCTCTGCTGCAGCGGCGAGACATCCTGGTACTCGTCCACGACGAAGGTCCGGTACTGCCGGCGGATCTCCGCTGCCACCCGCTCGTCCTCCGCGAGCAACGCGACCGCGCAGAGCAGCACGTCCTCGAGGTCGATCCGACCGCGTTCCAGCTTGACGTCCTCGTACGCCGCGAAGATCCGGGCGATCGTGGCCGGGTCGAAGGCGGCCAGCGTGCGACCGGACCGCGGCGCCAGGCGCGCATAGTCGTCCGGCCGGACGTTGCTCACCTTGGCCCACTCCACCTCTCCGGCCAGGTCGCGCAGCGCCGGCGTGTCCACCCGGACCCGGCAGCGGGACGCGGCCTCGGTCAGCAGCGGGAACTTGCGGTCCGCGATCGGCGGCAGCTCGCCGCCATACACCTTGGGCCAGAAGAAGCGCGCCTGCCGGAGGGCAGCCGAATGGAACGTGCGGGCCTGCACACCCTGGACGCCGAGCTGCGCGAGCCGGCCGCGCATCTCGCCGGCCGCCCGCTGGGTGAACGTCACCGCGAGCACCCGCAGCGGGTCGTAGGTCGCGGTGCGGACGCCGTACGCGATCCGGTGGGTGATCGCCCGGGTCTTGCCGGTTCCGGCACCGGCCATCACCACAACCGGCCCGTGCAACGAGGTCGCGACCGCCCGCTGCTCCGGGTCGAGGGCCGACAGCAGGTCCTCGGCAGAAGCAGACGGTGTGAGGTCGGTCACGGGCTGGGACATGCGGGAACAGCACCACCTACGGCGTGGTTCGAATACGTCGAGGGCAACCCTAGACGGGCTGCCCGACAGTTTGCCCTCCCACTCCCGAGGAGCCGCCCGATGGCTGCTTTCACGATGTACTCGACGCCCTGGTGCGGCTACTGCCACCGCCTCAAGGGTCAGCTGAAGCGTGCCGGTATCGAGTTCACCGAGGTCGACATCGAGCAGGTCCCGGAGGCCGCGAAGATCGTCGAGCAGATCAACAACGGCAACCAGACGGTGCCCACGGTGGTCTTCCCGGATGGCACCGCGATGACCAACCCGTCGCTCGCCCAGGTCGCGGAGAAGCTCGTCGCCTGACGCCTCGGGCACCGGGCTCAGGTCATAGAGCCTGAGTTATGGACATTACGGTCATGACCGTTATACCTTGCGATGAACCACGTCGCAGGGAGTCCGCCCATGTTCTCGCGCCGTCCTTTCCGCCATGCTCTGACAACCCTCGTTGTCGCCCTGGTTCTGCTCGTCGCGGGTCAACCGCAGGGCGCCGCGGCCCCGCCGGACCTGCCTGATCCGTTCCCGAGCGAGAACTGGCCGCTCGGTCCGCCGGTCAGATCGTTCGGTCCGGCGGACGACGTCATCCGCGATCTGGGCTCGCCGGTCAGCTCGCTCACCGTCATGGAGGGCGCGATCGGCCGCACGCCCGACGGTCGCGACGTCGTGTACGCCGTACCCGCCGGTGAGAACGCCCGGCTGAACGTCGTCGACCTGCACAGCCGCCAACTGATCCGCACTGTGCCGCTCCAAGGCGCCGCGGGCGGCTGGGCGATCGTGGTGACGCCCAACGGGGACGTCTACCTCGGCACCTACGCGAACGCTCACCTCTACCGCTACAGCCCGGCCACCGGCGAGGTGACCGATCTGGGGCAACCCATTCCGGGCGAGTCCCAAATCTACGGCCTCACCGCCGACCCGGCCGGCAACGTGTACGCCGGGACCTACCCGACCGCGCACGCTTTCAAGTACGACCCGGCAACCGGCCAGGTGACCGACTACGGCTCACTCGACCCGGTGCAGCAGTACGCGCGGTCCACGGTCTACGACCCTGACCACAACAAGCTGTTCGTCGGCGTCTCCACTCCGAACGCCCGGCTGCTCCGCATCGACGTGGAGACCAAGGCGGTCGAGGACATCACGCCTCCCGGTACGACGGCCAAGGACTTCATCGACCTGGACTACGCCGGCGGCAAGGTGTTCGCCAACGCCAGCAGCCGACTGGTCGTGGTGGACGCGGTCACCGGTGAGCAGATCAAGTACACCGACTCGACCACAGGTCAGCTGGTGATGGACTACCCGATCGCCGCTCGCGGTGTCTCCGCACCCGGTCCGGGCGGCGTGTACTTCACCAACAACACGCTGTCCCTCACGCACTACGACCTCGACACCAACACGGTCGGTCCGGTCTCACCACCGCGCACGCTGACCCGCGGCGCGTCGATCGGCTACGGCTGGGTGACCGAGAACGGCGTACCCGTCCTCTACGGCCTGGCCGGCAACTACTCCGGTGGGACGTTCCGCTACAACCCGGCCGACGGCTCGCTCGCGCAGTGGAGCTCACCGTTCCAGTACGTGCCGTCGCCGCTCATGCACGAGCTCGCCGACCCCGCGACCGGCAAGGTGCTCGTCAACGTCTACCTGAACGGCTCAACCGGCATCTACGACCCGGCTACCGGAAAGACCACGATCACGACCCGGCAAGGGCAGGTCGAGGGCTGGGCGTGGGACGGAACCGGCAAGCTGTACGTCGGTATCTATCCCTACGGTCGCCTCTCGCTCTGGGACCCAACCCAGCCGGACAGCCCGACCAATCCGAAGGAGCTCTTCAGTCTGGTCGACAGCGACCACCAGAACCGCCCCGTCGCGGTCGTCCCCGACGGCAACCGCGTGTACGTCGGCACGACTCCGGCGTACGGCGAGTACGGCGGCGCGCTGACCGTGTACGACGTACCAACCGGCAACCACACCGTCTACCGCAACCTGGTGACCGACCAGACGATCGCCTCCGTCCTACCGGCCGGTGCGAACGTGTGGGCCGGTTCCAGCATCGAAGGCGGTCAGGGCACCGATCCGAAGGCCACTGAGGCGCACCTGGTCAAGGTGGACCCGTCGACAGGCCAGGTGCTCACCGACATCGTCCCGGTGCCCGGTGCGGCCAGCATCAACGAGCTGACGTCCGGACCGGACGGCAACATCTGGGGTCTGGCCGACGGCATCGTCTTCGTGGTCAACACGTCCACCGGTCAGGTACAGCGGATGCTGCCCGTCGTCGCCGGTGCCACCGGCTCTCAGGACGGCGCACTGTCCTGGCGGGACGGCTATCTGTACGGCGTGACCGGCAGCCGGCTGTTCGTCGTGGACAGCCTCAGCGGTGAGACGACCGTGCTCCGCGACCACGGCCTGAACCGGCTCACCCAGACCCCGGACGGCACGTACTACACGCTGCTGCGGCCCGATGGGTACGTCAATCCGACCAACCTGGCCTCCTACACTCCGCCGACCGATCCATGTCCGCAGTCCGACGTCCGGCCGACGGTGTGGACCGGCAACGTCGACAGCCACGTCACCAACCGCTTCCTGACCTACGGCTGCAGCCTGACCGATGTACTGCCGAGCGCGAAGGCGGACTGGCCGAGCCATGCCGCTTACGTCCTCGCAGTGGACCGGAAGCTCCGGCAACTCGAGTCCGACGGCTCGGTCGCGCGCTGGGAAGGCGCACTGATCCGGATCGCGGCGGCCCGCTCGAACGTGGGCCGGTGATCACCAGCTCCCGGTGAGACTCTCGCCGTACCAGCCTTCGATCAGGCGGCGGGAGATGGAGATCGCACCCGGGAGGGCCATCGTGCCGGCTTCGACCAGCGCACGGAGGTCTTCCCGGGTGAACCACTTGGCCTCGACGATCTCGTCCTGATCCACGTCGATGTCGAAGCTCGACGCCTTGGCGTAGAACCCGAGCATCAGGCTGGCCGGCAGCGGCCACGGCTGACTCCCGGCGTACTCGATCTCCGGACCGACGACCACACCGGTCTCCTCGAGGACCTCCCGACGTACGGCGGCCTCCAGCGACTCACCGGGCTCTACGAAGCCGGCCAGCGTCGAGTAGCGGCCGACCGGCCACGCCTCGTTGCGGCCGAGCAGGGCGCGGTCCTGGTCGTCAGTGACCAGCACGATGATCGCCGGGTCGCTGCGCGGGAAGTGACTCCGGCCGCAGACCGGGCAGTGCCGGACGTGACCGGCCTCGATCACGTCGGTGTGTGCACCACAGTTTGCGCAGTGCGTGTGGATGGCGTGCCAGTTGGACAGACCGATCACGTGAACGGCGATGCCTGCCTCGCGATCGTTCAGCGAGGCGCCCAGCTCGCGGAGTCCGCCGTACGACTCGTCCGCCTCGGTCTCGACGAGCACGCCGAACACAGCACGGCCTTCGGCGGTCTGACCGGCGCCCGATTCGCGGTCGATGCCCAGGAAGATCCGCAGTCCCTCCGGCGCCTCGGGCGGCGTCACGAACTCCAGGGCGGTTCGGTCGGAATTGACCTGCAGCTGGTCGCCTGCCACAGCTACCACCTGGGTGTCCGGCGCCGACCATGCCTTGGCGAGCCAGTCCTCGTCACGTCGGCGATCGGCGGCGCGATCCAGCACGGACCGGGACAGGGCTAACGAGCCGGGAGCGATGGAGTAGGCCACAGCCTCAACCTACCCCGGCACCGTCAGCGGGCACTGTGGCCGGGCACTCTGGCCGGGCACCATGGACCGGGCACGATGAGTGGGCGCCATGAGAGCATCCCCGCATGAGTATTCACATCGCCGCCGAGAAGGGGCAGATCGCACCGCGGGTGCTGTTCCCCGGAGACCCCTTGCGGGCCAAGTGGATCGCGGAGACCTACCTGTCCGACGTGATCTGCTACACCGAGATCCGGAACATGTTCGGGTTCACCGGCACCTACAAGGGTGAGCGGATCTCCGTGCAGGGCTCCGGGATGGGTCAGCCGTCGGCCTCGATCTACGCGAACGAGCTGTTCGCGGAGTACGACGTCCAGACGTTGATCCGGGTCGGCACCTGTGGCGCCCTCACCGAGGCGGTCCGGGTGCGCGACGTGATCGTGGCGATGTCCGCGAGCACCGACTCGCAGATGAACCGGCTTCGCTTCCATGGCATCGACTACGCGCCGACGGCCGACTACCAGCTGTTGCGCGCCGCGGTGGACGCGGCCGAGGCGGCCGGGCTGAACGTGCACGTCGGCCAGGTGTTCTCCGGCGACCTCTTCTACAACGACCGTCCCGACCTGGTGTCGCGGACGGCGGAGTACGGCGTACTCGGCATCGAGATGGAGGCGTCCGCGCTGTACACGCTGGCGGCGAAGTTCGGCCGCCGGGCGCTCGGCATCATGACGGTGTCGGACCACCTGATCACCAAGGAGGAGACCAGCGCCGAGGAGCGCCAGACCACGTTCTCCGAGATGATCACCATCGCCCTCGACGCGGCGATCGAGGTGCCGGTCTGAACCCGCGGCCCGGCGCCGCCGTTCTGGCCTGCGCCGCGATCCTCATCGGTACGACGGCCTGCTCGGGCAAGTCCGCCGACACACCGGACGCGCAGACCAGCCCGGCCTCGTCGACGTCATCCACTGCGCCGTCCAACAGCACGCCTTCCGGCAGTACATCGACCACGGCCGAAGCGAAACTGCCGGATCTGACGGCCGCGCAGGTCGTCGCAGCCCTGGCCGGCAAGGGGTACAAGTGCGCCACCGACGAGGCGTACCAGACCTGCAGTCAGGGCACGACGTCGGTGCAGGTGCTGATCGGCGACCAACCACGTCCGCCTGTCCTCTCGCTGCAGGCGACGGGCGCGGCGGCCGAGGCCACCGCCAAGCTCACCGAGTTCGCACTCCCGGCGCTGGATGCGGCACATGTGAACCCGCGGGGCCGGATTGCCGACTGGCTGAAGCAGCAGCAGGGCAAGACGTCCGCGGCGACCACGGCCGGCATCTGGACGGTCGAGTTCTCGACCGAGGCCGATTCGGACCAGCCCGGTGCGATCCTCACCTTGACCGACAAGACCTGCAAGGCGAACTGCGGAGCCGAGTAGGACAGCGGCTACGCCGCGACCAGCCTGGGTAGGACCTGCAGGATCCGATCGGCCAGCAGGTCCGGGACCTTCTCCGGGTTCGCGGCGTAGCCGACCACGGCCTGCTCGAACAGGCCGTCGACCAGCTCGTACGCCGTCGGGGCGTCGACGGTCGGGGTGCTCTGCGTGAGATCGGCGTACCGGGTGAGGATCCGCCAGATCATCTCCTCGAGCAGCTTGTCGATCGACTCCACGTCCGGGCGGAGCTGCTCCTCGAACATGCTCTGGGCGCGCAGGTCGTACCAGAGCTTGTGCATCGGGGTTTCCTCGACCAGCGTCTGGGTCATCTTGCCCAGGAACCCGCCGGCCAGCTCCTCCGCCGTGGTGGCGGTCTCGACCACCTCGTCGTACCGCCGGGCGCACTTGGTCTTGTAATAGCGCACGCAGTAGCTGATCAGGTCGATCTTGTCGCGGAAGTAGTAGTGCACGACGCCGTGCGTGAACTCCGAGTTGTTCGCGATCTCCCGCAGGCTGGTCCGGGCGTAGCCGAGCTCGCCGAGGGTCTTCAGCGCCGACTCCGCCAGGGCGACCCGGCGGCGCTCGATCTTGTCGATCCCGGAGACGCGGGCGGGTCGATCTTCGGCCGCACTCGCGGATGCCACAGCAACACCTCCTGATCGAGTCCTGATCGGGTCGTTGCGTCAGAGTACCCCGCTCCGGGCCAGGCGCGTCCCGGAGCGGGGAGTTCCTTGACAAGTGTCAAACAAAGTCTTGACGACTGTCAAAGGCCCGGCCACAGTGTGAACAATCCGCCGTGTCCTGCGAGGAATGGAGCAACCGATGGGTGCACTCGATCTGACCGGCCGCAAGGCCCTCGTCACCGGCGGAGCCCAGGGGCTCGGCGAAGGGATGGCGAAGGCGCTCGCGGCGGCCGGCGCCAAGGTGGTG
>Ga0136846_1237603_pt1 | contig 10687 bp, 9 predicted proteins | sample HopSoiMetagenom2_FD_96841 | JGI IMG/M metagenome (GOLD analysis project Ga0136846, IMG submission 96841) | Grasslands soil microbial communities from Hopland, California, USA - 2 Assembly 2016 (version 4) | ecosystem: Environmental > Terrestrial > Soil > Grasslands | place: USA: Hopland... | reverse complement strand
TCCGTCATGCTGCAAGTCTTCTGGTTCAAGCGCACCGGCCGCCGCATCTTCCGCATGGCGCCCATCCACCACCACTTCGAGCTGCAGGGCTGGGCGGAGCCCAAGATCATCGTGCGCTTCTGGATCGTCTCCATCATCCTGGCGCTCGCCACACTGGCCTCGCTCAAGCTGCGATGAAGCTCTCCGGACGACATGCCCTGGTGGTGGGCCTGGGGAAGAGCGGCGTGGCGGCGGCGCGCCTTCTCGTCTCTCGCGGGGCGGAAGTGGTGGCGGCCGACGACAAGGACCTGCCTCCACCCGAGGGCGTGGGCGCCGTGTTGCGCGTGACGCCCGAATCGCTGCGCGGCATCGATCTGGTGGTGGCGAGTCCGGGCGTGCCTCTCTCGCTGCCGCTCTTCACCGAGGCCAGGGCTCGCGGCCTCGAGGTGCTGGGGGAGGTGGAGCTGGCCTCGCGCTTCATCGAGGAGCCCATCGCCGGCATCACCGGCACCAACGGCAAGAGCACCACCACTGCGCTCACCGGGCATCTCATGTCCAGCGCAGGCCTGCGCGTGTTCACCGGCGGCAACCTGGGCAACGCGCTCTCCAACCGCGTGCTCGAAGGAGGCAAGCTGGACGGCACCGTGTGCGAGCTGTCCAGCTACCAGCTCGAGGGCATCTCGCGGCTGCGCTGCGCGGCGGCCACGGTGCTCAACGTCACGCCCGACCACCTCGACCGCTATCCGGATCTCGACACGTATGCGGCGGCCAAGGCGCGCATCTTCGAGAACCAGCGCGCCGGGGACACCGGCGTGATCAACGCTGCCGACGCGCGGGTCCGGGCGATGAAGACCAACCCCGGCGTCCGGCGCATCGAGTTCGATCCCCGCGAGCCGCTGCGCATCGAGGGCACGCCGCTGCAGCTGCGCGCGCTCACCTTGCGCGGCGCGCACAACCGCGAAAACGCCTTCGCCGCTTGTCTCCTGGCGCGCCACTTCGGGGTGAGGCTCGACGTGCTGCAGAAGGGCCTCGACACCTATCCCGGCCTGCCACACCGCCTGGAGCCGGTGCGCGTGCTCGACGGCGTGGAGTGGGTGAACGACTCCAAGGCCACCAACGTGGACAGCGTGCAGAAGTCGCTCAGCGCCTTCGCCGGCAACCTGCACCTGATCATGGGCGGCCGGGGAAAGGGCGCACCCTACGGGCCGCTGCGCGAGCACATGCGCGGAAAGGTGAAGACCATCCTGACCATCGGCGAGGACGCGGAGAAGATCGCCGCCGAGCTGGGCGACCTGGGCCAGGTGGTGCGGGCGCAGGCCCTCGCCACCGCGGTGCAGCGGGCGCGCGAGCTGGCCAGGCCCGGCGACGTGGTTCTGCTCTCGCCGGCCTGCGCCTCCTACGACCAATTCCGCAACTTCGAAGACCGCGGCAATCAGTTCAAGGCGCTGGTGCGGGGGCTCTCATGAGCGCGTCGGCGGCGGCGGGAGCGCGCGTGCTGCGGGACCGCGCGGAGGGGCGGGCGGCGCTGCGCTACGACCCGGTGCTGCTGGGCGCGGTGCTGCTGCTCAGCAGCTTTGGAGTCGTGATGGTGTACAGCGCCAGCGCGGTCTACGCCTCGGCGCGGCTGGGCGACGGGCTCTGGTTCTTCAAGCGACAGGCCCTGGGCGCGCTGCTGGGCCTTTTGGCGCTGCTGGCGACGATGAAGATCGGCTACCGCCGGCTGGAGGCGCTGGCGGTCCCGCTCACCGCCACCGCGGTCGCGCTGCTCTTGCTCCTCTACCTGCCGGGAGTGGGGCACGTGGCGGGCGGGGCGCGCCGCTGGATGCGCCTGGGGCCTCTGACCTTCCAGCCCGCCGAGCTCGCCAAGATCGCGCTGGTGCTCTGGCTTGCGCGTTCGCTCGCGCGCAAGCAAGGGCGCATCCGCCTCTTCTCGGTGGGACTGTTGCCGCATCTGATCATGTTCGCGGTCTTCGCCGTATTGCTGATGTTCCAGCCCGACTTCGGCACCACCGTGGTGCTGGGCGCGGTCACCTTCGCCGTGCTCTTCGTTGCCGGAGCGCGGCTGAGCTGGCTCCTCGGCCTTCTGCTGGCGGCCGCGCCGGTGGCGGGCTTCCTCATCTGGAAGTCGCCGTACCGCGTGCAGCGCGTGCTCACCTTCCTCGATCCCTGGAAGGACCCGCGCGGCCACGGCTACCAGACGGTGGAGTCGCTCCTGGGCTTCGGCGCGGGCGGATCGTTCGGCGTGGGACTGGGGGAGAGCCACCAGAAGCTGTTCTTCCTGCCCGCCGCCCACACCGACTTCATCCTCAGCATCGTGGGCGAGGAGTTGGGCTTCGCCGGCGTGGCGGCGGTCCTGGTCCTCTTCGCGGTGGTGGTCTGGCGCGGCATCAAGGCCGCGCACGCGGCGCCCGACGCGTTCGGCTGCTGGGCGGCGCTGGGCCTGACGCTCTTGCTCTCGATGGAAGCGCTGGTCAACGCCGGCATGGCGCTGGCGCTTCTGCCCACCAAGGGCATGGCGCTGCCTTTCCTCTCCTACGGGATGTCCTCGGCGGTGGGTTCCAGCATCGCCGCCGGTATCGTCCTGTCGATCAGCGGCGGCGGCGGCGGCTTTTTGCGCCGATCGGTGGGGGCGCAGCGATGAGGCTCCTGATCGCGGGCGGGGGGACCGGCGGTCATCTCTTTCCCGGCCTGGCGCTGGGCGAGGAGGTGAAGACCCGTCACCCGCGCAACGACGTGCTCTTCGTCGGGTCGGCTCGGGGCATCGAGGCGCGCGAGGTGCCGCGCGCCGGTTACCCGCTGCAGATCATCGACGTGGGACCGCTCAAGCGCATGGGCCTGTGGGGAACGCTGAGGGGCCTCTTCCGCGTCCCGCGGGCGCTGGGGCAGTCGATGCGCATCTTGCGCCAATTCGATCCCGACGTGGTGGTGGGCGTCGGGGGCTATTCCAGCGGGCCGGTGGTGATGGCGGCCTGGCTGATGCGCATTCCCACCGCGGTGCAGGAGCAGAACGCGCTGCCCGGCTTCACCAACCGCACGCTGGGGATGTTCGTGGACGCGATCTTCACCGCCTTTCCCGAGGCGCGGGCCAGCTTCCCCGTGCGCAAGACGCACATGCTCGGCAACCCCATCCGCCGTGCGTTCCTCGACAACTACCTGCACCCCAAGGCCGGCAGCGACCGCCTCAGCATCTTCGTCACCGGCGGCTCGCAGGGCGCGCACGTGCTCAACCTGCGCGTCGCCGAGGCGATGGAGATCCTCGCCCCGCAGCTGGGCCCGCGGCTCCAGCTCCTCCACCAGACCGGCGTGAAGGACCAGCAGGAGATGGCGGCGCGCTACGAGAAGCTCAAGGCGCACGGCCTGATCGCGGAGGCGGTGGCCTTCATCGACGACATGCCGCGGGCCTACGCCGGCGCGGATCTGCTGCTCTGCCGCGCCGGCGCCACCACCATCTCCGAGCTGACCGTGTGCAAGAAGCCGGCGATCCTGGTGCCGTTCCCCTTCGCCGCCGACGACCACCAGACCGTGAACGCGCACAGCCTGGTCCAGTCCGGCGCGGCCGTCCTGATGCCGGAGAAGGAGCTGACCGGCGAGAAGCTGGCCGGCGAGCTGCGCGCGCTGGAGGGCGATCGCGGGCGGCTCGCGAAGATGTCGCGCGCCAGCGGCCTCCTCGGGCGGCCCGAGGCGGCCCGGGAGATCGCCGACGTCTGCGTCTCGCTCTGCTCGCGGAGGCTGGTGCGGGAGGGCCGGCACCTTCCGCCAGCACGTAAGTAGAATCCACCGAAGCTCCGCTATTGATTATCGTAGATCGAATCGAGTACATTCTGCATCGGGAGGTCCGGTCACAGTGGCAGTGGAGGAGGGTGCGTCGTGTTCCGCAACAAGAAGGTCAAGGTCCACTTCGTCGGGATCGGTGGGATCGGGATGAGCGGCATCGCCGAGCTCCTCCTGAACCTCGGCTACGGCGTGAGCGGATCGGACCTCAAGGCGAGCGACATCACCCGCCGGCTGGCCGGCATGGGCGGGGTCATCTCCGAAGGCCACAAGGCCGGGAACGTGGCGCCCGACGTGGACGTGGTGGTCATCTCCAGCGCGGTGCGCAAGAACAACCCCGAGGTGCTGGCGGCGCGCGACCGCGGCATCCCGGTGATCCCGCGCGCCGAGATGCTGGCCGAGCTGATGCGCCTCAAGGAAGGCGTGGCCATCGCCGGCTCGCACGGGAAGACCACCACCACCTCGCTCATCGCCACGGTGGTGGCGCACGCGGGGCTCGATCCCACGGCGGTGGTGGGCGGCAAGCTCAACGCACTGGGCTCGAACGCCAAGCTGGGCAGGGGCCAGCTGATGGTGGTGGAGGCCGACGAGAGCGACGGCACGTTCCTGCGCCTCTCGCCTGCCATCGCGGTGATCACCAACGTGGACCCCGAGCACCTCGACTACTACGGCACGGTGGAGGCGCTGCAGCAGGCCTTCGTGGACTTCGCCGACCGCGTGCCCTTCTACGGGCTGGCCGTGCTCTGCCTGGACCACCCCGTGGTGCAGCACCTGATCCCCCGCATCGGCAAGCGCCACACCACCTACGGCGTCTCCCCCCAGGCCGAGTGGCGCGCCGACGACGTCGAGTTCGGGCCCTTCCAGTCGCGGTTCTCCGTCTCCTACAAGGGCGAGCTGCAGGGCACGGTGACGCTGCGGATGGTGGGCGCGCACAACGTGCTCAACGCGCTGGCCTGCTGCGCGGTGGCGCACGAACTGGAGATCCCCTTCCAGGTCACCGCCGAGGCGCTGCAGGGCTTCCAGGGCGTGCAGCGGCGCTTCACCGTGCGCGGCGAGGTGAACGGCATCACCGTGGTCGACGACTACGGCCACCACCCGGCGGAGATCCGCGCCACGCTGGCGGGTGCGCGCCTCAGCTTCCCCCACCGGCGCATCGTCTGCGCCTTCCAGCCGCACCGCTACACGCGGACGCGCGACCTGCTCGGCGAGTTCGCCACCGCCTTCAACGACGCGGACGTGCTCCTGCTCACCGAAATCTACGCGGCCGGCGAGGATCCCATCGCGGGCGTCACCGGCGCGCGCCTGCACGAGGCGGTCAAGGCCTGCGGCCACCGCGACGCCACCTTCGTGGAGCGCGCACAGTTGGCGCGCAAGCTGCGGGAGAAGACGCACTCGGGAGATCTGGTCATCACGCTCGGGGCCGGCGACATCACCCACGCCGGCGAGGAGCTGCTGGAGCTCTTGCGATGAGCGCCTTGGTCGCCGACCTGCGCCGCGCCGCCCGCGGCGAAGTCCTCGAGGACGCGCCGCTTTCGCCGCGCACCAGCGTGCGGGTGGGCGGCGCCGCCCGGCTCTGGGTCAAGCCGCGCGATCCGCGCGCGCTGGTGGAGACGCTGCGCGTGCTCTCGTCCGCCGGCGTGGGCTGGTTCTCGCTTGGCGGCGGCGCCAACACCGTCGTCGGCGATCGGGGCGTGGACGGCGCGGTGCTGCGGCTTGGGCAGGACTTCGCCTCCGAGGAGGTGGAGGAGGCCGGCGATCACGTGGTGCTCACGCTCGGCGCCGGCGCGCCCATCGCCCGCTTCCTCTCGCTGGCGCGCGAGCAGCGCGGCACCGGTGTGGCCTGGGCTGCGGGGATTCCCGGGACGGTGGGGGGCATGGTGGCGATGAACGCCGGCACGCGCACCGGCTGCATGGCCGATCACCTGCTCGCAGTCGAGGTGGCCACGCCCTCCGGACTGCGCTGGATCGACGCCAAAGCGCTCGAGCTCGCCTATCGCCACTGCGAGATCCCGCGCGGCGCGGTGTTGACGCGGGCGCGCTGCAAGGTGCGCCGCGGCTCGGAGGCGGATCTGCTCGAGCAGCAGCGCGCCGCCAAGGCCGACGTCGATCGCCGCCGCGCCACCCAGCCGCTCGGCCAGCCCAACTCGGGGTCCGTGTTCGTCAATCCGCCGGGACAGTTCGCGGGCCGTTTGATCGAGGAAGCCGGGCTGAAGGGCATGGCGCGCGGCGGCGCGCAGATCAGCGAGAAGCACGCCAACTTCATCGTCAACCTGGGCACGGCCAAGGCGGCGGACGTGGTGGACTTGATCGCCGCCGCCCGCCGCGCGGTGCTTCTGGCCACCGGCATCGAGTTGCAGCCCGAGGTGCGCCTGGTGGGAGGGTTCGACCCGCCGCTGCCGCCGGAGCTGCTCGCCCATCACGCCGGGGCGGTGTTGCTGCAGGACGAGGCGCAGTTCGATCTCCCCGATCCCGGGAAGTCCTTCCTGAGGGTGCAACCATGACCTTCAAAGCACTGCAGATGGCGCAGGTGCGCAGGGCGGCGGCGGCGGAAGATCGCGCGGCCTTCCGCTCGGCGATGGAGAGCGCGCTGCGCACGCTGGCGGCGGCGCTGGTGAGCGCGGCGCTGGGCGTCGCGGCCTGGCAGGGCTGGCACTGGGCCACCAACTCGGGCGCCTTCGCGCTGCACGAGGTGCGCTTCACCGGCCTCTTTCACGCCAGGGAGGCGGAGCTGCTGCAGCGCAGCGGCCTCCAGCGCGGCGAGAACCTCTTCCGCCTGGACCTGGTTCGCGCCGCGCACGCGCTGGAAGGGCACCCCTGGGTCGCCTCCGCGCGCCTGGAACGCCGGCTGCCCGACGCGGTGCTGGTCTCGGTGACCGAGCACCGGCCCGCCGCGCTGGTGCAGCTGGGGGCGCTCTACGTGCTCGACGAGGAGGGGCGCATCTTCAAGCGCGCAACTCCCGACGACGCGCTCGACCTGCCCATCCTCACCGGGCTGTCGCGCGAGGCCTGGGTCGACCACAAGCCCGAGCTGCAGCTGCGCATCTTTGGCGCCCTCCACCTGCTGGACACCTGGCGCGCGTCCGGGTTTCCGGCAGGCTCGCTGTCCGAGGTGCGCCTGGACGAAGGCGGCGGCTTCACGCTCTTCGCGCACGAGGGGTAGGGCCTGCAAGAGGTCCGCCTGGGGGCCAGCGAGATCTCGCTCAAGCTGCAGCGGCTCTCGCAGGTCCGCGCCGCGCTCGCGCGCCGCGGCGAGCGGGCCACCCGCATCGATCTCGACAATCCGGCGCGCCCCGACCAGGCCGCCGCCACGCTGGCCGACACGAGGTAGCCGACCATGGCGCAGAAGAAGGGTGACATCATCGTTGGACTCGACATCGGAACCACGAAGATCTGCTGCATCGTGGGCGAGGTCACCCCCGAGGGCATCGACGTCATCGGCATCGGGACCCACCCCTCGCGCGGGCTGCGGAAGGGCGTGGTCATCAACATCGAGGCCACCGTCTCCTCCATCCGCCGCGCGGTGGAGGAGGCCGAACTGATGGCGGGCGCCGAGATCAACGCGGTCTATGCCGGCATCGCCGGCGGCCACATCCGCGGCTTCAACTCCCAGGGCGTGGTGGCGGTGAAGGACAAGGAAGTGCGGCAGGGCGACATCGACCGGGTGCTGGACGCGGCGCGGGCCATCAACATCCCGCAGGACCGCGAGATCCTCCACGTGCTGCCCCAGGAGTACATCATCGACGAGCAGGACGGCATCCGCGAGCCACTGGGCATGAGCGGCGTGCGGCTGGAGGCGAAGGTGCACATCGTCACCGCCGCCGTCTCCAGCGCGCAGAACATCGTCAAGTGCTGCGGCAAGACCGGCCTCTCGGTGGCGGACATCGTGCTCGAACCGCTCGCCTCCGCCGAGGCGGTGCTGGCCGACGAAGAGAAGGAGTTGGGCGTGGCGCTGGTGGACATCGGGGGCGGCACCACCGATCTGGCCATCTTCTCCGGCGGCGCCATCCAGCACACCAGCGTCATCCCGCTGGGCGGCAACCACCTCACCAACGACATCGCGGTGGGGCTGCGCACGCCCATGCAGGAGGCGGAGAAGCTCAAGGTGAAGTTCGGCAGCGCGCAGAGCGCCAGCCTGGACAAGGACGACACCATCGAGGTGCCCAGCGTAGGCGGGCGCGCGCCGCGGGTGCTCAACAGGCGCATCCTCTGCGAGATCATCGAACCGCGGGTGGAGGAGTTGTTCCAGCTGGTGCAGCGCGAGATCCAGAAGGCCGGGCAGGAGGACCTGCTCGCCTCCGGCGCCGTGCTGACAGGAGGCTCCACCAACCTGCACGGCATGCCCGAGCTGGCGGAAGAGGTGTTGGGGCTTCCGGTCAGGCGCGGGCTGCCCCGCGGCATCGGCGGTCTCACGGACGTGGTGAAGAGCCCGCAGCACGCAACGGCGGTGGGCCTTCTGCTCTACGGCGCACGGCAAGGCAAGGACAGCCGCGCGTACCTCGGTGCGGGTGACGGCGCGTCGATCCGGGACAGGTTTCTGAGCTGGGTAAAAGAGCTCTTCTAGGATTCGGAGGGGTCATGGATGACATGAACGATCTCGGTGCGAGGATCAAGGTCGTGGGCGTCGGCGGCGGCGGCGGCAATGCGCTCAACACGATGATCATCGCCGGGCTCACCGGCGTGGATTTCATCGCCGCCAACACCGACTGCCAGGCCCTCCAGCACAACCGCGCGCGCACCAAGATCCAGCTGGGCGCGCAGGTCACCAAGGGGCTGGGCGCGGGCGCCAATCCGGAGATCGGACGGCAGGCCGCGCTGGAGGACCGCGACAAGATCCTCGAGGCGCTGGAGGGCGCCGACATGGTCTTCGTCACCGCCGGCATGGGCGGCGGCACCGGCACCGGCGGCGCGCCGGTGATCGCCGACCTCGCGCGGCAGGTCGGGGCGCTCACCGTAGGCGTGGTGACCAAGCCCTTCGTCTTCGAGGGCAAGCGGCGCCTCAAGCAGGCGGAGCACGGCATCAGCGAGCTGAAGAACGCCGTGGACACGCTCATCACCATCCCCAACCAGCGGCTGCTGGCGGTGGCAGACGAGCGGACCACGCTGCTCGACACCTTCAAGAAGGCCGACGAGGTGCTGCTCAACGCCGTGCAGGGCATCTCCGACCTGATCACCATCCCCGGCCTGATCAACGTCGACTTCGCCGACGTGCGCACCATCATGAGCAACATGGGGGTGGCGCTGATGGGCACCGGCACCGCCACCGGCCAGGACCGCGCCCTGGCAGCGGCGAAGTCGGCGGTGGAGAGCCCGCTCCTGGAGGACATCCAGATCGACGGCGCCACCGGCATCCTCATCAACATCACCGGCGGCGCGAACATGACGCTGGTGGAGGTGAACCAGGCCTGCTCGCTGATCCAGGAAGCCGCTCACGAGGACGCCAACATCATCTTCGGCAGCGTGATCAACGACGAGATGGGCGATGCGCTCAAGATCACCGTCATCGCCACCGGGTTCACATCGCGCGAGGCGCGCCGCATCGAGCGCATGGACGCAACCCGCGTGGTCCGGCCCACCCAGGGAACGCTGACCATGCCCTCGGCAACCGAGCCGGGCGGCCCGCGCCATCACTCCGCGCCGCGCACGCCGGAAATCCGGGCCGCGACGCCGGCGCCGGGACAGGCCCGGGCCACGCCGCCGCCTGCGCCCAAGCCGCAGCAGCATGAGCGGCCGGTGCGGCACATCTCGTGGGACGAGCTGAGGCAGATGACCGGGGCCACCGAGGACGAGTTGGATATCCCGACGTTCTTGAGGAACAACGAGTAGGGGTCTTCAGTCCCTGCCGCGGCCGGACAGGAACTCGCCCGTCCTCGCCGTCAGCTGCGCCGTCCGCGCCAGCTGCGAGTCCAGGTGCGCCAGCAGCTCCTCGGCGCGGTGCTTGAGCGCCACGTCGTGGCGCGAGGAAGGATCGAGCAGGCGGGCGAAGAGATCGGCGCTGCGGAGCAGGGCCTGGTGCGCGAGCAGGAGATCCCGTCCGGCGCGGGCGCCCTTCTGGGTGAAGATCAGACCGGTGGAGAAGAGGCGGGAGAGCGCGCCGCGGTTCTCGTCCATCGCGTCGCGCACGCGGCGCTCGGCGAGCTGGCGCCGCCGCTGCGCTCGCACCGACGAGAGGTCGATCACCGGCGCGGAAGCCCGCCGGGTCTTTCTCCGCTGGTGGTTCGAGCTCGCAGTGCGCATCGTGCCTCGCGTGTGCAGGGAGACTAAGCCCGCAGCAAGAGCCCGGTCAACGCGGACGCGCGCGCATTTCATGGAGTAGACTTCGCCGCCTTCAGGAGGGCTTGACGGCTTGTTCGAAAAGATCCTCATCGCCAACCGCGGCGAGATCGCCTGCAGGGTTGCGCGGGCGGCCCGCGGGCTCGGTGTCAAGACGGTCGCGGTGTACTCCGATGCCGACGCGAACGCGCTGCACGTCGAGCTCTGCGACGAGGCGGTGCGCCTGGGCCCGCCGCCCGCCCGCGAGAGCTACCTGGACGTCGAGCAGGTGCTGGCGGCGGCGAAAAAGACGGGGGCGCGCGCCATCCACCCCGGCTACGGCTTCCTCTCCGAGCAGGCGGACTTCGCCCAGCGCTGCGCGGACGCCGGTGTCGTCTTCGTCGGCCCGCCTCCCGCCGCGATGCGGGCCATCAAGGACAAGGCGCAGGCGCGCGCGGTGATGCGCGGCGCCGGCGTGCCGGTGGTGCCCGGTTCGGATGGCCACATCGGCGACGAGTTGGCGGCCAAGGCCTCGGCGGCATCGGTGGGCTTTCCCCTCCTGGTCAAGGCGGCAGCCGGAGGCGGCGGCATCGGCATGCAGGTGGCCAAGGACGAGGCCGAGCTGCGCAAGGCCTTGCGCGCCTGCGCCGACCGCGCCCGCGCCTCGTTCGGCAAGGAGGCCGTCTAC
>Ga0136846_1220297_pt1 | contig 10689 bp, 7 predicted proteins | sample HopSoiMetagenom2_FD_96841 | JGI IMG/M metagenome (GOLD analysis project Ga0136846, IMG submission 96841) | Grasslands soil microbial communities from Hopland, California, USA - 2 Assembly 2016 (version 4) | ecosystem: Environmental > Terrestrial > Soil > Grasslands | place: USA: Hopland... | reverse complement strand
TTCCTCCGGCGTCGGCTCGCGGCCGATCTCGTGCAGCATCTGGCGCGAGGTGCGCACGATCTTGTTGATCGTCTCGATCATGTGCACCGGGATGCGGATGGTGCGGGCCTGGTCGGCGATCGAGCGGGTGATCGCCTGGCGGATCCACCACGTCGCGTAGGTCGAGAACTTGTACCCTCTGCGGTACTCGAACTTGTCGACCGCCTTCATCAGGCCGATGTTGCCCTCCTGGATGAGGTCGAGGAACTGCAGGCCGCGGTTGGTGTATTTCTTGGCGATCGAGATGACGAGGCGAAGATTGGCCTCGATCATCTCCTTCTTGGCCTGGCGCGCCTCGCGCTCGCCCTTCTGGACCATCGAGACGATCTTGCGGAACTCCTGGATCTCGAGCCCGGTCTCGGAGGCGAGGTTGTGGATCTGCTCGCGCAGCTCGTGGATGTTGGCCTTGCCGCGGCCGACGAAGTCCTTCCAGCCCTTGGCGCCGAGCTTGCCGACGCGCAAGAGCCATTTCGGGTCGAGCTCCCAGCCCTGGTAGTGGCGCAGGAACTCGTCGCGCGAGACGCCGTACGACTCGGCGAGCCGCATCAGCCGGCCCTCATGCGAGATCAGGCGCTTGTTGATGTCGTAGAGCTGCTCGACCAGCGCCTCGATGCGATTGGCGTTGAGCGACAGGCTTTTCACGTCGCGGACGATCTCTTCCTTGAGCTTCTTGTATTTGCGCTCCTGGGCCGGGGTCAGCTGCTTGTTCTGCATGCGCAGATCGACGTGCTCGACCTGCAGCCGGCGCAGCTTCTTGTAGTTGTCGGCGATCGAATCGAAGGTCTCCAGCACCTTCGGCTTCAGCTCGGCCTCCATTGCCGACAGCGAGACGTTGTTCTCGAGGTCGTCGTCCTCGAGGTCCTCGGGCGGGGGCGGCGGCGCCTCCTCCCCGTCCTCAAGCTCGACGCCGAAGCGTGACGGCGCGGCCGGCGCCGGAGCGGCGGCGACCGGCGGCACCGGCGGCATCGGCAGGCCGGCGCCGTTGCCGTTCGGCGCCGCCTCGACTTTCGGCGCGCCCTTGCCGTCGGGGCCGGCATAGGTCGCCTCGAGGTCGATGATGTCGCGCAGGAGCACGCGGCCCTCGACGAGCTCGTCGCGCCAGATGATGATCGCCTGGAAGGTCAGCGGGCTCTCGCACAGGCCGGCGATCATCGCCTCGCGGCCGGCCTCGATGCGCTTCGCGATCGCGATCTCGCCCTCGCGCGAGAGCAGCTCGACCGAGCCCATCTCGCGCAGGTACATGCGCACCGGATCGTCGGTGCGGTCGGTCGGCTCCTTGGTCGCGGTCTCGCGGATCGCCACCGCCCGCGGCGGCGCCTGCTCGACGACCTCGCCGCCTTCGCCCTCGTCGTCGTCGCCGCCGGCATCGCCCTCGGCGGCGCCCGAGGTGCGGCCCTCCTCGGCCTCCTCGGCCTCGACGACGTTGATGCCCATCTCGGAAAGCTGGCCGAGCACGTCCTCGATCTGCTCGGAGGTGAACTCCTCGGACGGCAGCACCTGGTTCAATTCGTCATAGGTGACGTAACCGCGCTTCTTGGCGAGCTTGATCATGCGCTTGACGGCGGCATCGGTCAGATCGAGCAGCGGGCCGTCCGATTTCGGCAGCGCCTCGGTATCGCCTTCGGTGTCTTCGCGTTCGGTCGCCTTCGTCGCCATGCCGCCTGTCTCTATGTTGCGCCTGCGGCCCTTGCCGCCGCCGCGGGACGCGGAAAAGGCGGCGAGGCTTTCGGGCCCGGCCACCCTGTCAATGCTTCAACCGATCCAACAGTGAGTCGCGTTGACTTACTGTAAACCATCCCGCCGATGGCTCGCTTAGCACAGCCTTTGGGGCGGATCGAAGCCCGCCCGCCAGAATTCTCGTTCAGGGGCCGCCGGCCCCTGCCCGACCGACGATCTCCTCGGCATCGGCCTCGGCGCCGGCGACCGACGAGAGCTGGTTCTGGACCTCGCGCAGCCAGGCGAGATTGGCCTCGCTCTCCTCCTCGGCGAGCGCCCGCTCGGCCGCCCGAAGCTCGCTATGTAGCGTCCGCGCCCGCCGATGCAAGATGAACGCTTGCCGCAAGGCGTCGGTAAGCCGCAGCGGATCGGCATGCGGATCGAGCGCCCAGCGGTCGCCGGACCCGACCCGGGCGGCAAGCTCGGCCGCCGCCTCGCCGAGCCCGGCCCGGGCTAGGCGCGCTGCGAGGATCGCCGGATCGCCGCCCTCGCCGCCCGCCGCGCAATCGAGCAGGACGCCGCGGACGGCCTTCGCGTCGCGGCCGGCCAGGTCGAGCTCGCTCAGGATCTCGGCGTGCTCATGCAGGAGTTCCGGATGCGCCGACAAGACGCTGAGGATGAAGGCTTCCCTCGACGACGACGCCGACCCGCCGAGGAACAGCGCGCTCTTTGCCAGAAGCGGGCTCGCGCGCAGCGCCGCCGGCCGGCCGGCCTGGTGGCGCTCGCCGGCCGACGACCATTGGCCGCGGTTGCCGGCCCGGTCGCCACCGCCGAAATCGCGTCGGAACGGGCGCCGCTCGGCCTCGCGGATCGCCGCCAGCCGCGCGTCGATGTTGTCGCGGTAGTAGCGCCGCAGGGTCTCGTCGCGGATCGCGCCGAGCGCCTGGCGCAGGCGCTGCTCGAGCGCTGCGCGGCGCTCGGGAGTGTCGAGCGGGCCGGCCTCGGTCTCGCGGGCCCAGAGCAGGTCGACGAGCGGCCGGGCCGCGTTCAGCACCCGCTCGACGGCGGACGGGCCGCCCGCGCGCAAGAGGTCGTCCGGGTCCTGCCCGTCGGGCAGGAGCGCGAAGCGCAGCGATTTGCCGGCCGTGAGGTTCGGCATTGCGAGGTCGATCGCCCGGTAGGCGGCGCGGCGCCCGGCCTTGTCGCCGTCGAAGCACAGGACCGGCTCGTCGGCGAAGCGCCACAGAAGCGCGAGTTGGTCCTCGGTCAGCGCCGTGCCGAGCGGCGCGACGGCGTTGGCAAACCCCGCCATCGTCATCGCGATGACGTCGACATAGCCCTCGACGGCGACGATCGTGCCGCGCTCGTGCGCCGGCCCGCGCGCCTGGTGCAGATTGTAGAGCAGCCGGCCCTTGTTGAAGAGCGGCGTGTCCGGCGAGTTGAGGTATTTCGCCGGCACGTCGGCGCTCATGGCGCGCCCGCCGAAGGCGACGATGCGGCCGCGCCCGTCGCCGATCGGGAAGATCACCCGGTCGCGGAAGCGGTCGAAGGGCACCGACACGTCCTCGCCCGAGACCAGGAGCCCGAGCTCGACCATGACCTCGGCCGCGACGCCCTTGCCGGCGAGGTGGTCGCGGAGCGCATAGCGCTCGGGCGAGGCGTAGCCGATGCGGAACCGGCGCTGGATGTCGCCGGAAAGGCCGCGGCGGGCAAGATAATCGCGCGCCGCGGCGCCGGCCCGCGCCTGGAGCTGCGCCTCGAAATAGGCAGCAGCGAGCTCCATCACCTCGTGCAGCGATTTGCGCCGGCTCTCGGCCTCGCTCGCCTCGCGCGAGATCGCCGGCAGCGCCACCCCGGCCTCGGCCGCAAGCCGCTCGACCGCCTCCGGGAACGAGACCCCTTCCGTTTCCATGACGAAGGTGAAGATGTCGCCGTGCTTGCCGGACGAGAAGCAGTGGTAGAACCCCTTTTGGTCGTTGATGGTGAAGCTCGGCGTCTTCTCGGCGTTGAACGGCGACAGCCCCTTCCACTCGCGCCCCGCCCTCTTCAGACGCACCTTGCGCCCCACCACCGCCGACACCGGCAGGCGGACGCGAATCTCGTCGAGGATTTCGGACGGGTAGCGCAATGGGAGCCTCGGGTGCTCGCTAGCGGAGTCGCGGGGTAATGCCCATTCAGGGCGCGGAACGGAGGCGGAACATAGGAGCGAACTGCCGGGAATGCACGCTATTCACACCGACGAGGGCCGCCGCTCTCAGAACGCGGCGGCTTTCGAGACCGCTCGTCCTGCTCGACCCAAGTCGTGAGCAAATAGGTGGACATGGCTCCGGCCAGGTTCACGACTAACTGAGCGTGCCGGGGTCGCGGCCGTACGGGCCTACCTCCCTGCCCGTACGAGTCCCGAGCCGGCTCCGAATGATCCGAGGTAATTTACGCGAAAGACGCGCCTAAATCCCAAAACACTGCACTACTCAGCCGCCGCTGCCCTCCCCCACATCTGCGCATAGACGCCGCCGCGCCCGAGCAGTCGGCGGTGGGTGCCGGCCTCGACGATGCGCCCCGCCGCCAGCGCGAAGATGCGGTCGCAATGGACCACCGATTCGAGCCGGTGCGTGACGAGAACGATCGTGCGCCTGCCGCGGAGCGCGAAGAGCGTGTCGACGAGGTGCCGCTCGTGCTCGGGGTCGAGCGCGCTCGTCGGCTCGTCGAGGATGAGGAACGGCGCCCGGCTCAGGAGCGCCCGGGCGATGGCGATGCGCTGGCGCTGGCCGCCGGAAAGGTTCTGCCCGCCCTCGGCGAGAATGGTTTCGTAGACTTCGGGCTGCTCGGCGATGAACGCCGCGGCGCCTGCGAGCCGCGCCGCCTCGGCGATCTCGGCCCGGCTCGCGCCCGGCCGGCCATAGCCGATGTTCTCGCGGATTGTCGCCGGCAGGATGATGCTGTCCTGCCCGACGAGCGCCATGTGGGCGCGGACGTCGGCGAGACGGGCGTCGCGGAAATCGACGCCGTCGAGGCGCAGCGCGCCCGCGGTCGGGTCGTAGAAGCGCAGCATGAGCGCCAGAAGCGTGCTCTTGCCGGTACCGCTCGGGCCGATGAAGGCGACGAACTCGCCCGGCCGGATCTCGGCCGAGAGGCCGTCGAGCACGACCTGCCCGTCGCGATAACCGAAGCCGACATCGTCCAGCGCAAGCGTCCGCGGCCGGACCGGCAGGCTGATCGCGCCCGCCGCCTCGACGATCGGCTCCGGGGCATCGAGCACCCGAAACACGCGCCGCGCCGCGGCCTCGAAGATCCGCACCTTGGCGACGAACTCGGTCAGCCACTTCAGCGGCTCCCAGAGCTTGCGGACGTAGTCCACGAAGATGATCAGCACGCCGACGGTCATGCCGTCGGCGACCGGCTCGAGGAACTGGTCGCGATAGACGAGATAGCCGCCGTAGCCGAGGATGATGGCGCCGCCGACGGTGAGGATCGAGTCGCGCGCCAGCGGGTAGAGCTGCTCCTGCCAATTGAGCCGCAAGAGCGCGCGCACGCTGCGCCCGACGGCGCCGCGGAAGCGGCGGAACTCATAGGGCTCGCGTCGGAAGGCTTGCGCCAGCGGCACCCGCGCCATCGCCTGCTGGATGTGCGCCGTGAGGTCGGCGTCGATCTGCTTCGATTCGAGCGCGCGGTGGTGGATCGTCAGGCCGAAGCGCCAGTTGCTCCAGATCATGAACGGCGCCACCGTGAAGGCCGCGAGCGTCAGCGACACGTTGCGCGACAACAGGATGGCGGTCATGACGGTGAGCGTCACGGCAGCGACCGCCGTGCCGATCGTCACGTCCATGACGCCCCACGGGCCGAACGCGTCGGTGGTGAGGCGGTAGATCGCGTCGCCTTGCGGGCGGCCGCGGTGATAGGTCAGCCCGAGCGCCTGGAGCTTGCCGAAGAGGTCGTATCGGACCCGCGTCGTGCCGCGATAGTTGAGGTGGTAGTTGATCATCATGCGGGCCATCCAGGCGAGATAGCCGACGAGGTGCAGCACCATGCCAATGAGCACGAGGCCGATCACCTGGCCGACCTTGCCGTCCGGCACCAGCGACAGGAAGAATCGGTGCACCCAGTCGCCTTTCGGCTCCGCCGTCAGCACGCTGTCGATGAGGACCGCGAGCGGCCATGCCTCGAGCAGGCCGACCGCGACGGACACCCCGATGAGGCCGACGAGCAGCGCGATCCACGGCCAATCGGGCGTGAAATAGGAGATCGCGCGGCGGTAGACGGACATGTCCGCTGTCCTCGGCCGAGGGGCTAACCCGGCACGGCTGGCCCGGTTCAGCGCGAGGCTTGAGGGATCGAATACGTGCCCGTCGCGTGGCAGACGATCTCGGGCTCGCCGTCGCTGCGGATCGCCACCTCGCCGACCGCGAGGCGCTTGCCGAGCTTCAGGAGGCGGCATTCGGAGAGGAGGTCGCTCCGCCCGGGCTTCCTCAGGAAGTTGAAGGCGAGGTTCGTGGTGACGGCGAGGCCGACCGGGCCGATGTTGGCGAGGATCGCGACGTAGAGGGTCAGGTCGGCAAGGGCCATCATGGCCGGGCCCGAGATCGTGCCGCCCGGGCGCAGGTGGCGCTCGTGGTAGGCGAGGCGCACGCGGGCCGAGAGCGGGCCGACCGCCTCGACATGGTAGCTGCGGCCGCCATGGTGGATCTGCGGAAAGTCGCGCTCGAGGAAGGCCTCGACCTCGGCGCGGGTCATGACCGGGAGCGTCGCCATGCGCCCGGATCAGCAGCCCTTGCAGATGCTCTTCATCAGCCCTTCGAGCTTGCGGTCGCGGGCCTGCATCCGCCGCTCCGACTCCTCCCGCGCCCTCTTGGCCTCGGCGTCGAGCGCCTTCTCGCGGGCGGCGATCTGGGCCGGGGTGAGCGCCGGCGCCGGCGCCGGCGCCGCCGCGCGGCCTTTGGCCGGAGCGGGCGTCGCGGCGGATGGCTTCGAGGCAGTCTGGGCGACGGCGGCGCCCGCCATCAGGACGAGCGCGGCAACGAGAAGGAGACGCATGCCGCCAATAACCGGCGCGGCCGCCTGCCTGTCAAGGACGCTGCCGGGCGTCGCGATGCCGCGATGGTCGGCTGACGGCGCCTGCCGGTGAGGCGCCGTTGCAGGAGAGCAGCGGAACGGGGCCGGCGGCTCGGCGGTTGAGGCTTCACAGACGCGCGGGGAGAGCGCCGTGAACGCGAGCTCGGAACGAAGCCGGTCGCTGTGGGGCAAGAGCGCGACGGTCGATGCGCCGCCGCTCGCCGCGGACGCGACGGCGGACGTTGCCGTCGTCGGGGCCGGGATCGCCGGCCTGTCGGTCGCCTATGAGCTGGCGCGCGCCGGCCGCAGCGTCATCGTGCTCGACCGCGGCCCGATCGGCGGCGGCATGACGGCGCGCACCACAGGCCACCTCGCCTCCGAGCTCGACGACTATTACCACGCCCTGATCGAGGTTCGCGGCATCGACGCCGCACGCGAGGTCTGCGCCGCCCAGGTCGCGGCCGTCGACCGCATCGAGGCGATCGTCCGCGAGGAGAGGCTCGACTGCGATTTCGCCCGCCTCGACGGCTACCTGTTCCCCGCGCCCGAGACCGACCCCGCGGTTCTCGAAAAAGAGCACGCGGCGGCGCGCCGGGTCGGCCTCGCGGTCGACTGGGCCGATGAGCCGCCGATCCCGGGCCTCCGCAGCGGGCGCGGCCTGCGCTTCCCGAACCAGGGCCGGTTCCATCCGCTGAAATACCTGAACGGGCTGATCGGCTGCCTCCCTGGCGCCGGCGTGCGGCTGCACGGCGGAACGACGGTGAACGATGTCGCCGAGCAGGAGGACGGCACCGTTCGCGTGCGCACCGCGGACGACGCAACCGTGCGCGCCGGCGCCTGCGTCGTGGCGACGAACTCGCCCTTCAACGAGGTCGATGTCCACTACAAGCAGGCGCCCTACCGCACCTACGCAATCGCCGCCCGCGTGCCGCGCGGCTCGGTCGCCGACGCGCTGTTCTGGGACACGCTCGACCCCTACCACTATGTCCGCCTGCAGCCGGCCGAGGACGGCTCGGACTGGCTGATCTCAGGCGGCGAGGACCACAAGTCCGGCGAGGCCGACGACATGGAGGCGCGCCTAGCGCGGCTCGAGAGCTGGACGCGGACGCTGTTCCCGGGCCTCGGCGAGGTCGAGCACCGCTGGTCCGGACAGGTCATGGAGCCGGTCGACTACGCGGCCCTCATCGGCCGCAGCCCGACCGGGCGAAACATCTACATGGCGACCGGCGATTCCGGGCAGGGCCTTACCAACGCGGTTGCCGCGAGCCTCATCATCAGCGGGCTGATCCTCGGACGCGAGGTGCCCTACGGGCCGGCGCACGACCCGCAGCGCGCCGTGCGCGGCGCCGTCAAGGAGTTCATCGCCGAGAATGCCGAGGCGGTCGGCAAGCTTGCCGCCAAGCTGACGCCGGGCGAGGTCGGCTCGATCGAGGAGATCCCGTTCGGCGAAGGCGCGATCCTGCGCCAGGGCCTGAGCAAGCTCGCCGTCTATCGCGACGAATCCGGCAAGCCCTCCAAGCGCTCGGCGGCATGCACCCATGCCGGCTGCATCGTGCAGTGGAACCCGTTCGAGAAGTGCTGGGACTGTCCCTGCCACGGCTCGCATTTCGCGCCCGACGGCACGGCGATCAACGCGCCGGCGGTCGCGCCGCTCGAGGACGCGTGACGCGCTGCTTCAGCGCTGGGGCCCCATCAAGGCGTGGGCGTGCTCGGCGCAGAACACGTGGCTCTGGAGGTTGGCGATCCATTGCCGCCCGGCCGCGGTGACGCTGAGGTAGGCGGTGGCCTCGCCGAGATGCGACGAGACGCTCGTCCAGTAGAAGTCCGGATAGCGCTCGACGAGGTCGGCCGGCGAGGCATAGCCGAGCTGGCGGTTCAGCCCGATCTCCTCGAACTCGTAGAACAGCGCGTTGGCCTTTTTCAGGTACAACGGGTCGCCGAGCTGCCCGATGAGGTCGGCTGCCTGGACAAGCCGCGCCTCGGCGAACTCGGGCGCGTCGCTATAGCCGGGACAGATCGGGAAGCGCGTGAACTCGATCGCCCGTGCGATGCGGGCGCTGTCGAGCGTCGGCGAGCGGCCGAGCCGCTCGGCGACGAAGAGCTTCGAGCGGTCGACATGGTATTGGCTCAGCGCCGCGTCCGACGATCCGCGCGGCAGCGTCGCGCGCTCGCCGTCCGGGCCGACGACGAAACTGTCGGCGCGGTCGCCCTTGAGCACGCCGCGGACATAGCCGATGTCGTGCAGCAGGCAGGCGATGATGAGGTGGCTGTAGTCTTCAGGCTCGATGCGCTCGGTCAGGGTGCGGCCGCGCAGGATGTCGCGCCCGACCTGCGTCACGAGCAGCGTGTGCTCGAGGTTGTGGTAGAGCGCGTCGCTCTTGCCGATGCATTCGAGGGCGATCCGGGCGATGCCGTCGAGCCGCTCGGCGGCGTCCTGGCGCGAGGTCCCGAACAGGCGCCGGTAGTCCTCGGCCAAGGATTTGCCGAGCCCATCCGCCGCCATCTCGGCAATCGTCAGCATGGCCGCCTAGAGCGCGATAACTTTTCGTCGAGTCGTCATCTCGCTCTACCTCTTTGTTTAAGCATGATCTTTTCCGAAAACCGGGAGCCACTTTTCGGGATCATGCTTTAAGGCTCCGCCTGCCCGCGAGGGAACCCCGCCCTGCTCGGCTTGTCCAGAGGGAAAGGCTCGCGCCGCTTCACACCCCGGCGATCCGGGGAGCCCGTGGCGCAGATCAAGGCCGCGCGAAAGCCGTGCGCAACGTCTCTCCGCCTCCGACCGAGGCTTGCGCCCGACGCTGCCGTCGTCCGGGCGTCAGTCGCAAGTCCCGAGCAGGATGTCGCCCTCGCGCACGGCCGTGAAGGCCTTCGTCTTCAGGTCGGCCTGGAGGGTGAGGGCTTGCGAGTCGCGGCCGAGCGCCTTGCCGCCTTGCATCACGGGTCCGAGCCGGGCGGAGAGCGCAAGGGCGCCTGCGCTCTTGACGATACTGGCGCGCCCCGAGCGCGCGCCCTCCCCTTCCTGGGCCGAAACCGTCTTCTTGCGCTCATCCACGACGAACCGGAGCCCGTTCTCGTCGGGCGTCTTCTCGGCCGTGCACTGATCGGGGCCGCATTTCACCTGCCTGCCGACGCTGCACTCCAGCGCAAAAGCGGAGCCGGCAGAGGCGAGCGCGCAGCACGCGCCTGCAAGCCCTGTCAAAGCGGCGCGACGCCCACCGGCATGCATCATGACCCGACCCTCCTCCTGACACCCGAGGATGCCTCGCGGGCCGCGCCCTGACAAGCGCCAGGCCGCGCCGGGACGTGAGGACGAGCTTGCGTCTTGTTCTTCGTTCGTTCTAGGTTTGATGCGCGACCGATTTGTCCCGTGATTCTGCGGCGGCAAGGCACTACATAGGCCGTTTCCGACCGGGCGGCGACGGGCGAAGCTCGGCAATTCGAACGACCAAATGGCCAAGATCGACGATCTCTTCGACCGCGCGGCGGAGGCGCAGGGGCAGGCCCGCGTGATCGCGATCCGCGGCGCCCGCGAGCACAACCTCAAGAACGTCGACCTGACGATCCCGCGCGACAAGCTCGTCGTGTTCACCGGGCTTTCGGGCTCGGGCAAGTCGTCGCTCGCCTTCGACACCATCTACGCCGAGGGCCAGCGGCGCTACGTCGAGTCGCTCTCGGCCTATGCCCACCAGTTCCTCGAGATGATGCAGAAGCCCGACGTCGACCAGATCGACGGGCTGTCGCCGGCGATCTCGATCGAGCAGAAGACGACCTCGAAGAACCCGCGCTCGACGGTCGGCACCGTCACCGAGATCTACGACTACATGCGCCTGCTCTGGGCGCGGGTCGGCATCCCCTACTCGCCGACCACCGGGCTGCCGATCGAGAGCCAGACCATCCAGCAGATGGTCGACCGCGTGCTGGCGCTGCCCGAGAAGACGCGGCTCT
>Ga0136846_1212190_pt1 | contig 10689 bp, 8 predicted proteins | sample HopSoiMetagenom2_FD_96841 | JGI IMG/M metagenome (GOLD analysis project Ga0136846, IMG submission 96841) | Grasslands soil microbial communities from Hopland, California, USA - 2 Assembly 2016 (version 4) | ecosystem: Environmental > Terrestrial > Soil > Grasslands | place: USA: Hopland... | reverse complement strand
CGGGCGGGCGAGCTCGACCGGGTGGTGGGCCTCGACTACGGCGCCGACGACTACATGGCCAAGCCGTTCGGGCTGGCCGAGCTCCAGGCCCGGGTCCGCGCTCTCCTGCGGCGTACCAACAGCAACGCCGGCACCGGCGACGCGGGAGCCGACGGCAGCCTGCGCATCGATGTGGCCGCCCGCCGGGTCTTCTCCGGCGACGACGAGGTGCCGCTGACCGGCAAGGAGTTCGAGGTCCTCAACGTCCTCGTCGCCAACCGGGACAAGGTCGTCTCGCGCACCCGCCTGATGGCCGACGTGTGGGACGAGAACTGGTACGGCTCCACCAAGACGCTCGACGTCACCATCGGGCGGCTCCGCCAGAAGCTCGAGAGCGTCGGCGTGCAGGAGAAGGTCGTGGCCGTGCGCGGCGTCGGGTTCCGCCTCGAGGGCAGCTCGACCGACTGAGCATCGGCAGCCCTCAGCTGGGAGGTGACCGGTGCGCGCGCGGCTGACGGCTTCGTTCGTCGTCCTCTCGGTCGTCCTGGTGGTCGGCGCCCTGTGGCTCCGCGGCTACACCGAGCAGTCGACGCTGCGCACGCACGAGAGCCGTGACCTGCGGGAGGAGGCCACGACGCTCGCCCTGGTGGTGGAGCAGCGTCAGCAGCTCGGCCAGCCGGTGGACCGCGCGTTCCTCGCCGGGGTCGTCGACAGCCCCGACATGCTGGAGTACGACGTCGGTGACGGCCGGCCGGTCGTCGTCGAGGGCCAGGCGTACAGCGACGAGCACGCGGACGACGCCATCGAGACCATGGTCGAGAGCGGCGGCGGAACGCTCACCCTGCGTCAGGCCGGCTCGGTGCTCCACGACCTGGCCGACCGGGACCTCGCCTCGCTCGGCTTCCTGGTCCTGCTGGTCGCGCTGGTGGCCGCCCTGGTCGGATACGTGATCGCCGGGCTGGTGGCTGGGCCGTTCCGCCAGCTGGCCGGGGCGGCCGGTCAGCTCGGCCGGGGGCGGTTCGACCTCGACCTGCCCCGTTCGCGGATGCCGGAGGCCCAGGCACTCAGCCAGGCGCTGCTCACCTCGGCCGGACAGCTCCAGGAGCGGCTCGCCTCGGAGCAGGCGTTCGCCGAGCACGCCTCGCACGTGCTGCGCACCCCCCTGACCGGTGTCCGGCTCGAGCTGGAGGACCTGGCCCAGCGCGAGGACGTGCCGGCCGACGCGCGGGCCTCGGCGGCCCGGGCGGTGGGCCGGATCGAGGCGATGGACGCCGTGGCCGGCGACCTGGTCGCGCTGGCTCGCCGTGGCGCCCTGGTGGCCGGCGCCGAGATCCCGGTGCGCGACCTGGCCACCCAGTGCGCGCAGACCTGGGCGGACGCCCTGGCCGAGCAGGACCGGGAGCTGACGGCCGCGGTCGAGGGCGACATCGAGACGACGTACACCCCCGGGCCGGTCGAGCACATCCTGGACCTGGTCCTGGCCGACGTGCTCAAGCGCGGTCAGGGCGCGGTCCGGATGGTCTTCGAGGCCCACCACGACGGCCACCTCTCGATCGGGATCTCTGGCGCCGACCTGCGGGCGGCGGCCGGACCGAGCGCCGACGTCTCGATCACCCAGGCCCGCGCCGTGATCACGGCCCTGGGCGGCCGGCTGACCGGCGACTCCGCCCAGGAGCTGTCGATCCTGCTGCCTCGGCGCTAGCTAGAGCCCCTGCGCCAGCCTCAGGTAGGCGTGGTTCGACCGCAGCTCGTTCCGGAACGCACGCACCGTGGTGGTGTCGTCGATGACCAGGAGCTCGGTGTTGGTCATCTCGGCGAAGTCGCGGAAGACGTCGACCCCCACCGCGCTGCTCATCACCGTGTGGTGCGCCGCTCCGGCGGCCAGCCAGCAGACGCTCGAGGTCGGGAAGTCGGGGGCCGGGCGCCAGACGGCCCGTCCGACGGGCAGGTGCGGCAGCTCGGGAGCCTCGACGTTCTCGACGACGTTGGCGACCAGCCGGAACCGGTCGCGCAGGTCCGACATGGCCACGACGACGGCCGGCCCCGGATCGGCGGTGAAGACCAGCCGGACCGGGTCGTCCTTGCCGCCGATGGAGAGCGGGTGGATCTCCAGGCTCGGGACGGCCGTCGTGAGCGAGGGGGCGACCTCGAGCATGTGGGCTCCCAGGACCACCTCCTGGCCGGGTGTGAGGTCGTAGGTGTAGTCCTCCATCAGGCTGGCACCGCCCGGGAGCCCGGTGCCCATGACGTTCGCGACCCGGACGAGGATCGCCGTCTTCCAGTCACCCTCGGCGCCGAAGCCGTAGCCCTCCGCCATCAGCCGCTGCACAGCGAGCCCGGGGAGCTGGCGCAACGAGCCGAGGTCCTCGAAGCTGGTGGTGAACGCACCGAAGCCGCCGGCGTCCAGGAACCCCCGGAGACCGAGCTCGATGGCCGCTCCGTCCCGCAGCGACTGGTGCCGTGCACCGCCGGGCAGCAGCTCGGGCGCCACCTTGTAGGTGTCCACGTACTCACCGACCAGTTGGTCGACGTCGGTCTGCGGGACGTCCTCGACCGCAGCGGCGAGCTCGTTGACCCCCCAGGTGTTGACCTGGACACCGAAGTGCAGCTCGGCCTCGGTCTTGTCGCCCTCGGTGACCGCGACGTAGCGCATGTTGTCCCCGAAGCGCACGATGCGCAGGGAGCGGGCCGCAGCAAGTCCGGCTACTGCACGCTGCCAGTCCTCGAGCTCATGGAGGACGCGTGCGTCGGACACGTGGCCCGCCACGGTCTTGCGGGCGATCCCCATCCGGGTCTGGATGTAGCCGAACTCGCGGTCGCCGTGGGCGGCCTGGTTGAGGTTCATGAAGTCGAAGTCGATGTCTGCCCAGGGCAGCTCGAGGTTGGCCTGGGTGTGCAGGTGCAGCAGCGGCTTGCGCAGCACGTCCAGCCCGGCGATCCACATCTTCGCCGGGCTGAACGTGTGCATCCACGCGACGACCCCGATGACCTCGTCGCGGGCGTTCACGTCCAGGGCGAGCCGGCGGATGCTGTCGGGGTCGGTGAGGACAGGTCGCCAGACGACCCGGATCGGCAGCTCCGACAGTCCGGCCACGACATCCCTGGACTGTTCGGCGACGCGGCGCAGCGTCTCCTCGCCGTACATCGTCTGGCTGCCGGTGACGAACCAGACCTCCTGGCCGTCGTAGCTCCTCAGCATGTCGTCTCCCTCATTCGCGGCGATCGTCGGCAGCCTGCCCGTAGACCTGCTGGTAGCGGGCGTAGAGAAGGTCGACCGCGTCCGGCGAGATCGGCAGCGGGTCGCCGCCGTGGCGGGCGACGTGCACGGTGCGCGCGACGTCCTCGAGCATCACGGCTGCCTTGACCGCGTCGCGCGGCGTGACGCCGATCGTGAACGGCCCGTGGTTGCGCATCAGGACGGCCCGCGACCGGTGCCCCTTCAGCGTCTCGACGATGCCGCGGCCGATCGAGTCGTCGCCGATGATGGCGAACGGACCGACCGGGACGGGGCCGCCGAACTCGTCGGCCATGCCGGTGAGCACGCACGGTATCTCCTCGCCGCGCACCGCCCAGGCCACGGCGTACGTCGAGTGGGTGTGCACGACACCGCCGACTTCGGGCAGGTGCCGGTAGACGTAGGCGTGCGCCGCCGTGTCGCTCGACGGCGAGCGCTCGCTGCCGAGCGAGCCCGGCAAGACCCTGCCGTCGAGGTCGCAGAGGATCATCGATTCCGGCGTGAGCTCGTCGTACGAGACACCGGACGGCTTGATGACGAACAGGTCGGCTCCCGGTACCCGGCCCGAGACGTTGCCCGACGTCCAGACGACGAGGCCGTACCGGACCAGCTCCGCGTGCAGACCGGCCACGTCCCTGCGCACCGCGGCGACGGCGTCATCGACGCTCACGACGCCTGCTCCTCGAGAGCGGCACGGCGCAACGCGCGCAGCCGGTGCATGACCTCGCTGCCACCGCGCCCGAACCAGTCGTGCAGCGAGAGGTACTCGACGAAGAGCAGGTCGTACGCCGCCGCGTCCTGCTCGTCCGGCTCGTACACGACCGGCCCGCGTGAGCCCATGGCCGCCGCGGCAGCGCGGACGTCCGGGTGGACCCCTGCCGCGACGGCGGCGTGGATCGCCGACCCGAGTGCCGGGCTCTGAGCGCTGCCCGCGGTCGAGATCGGCAGTCGCAGGACGTCGGCGTAGGTCTGCATCAGCCGGGCGTTCTGCACGAGCCCGCCGGCGACGACCAGCTCGGTCACCGGCACGCCCGCGGCGGCGAACGTCTCGACGATCACCCGGGTGCCGAACGCGGTCGCCTCGAGCAGTGCCCGGTAGCCGTGCTCTGCGCGGGTCGCAAGGGTCTGGCCCACGACGACACCGGACAGGTCGTGGTCGACCAGGACGGATCGGTTTCCCGAGTGCCAGTCGAGGGCGACCAGGCCGTGCGCCCCGACCGGTTCCCGGTAGGCGAGCTCGGTGAGGTGCTCGTGCACCGAGCGTCCGCAGGCGGCGGCGTCCTCGGCGTACCGGCCGGGCACCTGGTTCGCGACGTACCACGCGAAGATGTCGCCGACCCCCGACTGACCCGCCTCGTAGCCGAACAGCCCGCTCACGATGCCGCCGTCGACGACGCCGCACATGCCGGGAACCTCTGCGAGGTGCTCGTGGCTCATCACGTGGCAGGTGGAGGTGCCCATGATCGCCACCATCTGGCCGGGCTCGGTCGCCTGCGCGGCCGGCGCCGTGACGTGGGCGTCGACGTTGCCGACCGCGACCGCGATGCCCTGGGGGAGGCCGGTCCATGCCGCGGCCTCGGCGGTCAGCCGACCCGCCGGGTCCCCGAGCCGGCCGATCGCGCCGCTGAGCTTGTCCTCGGCGAACCGGGCGAAGCCTGGGTCGAGCGCGGCCAGGAAGTCGCGGTCGGGGTAGCTGCCGTCCTGGTGGAGACCCTTGTAGCCGGCCGTGCATGCGTTGCGGACGAAGTGGCCGCACAGCTTCCAGACGATCCAGTCGGCGGCCTCGACGAAGAGGTCCGCCCGGTCATACAGCTCGGGGTCCTCCTCGAGCAGCTGGAGGCCCTTCGCGAACTCCCACTCGCTGGAGACCAGGCCGCCGTAGCGGCTGATCCAGGGCTCCGCGCGGCGGTGCGCGAGCGCGTTGAGACGGTCTGCCTGCGGCTGTGCGGCGTGGTGCTTCCACAGCTTCACGTACGCGTGCGGACGGTCTGCGTAGTCCGGCAGCTCGCACAGGGGAGTGCCGTCGGCAAGCACCGGCAGCACGGTGCACGCGGTGAAGTCCGTGCCGATCCCGATCACCTGCGCCGGGGCGATGCCGGCGGCGCGCAGCGCCACCGGCACCGCGGTGCGGAGGACGTCGAGATAGTCCCCCGGCACCTGCAGAGCCCAGTCGGGGGGCAGGGGAAGAGGATGCCCCGCCCTCCCGGCTGGGCCCGCGTCCAGGCAGTGGTCCAGCACGCCATGCCGGTACTCGTGCACAGCGGTCCCGAGCTCGGCGCCGTCAGCGGCGCGTACGACGACCGCGCGTCCTGAGAGCGTGCCGAAGTCCACGCCGACGGTGCACGCCTCGCTGCTCACACACCCTCCCCAGTCCCGGGTCGGCCCACGGCCGCCACCCGGCCGGATGCTAGTCAAATGTGATCGCTAACGGAAGCCCCTTCCCAATAGGTAGCTGTACCCGAAAAGCCTGGTGGTTGCCTCTTGCGCAATCAGGTTGTTACCGCTAACGTCCCGGCCAATCTCGGTATGTGAGGGCTAACAATTTTCAGGCTATGGCGTCGATCCCGTGGCGTCACGCCATACTCAGCCGGCGCGGGCCGGTCCGAACGAGGAGGTTTGGGAGTGAAGAAGAAGTTCCTGACCGGCTTCGCCGCGCTGAGTGCTCTGGCACTCTTCGCGGCCGGCTGCGGCAGCGACTCCGGCTCGGGCGGTGGCTCGGGTGGGGGAGACATCAAGGTCGGCTTCGCGCAGACCGGGTCCGAGTCCGGGTGGCGCAGCGCGAACACGGAGAACATGAAGAAGGCTTTCTCGAAGGAGAAGGGCTTCGACCTGGTCTTCAACGCCGCAGACAACGACCCCGCCGCCCAGATCGCCGCGGTCCGCAGCTTCATCAACCAGGGCGTCGACGCGATCGTGGTCGCGCCGATCGTCGAGGACGGCTGGGACGACGTCCTGCAGGAGGCCAAGGACGCCGACATCCCGGTCGTGCTGGAGGACCGCACCGTCTCGTCCGCCGACGACCTGTTCGCGAGCTGGGTCGGCGACGACTTCGAGAAGGAAGGGGAGACCGCGGGCCAGTGGGCCGCAGACAACTTCGGCGACACCCCGACCAAGATGGTCGTCCTCGAGGGCACGACCGGTTCGGCGCCCGCGAACGACCGGGCCGCCGGCTTCGACAAGGCCATCTCGGGCACCCAGATCCAGAAGATCGACTCCCAGACCGGCGAGTTCACCCGCGACGGCGGCAAGAAGGTCATGGAGGGCTTCCTCCAGAAGTACGGCGTGGACGGCATCGACCTGGTCTTCGCGCACAACGACGACATGGCCCTGGGTGCGATCGAAGCGATCGAGGCAGCCGGAGGCAAGCCGGGCGAGGACATCAAGATCGTGTCGATCGACGCCGTCCACGACGGCCTGCAGGCGCTCATCGACGGCAAGATCAACTTCATCGTCGAGTGCAACCCGCTCCTGGGTGACTACGCCGCCGACCTGGTGAAGAAGGTCCTCGACGGCACCGACGTCCAGAAGCAGAACTATGCGGAGGACGGGTCCTTCACCAAGGAGCAGGCCTCGGACGTCATCGACTCGCGTCCGTACTGATCCCAACCAGCACCGCACGACGCAGTCGAGCGGCTCCGCCGGAGACCGGTGACCCCAGGCCTCCGGCGGAGCTCTCGCTCCCGAGACGAGGGCCGCTGAAACAGATGCCTGCCATGACCGAGAGTCGAACCGTCGTCGAGATGCGCGGGATCACGATCCGCTTCCCGGGCGTCCTGGCGCTCGACGGAGTGGACTTCTGCCTGCGCGCCGGCGAGGTGCACGCCCTCATGGGCGAGAACGGCGCCGGCAAGTCCACGCTCATCAAGGCGCTGACCGGTGTCTACGGCATCGACCGCGGCACGATCGCGGTCGGTGGCGAGGAACGGGTCTTCGGCACGGCCGCGGACGCACAGGGCGCCGGCATCTCGACGGTGTACCAGGAGATCAACCTGTGCCCGAACCTGTCGGTGGGCGAGAACGTCATGCTCGGCCATGAACCGCGGACCCTGCGCGGGATCGACTGGCGAGCCACGCGCCGTGAGGCGACCCGGCACCTGGCGAGCCTGGGGCTGCACCTGGACCCCCAGTCCCTCCTGGCCAGCCACTCCATCGCGGTCCAACAGCTCGTCGCGATCAGCCGAGCCATGGTGCTCGACGCGCGGGTGCTCATCCTCGACGAGCCGACCTCGAGCCTGGACCGCGAAGAGGTCGACCGGCTCTTCACGGTGGTCCGCGGGCTGCGCCAGCAGGGGGTGGCGATCCTCTTCGTGAGCCACTTCCTCGACCAGGTCTACGAGATCTCCGACCGCATCACCGTGCTCCGCAACGGCAAGCTGGTGGGGGAGTACCTCGCCGACCGGCTGCCGCGCTCGGACCTCGTCAGCAAGATGATCGGCCGCGAGCTCGACGAGCTGGAGGCCATCTCGGCCAGTGCCGAGCGGAGCATCGACCGCGCCGCCACGCCGGTGCTCAGCGCGGCGGGGGTCGGGAAGAAGGGCGTGCTGCACCCTGCCGACCTGGACGTCTACCGGGGCGAGGTCGTCGGGATCGCGGGGCTGCTCGGCTCGGGCCGCACCGAGCTCGTGCGGCTGCTGTACGGCGCCGACCGCCCCGATTCCGGCACCATCGCGGTCCACGGCGAACCGGCCAGGCTCTCGACTCCGCGGCACGCGATCGACCGGGGGATCGCGTTCTCCTCGGAGAACCGCCGGGCGGAGGGGCTCGTCCCCGAACTCACCGTCGCCGAGAACATCGTGCTGGGCATCCAGGCCCGGCGAGGCTGGCTACGCAAGCTGCGTCGCGCCGAGCAGGAGGCCGTTGTCTCAGAGCACATCCGCGCGCTCGACGTACGTCCCCCAGACCCCAACCGGGTGGCGGGCGACCTCTCGGGTGGCAACCAGCAGAAGGTGCTGCTGGCCCGGTGGCTGGCGACGGCGCCCGAGCTGCTCATCCTCGACGAGCCGACGCGTGGGATCGACGTCGGCGCGAAGGCGGACATCCAGCGCAAGGTGGCCGAGCTCGCGGCCCGAGGACTCTCCGTCGTGTTCATCTCCTCGGAGCTCGAGGAGGTGCTTCGATTGGCCCAGCGTGTCGTGGTGATGAGGGATCGCCGCCAGATCGGGGTGCTCGACTCCAGCAGCGTCGACGTGGACGGGGTCATCGAGTACATGGCGACCGAGGGCGAAGGGAGCGTGGCGTGAGCAACCTGTTGCGGCACCGTTTGTTCTGGCCCGCCTTGTCTCTGGTGGCACTGATCGCGCTCAACACCGCGGTGCGGCCACGGTTCATCCAGATCACGGTGCGCGACGGCGAGCTGTACGGCGCGCTCATCGACATCCTGCGCCAGTGCGCGCCGCTGATGCTGGTCTCGCTCGGCATGACCCTGGTCATCGCGACCCGCGGCATCGACCTGTCGGTGGGCGCCGTGATGGCCGTGTCGGGCGCGGTCGCCCTGACCATCATCGACGGGTCGGCCGACCCCGGCAGCGTCGGCACCGTGCTGGTCGCGATCGTTTGCGGTGTCGGGGTCGCGCTGGTGCTGGGCGTCTGGAACGGCTTCCTCGTCGCGGTGCTGAAGATCCAGCCGATCATCGCCACCCTCGTGCTGATGCTGGCCGGGCGCGGCGTGGCCCTCCTCATCACCGACGGCTTCATCACCACGGTCAACAGCAAGCCGCTGGAGTTCGTGGCCGGCGGGCACCTCCTCGGGCTGCCCTTCGCGCTCTTCATCTGGGTCGCCGCCACCGTCGCGATCGCGCTGGCCGAACGTCGTACCGCTCTCGGGATGCTCACCGAGGCGGTGGGCATCAACCCGGAGGCCAGCCGGCTCGCGGGCGTCCGGTCCCGCGGCATCATCCTGGGGGCGTATGTCGCGAGCGGCACGCTCGCGGGGGTCGCCGGGATCATCTACAGCTCGAACATCCGGGCCGCGGACGCCAACGCCGCCGGCGAGCTGATCGAGCTCTACGCGATCCTGGCTGTCGTGCTCGGCGGCACCTCGCTGATGGGTGGGAAGTTCTCGATCGCCGGCACCGTCATCGGCGTCCTGATAATCCAGACGCTGCAGTCCACGATCCTGTTCCTCGGCGTCTCGTCGGCGGAGAGCCCCGTCTTCTTCGCCGTGGTCGTCGTGATCGTGGTCCTGATCCAGTCGCCGCGCGTCCACCAGGCAGCCCGTCGGCTCACCCGCGGACGACCGTCGCGGCCCGCCCCAGAGCTCCGGACCGAGGCGGAGGTGGCGCCGTGAGCACCGTGGCGACCGACCGCCGGGCCCGGCTGGCCGCACACACCCAGACGTTCCTCAGCAGGCACTCGTCGATGATGCCGACGTTCGCGGCGCTGGTGATCTTCGTGCTGCTCCTGGTCGGGGCGCAGCTCCACTTCGGTGAGTTCGTCACGCCCCGCACCATGTCGGCCCTGCTGCTCGACAACGCCTACCTCCTGATCCTCGCCGTGGGCATGACCTTCGTCATCGTCACCGGCGGGATCGACCTCTCCGTGGGCTCGGTCATGGCGTTCACAGGGATCTCCTGCGCCTCACTGCTCAGCCACGGTCACCCGGCTGTCATCGTCGTTCCGGCGATCATCCTCGGCGGGGGGCTCATCGGGCTGATGATCGGGATCCTCGTCCAGTACTTCGACGTCCAGCCGTTCATCGCGTCGCTCGCCGGGCTGTTCCTCGCCCGCGGGCTCGCCTTCGTCGTCAGCCTGGAGTCGATCCGGGTCGAGAACGACAGCGTGCTCTGGCTGCAGACCACGCGCTACCGGCTCGGCGAGTGGTACATCACGCCGACCGGCATCCTCGCCCTGCTGGTCGCCGCGCTCGGTGCCTTCGTCATGCAGTTCACGCGGTTCGGACGCACCGTGTACGCCGTCGGTGGCAACGAGCAGTCCGCCCGTCTCATGGGGCTCGCGGTCGCCCGCACCAAGGTGATGGTCTACGTGATCAGCGGCGTCTGCGGCGGCCTCGCCGGCCTGGTGCTCACGGCGTACTCCGGCGCCGGCTACCCCCGCAACGGCATCGGCACCGAGCTCGACGTCATCGCCGCCGTCGTCATCGGCGGCACGCTGCTGACCGGTGGCACGGGCTACGTGCTCGGCTCGGTGATCGGGGTGTTCGTGTACGGCACCATCAAGACGGTCATCTCCTACATGGGTGCCGAGCAGTCCTGGACCCGGATCATCATCGGCCTGATGCTGCTGGTGTTCATCGTCGTGCAGCGGATCATCGTCGTGCGCGCGGAGCGTCGACGATAGGGGCTGCCCAGGCACGCGATACTGGTGCGATGGAACGGCCGCTCGTCGAGCTGACCGGTGCCACTGTCTACTTCGGTGCCGACGCGGCGCTCGACGATGTCGACTTCCGGCTCTTCCCCGGCGAGGTCCACTCGCTGATGGGCGAGAACGGCGCCGGGAAGTCCACCCTGATCAAGGCG
>Ga0136846_1223466_pt1 | contig 10690 bp, 10 predicted proteins | sample HopSoiMetagenom2_FD_96841 | JGI IMG/M metagenome (GOLD analysis project Ga0136846, IMG submission 96841) | Grasslands soil microbial communities from Hopland, California, USA - 2 Assembly 2016 (version 4) | ecosystem: Environmental > Terrestrial > Soil > Grasslands | place: USA: Hopland... | reverse complement strand
GGATGCGCACGTGCGAGGCGTGAAGCGTATCGGCGACCAGGTCGAGATCGACTATGACGGGCCGGACGGTGAACGCCGCCTCGAGAAGTTCGACTACGTTCTCGCCGCCACCGGGCGCGTGCCGAACCTGGACAAGCTCGCGCTCGAGCAGGCCGAGGTCGAGCTCGGCGCCCACGGCGTGCCGCGCTTCGATTCGCGCACGATGCAGGTGGGCGATGCCCCCATCTTCATCGCGGGCGACGTGGACAACGAGCTCGCCCTGCTGCACGAGGCGGCCGACGAGGGGCGCATCGCGGGCGAGAACGCCGCGCGCTTCCCGGACGTGAGACCCGGGCGGCGGCGAGCACCGCTCGGCATCGTCTTCACCGATCCGCAGATCGCCATCGTGGGACCCGGCTATTCGCACCTTCACGCGAAGTCGCTGGTTGCGGGCGAAGTGTCGTTCGAGGACCAGGGCCGCTCGCGCGTCATGCTGCGCAACAAGGGCCACCTGCGCGTCTATGCGGATCCGGCAACCGCCCGCTTCCTGGGCGCCGAGATGGTCGGGCCCGATGCCGAGCACATCGGCCACCTGCTCGCGTGGGCGCTGCAAGCCGGCATGACGGTGCCGCAGATGCTCGAGATGCCGTTCTACCACCCGGTGGTGGAAGAAGGCCTGCGCACGGCGCTGCGCGACGTCGATGCCCGCATCCGGGAACGCCAGCCGCTCGCGGCCTAGATCAGGTCTGGAAAGCGCTGCGCGAATTCACGCAGGTTGTCGGTGAAAAGGCCGTCCACGCCGGCCTCGAGCAGCCGCTCGGCGTCGGCGATCTCGTTCACGGTGTAGACCATCACCCGATAGCCGCGGTCGCGGATCTCGCGGATGCGAGGAAGCGCGATCGTGCGGCCACTCGTGTGCAGCGAGGTCGCATCGAGCGCTTCGAGCCGCTTCCAGTCCGCATCGGTGAACTCCTTGATGAGCCACCCGCGCGCGATCTCGGGCGCGGCTTGCCTGGCGGCCATCAGCGCCTCGAAGGAAAACGAGGAGAAGAGCGGCGGCGTGGCGGCCCCCTTCCACAGCTCCCGCGCCGCGACGGCCACGCGGCGCCCGGTCTCGCGATCGAAGCCGGGCGTGGGCTTGATCTCGATGTGCCCCATGGTGCCGCGCGAGAGCAGCAACTTCGCAGCCTCCTCGAACGATGGCGGCGGCTCGCCTGCGAACGCCTGCGAGTGCCACGCACCGGCATCGAGCATCCGCAGCTTTTCCCAAGCCAGGTCCGCCACGCGGCCGCGCCCATTGGTCGTGCGTTCGAGCGTCTCGTCGTGAAGCAGGATCGGCACGTTGTCGAGCGTGAGCTTCACGTCGAACTCGTGCGCGCGGTAGCCGAGGGACTGCCCGAGGCGGATCGCAGCGAGCGTGTTCTCGGGGGCGAGGGAGCCGCCGCCGCGATGGGCGACGACGCGTGGGTAAGGCCAGGGCTTCTTCAAGACATCGTCCCCAGGAGCTTGTATCCGATGATGGTGAGCGCGGCGATCACGACGTAGGCGTAGCAGGCCGCGATGAGGTCGTCGAGCATCACGCCGAATCCCCCTTTCACGTTGCGCTCGACATGCCGGATGGGGAAAGGCTTCCAGATGTCGAAGAGCCGGAAGAGCCCGAAGGCCACGAGCTGCATGAGCAAGCTCGCGGAGGCGAGCGCGGCGAGCGGCAGGAACGCGACGACCTCGTCCCAGACCATGCTGCCGTGATCCTGCGCGCCCAGGTGGCGGCCGGTCACGTCGCACGCCCAGACGCCGACGAAGAAGAGCGGGATCGCGAGGAATGCGATCGTGAGGGGCGCCAGCCACTCGTAGAGCACGAGGAAGATCGCCCAGCCCAGCAGCGTGCCGAAGGTGCCCGGCGCGCGTGGAGCGAGGCCCGCGCCGAATCCCAGTGCGATGAAATGCGCGGGATGGGCGACGAGGAAGCGCGCGTCAGGCGCCCTTGAAGTGGTCGTATCCGCGGCCATCGATCTTCACCGACTTGCCGTCGGAGCCCAGCAGGCTCACGCCCTTGCCCCGCTTGACCTGGCCGATGCGCGTGATCGGAATGCCGAGCATGTCGGTGAGGTCTTCGATGCTGTCGCGCGAGTTGGGGTGGGCGGTGAAGCAGAGCTCGTAGTCGTCGCCGCCCGCGAGGATGGCGTTGCGCCCCTCGTCGGTGTGGATGTGCTTCGCCCCGATCGAGGACACGGGCACCGAGTTGAGGTCCACCGTGGCGCCGACCTCGGAGAGGCGGCAGATGTGCGTGAGGTCCGCGAGCAGGCCGTCGGAAATGTCGATCGCGGCGGTCGCGAGGCCCCGCAGCGCCTGGCCAAGGGCCACGCGCGGGCTGGGCTCGTACAGGCGCATCACCGCCTCGTGATAGTCCGGGGCGTCGAGCACGATGCGGCCGTAGCGGTGCGCCACCGCGAGCGCGGCATCCCCCACGTTGCCGGAGACCCAGACGTCGTTGCCGGGCTTCGCCCCGCTGCGCCGCAGCGCGGCACCCGCGGGCACCTCGCCCATGATCGTCACGGTCATCGCGAGCCCGGGCCCCCGGGTGGTGTCGCCACCGATCAGGGACACGTTGTACTCCTGCGCCAGGTCGAAGAAGCCCTTCGCGAAGGCCGAGAGCCACTCGTGGTCCACGTTGGGGAGCGTCAACGCGAGCATCGTCCAGTAGGGCAGCGCGCCCATGGCGGCCATGTCCGACAGGTTCACCGCGAGCGCCTTGTGCCCGAGGTTCTCGGGATTCACGTCGGGGAAGAAGTGCGTGCCCGAGACCATCGTGTCCATGGAGATCGCGAGGTCCATGCCGTTGGTCACGTCCACGAGCGCGCAATCGTCGCCGACGCCGAGCACCGCGTTGGCCGCGGGGCGCGTGAAGTGCCGCTTGATGAGTTCGAATTCGGGGGAGCTATTTGCCATTGCGTTTGGGCCCTTGCTGTCTCTTTTGCGCGACCTCTTCGGGCCGCACCGCCGCGGCCAGCTTGTCGAGGACGCCGTTCACGTACTTGTGCCCGTCGGTGCCGCCGAAGCGCTTGCCCAGCTCGATCGCCTCGTTGATCGTCACGCGGTACGGGATCTCCGGGTTGTGGACCAGCTCCCACGCCCCGATGAGCAGGATCGCGCGCTCGACCGGGCTCACCTCGTCCCACTTGCGGTCGGCGAGCGGCTCCACCTTCGCGCGCAATGCCTCGGCATCCCCGATGGTTCCCTTCAGCTCCGCCTTGAGGAATTCCGCGTCGGCCTTGTCGAAATTCTCCAGCTCCTTCAGGTTGCGCAGCACGGCCGCGGCGGTCGCGCCCGTGAAGATCCACTGGTACACGCCCTGCAGCGCGAGCTCGCGCGACAGGCGCCGCGCTGAAGCCTTCATCCGGCGATCGCCCTCAGCGTGTTGGCCATTTCGATGGCGACGCGCGCGGCCTCGGCCCCCTTCACCGGCGCGCGCGAGCGCGCCTGGTCTTCCGTGGAAGTCGTGAGCACGCCGTTGGCGATGGGAACCCCGGTCTCCAGCTGCACGTCGAGGATGCCGCGCGCGCTCTCGTTGGCCACGATCTCGAAGTGGTAGGTCTCGCCGCGAACCACGCAGCCCAGCGCCACGAGCGCGTCGTAGCGGTGGCCGGCGATGCCCTTGCGCTCGAAGCCGAGGGCCTGCAACGCGAGCGGAAGCTCGAGCGCGCCGGGCACGCTCACCACGTCGATGTCGCCGGCGGCGACGCCGAGCGCCACGAGCTCCTTGTCGCACGCCGTGAGCAGGATGCGCACCAGCTCCTCGTTGAAGCGGCTCCAGACCACGCCCACGCGCATGCCCTTGCCGTTCAGTTGCGGCGCGCCGCTGCTCATACCGCCTTCATCATCGCGTCATCGGGCGAGACGTACTCCACGACCTCGAGGCCGAACCCCGCCATGCTCGGGATGCGCTTGGGGCGCGCGAGGACGCGCATCTTGCCCACGCCGAGGTCGCGCAGGATCTGCGCGCCGATGCCGTGCAGGCGCGGGTCCCACTTGCGCGGCGCCTTGCCGGCGTCGCGCCTGCCGTGGAGCCGGTCGAGGATTTCCCCGGCGGGCTCGTGGCGGCCCAGCAGCACGATCACGCCCTCCTTCTGGTGGGCGACCATGCGCATGGCGTCCTGGACCGAGTAGGCGTGCCGCTCGGTGTCGAAGTCGAAGAAGTCGAGCGACACGAAGGGCTCGTGCACGCGCACGAGGATCGGGCGGTCCGGCGCGGGCTCGCCCTTCACCAGCGCGTAATGCACCTCGTCCACTGTCTTGTCGTGATACACGCAGAGGCGGAACGGCCCATAGGGCGTGGCGACGCTGCGGTCGGCCACGCGCTCGATCAGCTTCTCGGTCTCGCTGCGATGCTTGATCAGGTCGGCGATGGTGCCGATCTTGAGGTCGTGCTTCTTCGCGAACGCCAGAAGGTCCGGCATCCGCGCCATGGAGCCGTCGGGATTCATGATCTCGCAGATCACCGCGGCGGGCGTGAGGCCCGCCAGCTCCGGCATGTCGCAGCCGGCCTCGGTGTGGCCCGCGCGCACGAGGACCCCGCCGTTCTGCGCCATCACCGGGAAGATGTGGCCGGGCTGGACGATGTCCTCGGGCTTCGCGTGCCGCGCCGTGGCCGCGCGGACGGTGCGCGCGCGGTCCGCCGCCGAGATGCCCGTGGTGACGCCGCTCGCCGCCTCGATCGAGACGGTGAACGCCGTGCCCATGGGCGAGCGGTTGTCGCTCACCATGAGTGCCAGGCCCAGCCGGCGGCAGCGCTCTTCGGTCAGCGTGAGGCAGACGAGGCCCCGGGCATGCGTGGCCATGAAGTTGATCGCCTCGGGCGTGACGAAGTCCGCGGCCATCAGCAGGTCGCCCTCGTTCTCGCGGTCCTCCGCGTCGGCGAGCACGACCATGCGTCCGCGGCGGATGTCGTCGAGCAGTTCCTGGGTGGTATTCATGGGGACGAAAATCGATGCGTCGAGTCCGCTATTTTGCCCTATTCGGCTATGCTGGGCCCGAAGGGAGGCGCAGAACACCAATGAACGATGCCGCTCGCATCCTGCAATCGCTGCAGGAGAACCTTTCCCGGGTGATCCTCGGCCAACCCACGGCGCTGCGCTGGCTCATCGCGGCCTTCGCCGCCGGCGGCCACGTGCTCCTCGAGGACAAGCCGGGCACCGGCAAGACCACGCTCGCCAACGCCCTCGCCCGCTCGGTCGACGCGAACTTCAAGCGCGTGCAGTTCACCGCCGACCTCCTCCCCTCCGACATCATCGGCGTGTCGACGTTCGATCCCCGCGACCAGGCGTTTCATTTCCACGAGGGCCCGGTGTTCGCCAACATCCTGCTCGCCGACGAGATCAACCGCGCCTCGCCGCGCACGCAGTCGGCGCTGCTGGAGGCCATGGCCGAGGGGCAGGTGACGGCCGAAGGAGTTCGCCGCACGCTGCCGGACCCCTTCTTCGTGGTCGCGACCCAGAACCCGATCGAGTCCGCCGGCGTGTACCCGCTGCCGGAAGCGCAGCTCGACCGCTTCGCGCTGCGCTTCGGCCTGGGCTACATCTCGCCCGACCAGGAAGCCGCGATGCTCGCCGCGCAGAACTCGGTCCATCCGCTCGCGAGCCTCTCGCCGGTGGCCTCCCTCGCCGACGTCGTCGTGGCGCGCCGCGCGGTGAGCGAGGTCCGGATCGGCGATGCCATGCGCCGCTATATCGTCGCGGTGGTCGGCGCCACGAGGAACCACAACGCGATCCGGCTCGGCGCGAGCCCGCGGGCATCCCTCGCGCTGCAGCGGCTCGCGCAGGCGCTTGCCCTCATGGACGGCGAGGCGTTCGTCACGCCCGACCATGTGCGCGAGATCGCCGCGCCCGCCCTCGCCCACCGCGTGGCGCTCGATGCGCACGCCCAGTACTCGGGTGCGGCCGCGGGAGAAGTCGTGGGCGAGGCCGTCTCGCGCGTGGCCCTTCCGGCCTGAGGCTCGCCGTGCTGGGCCGCGCGCTCACCTGGGCGTTCTCGTGGGTCTATCGCGGCGACCGCGCGCTGCGCAGCAAGCTCACGCCGGCCGGGTGGATCGCGTTGGCCCTCCTCGTGGGTTGCGCGGCTTTCGGCCTCAACACCAAGACGGCGCTCATCCACGAGCTCTTCGGCCTCTTCTTCGCGCTGCTGCTGGTCGCCGCCGTGGCGAGCCTGCGCTTCCGGCCGAAGGTGGAGGTCACGCGACGGCTGCCCGATTTCGCGACGGTGGGTGAAGCCTTCGAGTATTCATTGCGGGTGCGAAGCCGCGAACCGCGCGTCGTGAGCGGCCTGGACGTGCAGGAGGCCATAGCGGCGAAGCTGCCGACGATGCGCGAGTTCCTCGACTTCCGCCCGCGCCATGACGTGCAGCGCAACGCCTTCGATCGCGTGGTGGGGTACCTGCGCTGGGCGAACCTCGCGCGCCGCAAGTCGGGCGCGCGCTTCGAGTGGGCCGGTCCCTCGGAGCTGCGCGCGGGGGCCGAGGCGGTGGTGCGGGTGACCTGCCACCCCGTGCGCCGGGGCATCATCGAATTCCAGGGCGTGACGCTCGGGCAGGCCGAACCGCTCAGCCTCATGCGGCGCCTCGCGCGCATCGCCCTCGCCGAGAACCTTCTCGTGCTGCCGCGCACGTGGCGCGTGGCACCGCCGACCTTGCCGGGGACGCGGCGGCTGCAAGCCGGCGGCGTAGCGTTCGCCGGCCGGGTCGGCGACGCCGAGGAGTTCGTCGGCCTGCGCGAATACCGCCCGGGCGACACGCCGCGGCGCATTCACTGGAAGGCGTGGGCGCGGACCGGCAAGCCGGTCATCAAGGAATACCAGGACGAGTTCTTCGTCCGCCACGCGCTCATCCTCGATACCTTCACCGGGGACGACGACCGCGGCTTCGAGACGGCGGTGTCGATCGCGGCCTCGCATGTCATCTCGCCGCGCTCGGGCGAGGCATTGCTCGACCTCATGTTCGTCGAGCGCCAGGCATACACGTTGACCCTGGGCCGCGGCGTGGGCTCCGTGGACCAGCTCCTGCGCGTGCTCGCGATCGTGGAGCCGGCGCACGAGCGCGACTTCGCGCACCTTGCCGAAGCGGTCACGCTGCACGCGACGCGGCTTTCCGGCGCGATCGCGGTGATGCTGCGCTGGGACGAGCCGCGGCGGAACATGGTGGCGCAGCTGCTGGCGAGGGGCGTGCCGGTCCAGGTGTGGGTGGTGCGCCCGGAGGCGTCGCAGGGCGCCCTCGATCCCGGGCCGATGGCCTCGGCGCCGCGCCGCTTCCGGGTTGTCACCCCTGAGACGGCTCGCGAGGAGCTCGCGATCCCATGATCGCGCCCGCTTTCCTCGTGGGCGCGTCGCTCCTCGCCTGGGGCTATGCGGGCAACTCGATCGCCTTGGCGGCCGTGGTGGCGGTGCTCTTCGAGCTCGCGCGGTTCATCGGGCCGCGGGAGACGGTCCTCCGGGGCCGGGAAGCGTTGGTCGTGCGCATCGCGCTGATCGCCGTCGCCGCGCTCTTCATCGGCGCCGGTCTCACGCAGAAATTCCCGACGGCCATCTATACCGCGCTGCGCGGCTTGCCCCTCGCGCTCTTTCCCGTCGTGGTGATGCAGGTTCTCTCGGTGGGGCAGCTCCTGCCTGCCGGCGCCCTGCGAAAGGATCCCCGGCGCGGGGGCGATGGCCCGCTGCTGGAGCTCACCCACCTCTTCGCTGCCATCGCGCTCATCGGCGCCGCGGCGACGGATCCCGCGGCGCGCTGGTTCTACCCGGTTGCGGCGATGCTCGTCGCCTGGGCGATCCTCGCGCACGCGCCCCGCCGCGGAAGCGCGGCCCCGCTCATGGTCGTCGCGATCGTCATCGGCTTTGGCGTGCACACCGGGCTTTCCACGCTGCAATCGCGGCTGGAGGACTGGAGCACCGACTTCCTCCAAGAGCTCCTGTCGGCGGGGGCCGATCCGTTCAAGGAGCGCACGCGCATCGGCGAGATGGGCAAGATCAAGCTCTCGGACCGGATCGCGATGCGCGCGATCCCGGAAGGCGAGCGGCCGCAGCAGCTGCTGCTGCGCGAGGCGGCTTTCGACACCTACATCAGCGGCGAATGGCGCGCCACCTACCGGACGTTCGCGCCGCGCGATGCGACGCTGGGCAGGTGGCGGCTTGGGCCCGGCGACGGCAGCCACGCGCTTTCGATCCGCCGCTCGCTGCCGAAGAGCGAGGGCGTGCTCGCCCTGCCGCTGGGGACGACCCGCGTGACCGCGGTCCCGGGTGGCTACCTGGGAACGCTGCCGAGCGGCGCGGTGCGCGTGCGCAACATGCCCTCCTTCATCGCCATGCGGGTGGAATACTTGCCGCAGGGCGACTTCGCCTCGGCGCCGACGGCCGCCGACATCGACGTGCCGGACGTGCTGCGCTCGGCGCTCGAGCAGGCGCTGGCCGAGGCGCGCGTCACGGCGGGCTCGCCGCGCGAGGCCGAGCTCGGCATCCGCCGCTTCTTCGACGAGCACTACGGCTACACGCTCACGCTTTCCGACGGGCGTGGCGGCACGCGCACGCTGCGCGACTTCCTGCTCAAGGACCGCAAGGGCCACTGCGAGTACTTCGCCACCGCGAGCGTGCTGCTGCTGCGCGCCGCCGGCGTTCCCGCGCGCTACGTCGTGGGTTATTCCGCGCAGGAGTACAGCGCGCTCGAGAAGGCTTTCCTCGTGCGCGACCGGCACGCGCACGCGTGGGCGACCGCCTGGATCGATGGCCGCTGGATCGAGGTGGACAACACGCCCTCGCGCTGGGCGGACTTCGAGGAGAAGGAGACCCGCGCCTGGTACGGGCCCGCCCTCGACATCCTGTCGTGGATCATCGACGCGATCCGCCGCAACGTCCTCGAGGAAGAGTGGGGCTTCGCCCGCGCGGCGCTCGTGATGCTGGGCCTCGCCGTCGCAGTCGCCCTCGCATGGTGGCTTCGCCGGCGCCCCTGGGGCGGAAAGGGCAAGGCGGTCGAGGCCCATTCGGCCACGCAAGAGTGGCAGCGCGTGGAGGCGAGCCTGTCGCCGCGAGGCTTCGCGCGCGCGCCGAACGAGACCGTGCGCGACTTCGCCACGCGCCTGGAGGCGCAAGGGTGCGAGGGGCTCGTGGACCTGGCGCGCCGCTACTACGTGGCCCGCTTCGATCCCGCGAGCGACGCGGCCGAGGGCGAGCGACTGCGGCAGGACGTCGAGCGCTGGCTCGCGCGATCCTCAGGCGGGGCCTAGCATCTCCCGCATCCGCTCGAGGTAGCGCGCCAGCAGGTCGGCCTCGAGATTGACCCGCACGCCGGGCGCGAGCTGCGAGAGCGTCGTCACGGCGCGCGTGTGCGGGATGATGTTGACCTCGAACCGCGAGCCCTCGACCGCATTCACCGTGAGGCTCACGCCATCGACCGCGATGGAGCCTTTGCGCGCGATGTAGCGCGAGAGCGCGGGGGGCGCTTCGATCGCGAGGCGCCAGCTGCCGCCGAGATCGTCGAAGGCGGCGACCGTGCCCACGCCGTCCACGTGGCCCTGCACGAGATGGCCGCCCAGGCGATCGGCGAGGCGCAATGATTTCTCGAGGTTCACGGCGCGGCCGGCTTCCAGCCCGGTCGTGACGTCCAGCGTGGCCCGCGACGTGTCCACCTCGAAGCCGCCGGCGTCCTTGGCGACGACGGTGTGGCACACGCCCTGGATCGAGATCGAGTCGCCGAGCGCCACATCGTCCAGCCCGAAGCCGGGTGCGTCGATGCGCAGGCGAAGCCCGTCGCCGTGGGCCCTCGAGGAGGCGATCTTGCCCGTGGCGGTGACGATTCCGGTGAACATCAGCGCGCAATCGTCGCGGTGATCCGCAGGTCCGGACCGATCGCCGCCACGTCCACGATCTTCAATTGCATCGCCTCGTCGAGCGCCTTGAGCTCCGGTAGCGCGAACATTCCCTGTCCGGAATCGCCGATGATCCGGGGCGCGAGGTAGAGGACCACCTCGTCGATGACGCCGGCGGCGAGCAGTGACCCGTTGAGGCGCGAGCCCGTCTCCACGGTGACTTCGTTGAAGCCGTGCGCGGCGAGCTCGCGGGCGACGTGCGCGAGGTCGGTCTTCCCCGGCTTGCCGGCGTCCGCGTGCGCGACGAACACCTCCGCGCCGAGCGCCTCCAGGCGCTTCTTCCTCCCCGCATCCTGGCTCACGGTGAAGATGATCGGCGGCTCGCCCTTCAGGATCTTCGCCTCCACAGGCACCTCGAGGCGATTGTCGATGAGGACGCGGCGCGGCTGGCGCGACGCCCGCACGTGGCGAACCGTGAGCTCCGGATCGTCCGCGAGCACGGTGCCGATGCCGGTGAGCATCGCGCAGGAGCGCGCGCGCAGGGCGTGCACGTCGCGGCGCGCCTCCTCCGAGGTGATCCAGCGGCTCTGGCCGTTGGCGAGCGCGGTCCGGCCGTCGAGCGACGCCGCGGCCTTGATGCGCATCCATGGACGTCCCAGCCGCATGCGCGTGAGGAAGCCGCGGTGGACTTCTTCGGCCTCGGCCGACATGAGGCCCGTGTCCACGCGGATGCCGGCATCGCGAAGGCGGTTCGCACCGCGGCCATGCACGAGCGGATTGGGGTCCTCGAGCGCGGAAACCACCCGGCCCACGCGCGCGGCCACGAGGGCATCGGCACAGGGCGGCGTGCGTCCCTGGTGCGCGCAGGG
>Ga0136846_1225860_pt1 | contig 10691 bp, 10 predicted proteins | sample HopSoiMetagenom2_FD_96841 | JGI IMG/M metagenome (GOLD analysis project Ga0136846, IMG submission 96841) | Grasslands soil microbial communities from Hopland, California, USA - 2 Assembly 2016 (version 4) | ecosystem: Environmental > Terrestrial > Soil > Grasslands | place: USA: Hopland... | reverse complement strand
GCCCGACGAGTCGAGCTTCCTCGTCCACGAGCTGAAGCGCGCTTTCCCGAACAGCTCCGTCGCGAGCATCGTGCACGCCGTCGATTCGATCCGAGCGCACGCGACCGCGCTCGGGATCGTCGGCGCCGCCGCGCTCATCTGGGCTTCGCTGTCGCTCTTCAGCGTGCTCGAGTCGGCGCTGAACATCGTCTACGGGCAGCCGAACCGCTCCTTCCTCCGCGGCAAGCTGCTCGCGGTCGCACTGATGGTGGTCTCACTCGTGACGCTTTTCGTCGGCCTGCTGATCGGCTCGTTCGGCTTCGACCTGGTCAAGCGCTACGCGAGCTGGCTGGCCGGCGACGCGTACGTCGCCTACGGCGTCTCGGTCGCGGTCTCGCTCCTTGCGGTCTTCCTCTTCCTCGTGGCCGTCTACTACTTCCTCACGAACGTGGAGCACACGCTCAGCGACGTCTTGCCGGGCGCAGTGTTCTCCGCGGTCGCGCTCGAGGCGAGCTTCCAGGTGCTGCCGCTCTACGTGCGGTTCTCGGACAATGTCGTCGCCCTGAAGGTGTTCGGCGGCCCCGCGCTCCTGCTGGTCTGGATGTACTTCATGGCGAACGTCCTCGTCTTCGGCGCCGAGGTGAACTGGTGGCTGGCCAATCGCGGCCGCGAGGCGGAGGAAACCGCCTCCGGGCTCGCCTAGCGGCCGGCGATCAGGCCGACCCGCGCGCCGTCTCGCAGGATGCTTCCGGGCTGGCGGGCCTGGAAGAGCACGGTCCCCGAGGCGTGGCGCGCCAAGACGCGGCGGATCGTGCCTGCGCGGCAGCGAACGCGTGCGAGCTTGCGCTTCGCCGCTCGAAGCTGCATGCCGACGACCCGCGGGACCACGCACCTCGGCGTGGTCAAAGCAAGGCTCTGGACGCCACCGGTCGCGATCGCGGTGACGCCGACGAGACGGCTCGGCACGTTGCACTGCCCCGCGTTCGCGTCGAGGTCGCAGCCCCAGGCCACGACCTTGCTGTTGCTCCTGAGAGCGAGGCTCTGGAAGGCACCGGCGGCGATTGCGGTCACGTGCCTGAGCCCCGGGGGCACGGTGCACTGCGCGTAGTCGAGCCATGCCTGGCAGCCCCACGCGACGACCGTGCCGTCGCGCTTCAGGGCAAGGCTGTGGTCCCGTCCTGCGGCGATCGCGGTGACGCCGGTGAGGCCAGCGGCACCTGGCACGGTGTGGGCGGCGGGAGGCTCTCACAGCCCCAGGCTACGACCGTCCCGTCGCTTTTCAGGGCGAGGCTGGCGTAGTCGGCTGCCGCGATGGCAGTGACGCCGGTCAGGCCGGTCGGCACCCTGCATTGGCCCCCGGGCACATCTGCCGGGTGGCAGCCCCAGGCGACGACGGTCCCGTCAGAGCGAAGGGCGAGGCTTTGACTCGTCCCGGCTGCCACCGCGATCACACCGGTGAGGCCCCCCGGAACCGCGCATTGATCGAAGTTGCTGCGGCAGCCCCAGGCGACCACCGTGCCGTTGGAGCGGAGCGCGAGGCTGTGGTAAGCGCCGGCCGAGATTGCCGTCACGTGAGAGAGACCGAAGGGGACGTCGCACTGCCAGCTGTCGTCGCCCTTGCACCCCCAGGCGACAACTGTGCCGTTACGACGCAGGGCCAGGCTGTGAGAAGCGCCGGCCGAGATCGCGAGCGCACCCGAGAGGTCTCGTGGCACGTCGCACTGGCCAGAGTCATGGTGGCGGCATCCCCAGGCGACCGGCCTCCCACTCTGGGACCCCTGCGCCGGCCCGGCGGCGCTCAGAACCCCGGCGCTCAGCGCGGCCAGCGCGAGGAGTCGGGGGCCCAGGCTGCTCATGTCCTGCCGGGATTGTCCTCCTCGGCGTCGACGTTGGCAACAAGCGCTTTCGCGGCGCGGGCTCGGTGCGAGTTCTCCGCCTTCCACGCGTTGCCGATCTCGGCCACGGTCTTCTCCTCGCCGTCCGGGACGAAGACCGGGTCGTAGCCGAAGCCTTCGGTGCCGCGCGGGTCGACCGAGATCCGCCCGTCGAGCGTGCCTCTCCCGCGTAGCTCGCGTCCGTCGGGGCCGATCAGCACGAGCTCGCAGACGTAGCGCGCGCGCCGGTCCTGCTCGTCGCCGAGGTCGCGCAGGAGGCGCTCGATCGCGCGCATGCCCTCGTCCTTGCCGTAGCGAGCGGAGCGGACCCCCGGCCCGCCGCCGAGCGCGGCGACCTCGATGCCCGAGTCCTCGCCGAGGAACGACGCCCCAGGCGGGCCGAACTGCAGCCCGTGCAACGCCTTTCCGCGCGCGTTCTCGTAGTAGCTCTCCTCGCCCTCGGGCGGGTAGTGGTCGGAGTCGAGCGGCTCGAGCTTCCAGGACAGGACGGCCGAGAGCTCACGCAGCTTGTTCTCGTTGCGCGAGCAGAGGTAGATCAGTCGGTCCAGCGGATCTCCAGCACATGCTCGAGATCGGAGAGCTGGGCGACGATCTTCGGCGCATCGGCCTGCGGCGGTAGCGTCACGTCCAGGATCACGCTGCGACGGTCGGCCTCGTGGCTGACCTCGAGCGACTGCAGACGCGCGCCGGCCCGCTCGAGCGCGTCGATCAGCGGCGCCGGGCTCTCGCCGGACGGGAGCTGGGCCAGGAGCCGGTTCGTCTCCGGCCGATACCGCGTCGTCGCCTTGAAGGCGATGATCCGCAGGGGCCAGAGCGAGATCAGCACGAGCGCAGTCGTGATCACCGCCGCCGAGTAGTACCCCGCGCCGGTCGTCAGCCCGATCGCGGCGACGACCCACAGCGTCGCGGCGGTCGTCAGGCCGCGCACCGAGAGGCCCTGGCGGATGATGGCGCCCGCGCCGAGGAAGCCGATCCCGGTGACGATCTGCGCCGCGATCCGGGTCGGGTCGGTGCGGACGAGCGCGCCGCCTTCCACGAGGAAGTCGCGGAAGCCGTAGGCCGAGGCGATCGTGAACAGCGCCGAGCCGAGCGAGACGAGCAGGTGGGTTCGCAAGCCGGCCTCGCGCTCTCGCAGCTCCCGTTCGAGCCCGACCGCCGCGCCGAGGGCCGCAGCCAGCGCCAGCCGCAGCAGCGCCTCCTGCCACGAGAGCGACGGGACGCTAGCCGCCAGCAGCATCCAACGCGTCCTTCTGCGCCTCCCCGATCCGCTCGATCCCGGCGGCGGCGAGGTCGAGCAGCGCGTCGAGCCCGTCCCGGTCGAACGGCGCACGCTCGGCAGTCGCCTGCACCTCGACGAGCCTGCCCTCGCCGGTCATGACGACGTTGAGGTCGACTTCCGCGCTCGAGTCCTCCTCGTAGTCGAGGTCGAGCAGGCGCTCGCCGTCGACGATCCCGAGCGAGACCGCTGCGACGGAGTCGGTCAGCACCCGGCTCAGCCCGGCGCGGCCGAGGGCGCGGGCGGCGGCCACGTACGCGCCGGAGATCGACGCGCAGCGCGTGCCGCCGTCGGCCTGGAGGACGTCGCAGTCGAGCCAGAGCGTCCGCTCTCCGAGGGCCTCCATATCGGTGACGGCCCGGATCGCGCGGCCGATGAGCCGCTGGATCTCGACGGTGCGGCCCTTCTGCTTGCCGGCGCTCGCCTCGCGCTGGCTCCGCTCCCCGGTCGACGCCGGCAGCATCGAGTACTCGGCGGTGAGCCAGCCGCGGCCGGAGTCGCGCAGCCACCGCGGGATGCTCTCGTCGAGCGAAGCCGTGCAGAGGACGCGCGTCTTCCCCTGCGAGTAGAGGACGGCGCCCATGGGCTGCTCCAGGTAGTCGACCTGGATCTCGAGCGGACGCAGCTCGTCCGGCCTGCGCCCCTCCCTCACGCGACGGCTTCCAGATCCGCGACTGCCACCTGTTCGATCTCGCCGAGCGGGAGCTGCAGGAAACGCTCGCCGAGCTCGCGGAACGCCGACGGTTCGCCTGTGGTCAGGAACCGGTACGCCCCCTCGCGGTCCGGCTCGTTCTCGATGCCCTTGCGCGCCAGGGTCTCGGCGACCTCGCGCGCGGTCTCCTCGGCCGAGAAGACGAGCGTCACGTCACGCCCGAACACGCGCTGGAAGATCGGCCGGATCAGCGGGTAGTGCGTGCAGCCGAGGATGACGGTGTCGACGCCGGCCTCCTTGAGCGGGGCGGCGTACTCGCGCACCGCTTCGGTCGTCTGCGCGGAGAAGGGGTCGTCGCTCTCGATCAGCGGCACGAGCCTGGGGCAGGCGATCGGGACCAGGTCAGCGCCGGCGTCGAGATCATGGACAAGCCTCGCGTAGCGCCCCGCCTCGACCGTCGCCTGCGTTGCGAGCAGGCCGATCTTGCGGTTGCGCGTCGCCTGCACGGCCGCGTGCGCCTCGGGCGTGATCACGCCGACGACGGGCACCTGCAGGTCCTCCTGCAGCTGCGGCAGCGCAGCCGAGGTGGCGGCGTTGCACGCGACGAGCACGAGCTTGACGTCCTGCGCCTCGAGGAAGACCCCGATCTCGTGCGCGAAGCGGCGGATCTCGTCGAGCGGCCGCGGGCCGTACGGCAGGCGCGCGTGATCGCCGAGGTAGATGAAGTCCTCGTGCGGCATGGTGACGAGGCACTCGTGCAGGACGGTCAGCCCGCCCACGCCCGAGTCGAAGACGCCGACGGGCCGCGGATCCATTCCCGCGATTCTAGGAGTACCCTTCGCACGTGGGTCGGCGGGTTGTCGTAGTTCTCTGCGCAGGGTTGGTCGCGTTGGCCGGCGCGGGACGCGCGGCGGCCTTCTCGAAGGACGACCCCGCGCCTCTGCCGCCGATGTCCGACGGCGTGAGGATTGCCGCGACGCTCTACACGCCCGACGCGCCGGGCACGCATCCCGCAATCGTCATGTTCCACGGTCTCGGCGGCAAGCGACAGGACCTGGACGCGATCGCGAGCCGCTTCGCCTCGAACTTCGTCGTCCTCACGGTCGACATGCGCGGCCACGGGCAGTCGCAGGGCTTCGTGTCCATCGACGGCCCGCGCGAGATCCAGGACGTGCGCGAGATCTACGCCTATGTCGCGGGCCTGCCGAGCGTCGACCACACGGCGATCGGCGGCTGGGGCCTCTCGCTCGGCGGCGGGGCGGTACTGCGCTCCCTGGTCGAAGGCGTGCCCTGGGCCGCAGTCGAGACGCTGGAGACCTGGACCGACCTCTACAGCGCGCTCGCGCCGCAGAACCTGTCGAAGTCCGGCGCGATCTACCAGCTGCTCAACTCCGTTCCCCCCGATCACCTCGACCCGTCGGTGAAGGCGATCGAGCAGGACGCGATCGCGAGCAAGAACCTCCCTGCCCTCCGCGCATTCGCTGCGGCGCGCTCGAGCCGGCCGCTCCTCTCGCAGGTTCACACGCCCGTCCTGATGGCCCAGGGTCGCCGAGACTTCGCCTTCGACATCGAGCAGGCGACTGCCGGCTACCGCCTGCTGAAGGGCCCGAAACAGCTGCTGATCGGCGACTTCGGCCACTCGCCGTCGACGTTCCCAGGCCCGGACCACGACGCGATCGTCGGAGCGGACATGAGCTGGTTCATCCGCTGGCTGCTGCACACGCCGCTTCGGCCCTACTCGCCCATCGCTGTCTCGCCCGACCCGTGGCGCGGGAGGTTGCGGGCTTACAAGACGCTGCCGTCGACACGGGTCGCGCACCTGTCCTTCGGCGGGACGAACACGGTCACCGGCGTCGCCAAGGCGGTCCGCTCGACCGGCCGCACGCACGCCTCCCTCGAGACCTTCGGCGCCGGCCGCCTCCACCTGACCGCGCAGCTCTCCGGCGGTTGGGAGCGGCTCGTGGCGGTGCTGACCGCCACCACGCGGAAGCACAAGACGATCGTCGTCAGCGAGGGCGGCACGAACACGACCGGCCTGAGCGGCCGGCGCAACCTGACGATCCGGCTGATCTCCGACGCGACGCTGATCCCGACCGGCTCGCGGCTGACGCTGACGCTGGCGACGAGCTCGATGGCGCAGGACCCGGGCAACCTGCTCTACCTCGACCTCCCGCAGCCCCCTGGGGCCAGGGTCCGGATCGGGCCCGCGCGGCTCGACCTGCCCGTCCTGCGAAAGCCGATCTCCAGATGAAGCGGGCCGCCCTGGTCGTCGCCGTCACGCTCGGGCTGGCGGTCCCCGCCGCGTCGAGCCCGACGGGAACGCCTGGCGTCACGCCCACGCAGATCCTGATCGGCGGCACGGTCCCCCTCAGCGGCCAGGCGTCCCCGTTCGGCGCGGTCGGCCCCTCCGCGAATGCGTACTTCAAGTACGTGAACGCGCACGGCGGAGTCAACGGGCGGAAGATCAAGTACGTCTACCGCGACGACGGCTACGACCCCGCGCGCACGCTCGACGAGACCCGCCGCCTCGTCGAGCAGGACAAGGTCTTCGCGATCTTCAACACCGTCGGCACCGAGCACACGCTCGCGATCCGCGGCTACCTGAACGCGCTCGGCGTCCCCGAGATCTTCGCCGGCACCGGCGCCGCCAAGGTCGGCCGCGGCCACAAGCAGTACAAGTGGACGATGGGCTACCTCCCGAGCTTCGAGGGCGAGGGCGCGGTCTACGGCCACTACGTGGTCAAGCACAAGCCGAAGGCGAAGATCGCGGTGCTCTACGAGGACAGCGACTACGGGAAGGACCTGCTGCGCGGGCTCAAGCGGGGGCTCGGCAAGCACGCCCGGCAGATCGTCTCGACAGCCTCCTACGAGGTCACCGACAGCGGCGTCCAGTCGCAGATCGCGCACCTCCGCGCGTCGCACGCGGACACGTTCATGCTCTTCGCGCTGCCGACCTTCGCCATCTCGGCGTTCGTCAACGCCTACAAGCTCGGCTGGCACCCGCGCTTCTTCGTCAGCGCAGTCTCGATCGAGCCGTCGATCATGGCCGTCGCGCGGAGCAACACCGACGGAAAGGAGACGAACGGCGCGCTCAGCTTCGCCTTCGTGAAGGATCCGACGTCGCCAGCGTGGAAGAAGGACAAGGCCGTGGCGCTCTACAAGAAGATCCTCAAGCGCTACGACCCGGGCGGGCGAGTGAACGATGTCTACAACTGGTACGGGATGACCGTCGCGTTCTCGATGGTCGACGCGCTCAAGCACGCGGGCCGCAACCTCACCCGCGCGAGCCTCCTCCGGGCGGCCACGCACATGAACGAGCGCAACAATCCGTTCCTGCTCCCGGGCGTCTCGGTCAAGACCAGCCCGACGAACTACTTCCCGATCGCGAAGGCGCGGATGGTGCGGTACGAAAGGACGCTGTGGGTGCTCTTCGGACCGCTGGTGACGCCGCGCTAGTTTTGGGTATTAACTAAAGGCTGATGGGCTCGTCATACAGATTCGGACCGGTAACCAGGGGGCTCTCCCAAAGGAAGGGGCTATGAAGACGAGATTTCGATTGACGCTGCTCGCAGGCGCGGCGCTCGGACTGTCGATTGCCGCCGTCGCGTCCGCCGGGCAAGCGAAGCAGGCGCTGACCGTCACGCACGTCCGCGCCGGCGCGCCGACCGCAATGGCCGGCTACGGAACGGCTCCGGAGCTCGCGGTCCAGCAGGCGAGCTACAAGCTCGGCGCCGCTACGAACCCGGGGTTCGTCCTCTTTTCGGATCCCACCAACGATGCGACGGCCAAGATCACGATCTACTCACCGCCGGGCTACACCACCAGCCTCACGCAGACGCCCGGGGCGACGGTCGGCAAGGCGTACGCGATCGTCAGTGCCGTCATCGCCGGTGTTCCGCTGCTGCTGCCGCTCTCGGGACCGGTCGTCGTCGGCAACCCGGCCGACCCGTCGCTGGTCGCGGCCTATGCACAGTGCAAGGGCCCGCTTGATCCCCCCACCCCGCAGGAGGCGCTCGTCCTGAACACGAGCTTCCAGGGGCAGACGATCTCGGTGCCGGACTTCGTGAACACCGTCACCATCGGCGGCTCGACGTACGTCACGCAGGAGATCTGCCTGCTGCCGCCGTCCCAGGCTCCGTTCAACGCTCAGCTCGTCCTAGCCGACTTCACCGTCAACGGCGTCTGGACAAACGCAGCGAGCGCGGGCCAGTACCAGTGGGTCGCCGACTACACGCCCTTCAACGGCAACACACCGAACCCGGCCGAGACGGTCGAGGTGCGCACGTTCGTCGGGCTCCCGTCCTCCTTCACGCTGAAGCGGCTGAAGGCCAAGTCGTCGATCATCAAGTTCTCAGGCAAGCTCTCGATCGGCGGGGTCAGCCCGGCCGGGCTCAAGGTGAACCTCTACTACGGCCTGAAGTCGAAGCCCGCCCCGAACTTCACCAACCCGTCACAGGCCGGCGTGGCCGGCCAGGGCAAGGTCGTCCATTCGAAGACGCTCAAGTCGAACGGGAAATTCGCCTTCACCCGCAAGAAGGTGAAGAAGAAGACCTACTTCCAGGCACGGCTCGAGGACGAGTGGGCGCTTCAGGGTGGTTGCGTGGGACCGTCGCCGACCGGGCAGCCGATTCCCTGCCTGGAGGAGCTGCTCTCACCGATGACGTCGAACCAGATCCTCGTCAAGCCGCCCAAGAAGAAAAGGCACCACTAGGCAGCTGACGCGAACTGTTGAGGGGCTCCCGCCGGGGGCCCCTCAGCGTTCCAGCGGCAGCTCGTCGTGGCGCGACCACTCGTGCCACGAGCCCGGGTAGTTGCGGGCCTCGTAGCCGGCGGAGCGGAGCGCAAGCGCCGCGAGGGCGGATCGCGAGCCCGAGTGGCAGTACGCGACGACCTCGGCCCCCTCGGGCAGTCCGACGACCTCGCGTATCTCCGCCGCCGGCAGCGGGTGGCCGGGCCCGGCGAAGAGGAGCACGTGCTCGAGCCGTCGCGCGCCCGGGATGTGGCCCTGCCGGGGATCGCACTGCATCCCGCCGCGGCCGGTGTACTCGTCCTCTCGGCGGACGTCGAGGATCGTCAGGGCGGGGTCGTCGAGCCGGTCGCGCAGCTCCTGCCAGGTCGGCACCGCCTCGGGCCGCGCCTGGAGACTGACCTTCGTCTTCTGTAGCTCCACCGCGCCGAGCTCGAGCTCCCCGGGCCAGCCGGCGATTCCCTGCGCGAGCACCGCCACGCGTGGGTGGCCAGCGAGCTGCGCGGCCTGGGCGGACGCTGCGGCCCCGACGCAGTCGCCGCGGTCGTAGAGGACGAGACGCTCCTCCCCGGTGACGCCGTGCCGCCCGAGCCGCCGCTGGATCTCGACCGCAAGCTCGCGGAGCGTCTCCGGGTCGGCGAGCGGCGGCGGCGAGCCGAGCACGAGAGGGATCGAGCCGGGCACGTGGCCGCGCTGGTGCGCGTTCGGACCGCGGCAGTCGCCGAGCACGAGATCGGGCTCACCGAGCCGCTCCCGAACCCACTCGGCGTCGACGACAGGCGGAAGGTCGCCGCTCACAGGGCAGCAACCACCTCGCGCTCGGCCGCGATCGCCGGTCGGGCGAGCAGGCGCTCGAGCCAACCCGCCAGCGCCGGCGCGAGCTCGACCTCGAACCGCTCGACCGCGCGCAGGATCCATGGCACGTAGGCGATGTCGGCGAGGCCGTACTCCCGGCCGGACAGGTACGCCTGCCCCTCGAGCGCGCGGTCGAGGAGCTCGAGCTTCGCGTCGAGCACGTCGCGGGGCTCCCCACGGCGCACGGCGTAGTAAGGGCCGCCGAGGCGGTCCTCGAAGCGCTCGACCCACAGCCGCGCGAGCGCGCGCTCGGCGGGATCGGCGGGCAGGAGCGCCGGCTCCGGGTAGCGCTCCTCGAGGTACTCCATGATCACCCAGGACTCCGGCAGCACGAGCCCGCCCTCCTCTTCGTACACGGGGACGCGCCCGAGCGGGTTCTTGTCGTAGAGCCAGCCAGGGCGGTCGTCGAGGTCGATCTCGACGGCGTCGTAGTCGAGGCCCTTCTCCTCAAGCGCGATTCGGGCGCGCGCCGCGTAGGGGCAGCGCTCGGCGGTGTACAGCGTGGGCACGCGCTGGAGGTTAGCCAGGGAGCCCCATCAGCTCGGCGATCTGCTGCAGCAGCTCCGGGGCCGGCGGCAGGTCGTCGGGCGATGAGGCGGTGCGCACGACAGCGCGGAGGCGTGCCGGGTCGGCGCCGGTCAGCCGGGCGACCACGGTGGCGTTCGCGGCGAGCGCGACGACGTCGCCGGGCGGCACCGGCCCGTAGTACTCCGGCACCGACTGGTACTCGTCGACGACGGAGCCGCGCTCGTAGAGCACGTAGCGGACGAGCTGGCCGTCCTCGAGCGCGAGCGTGCAGACCACCGCGGCCGTGGCGTTCGAAAGCTCCGAGGCGAGCCGGCCGAGCGCCTGCCGGTCGCGGTCGAGGAGGTCGGCCGTCACCGTCGTCCAGCCGTTGTGCGGCTCGCTCACGCTTCCGTCCGACCCGCCGAGCCGCGGCAGGTACTTCGCGACGGCCGCCTTGACCCCGTCGACGTCGTCGGTCTGGACGTAGAGCGACGCCCGCGACTCGCCCGCTTCGGCAGACCCGAGCCGGCGCTCGAGCTCGTCCAGCGGAGTGGACAGCCTGAGTCCCCATTCGCGGAACCCGAATCGCTGCCAGATTGCGCGGCCGGCCTCGTTGGTCGTGTCGACGTCGAGCGTCACATGGTCTCCCCCGGCCGCCCGGGCGCGGGACGCGAGCTCGGCGAGCAGCTCGCGCGCCACACCCTGGCGACGCCGCTCGGGAACAACGTAGATGACGTTCAGGTGCGCGACGCCGTTCGGCAGGAGGTCGGCGACGGCGAT
>Ga0136846_1227782_pt1 | contig 10692 bp, 11 predicted proteins | sample HopSoiMetagenom2_FD_96841 | JGI IMG/M metagenome (GOLD analysis project Ga0136846, IMG submission 96841) | Grasslands soil microbial communities from Hopland, California, USA - 2 Assembly 2016 (version 4) | ecosystem: Environmental > Terrestrial > Soil > Grasslands | place: USA: Hopland... | reverse complement strand
GATCGAGAACGACCACTTCAAGGGCCTGGAGGCGGCCATCCGTCGCGGCACCGGGTTCGCCGGCTGGCACGGCGGCATCGTCGACTCGTTCCGGAACAACGCGGACTACAGCTTCATCACCGGCGGTCAGTTCATCTCACACCCGCACGGCTACACCGACTACCGGGTCGACGTGGTCCCTGAACACGCCGACCATCCGATCGTCGAGGGCATCAAACACTTCGACGTCCACACCGAGCAGTACTACGTGCACTACGACCCGACCGACACTGTCCTCGCGACCACGACCTTCGCGTCGCACCCGGACTACCCGTGGATCGAGGGCGCGGTGATGCCCGCGGTCTGGACCCGCACCTGGGGTGCCGGCAAGGTCTTCGTCTGCACGGTCGGCCACAAGCTGGACGACCTGGAGACTCCCGAGGTCCGGACGATCATCGAGCGGGGGCTGCTGTGGGCGAGCAAGTGAGCGGGCCGGTGACGAACGTCGGCATCGTCGGTACCGGAGTCATCTCCGGTACCTACCTGGACCACCTGAGCAAGCTGCCCGGCGTCGACGTCGTCGCGGTCGCCGACCTGGACCGCAGCCGCGCGGAGGCGATCGCCGACCAGCACGAGGGCATCCGGGCCCTGACGCCCGACGAGCTGTACGCCGCGGACGACGTCGAGATCGTGCTCAACCTGACCATCCCGGCCGCGCACGCCCCGGTGCACCAGGCCGCGATGGAAGCCGGCAAGCACGTGTACGGCGAGAAGCCGCTGGCCGTCGACCGGACCGAGGCGGAGCCGCTGCTCAAGTACGCCGCCGCGAACAACCTCCGCGTCGGCTGTGCGCCGGACACTGTGCTCGGCACCGGAACCCAGACCGCCCGCGCAGTCATCGACCGTGGCGACATCGGCGTACCGCACGCAGCGACCGCCTCGTTCGTCACGCCGGGCCACGAGCTGTGGCACCCGGCGCCGGAGTTCTACTACCAGCCCGGCGGCGGCCCGGTTCTGGACATGGGGCCGTACTACATCACCAGCCTGGTCACCCTGCTCGGTCCGGTGCGCCGGGTGACCGCGCGGGCCGGTCAGTCCAAGCAGGAGCGGAAGGTCCACTCGGGGCCGCGAGCCGGGGCGACGTTCCCGGTGCAGGTCCCCACGCACGTCACCGGCGTACTGGAGCACGAGTCCGGTGCGCTGACGACGGTGCTGATGTCGTTCGACGTCTGGGCGGCCCGGCTGCCGCGGATCGAGGTGCACGGGACCGAGGGCAGCCTCTCGGTGCCGGACCCGAACGGGTTCGACGGCACGGTCGAGATCGCCACGGCCGCGGCCCGGGACTGGACCGAGGTCCCGGTCGCCGGAGGGTACGCCGGAGCGGGCCGCGGAGTCGGTGTCGCGGACATGGCCCGGGCGATCCGTCGCGGTGAGCCACACCGTGCTGACGGTGCGCTCGCCTACCACGTGCTCGACGTACTCGAATCGCTGCTGGAGGCCGCTGTCCAGGACCAGCCGGTCGACGTGGCGAGCACGGTGGCGCGCCCCACGGCCGTTCCGTTGGGAGCGTCGCCCGAGACCGCCTAGACTGGCACTCTGAACGATTGAGTGCCAAGAGTCCGAGAGGGTGGTGCGCGTGCTCGACGAACGCAAGCTGGATGTGCTCCGCGCCATCGTCGAGGACTACGTGGCGACCCACGAGCCGATCGGCTCGAAGGCGCTGGTGGACCGGCACAACCTCGGGGTCTCCCCGGCCACTGTCCGCAACGACATGGCCGCGCTCGAGGAGGAGGGGTACATCACCCAGCCGCACACCAGCGCCGGCCGGATCCCGACCGACGCGGGGTACCGGCTGTTCGTGGACAAGCTGAGCACGGTCAAGACGCTGTCCCCGGCGGAGAAGAAGGCAATCACCTCCTTCCTGGCCGGGGCGGTGGACCTGGACGACGTCGTCCGGCGGACCGTCCGGCTGCTCGCCCAGATCACCCGCCAGGTCGCAGTCGTGCAGTATCCGTCGCTGAACCGGTCGAGCGTGCGGCACATCGAGGTCGTCACGATGAGCCCGCGCAGGCTGCTGCTGGTGCTGATCACCAGCGCCGGGCGGGTCGAGCAACGGATCGTCGAACACCCGAACGACGTCGACGAGCAGCTGATCGCCGACGTCCGCTCACGGCTGAACACCGCGCTGGCCGGCCAACGGCTGACTGACGCGACCACTTCGCTGGCCGCCCTCACCGAGATGTTCGCGCCGGCTGACCGCTCGCTGGTCGCCTCGATCGTGACCACGCTGCTCGAGGCCTTCACCGACGAGGTGGGCGAGCAGCGGATCGCCGTCGGCGGTGCCGCCAACCTGACCCGGTACGGCGACGACTTCGAGCGGAACGTGAAGCCGGTGCTGGAGGCGCTCGAGGAGCACGTCATCCTGCTCAAGCTGCTCGGCGAGGCCACCAATCCGCAGACCCTGACGGTCCGCATCGGCCACGAGAACCCGTTCGAGGAACTGGCCACCACCTCGGTGGTAGCGACCGGTTACGGGTCGAGGTCGGAGGCACTGGCTACCCTCGGCATCGTCGGCCCGACCCACATGGACTATCCGAGCACGATGGGCGCCGTGCGTGCCGTCGCGCGGTACGTCAGCCAGATCCTGGCCGACTCATGACCAACCTGCTACCACCAACCCCCTGGTCTGGAGTATGAGCACCGATTACTACGCCGTCCTGGGCGTCAACCGTGACGCGTCCCCGGACGAGATCAAGAAGGCGTACCGCAAGCTGGCGCGCCAGTACCACCCGGACGTGAACGACTCCGAGGACGCACACCAGAAGTTCCAGGAGATCGGGCGCGCGTTCCAGGTGCTCAGTGATCCGCAGAAGCGGCAGATGCACGACCTCGGCGGCGACCCGTTCGCGACCGCCGGCGGCGGGCCCGGTGGTGCCGGCTTCGGCCAGGCCTTCACGTTCACCGACATCATGGACGCGTTCTTCGGCCAGACCGGCGGGGCGACCCGCGGGCCGCGGCCGCGGACCCGCCGCGGCCAGGACGCGCTGATCCCGCTGCGCATCGACCTCGCCGAGGCTGCCTTCGGGACGACGCGGGAACTCAAGGTCGACACCGCCGTACTCTGCCCGACCTGTAGTGGGTCCGGCGCGGCCGCCGGGTCCGAGCCGGTCACCTGCGAGATCTGCCACGGGCGCGGCGAGGTGACGCACACGCAGCGGTCGTTCCTCGGTGAGGTGCGGACCATGCGCCCCTGCCCGAACTGCCGCGGCTACGGCACCACCATCCCGAACCCGTGCGTCGAGTGCTCCGGCGACGGTCGCGTCCGGTCCCGCCGGACCGTGACGGTCAAGATCCCCGGCGGCGTCGACACCGGCACCCGGGTGCAGCTGTCCGGTCAGGGCGAGGTCGGCCCCGGCGGCGGCCCGGCCGGTGACCTGTACGTCGAGATCGAGGTCGAGCCGCACGAGATCTTCACCCGCAACGGCGACGACCTGCACTGCACGGTCACGCTGCCGATGACGGCGGCCGCGCTCGGTACCACGATCGACCTGCCGACCCTCGAGGGCGAGACCACCCCGCTCGAGGTCAAGCCCGGCACCCAGTCCGGTACGGCGGTGACGCTGACGGCTCGCGGCGTACCGCGGCTGCGGCACGCCGGTCGCGGGGATCTGATCATCCAGGTGATCGTCGAGACCCCGACCAAGCTGGACGACTCCCAGGCCGACCTCCTCCGCCAGCTGTCCGCCCTCCGCGGCGAGGAGCGCCCGCAAGGCCAGGTCCAAGCCACGCACAAGGGCGTCTTCGGCCGCCTCCGTGACGCTTTCGGCGCTCACTAGATGGGTGTTGCGGTCTTCCGGCTGGAGAACCTCTCCGGCGACGAGCTGACCCTCGACGGTGCCGAGGGTCGGCACGCTGCCGTCGTACGGCGGATCGGACCGGCGGAGCGCATCCGATTGACGGACGGACGTGGCGCCTGGGCCGAAGGACCGGTCATCGCGGCGTCCAAAGCCGGCGTGACTGTCGCCGTGGACCTGCGGGGGAGTGTGCCGGCCGCTGCGCCCCGGCTGGTGGTCGTGCAGGCGGTGCCCAAGGGGGAGCGGGCTGAGCTTGCCGTGGAGATGCTGACCGAGGTCGGCGTGGACGTGATCGTGCCGTGGAACGCGGAGCGGAGTCAGTTCCGGGCCAACCCGGAGCGGGTCGAGAAGATGCTCGTGAAGTGGCGGGCCTGGGCGTTCGAGGCGAGCAAGCAGTCCCGACGGGCCTGGTTCGCGGAGGTCGCCCCGGTGGCCTCGACCGCTGAGGTCGCGGAGCTGCTGGCGAGCGCAGCGCTTCCCGTCGTACTCCACGAAGAGGCGACGACCCCGCTGGCCGGCCTGGACGTGCCCGCGTCCGGGGACGTGGTGATCGTCATCGGGCCTGAAGGCGGAATCGCGCCTGCGGAGCTCAAGACCTTCAACGTCGAGCCGGTGCTGCTCGGCGACACCGTGCTGCGCACCTCGACGGCCGGGGTCGCGGCCGCCGCGGCGCTGCTCGCCCGGTCCCGGTGGGCCCGGCCGCAGTCCGGCCCGAACCGGTAGTCGACAAGTTCGATCATCGTCATCCCCTGACCTAAGCTGTTAGACACGAACCAAACACGACTGTACGACAAGGATCGAACACTATGTCCGTCGAGTCAGCCCGCGCGCGTACGCTCACCCATGTCGAGCCGGGTGACGTTCCGCTGCAGGTCGCACTCGACGCGCTCGCGGACCCGGTGCGGCGTTCAATCCTGCGCGACCTCGCCGCGCACGACGACTGGACGCGGGCCTGCGGGACGTTCGACCTCCCGGTGACCAAGGCGACCCGCAGCCACCACTTCTCGGTCCTGCGCTCGGCCGGTCTGATCGAGCAGCGCGACGAGGGCGCCCGCCGACTGAACCGGCTGCGCCGCCCGGAGTTCGACAAGGCGTTCCCGGGGCTCCTGGCCGCGACCATCGACCGCGCCGACTGAGTCCGCCCACAAACCCTTACAAACCCCGAACACTGCCCCGAACATCCTCGAACTCCGATCGGGGAGAGTCGTTCTCGTCAGAACGAGCGAGAGCGAGGAGCAGAGAAGATGCGCAGGTCTGTGCGCGGCGCACTGGCGGCCGGAACCTCGGCCGTCGTCCTGGTGGGCGGACTCGTCGGCAGTACGACGGTTGCCTCCGCCGACCCGACTCCGACGCCGACACCGTCGTACAAGCAGGTCACACTCAGCCCCGAGGAGTCGCAGAAACTCTGCGCCTAGCGGCTGCCGAAGATGATCGAGCGCCGCGACAAGCTCGCGCAGCGGATCAGCGGCGGCGCCGACGTGAAGGGCTCGGTCGCGTGGCTCAAAGCCCGCGCGGCCAAGCAGAAGGCGAAGGGCCACGAGAAGGCCGCGGCCCGACTGGAGAAGCGGGCCGAGCGCCGTTCGGAGCGACTCAAGCAGCTCGGCACGGTGAAGACCAAGCTCGAGACCTTCAAGTCCGAGCACTGCCAGGTGGTGAAGTAGGTGCTGCGCCGGACCGTGGTCGCATTGCTCGGTACGGCGGCCGTCGTCCTCGGACTGTCGGCCTGTGGGAGCCACGCCGACCAGCCCAGTGGGCAGGGGACCAGCCCTGCACCGGCGACTCAACAGGTGGGGTCGCCGGAGCAGGAGCTGGATCAGGTCGGGTCTACCCTGGACGCGATCGATCGGGAGCTGGCCAGCGACGGCTCGCCCTGACCGCTGACCTGACCGATGACCCGACCGACCGACGACCCGCCCGATGATGAGCCGGACCACTGCGGTCCGCAGGCGTTCCAGGAGCAGAAGATGACCGCAGCCGGTCGCGGGCTGGTCCTGGTGGTGGAGGACGAGGCGGCGATCGCCGAGGTGATCGAGCTGTACCTGCGGCGGGACGGGTTCGGCGTCCAGATCGAGTCGGACGGCGAGGCCGCGCTGACGGCCTGGCGCGGGCTGCGGCCGGTCGCGGTGATTCTCGACATCGGGTTGCCGGGCCGCGACGGCGCGGACATCTGCCGGACCATGCGAGCAGCAGGGGACTGGACGCCGGTCCTGTTCGTGACCGCACGCGATGACGAAGTCGACCGGTTGCTCGGGCTGGAACTGGGCGCCGACGACTACGTCACCAAGCCGTTCAGTCCACGCGAGCTGGCCGCGCGCGTCCGGACCGTCCTCCGGCGCGCCGCCGGGACACTGCCGGCCGCCGACGTGCTGTCGGTCGGTGCGGTGCGGGTCGACGTCAGCCGTCGGCGGGCGTGGGCCGGTGATGACGAGGTGAGCCTGACGTCGACCGAGTTCGACCTGCTGGCGCAGCTGTTCCGGCGACCCGGCCGGGTGTTCGAGCGCGACGAGCTGCTGAGCTCCGTCTGGGGCTACCAGTCAGCCGCCGGCACGCGGACGGTCGACGTTCACATCGCCCAGCTCCGCGCCAAGCTCGGCCCGGCCAGTCCGATCCGGACCGTCCGCGGCGTCGGCTACGCCGCCGACCTGGACGCATGACAGCCGAGCCCGGGCGGGGTTCGCTGACGACGCGGATCGTGCTGGCCTGCGTCGCCGTCGCGGGGATTGCCGTGCTGGTTGCCGGTGTGGTCATGGCGGGGCTGGCCAGACGGTCGGCGCAGAACGTACTGCAGGACTCGCTGTCGGCGCAGGCTGACGTGATCGCCAGCCAGGTGGACGAGCGCGGGCTAGGGTCCCGTGCGGTGGGGCTCGGGCGTGTCGCCGAGGTCGTACGCGGGCAGGGGATCGCCGTGGTGATCCTGCTGCCGCGGCGCGGGATCCAGTCCAACGCTGACCAGCGGTCGGTCCAGGCGGCAACCACCGCCGGGCTCGACGGCATTGCCAACGCCCGGCGAATCTCCACCACGGTTGGCGTGGACGGCACCGACTACCTGGTCGAGTCGCGTCGGATCGGTGCGAGTTCGGGGTTCGCGCTGGTCGAGCCGGTCCGGATGGCTGCGGACACCCAGCGGATCCTGATCCGCAACATCCTGTTCGCCTTGGGAGCCGGTCTGTTGGTGGCCGCGTTGGCCGGCGCGCTGCTCGGGCGGTTACTCGGCCGTCCACTTCGGCGTACGGCGGATGTCGCGGCTGCGATGCGGCAAGGACGACGTGATCTGCGGGCGCCGGTGGAAGGACCGGCCGAGGTGGCCGAGGTGGCGCAGGCGGTGAACGAGCTGTCGGTGGCACTGCAGCACAGCGAGGAGCGGCAGCGCGAGTTCCTGCTCTCGGTCTCCCACGAACTGCGCACTCCGCTGACCGCTGTCCACGGTTTCGCCGAGTCGCTCGCCGACGGCGTTGCGACCGATCCACGGCATGCCGGGCAGGTGATCCAGCAGGAATCGCAGCGGCTCGAGCGGCTGGTCAGCGATCTGCTCGATCTTGCCCGGATCGGTGCGGACCAGTTCCAACTCGACCTCGCGCACGTCGACCTGCGGGAAACCCTCGGTGCCTGCGCAGAGGTCTGGCGGGTCCGATGTGAACGGCAGGGGGTCCGCTTCCGGCTGGAGTTGCCGCCGGTGCCGGCGGTGGCCCGGACCGATCCACGCAGGATCCGTCAGGTGCTGGACGGCCTTGCCGAGAACGCGCTGCGCGTCACCCCGGCCGGTGCGCAACTCACGATGTCCTTGAGGCAGGAGCAGGGTGCCGTCACGATCCAGGTCCGCGACGGTGGTCCGGGACTGTCGACCGAGGATTACGCGGTCGCTTTCCAGCCCGGCGTACTCAACCAGAAGTACCGCGGGCGACGCCCCGTCGGCTCGGGGATCGGCCTGGCGCTGGCCCACGGTCTGGTCACCCGCCTCGGCGGCGCGTTGACCGCCGGTCCGGCGCCGGAGGGCGGCGCCGCGTTCACGATCGTGTTGCCGACTACCTGACCAGGATGGACTTCGAGTCGGTGTCGGTGATGGTCCCGTCGGCCGGTGAGATCAGGTAGACCTCGATCTGCCACGGCCCCGGCGTGAGGACGACCTGGAAGGCGTACGGCGAGAACTTCTGGCCCTCCCTGGCGTTGGTGAAGCTCTTCTTCGTCTCCTTCGTCTTCAGATTGGTCAGCTGGTAGTTGACCGTCGCCTCGAAGGCGTTCGCGACCCCCGCCACGGTGACCTTGCCGTCGGTCACCTCGCCCTCGGCGGGCGAGTTGATCCAGACGAGCGCCTGGACATCGGCCGACTGCGCGCGACCGAGCGGCGTGCTGGTGTCGATCTGGCCGAAGAGCCGCTGGCCGGCCCGGCCGCCCTCGGTGATCTGGATCGGCTCGGTGGCGTCCTTGAGCGCGCCCTGGACCGTGTAGATCAGTTGCTGCGCGGCGACGCTCGCGAGCTGGGCATCCAGGGTGGTCTTCGGCAGCTGCTTGAAGTCGACCGTCACGACGCCGCCGGAGCGGGTCACGGTGTTCACCGCGGCGCCTTGCCAGACCGAGAAGTAGTCGGGGTCGTCCGGCCGCTTCGTGGTCATGATCCGGACGGCCTCCTCGGCCGGCCGGCCGCTGACCTTGGACCAGGTCCGGTAGAGCCGGGCGGAGGTTTTCGACTTCGCGCCGATCTGAGGGCCGAGCCAGTACACCGGTACGACGGCAGTCCGGACGAACTGCTCTGGTGCGGGCCGATCCGTCGGGCCGGCCGTTGTCGCCTTCGGGATCGCGGTCGGCGGCTGGGTGGCTCGGGTAGGCACCTGCGACTGGACCGGCGACTGGGTGCCGCCGGACGCGGGCGCTCCGCTCGCCGTGGTCGTCGTACCGCTGCCCGCGACCGCGTCGCCGTCGTTCGCGCTGTTGTCGCTACCGGTGAAGACGGTGAACGCGCCGATTGCGGCGGCGGTGCCGATCGCGGTCACGCCGGCGGTCAGCAGCCACGGACGTAGCGCCGGCCGGCCTTGGGCGTGCGCGCGGGCGCGGATCTCCGGCAGTGCGTCGGCCGGTTCGATCCGGTCGGCCTCGTCGTGCAGGGCGCGCCGCATCAGCTCGTCGAACGGGTCCTTGGGATGGTCAGTCATACGTTCTGCTCCAGGAGCTGGCGTAGCGACTTGGTCGCGCGCGCGGCGTGGCTCTTCACAGATCCCCGGCTGATGCCCATCGCGTCGGCGATCTCCGCCTCCGACAGGTCACCGTAGTAACGGAGCACCATGACGGTGCGCTGCTTCTCCGGGAGCGTCCGCATCGCCTCGATCACCCGGTCGGTCTCCTCGCTCTGCAGTACTGCCTGCTCGGCGCTGGGCTCGTCGGGCAGTGACGTGGGGGTGTGCTTGTCGACCACCACCAGGTGTCGCTGGCGGGAGCGGCAGCGGTTGACCACCGTGGTGCGCAGGTAGGCGAGCGCCTTGTGGGGGTCGCGGAGCCGGTGCCAGCGGCCGTGCATCGCGACGAACGCGTCCTGCACGATCTCCTCCGCCGCACCGGTGTCACGCAGCAGCAGGACGCCGAGGCGGACGAGCGAGGTGTAGTGCGCCGTGTAGACAGCCGTCAGCGCCTCGTCGGCATCCCACGAGGACTCATGTGTCACGTCCTCTTCGTACACCACCGCCGGTTGCGCCACGACACAGAGACGCGAAGCCCTCCCAACAGGTTGACAGTGTTGTTTGGCCGGGCCTTCGGCGCCGGCAGGGTCATGGGGCCTCCCGGCCTTCCCTCGTCGCTCCAGTCGCTTCGCTCCCTCCGCTCCTCAGTCCAGGCCGGGAGGCCCCATGACCGGGAACTGTGCGCGCGATGCCTGGTCACCCAGTGTGTCCGGACGTATTACAAGTGAGGCTGTGGGTGCGGGCGGCTAGCATGGGTAAGGTCATCATCACCCGACTCAGGAGGACGAGCCTGTCCAGGCCACGCAGTATCGAACCGGAGGCGCGCGCGAACGGTCCTGTTCCCAATGCCGCCACCAACACGCAGGCGTCGCACAAGATCGTCGTGCCGAACAGCATCGACATGGTGGCCCTGCTCGGAGCCCGGGACGAGTTCCTCCGCATCGTCGAGAAGGAGTTCGCCGCCGACATCATGGTCCGCGGCAACGAGATCACGCTCAACGGTGAGCCGGCCGAACTGGCCCTGGCCGAGCGGCTGATCGACGAGCTGATCGCGGTGGTCCGGACCGGGCACGGGCTGACCGCCGACTCGGTCGAGCGCAGCATCGCGATGATCAAGCAGGCCACGGCCGAGAGCCCGGCCGACGTGCTGACGCAGAACATCCTGTCCAGCCGCGGCCGCACGATCCGCCCGAAGACGCTGAACCAGAAGCGGTACGTCGACGCGATCGACAAGAACACGATCGTCTTCGGCATCGGCCCCGCCGGCACCGGCAAGACCTACCTGGCGGTGGCCAAGGCGGTCCAGGCGCTGCAGGCAAAGGAGGTCAACCGGATCATCCTGACCCGGCCGGCCGTCGAGGCCGGTGAGCGGCTCGGGTTCCTGCCCGGCACCCTGTCGGAGAAGATCGACCCGTACCTGCGCCCGCTGTACGACGCCCTGCACGACATGCTCGACCCGGAGTCGATCCCGCGGCTGATGACGGCCGGCACGATCGAGATCGCGCCGCTGGCCTACATGCGCGGCCGGACGCTGAACAACGCGTTCATCATCCTGGACGAGGCGCAGAATTCCACGACCGAGCAGATGCTGATGTTTCTCACGCGGCTCGGCCACGGTTCCAAGGCGGTGATCACCGGCGACGAGACGCAGATCGACCTGCCGTCGCACAAAAAGTCCGGCCTGGCCGAGG
>Ga0136846_1208133_pt1 | contig 10692 bp, 7 predicted proteins | sample HopSoiMetagenom2_FD_96841 | JGI IMG/M metagenome (GOLD analysis project Ga0136846, IMG submission 96841) | Grasslands soil microbial communities from Hopland, California, USA - 2 Assembly 2016 (version 4) | ecosystem: Environmental > Terrestrial > Soil > Grasslands | place: USA: Hopland... | reverse complement strand
CACGCTGCCGGAGGCGTACAGATACCCATGCGCCGCATCACCCATGACGGCGATCGGCGGCGCCACGAACGACTTCGCATAGTTGCCACGGATGCGCAGGCCTTCCGTGATGTTCCAGTTGATGCCGAACTTCGGATTGGTGGTGTCACCCACGTCCGAGAAGTCGTCGTGGCGCACCGCGAGACTCAGGTCGATCTTGTGCAGACCGGGGATCTCCCACTCGGGCGATACCAGCGGCACGGCCAGCTCCGCGAATTCCGACACGATGTTGCGGTCGTAGTTGAACACGCGATAGCCCGAACCGGTCACCGTCTGGCCCGTGTTGTTGGCGCCGCTCAGCTTGAACTGCTGTTCCTGCCACATGTGTTCGCCGCCCACGGCGAGTTTGAGCGGGCCGGCCGGTAGATTGAACAGGTCGCCCTGCACGACGGCGCGGAACTGGTTGAAGGTGTTGTAGTTGTTGTTCTGCGTGTTGTTCGTGTAGAGCGAATTGAGCACGAACGGATTCGTCATGTTGCCCGAACCCTGGTGCCAAACGTCGAGCGCGTTGCTGGTCGTGAGCGGCAGCTGGAGCACCACGACGTTCTGGCCCGGAATGCTCGTCGCGGTCGTGCTGGCGCCCGACTGCGTCGTGCCGTTGATGGCGAGCGTCGCGCACGCGGCGCAGAACTGCTTGAAGCCGTCGAGCGACGAGCGGTTCCAGCCGATGGAATCGGCCAACGTCAGCGACCAGCTGTCGCTGATCTTGTAGTCGAGCACGACGTTGCCGTAGATCACGTCCTGCTGCGACTCGGTGAAGCCGTACTTGCCGTCTTCGCGCGTCGCGAGCCAGTTGATGATCTCGGTGTTGGCCGCGGCCGCGCCGGCCGGCGCCGTGAAGAACGGATTTTGCTGGCCAGCGACGCCGGCTCCCGTGCCATAGACGGTCGTGTTGTTGAGCTGTCCGGGACCGGAGTCCGCATGGGTCGCGTTGCGGTTGTAGACCAGCGAGCCGACGAGCGAAAGGCGGTCGCTGAATTCATTCACGACTTTCATCATCGCGTTGGCGCGGTACTGCGACGGGATGAACGAGTTGTAGACCGACAGGTTGCAGTTGCCGTTGAGCGCGGCGTTGTTGGCCACCGGTGTCGCCGAACCCGGTGACAGGAAGATCTGGCCGGCGCCCGGCGCCGTGCCACTGTTGACGCCCGTCACGCGGATCGTCGCCGGATCGCACGTGAAGCTGTTGGTGTTGGAGCCACCGATGCTGCGGTAGTCACCGCGGCTCGCCCAATCGCGGTCCTTGACCCACAGCTGCGATGCATAGCTGTACGAGGCGGCAACGTACACGCCGCTGTTCTCACCCCACTTCGTGCCCCAGATGCCGTTGAGGTCCCACGTGTCGTAGCTGTCCGCGTTGCCGTACGACGAATTGATCTCGGCGCCGCTGAAGGTGCGGCGCGTGCCGAAGTTGACGACGCCGGCCACGGCGTCGGAGCCGTAGACCGAAGACGCGCCGTCGGCGAGCACGTCGATGTGTTCCATCGCCGAAGTCGGGATGATGTTCGGGTCGGTCTGGTTGAACTGCGCGCCGCCACCGGGCATGCGCATGCCGTCGATGAGCACCAGCGTCGTGTTGGACGACGAGCCGCCCAGCTGGTGGATCTGCGGGCTGTAGAACGACCAGAGATTCTCGCCCTGAGCCAGCGAACCATTCGTGCTGAGCGCCGGGATCGTGTTCACCAGCGTAGATAGATTCGTGGCCGCCGACTTCTCGAGCTCGTCGACGCCGACCGAAACCAGGTTCGAGCCGATCGGCGTGACGCCCTTGATGCTCGTACCGGTGATGACGATCTCGTCGAGCTGCGACGCCTCCTTGTCATTGGCCCCCTTGGCCGGCTCCTGGGCGATCGCGAGACCGCTCAGCAGCGACGTGGCCGTGATGAACGCGGCTTGCGACGCGCCCCACGGGAAACGTTTCCTCATGTTCATTGATCCCTCCTCAATGCGATTTTTGGTCCGAGTGGACCTGATTTGTTTTGCGCCGGAGCCACAACCGCGGAGGCGACCAGTCGCGCCGGTGACATGGAACCCCTTCCCCTTCTAAAAGGAATTCCCGGCTGATCTAACTAATCTGCGCACCGGCCCTGTCCCGAATGAGCCGCGACCGGTTGTCCCGGACAATGCTCGCGCACGTTCCCGTCAACAATGCCGGTTTTGGCATGCACCGATGCGCTTAATGAAAGTTGATTGCCATAGTGAAACCCTTTTCTCCCGGTGGTAAGTTGGCGCGCATCAACAAAGGGGAGTTCATGTCCAAGTCCTTGAAGGCACTGCTGTACGCCGTCCTCGCGGGCAGCTTGACGGCAACGACCACCGACGCAGCCGACATTGGACCGGTTCAAATTTCCATCGATGCCGCCCATCCCGGGGCGACGATCGATCGGAATCTCTTCGGACAATTTGCCGAGCACCTGGGGCGGGGTGTCTATGAGGGCGTCTGGGTGGGACCGGGCTCACCGATCCCGAACACGCGCGGCATCCGCACCGACGTTGTGGAGGCGCTCAAGGCCATCAAGGTGCCGAACGTACGCTGGCCGGGCGGCTGTTTCGCCGACGAGTATCACTGGCGCAACGGAATCGGCCCGCTCGACAAGCGCCCCGCCACGCTGAACCCCAACTGGGGCGGCGTCATCGAGCCCAACACCTTCGGCACGCACGAGTTCATGGACTTCGTCCAGCAGATCGGCGCCGACGCCTACATCTCGGTGAACGTCGGCTCCGGTACACCGGCGGAGGCGGCGGACTGGCTCGAGTACCTGACCACCTCGCAGCCCACCGCCCTCGCGCGGCAACGCGCAGCGAACGGTCATCCGGAGCCATTTCCGGTGGCGATGCTCGGGATCGGCAACGAGGCGTGGGGCTGCGGCGGGTCGATGACGCCCGAACAGTACGTCGGCGAACTCAAGCGTTACGCGCGCTATGCGCGCAACTACAACCCGAAGCAGTCGATGCGGCGCATCGCGGTCGGGCCCGATGGTGCCGACACGAGTTATACGAAGGCCGTCATGGAGGCGTGGAAGAACAAGACCTGGGCCTGGGACATCGAGGGTCTCTCGCTGCACTACTACACCGTCGGTCACTGGCCGCCGGCGTTCAAGGCCACGGGCTTCGGTGAAGACGACTACGCGACGCTGCTGAACGAAACGCGCCGCATGGAAGATCTGCTGCGTACGCATGGCGCCGTCATGGATCAGTTCGATCCGCAGAAGAAGATCGCGCTCGTCGTCGACGAATGGGGCGCCTGGCTCGCGCCGACGCCCGGCAGCCCGCAGGGCTTCCTCGAACAGCAGAACAGCCAGCGCGACGCGATCATCGCCGCGCTCAACATCCACACGTTCGCGCGCCACGCGGATCGCGTACGGGGTGCCAACATCGCGCAGATGGTCAACGTATTGCAGGCCATGATCCTCACCGACCGCGAAAAGATGGTCCTCACCCCGACCTACCACGTGTTCCGGCTCTATCTACCGTTCCACGACGCCACGTTGCTGCCGGTCAGCCTGTCGGCCGGCGAATACGTGCATGGCGCGGTCAAACTGCCGCGCATCGACGCGATCGCGGCGCGCGGAGCCGACGGCAGGACCTGGCTCGCGCTCGCGCACCTCGACCCGAACCAGCCGGTCAGGGTCTCGGTCGACGTGGCTGGCGCCCGATTCACACGCGCGCGCGGCGAGACGTTGACCGCGCCGCGCGTCGACAGCGTGAACACCTTCGACGCGCCGCGCGCCGTGGTGCCGAAACCGGTGACTGCGCAAGGCAAAGCCGGCAAGCTCGTCCTCGACCTCGCGCCCGCCTCCATCACGGTCGTGGCGCTGGAGTAAACCAAGATGGCAGAGCGCAAACCCCTGCGGGTACACGGCGCGATCGCGCGCGAGATCGGCATCGAGATCGTGTCCGGACGGCTGCGACCCGGACACGTGCTCGACAGCGAGCTCGAGGCCAGCGCGAATCGCCACGTCTCGCGCACGGCGTACCGCGAAGCCTTGCGCATGCTGAGCGCGAAGGGATTGATCAGCAGCCGACCGCGCGCGGGCACGCGTGTGAGCCCGATGCCGGACTGGCACATGCTGGACCCGGACGTCCTCGCCTGGCTGTTCAGCGACGCGCCGCGGCCGGAGATGCTGCACAGCCTGTTCGAATTGCGCACGATCATCGAGCCGGCGGCCGCTGCGCTGGCCGCGAAGAACCGGCGCGCGGCGCATCTCGAGCGCATGGAGCGCGCGTTCGCCGACATGCGTCGGTACACGCTGCATCGGCCGGAAGGCCGGCTGGCCGACCAGGAATTTCATGCGGCGCTGCTCGCCGCGAGCGCCAATCCGTTCATGATCTCGCTGACCAAGGGCGTCACCGCGGCGGTCGATTCGCTGACGCTGTTCAAGCTCAGGCTGTCGAAAGTCGAACGGGATCCCGTGCCGGACCACGTCAAGGTGTTCAACGCCGTGCGCAACAAGGATGCGGATGGCGCGCGTGAGGCGATGGAGAATCTGATCCGCCTCGCCGTCCTCGACATGCCAGCCAGCCAGCGGCCCAAGCCCGCCGCGCGTCCGGTCGCGCTCGTCGCTCACTGACGAAGGGAATTGCCATGAAGATCGTCTCGCTCGCGTTTGCGTGCCTGCTGAGCGCCCCGCTCGCTGCGCAAGTGGAAACCATCATCCCGCCGGTCGTTGCGGGAGCGAAGCCCGTGACCGTCGAGCACGCGACGATCCACGCCGACTCGATCGTCGGGAATCTCGAGGGTGATGCGGTCGACCGCGATCTGTTCGTCTTCCTGCCGCCGTCGTACGCGCGGGAAAAACACCGGCGCTACCCGGTGGTCTACGCGCTGCACGGCTTCTTCATCGGTGCCGAGCAGTGGTCACACGAGATCCACGTGCCGCAGACGATCGAGGGCGCGTTCGCCCGTGGCGCGAAGGACATGATCGTCGTGCTGCCGGATTCGAAGACCATCCACCTCGGTTCGATGTATTCCAGCTCGGTGACGACGGGCGACTTCGAGAACTTCATCGCACGTGACGTCGTTGCCTACGTCGATTCCCACTACCGCACGCTGCCCGCGCGCGAGAGCCGCGGTCTCGTCGGCCATTCGATGGGCGGCTACGGCGCGACGCGCATCGGCATGAAACACGCCGACGTGTTCGGCAGTGTCTACATCATGAGCCCCTGCTGCCTCTCGCCGCGATCGCAGCCGACTGATCCCGAACAGGCGAAGAAGCTCGAAGCGGTCAAGTCACTCGACGACTTCAAGGGACTGCCGTTCTTTGCGCACGCAGCCTTCGCGTCCGCGGCCGCCTGGTCTCCGAATCCGGACAACCCTCCCTTCTATCTCGATCTGCCGACGCGGAATGGCGAGCTGCGACCTGACGTACTCGCGCGCTGGACGGCCAATGCACCGCTCGCGTTCATCGACCAGTACATCCCGGCGCTGAAGCGCTACGCCGCCATCTCGATCGACGTCGGCGACCAGGACGGATTGCGCGTGGACACCGCGACCCTGCACGACGTGCTGACCCGGTACCACATCGAGCACTCGTTCGAGCAGTATGCGGGCACGCACACCAGCGCAGTCGCCGACCGCTTCCAGAATCACGTGCTGCCGTTCTTCGACGAGCACCTGTGCTTCGAGAAAAAGTGCCGCTGAGCATCGGGCACTTCGCCCGCGCTGCGGTTCTGCTCGCCTGCCTCGCGACCCAGCCTGCACTGGCGGAATCGTTCGACGCGCAAGTCCTCATCCGCGCCGACCAGCCAGGCGCCGCGATCGACCCCGACATCTACGGTCAATTCGTCGAGCATCTGGGCAGGGGCGTGTATGAAGGCATCTGGGTCGGCGCGGATTCGCCGATTCCAAACACGCGCGGCATCCGCGATGACGTCGTCGCCGCGCTGCGCCGGATACGCGTCCCGGTGATCCGATGGCCCGGCGGCTGCTTCGCCGAGACCTACCACTGGCGCGACGGAATCGGCCCGCGCGCGCAGCGGCCGCGCGGCGTGAACAGCGCGTGGGGTGACGAGGTCGAGACGAACGAATTCGGCACCCACGAGTTCATGGATCTCGCGGAACAGGTCGGCGCGCAGCCTTTCATCTCCGTCAACCTCGCGAGCGGTTCGCCCGCGGAAGCACAAGCGTGGATGCAATACCTGACGGGGCCGCCGGGCTCCGGACCCGGACAAGAGCGCGCGCGCAACGGCCATCCGGACGCGTGGAAGGTGCCCTTCATCGGTATCGGCAACGAGACCTGGGGATGCGGCGGCAACATGACCGCCGAGTTCTACTCGGACGTCTATCGCCAATACGCGAGTGTGCTCAAACCCTACGGAACGCTGGTCGCGTCGGACGCGAACGCCGACGACTACGCGTGGACCGACACGCTGCTGCAACGCGCGCTCCATCGTCATGCGCCCGGCACGACCACGACGCTGGCTTACCTGAGCAAACAACCGCAGATCAGCCTGGTGTCGGTGCACTTCTACACGTTCTCGGGAAACGACTGGGGCAACAAGAGCCCCGCCACCGGATTCAGCGAAGCCGATTGGGCTCGCGCCATGGCGCGCACCTGGAAGACGGACGAGGTGATCTCGCGTCATTCGGCCGTTCTCGATCGACACGACCCCGACGGCAAGGTCGGCATCGCATTCAGCGAATGGGGTGCGTGGTGGGCAGCCGACAAGAACCGCGCATCCAACCTCTACCAGGGGAACACGCTGCGCGACGCCGTCATCGCCGGCCTCACGCTCAACATCTTCCAGAACCACGCGGCACGAGTGCGCATGGCGAATCTCGCGCAGATGGTCAACGTGCTGCAGGCACCGGTGCTCACCCGTGGCAAGGAGATGCTGCTGACACCGACCTACCATGTCTTCGAGATCTACGAACCACACCAGTCGGGCAGGCTTCTGCCGTCGCAGGTGATCGCGCCGGACTACGCGTATGGCGACGTGACGGTACCCGCGATCAGCGCCAGCGCCTCGCGCGGGGCCGATGGAACGATCACGCTGACCGTCGTCAACCTGGACCCGGTGCGCGCGGCGAACGTCACGATTCGAATCGCCGGGACGGTTGCTCGCAAGGCGGACGCACGCGTCATCACGGCGGCCAACATGGACTCGCATCCCGATTTCGGCGCGCCGGATCCACTGGAACCCGCGGTTCTCGTCGCCCGCGTGTCGAAAGGCAACAGCATCAGCGTGCCGGCCCCCGCGAAGTCCATCGTCGCGCTGACGATCCGCTGAGAGAGCGCTACCGGACCTGGAAGAAGCGGATGCGCACGGCCTCGAGGCGTGGCACCGTGCCCGCCGCGGGTTTCTGCTCCATCTCGAGCTCGAGCGTCGCGATGAACGTCGCACGCGTCAGCCAGTCGTGTGGCCCCTTCGGCGCTTCGAGCCTCGGGCGAAAGTACAGCGGCTCCTTGTCGGAACAGGCCAGCCCTTCGTTGAACACGTGGATCAGTGTCCCGTCGTCCGCCTTGAGGAAGTAGTCGGCCGACAGCTGCGTGCAGCCGCTCGCCGCGTAGGTGAGCTGGAAATCCCAGCCGCCCGGGACGACCGACCCACGCAACCGCGGCCCGGCAATCGTGCCGCCCGTGATCGGGATGTACTGACGGCGGCCGAGAGCCGTATCACCGAGCACGACCCCGGCATCGAGCGTCACGCGCTCTTCGAACGCGAATTCGAGCCGCGGCACCGCGTCCGCGGGTGGCGGCGTGCCGAGCGGGGCCCGGTCCGCGGCCGCAGCTGCGCAGCACAGCGCGAGCCCGGCGAGGCTCGTCCGGTAGTGCATCACGTACGTTGATTCCGCAGCCGCGCCAGGCGGCCGAGATGTCGCAACGATCCCGCCATGGTGTATGCGAGCTGCAGATGCCCCGCGCGGAACAATCGCAGCACCGCGACATCGTCGACGTCACGCAGGCGATCGAGACTCACCGTGTACAGACCTTCGAGGCTCAGCCGCTCGCCGTCGGTGAACGTGAGCGAGATGTCGATGGGCTCGATGAGCCTGAGCGCGGAGAGCTCGGCGATGAACGCGTGCGTCTGCTCCATGCCGGCATGGATTTCGCCGAGCGTGCGCTGCACCGCGCGGAGTGCTGCCGCGGGCTGGCCGGCGTCGTCGAACAGCGGTTCGCCTTCGGTCTCGCTGAACCGCGCGTGATCACGATCGATGGCGATCTGCTGGCCCGAGATGAAGAACCCTTCCCGCCGCAGCATGAGCGGATCGAATCCACCTCGTTCTTCGAGGCTCGGCGCGAAATTCTCTCCGGGCTTGAAGCCGAACATCGCGCCCGCGAAAAACTGGCCGTTGTTGGTGTCCTTGGTGAACAGGACCGGGCAGCACGTGGCGGCCGCGGCGAATTCCATTCCCAGCACCTGCAGGAAATGCGGCGGCTGCAGCGCGACGTCGCGCAGTCTCAGGCGCGCGTGTTCGCGCGAATCGAGTAGTTGGGGGGTCGCCAGGCAGCCTCCTCAGACGGCCTGCAGGCCGTGATCGACGATCTTGCGGATGAGCTCGCGGTGCCGCGGCAGGCCTGCGCGCAGCCGCTCGGTCTGCACCGCGTTCTCGCGCAGTGCGCGCTCGGCCTGCTTCGCGTCGCCGCCCAGCATGGAAGGATCGACCTGCGTGCGGAAGCCCATGCCGTACAGCACGTACTGGTAGCTCGCCGCCGGAAACACTTCTTCCACGCGATCGAACTCGTCGTGGAACCACGGCGATTGGTGGCTCCACAACAGCAACAGGTCATTGAGCCGGTCCGGAATGGTTTCCGGCAGCAGGTTGTCGCGCCAGAAGGCGCTGTCGGTGCGCCGCGTCAGCACGTAGTGGAGCTTGAGGAAATCGATGATGCGACCCCAGCGATAGAGCGTGCTGGCGTTGAACCGGTTGGCGATGAGGTCCATGACCTCACGGCACACGGGCATCTGCTCGGCGATCAATTTGGCCGACAGCTCGATGAGCACGATGGCCGACGCTTCGAGCGGCTCCAGGAACCCGGCCGCCAATCCCACGGCGACGCAGTTGCGCTTCCAGAACGTTTCGCGATGCCCCGCGCGGATCGCGATCTTGCGCACGGGCAGTGACGCGCCTTCGGCGCCGAGGTAGCGACGCAGCTCGAGCTCCGCCGCCTCGTCGCTCGTATGGCGGCTCGAGTAGACGTGGCCGACGCCGCGACGGCTCGGCAGGCCGATGTCCCAGATCCAGCCCGCGCTCTGCGCCGTGGAGATCGTGTGCGACGCGAGGGGTACCGTGTCGGTCGCATGGGGAACCTGGACGGCGAGCGCGCGATCGCAGAACAGCACGTCGCCGCATTCCTTGAAGGGTACGCCGAGCGTCTCACCGATCAGCAGCGCCTTGAATCCCGTGCAGTCGACGAACAGGTCGCCCGCGATCTCGCCGGCCTGCACGGTGTCGAGGCTGCGGATGTCGCCGTTCTCCGCGAGATTGACGCGCCGCACGTCCGCCAGCACGTGGCGCACCCCGAGCTTGTCGCAGCAATGCGCCTGCAGGAACGGCGCGAACTTTCCGGCGTCGAGGTGATAGGAGTAGTTGGCGACGGCTTCGAATTCCGCCGTCGCGATCGTCTTCGGGGCCAGGCCGTCGTCGCAGAGCCGTCCCTGCGGACAGACGGCGTCGCAGAAGCTGCGCCCGTCGTCGCGCGCGAGCCAGTGCGGCACGAGGTTCAGCTGGCCGAAGCTCTGCGGGAGCATGAGCGGGTGATAGTAGAAATCATCGGGCGCGCCCGTGGTCCAGCGCGAGAACCGCGCGCCTTGTTTGAACGCGGCGTCGCATTGACGGAACAGCTCGGTCTCCGAGACGCCGATGCGCGCGAGCGTGCTGCGCAAGGTGGGCCACGTCCCCTCGCCCACGCCGATGATCGGCGTGTTCGGCGATTCCACCAGCGTCACGCTGAAATTCGCACCAATGCGCGCGCGATGCTTCGCGGCGATGATGCCCGCGGTCAGCCAGCCGGCGGTACCGCCGCCGACGATGACGATGTTTTTGACGGGTTGAACCATGCAACGAAGGGTACAGGAGGAAGGGGACATCGGCCGTGGGGGAACACGAGCCGCGCCCCCTCCTCCCGTGCGCGGACGTTACAGCTTCAGACGGACACCGAGTGCATATCGACGTCCGTAGTCGAATGCATCCAGCAGCTGGTTGTCGTACCGCCCGTGGGTGCTGAGCGTCTCATCCGTGATGTTCAACGCTTCGAGGTACACATTGAGCTTGTCGTTGATCTGGTAGCTCGTCGACAGGTCGATCTGCAGGCTCGAGTTCACGAACGTCGGCTCGGCACCGAACGCCGAGTTGTTCTGGTTCTGACCGAACTGCAGCAGGTACTCGTCGCGCCAGTTGGCCGCGACGCGCGCCTCGAAGCCGTTCTTGTCGAAGAACCCGACCAGGTTCGCCGAGTTCGCGAGACCCGTGACCGCGAAGCCGCTCTGCGAGATGTCGTCGCGCTTGTACGGCCGGTTCGTGTCGACGATGGTGGTGTTGGCCATGAAGCCGAAACCACTGTCGCCGAACACGTGCTGCCAGGCGATCTCCCAGCCATTCACCGTCGCGTCGGGTCCGTTGACGCGCGCCGACACCGTGTAGATGGCCGGCAGGTTCGTCGTCGGATCGATGACGTTGTTGATGGTCTGGCGCTGCGTGCCCTGCACGAT
>Ga0136846_1236109_pt1 | contig 10693 bp, 9 predicted proteins | sample HopSoiMetagenom2_FD_96841 | JGI IMG/M metagenome (GOLD analysis project Ga0136846, IMG submission 96841) | Grasslands soil microbial communities from Hopland, California, USA - 2 Assembly 2016 (version 4) | ecosystem: Environmental > Terrestrial > Soil > Grasslands | place: USA: Hopland... | reverse complement strand
CATCCGCGGAGTTCCAGATCAGGATCGGCAGGATCGCGATGGCAAAGACTTCAAAACGGCTTTTCGGCATGGGCCCGGAAAGAAGCCACCACATACACAAGACGAGAATCGCGGCATTCAGGACTGAAGTGAGCACCCCTTCCCGATAAACCATCAGACCATTTTTAATGGTGGCAATTCTTTCATCGCGCGGCTTTGCCTCCGGGTTTTCCAGGATCGGTCTGTTTTCGATCTCGGCCGCTTTGTAACGTTTGTTGAAAATGCCGAGGGCCCACGCGTTGAGCATGGTAATAAAGCAAACCAGGTAAGCTGGCTGGGCGAAGATTTCTTTTAAAATCCCCATCGCATTCATTAGAAACAATCGGTTACAACTTGCCCGAGCAAGAGGAGTGCCGGGATCGTCGTATCAGCTAAAAGGGGTTTTCCCTCCAGCTACAATTGTTTATAAGGACTGCATGAAATCCGAAGGTCCACGCCCGTTCCTTGGCTATCTGGCCGCATTTACGTGCGGAATGCTGACCATGGGAATCATCGTCTTGATCACGCGTGTGCATCCCGTCGATTCAAATCGAAAGGCAGCAGGCCTCGACGAAGATTCCGGTCAAGCTGCGGAAGAGACTCAGCCGCAAGAGGCAAGGAAGCAGGCGTCGAGAGCTTTCGAATCGCGACCGGGCGTCAAAAAGATCACGCCGCTTCCGCCAATATCAGGAGAAAGTTCGGCTGGAAGCGAAGAGGAGCCCGAATCCGACAGAACAGCGGGCCCCGGAAGCAGTTCGAGCGTGAACCCGATTCGGCATCCCGCGCGGGAGGAAAGCCTTCTCGCCAATGCGAAAGCCGGCGCTCGAATTTCCGGGCGCGTGACATTAGAAGGAAAGCCACCGGCAGAGAAACGACTGCCGCTCGATCCAACGTGCGGGGCACTGTTTGAGGTCCCCCCAACGACGAGATTTTACGTGGTAAGCAAGGACAAAGGATTAGGTGACGTGTTTATTTTTGTTTCCAAGGGGATCCGCAAGCAACACTGGCCATCCTCCGCGCAGAAGAGAACTTTGGCTTACGAGAAATGTTTCTTGGAACCGTATGTTTTCGCCGTCCAAACCGGCCAGCCGATTACGGTCAAGAACCAGGATAATATCCTGCACAATCTGCACGTCGTCAGCAGCAGTAACACTGACATTAACCGTGCGGTTCTGAAGAATTCTGAAATCGAAATCGTTTTCAAAGAACCGGAGCTCTTTATCAGATTCAAATGCGATGTTCATCCGTGGGAATTCGCTTACGCCAGCGTGGTCGATCACCCATTCTTTGCGGTGAGCGATCTGGACGGAAAATTTGCAATCAGTGAACTGCCGCCCGGTGAGTACGAATTGGAGGCGCATCATCGCAAAGCGGGAGTGTTGCGAAAAAAAGTAACTGTCAGAGCAAATGAAGAGAGCCAGGTGGATTTCAAATTTCAGCCGGCGCTGGAGCAAATGAGCCCCAGAGGGCGAGCCGAGTTCAACTGACGCTCGGACGGAATCGGCTCTAAAAGAGACTGGATTTCGCGGAATAAGCTTCGCATTATCCCGCGGAGATGCGGGTGGGGAGGATCATCTGTCTTTATTTCATTACAGTGTTCGTGACGGCGGCTTTGATCGCGCCGTGGGTGTATCTTGGAATTCAATATGCGGGCCGAAACTTTTCCTGGGCTGCTGGAATCGGGCATGGTCCATTTTATCGTTATCTAAGCCGCTGTCTAAGGATCGTGGCGCTGCTTGGGCTTTGGCCTTTATTGCGAGCTGTCGGCCTTTGTTCCTTCCGCGATCTCGGTTTTCGATTTGATCGCCATTCGTTTCATCAATGGTGCACCGGTATCGGCTGGGGTGCGGCGTCTCTAATTATCATGGTGGCGCTGTCCGTCACATTGAAGGAACGCGCGCTCGACTCGAGTTATTCCCTTCACGAGTACAGCCGCCATTTTCAAAGAATCGGTTTAAGCGCGCTCGCAGTCAGTTTGTTCGAAGAATTTATTTTCCGAGGATGTCTTTTCGGAATCCTGAGAAAAGGTTTTTCTTTTCCCATTGCAGCCCTGGTGAGCGGCGTGACCTTTAGCATGCTACATTTCCTGAAAATTCCATTCAATTTCGAGATCATCGACTGGTCCTCCGGTTTTTTTGTTTTGGGGAAGATTTTTCTCGCCTTCCTGGATCCCCAGAATCTTCTTGTGATGTTCAATCTCACGTTGCTCGGAATAATTCTCGCCTGGGCCTACGAAAAAACCGGCGCTCTCTTTTTGCCCATGGGAATACACGCCGGGGTGATTGTCTGTGAGAAGAGTTTTCGTTTTTTGACGCACGCGCTACCCGGAAACCACGACCAACTCTGGGGGAATGATAAGCTGGTCGAAGGATGGGTTGCTCCGGTTGTGCTGCTGATCGCGTTCATCGGATTGAGACAGCAGTTTGCAGCCAGGCCAAAACCAGCAATTCAAGCGGAGGTGAAACAATGAGCCTTTCATCCGCCAATTCGGCGTTCATCTTTTGGGAACGTTTTCTCGCGTTCTTTTATCCGGAGGTTTGCCAGATCTGCCGCGAGGAGAAAGCCCCCGCGAGGGATGGTTTTGTTTGCGCCCGCTGCTGTTCGAAAGTGGATGGAGTTCATTTTATCACCGCGCCATTTTGCAAATGTTGCGGCACACCTTTCGACGGAGAGATCAGTGCCAGCTTCGAATGTTTCAATTGCCGCGATCAACGGCTCTATTTCCGATTCGCGCGCGCGGCAGTTAAGATGACGCCGCTCGTTCAAAAAGTGGTGCATCACTACAAATACAACAATGCGCTCTGGTTCGAGCCGTTTTTGGGGGATCTTTTTGTTCGTAGCGCCAAACCTGTTCTTCAATCGCAGAATTTCGATTATCTCGTGCCCATCCCATTGCATTGGCGCAAGCGCTGGCAGCGGGCCTTTAATCAATCCGAACGACTGGCAAACGTCTTAAGCAAAGCGACGGGGATTCCCGTGAACAATCACTTGCTCCGTCGCGTGCAACCGACACCCACGCAGACCCGATTGACGCGAGCGCAGCGCGCGGACAACGTGAAACGAGCCTTCGGCTTCCGAGGCAAAACGCGGCTGAGCGGAGAGCGAGTCGTGTTGATTGACGATGTCCTGACCACTGGCTCGACGGCGAGCGCTTGCGCTAAGGTGTTGATGGAGAATGGCGCTCGTATTGTCGATGTTTGGACTGTTGCCCGCGGAACGCTTCAGTAGTAAACTTTGCGAAACATGGATGTGATTTATCGAGATCGCATATTTTCCCTTGCGCCGCATTTTCCTATCCAACGATCTTCAGAAATTAACGCTTAACTGCCAGAAACCCATGGCGACAACTTCATTTACGAAAAAATCTTTGGGGCTGGAAAGCATCGAACCGGCCGTTACTCCTCCCCCTGCGAATGCAGCAACGACGTTCGCGAAAAAACCGAAGCTTTCGAGTTCAAAGTCCAAGAAAAAGGAAATTCCGGAAGGCCTTTGGGTAAAATGCCCGAAATGCTCGACCATGCTTTACGACAAGGAGTTGGATGAGAATTTAAAAGTCTGCCAGCATTGCCACCATCACTTTCCAATTGGCGCGCGCGAACGGATTCATTCCCTGGTCGAGACGTGCTCATTCGAGGAAATGGACGCGCAGATGACGAGCCTGGATCCACTTCAGTTCCCCTCTTACCTCGAAAAAATCGCGACCTATCAAAAATCCACGACCTTCAAGGACGCGGTGATCACCGGGATCGGCAAGATTGGCCCACATAAAGTCGCGCTTGGCGTGATGGACTTCAGTTTTTTGGGCGGTTCGATGGGATCGGTAGTGGGCGAAAAATTGACCCGCTTAATTGAAATGGGTACGGCCAAGAATTTGCCGGTCATTATTATTTCCACGAGCGGCGGCGCGCGCATGTATGAGGGAATGTTCAGCCTTATGCAGATGGCCAAAACCTGCGGCGCTCTGGCCTATCACGGAAAAAGCCGGTTGCCTTACATCAGCATTCTGACTCATCCAACCTATGCCGGTGTCATGGCGAGTTTTGCAAGTGTGGGTGATTTAATTCTTTCGGAACCCGGCGCGATGATTGGTTTTGCCGGCCCGCGGGTGATTAAAGATACAACCCAATCTGAATTGCCTGCCGGTTTTCAGACGGCGGAATTCCTGCTCGAACATGGCCTGATCGACGCAATTGTTCCGCGCAAGGAGATGAAAGATCGGCTCGTCTTTTATCTGGATTTCATGCTGGAGGCCCAGAAACGCACCGCGGCGGCTTCCTAGGTTCCAAGTCTGCCGCTTTCGCAGCGGCTGCTTGCAAGCAACAATCATGAAGGGCAAGGTTCCGGGAAATGTCGCGCCTTCCGTTTGAACTGCAACTCGCGCTACGGTACCTCCGCCCGAAACGGACTTTCGTTTCGGTCATCACACTGATCTCGATTTTCGGAGTAATGCTTGGGGTGGCCGTCCTGATCGTGGTGATCAGCGTCATGACCGGATTCGACAAGGAGTTGCGGGACAAAATTCTCGGTTTCAATGCGCATCTCAATGTTCGCACCTACAGCGGCAAGCCCATCAAGAATTATCGCGAGCTTGCGAAAACCATTTCGAGCAATGTCCACGTCCGCGCCGTGGCTCCATATGTTCTGCAGCAATCGTTTGCCGAAACGCAACCCGAGACGGGCGAACCCGCGTACGCCGCGCCGTACGTCCGAGGCATTGATCCAAAAGCGGAAACGAACCTGAGTGTGCTTCCGAAAAGCATTGTGGATGGCCAGTATAATATGCGCGGAAATCGAATCGTGGTCGGGCAAACGTTTGCAATGAATTACGGCCTGCGTGTCGGAGATCATCTGGCGATTTATTCTCCCAAGGATTTGCGCGAGATGAAGGAGGCCCGCAAAAAAGAAGATGCCGACGCGATCCTGCCGGACGATTATGAGGTGTCGGGGATTTTCGACGTGGGCCACTATGAGTACAACATGGCTTTCATAGTCACTTCGCTGGTGAGCGCGCAGGAACTCTATGGGTTGGGAGACTCGGTGAACGGAATTTTTGTGAATCTCGACAATCCCTACAATAGTTCGGAGGTGCGCAAACAACTGAGCCAGACGATTGGCGGAGACATTTACATTACTACCTGGCTCGAGGAAAACTCCACGTTCCTGAACGCGCTGGTGGTCGAGAAGAACGTCATGTTTTACATTCTTTTTTTCATCATGATTGTCGCGGCGTTCGGAATTACCAGTGCGCAGATCACGTTTGTCGTCCAAAAGACGCGCGAGATCGGAATGCTCAAGGCGCTCGGTGCGACCAGTTTTCAGATTATGGCCGTGTTCTTGAGTCAAAGTTTGATGGTCGGAGTTCTGGGAGTGCTCAGCGGGTTGGGCTTCGGCATATTGGCCCTTCACTATCGCAATTCTTTTCTGCACCTGATGAACCGGCTCACTGGTTTCGAGCTTTTTCCCGCAAAGATTTACATGTTCAGCGAATTACCTGCTCTGGCGGTCCCGCGAGACATCGCGTTGATCTGCGGAGGCTCGCTTTTCATTTGTCTGCTGGCTGGAGTGCTGCCTGCGCTAAACGCGGCCCGCCTGAAACCTGTGGAAGCCTTGCGCCATGAATAACGACGAGCAATTGCTGTCCGCGCGCGAGTTGCGCAAAACATACAAACTCGGGCGACGCACCGTGCAGGTCCTTTGCGGCGTCAGCCTGGAGGTCCAGCGCGGGAGTTTCATAGCGTTACAGGGCGCGTCGGGCGCCGGCAAATCGACGCTCCTGCATTTGCTCGGGGGGATCGATGCTCCGGATGCAGGCGAAATCATTGTCACCGGGAAAAATCTGCGTTCTATTTCGAGCAGCGGGCTTTGCCGATTCCGAAATGAAAAGATTGGCTTTATTTTCCAGGCGTACCATCTGCTGCCTGAATTTGACGCGCTGGAAAACGTCTGCATACCGGCGCGGATGTCCCGCCATCCCACCGCGGAGGTCACCAAACGGGGAAAACAGTTGCTCGAACGGGTAGGCCTTGGCGCGCGAGTTGATCATCGCCCTTACGAGCTTTCAGGAGGCGAACAGCAGCGCGTGGCGATCGCGCGCGCGCTGATTAATGAACCTGAATTGATTCTCGCAGACGAACCAACCGGAAACCTGGACTCCCATACAGGTGAAGAGATTCTCAATCTCTTGTGTGAAATTCGCGAAGAACGAAAGACGACTTTATTAATCGCAACGCATGATTCGAAAGTTGCCGAACGGGCGCCTCGCGTGATTCAACTTGTCGACGGTCACATTCAGAATCAATGAGCGGTGGCGAGGGCAGGTTCGCGCTCCACTGGAACATCCCGCCTCGGTTTGGCGGTGGTCCATTCCTGACGCATCGGCACGGCAGGGACCGGTAAATAGACGGTAAAGGTAGTTCCACGACCGACCTGGCTTTCGCACTTGATCTCTCCAGACATGGACTGGAGCAGTCTCTTCACAATGGAGAGGCCAAGTCCGCTGGAACTTTCGCCGCCGGTCGGCTGTGCGCTCAACCGGGTGAACTTGCGGAAGAGTTGTTTTTGGTCTTCTTCGCTAATTCCCGGGCCCTGGTCTGCCACTTTCAGGAAAGCTCTTCCTTCGTGCGTGCCGCAAAGGATAGAGACTTGTGTGCCGGATTGGGAGAATTTGAGTCCATTGGAAATAAGATTATCGAGCACCTGCAGAACCGCCTGACGATCGCAGAATGCCTCCGTTCCCGGATCCGATGGTTCGAAGGAAAGCGCAATTCCTTTTTGTTCGGCGACGCTCCGAAAATGGTCGATCGCCAGATCGATAATCTGGGCGAGGTTGACTGAGTTTGTTTCGATTTTTTTGCTGCCGTCTTCAATGGCGTTCAAATCGAGAACCGTCGTAATAAGATCGCGCATTCGGGAAGACTCGCGGCTAATCGTCTTGGCGATTCGGATAATATTCGCCGATTCCATGTTGCCCATAGCCAGTCGATCGCTGTAACCCATCACCACAGTGAGCGGATTTTTCAAATCGTGCGCGGCGATGGCGAGAAGTTCGGATTTGTCTTCGTTCAAGCGCGTCAGTTGCGTGTTCGCCTCCGCGAGTTTTTTAAGAGTCTGTTCCATTTTGTCATGCGCTGCGCGACGTCCGTTTTCAAAAAGCAAACCGAGCAGAAACATAAATGCGATCAGACCGCCATACCCGGCGGTGGTGATCAAGTGCTGCCATAAAGGCGGGTAGAGAGATGGAGGGGTGATCCCGAAAAACTCAACACCGGCCGTGAAAATAGCGGTTAGAAATGAAATCGCTGCCCAGACACAAGCCGCCCGTTGCGGGACCAAAAGAAGGGCGCAGAGGGGCACGACGACGAGCCACGCCAGGGCATGACCATGCATTCCGCCTTCCACCCAGCAAAGAGAAAAGAAACCTGCGATCAGAATTAAGCAGTGGAAATTCCCAGCCGCGACGGTCGAGCCGGTCTGCCGGAGCAAAATTGGAACGAGGGCGAAACAGAGGGTGCAGACCATGATAATCAGATGGCCAACATAATGCTCGACTGCCAGATAAAAGGTCGCGTAAAGCATGCCGAATAATGCGCCTAACACGCCGAAACCAATAATCAGGTGCGCTCGGCGGAGTTCATCCGGCACGTCGCGGATTTTCGGCGGAATGAAAAACTGAAGTAGTTGATTGGCAACTCTCTGCATAAGCCGGATTACCTTGCTTTGTCGGAGTTCAAAGGGCGTTCCTTTGTCTATATCGACACAAAAACAGGCCTGCTTAACCGATTTGGCCGGGAAAATTAGCAAAGGCGGCCTGTTCCTGATGCTTTACTCTATCCCAAAATTCGAGCGGCATTTCGGGCAAGAGCCGGTGGTATTGTCGTGAACGACGGTGCCGCAGGCACTGCACATCAGTGCGGTCGATTTTCGCCAGCCAAAATAAAGGACAGTAACACCGGCCATGAAGCCCCAGGGAAAAAGAATGAACATCAGAAGAAAACCGCCGATCTCCATCGCAATGCCCGCGTTATCTTTTCGGCGCATGCGTTTTAGTGTTGCAATCTCAACCAGTTTTCCGGGAAGCCGAATATATTGAGAGCAACGGGAACAGGGGATTTCCCGGCCAATATCTTCGACGGAATAGCAAACGATGTAGCCGCAAAAGCGACAATTGCATGTCATCGTTTGAACGCTCACGCAAGTAACAGAGCAGGTTTCTTGCCTGCGAAAGACGGTAAGAAGCAATTATTTGGCCGGGGCAGCCGAGGCTTCCGCGACCGCCTGGCGAATCATTTTTTTGAAAAGGTCAACGCCTTCGTTGAAAGCAGCCGCAATCGGCAGCACGCGCGTCTTACGGATGCGGCGCTTGAATTTTTTCAGGTTTTCTTCGGCGGCAGGCTCGTCCATTTTGTTGGCCACGACGTAAATCGGTTTCTCAAGTAAGGCGGGATCGTACAACTCCAATTCGGAAAGCAGTTGCTTGTAATCATCCCATGGATTTCGGCCATCAGTCCCCGCCATATCCAGAAGCAGGACCAGAATCTTACAACGTTGAATATGGCGCAGGAATTCATGGCCCAAGCCGACATTCTTATGAGCGCCTTCGATCAATCCCGGCACATCGCAAACGGTGAGACGATGCCAGTCCGCATATTCCAGAATTCCGATCTGCGGATGCAAAGTGGTGAACGGATACGGCGCAATTTTTGGACGCGCGTGGGAGATGGCTGTCAGCAAAGTTGACTTTCCCGCGTTTGGATAACCGACCAATCCTACATCAGCGATTATTCTCAACTCCAAAAGAAAGCTGCCTTCATCGCCAGGTTCTCCCGGTTGCGCGAAGCGCGGCGCCTGTCGAGTCGCGGTGGCGAAATTTCGATTTCCCAGCCCGCCGCGGCCTCCCTTGCACAGAACGAATTGCTTTCCGTGTGTGGTCAGATCCGCCAATAATTCGCCCTTTTCCAGGTCGCGCGCGCCCACTTTTTCGTCCTTTGTCATGTCGATTTCGAGGGCTCTTTCGCCGCCCGCCTGGCGCAAGACTGGCCGGCTGGCAGTGGCAATTTTGAACGTCCTCGCGGGGATCTCGGAATCCTCCTGTTCGTCTTCTGGTTGAGCGGGGGCGCTCCCTGAATCCAATTTCCAGACCAGTGTTCCGCAGGGGACTTTTACGATCAGGTCCTTTCCGGCCGGCCCGTCCATTCCCTTTCCCATGCCGGCTTTGCCGCTCTCAGCGATGAGGCGTGGCGAATAATATTGGCCGATGAGGTTGTTCAAATCGTGGTCCGCCTGAAGAATCACATTCCCACCTCGGCCGCCGTTTCCGCCGCTCGGCCCGCCCTTGGGCACGAACGCCTCCCGATGAAACGCCACCGAGCCCTTCCCGCCGTGGCCCGCCCTGCCGTAAACTTTAATCTCATCTATAAACATCCGTTAGCTGATTGAAACACACCCGCTGCCGAAATTCAAACAAACCGCGAGAACGCCTGTCGAATCACTCCTGTTGCACAAGGGGATAAAGCTTCAAATTCCTGCCGGATTTCCGATAAGAAGCTCAATGTTGAACTTGTAAGTCCGAGTTTTCGTTTACAATTTCCTGAATTTTGTTTCCCTGAGGACAGATGGATAGTTTGATGATTAAGGGCGGCACTCCGCTCGAAGGCGAAGTCACGATCAGTGGCGCGAAGAATTCCACATTGCCGCTCATGGCGGCGACCCTGCTCACGCGCGAGCCTTGCATTATTCGGCGCGTGCCCGATTTGAGCGACGTGAAGTTCATGGCCCAGATTCTCGCCTCTTTAGGAGCGCAGGTGAAGGTGGATGGGTCAACCGTCACAATTCAGGCGAATAAGATTTCCGGTTACGGGGATTACGATCTGATCCGGAAGATGCGCGGTTCCATTTGCATTCTCGGGCCGCTGCTGGCGCGTTTGCGGAAAGCGAAAGTTTCCTTGCCCGGGGGTTGCGTTATCGGGGCACGGCCGATCGATCTCCATTTGAAGGGGATGCAGGCACTCGGGACAAAAATCGAAATTGAATCGGGTTACGTAAACTGCACGGCGAAACGCCTGCTCGGTTCTGAAGTCTTTCTTGGGGGCCGGGCAGGCCCGACCGTCCTCGGCACGGCCAACGTCATGATGGCGGCAACGCTTGCTGAAGGGGTGACCTTGATTGAAAGCGCGGCGTGCGAGCCCGAAGTCGTGGACCTGGCCAATTTTTTGAATGCGATGGGGGCAAAAATTTCGGGGGCAGGAAGTCCAACGATTACCATCACCGGCGTGAAGGAACTGCACGGAGCCGAGCACGAAGTAATTCCCGATCGCGTCGAGGCGGCGACTTACGCCATTGCCGCAGCCGCCACAGACGGCGAGGTAACAATCCACGGCGCCCGAATGGACCACATGGGCGCGGTCCTCGATAAAATGCGCGAAGCAGGCGTGAAAATCGAGCGTTCCGGCCCTTCCTTCAAGGTGAAACGGGGCGGACAGTTGAAGCCCGTAGATATCATAACGCAGCCGTACGCCGGTTTTCCGACTGATGCACAGGCCCAAATGATGGTACTGATGATGTGCACGCCCGGAATCAGCATCATTACCGAGCGGATTTTCGAATCGCGCTTCATGCACGTGAGTGAACTCTCACGGCTCGGCGCGGATATTGCTCTCGAAGGGCCGAGCGCTATTGT
>Ga0136846_1225405_pt1 | contig 10693 bp, 12 predicted proteins | sample HopSoiMetagenom2_FD_96841 | JGI IMG/M metagenome (GOLD analysis project Ga0136846, IMG submission 96841) | Grasslands soil microbial communities from Hopland, California, USA - 2 Assembly 2016 (version 4) | ecosystem: Environmental > Terrestrial > Soil > Grasslands | place: USA: Hopland... | reverse complement strand
TCGAGGACCTCGTCGTGGAGCGCGCGGCCGACGCCACGGCCCCACCACTCCGGCAGCACGTAGAGGCCGTCGAGCCACTCCACCCGGCAACCGGCCACGCCGACCGGTGCCGGGTCCTCGTAGACGAGCACCGTCAGCGCCGGGTCCGCGATCGCCTCCTCCCAGCGCTCGCGCACGGCCTCGAGTGGGTAGGGGTAGAGCTCCGGCGGGAAGATGTGGGCGAGCGCCGCGAGGGACGCGTCGCGCTGGATCAGGGCGAGGTTCTCCGCCTCGCCGGAGCGCGCCTCGCGGATCAAGCGTGGCGATCGAGGAAGGCGAGCACCCGCTTCCACGCATCCTCGGAGGCGTCGGCGAACTCCTCCTGCTTACGGTCGAAGAAGCTGTGCGGCGCGCCGTCGTAGACCGCGAGCTGGTGCTCCACGCCCGCCCCGGCTAGCGCGCGCTCGAAGGCCTCGTTCGCCTCGGCGGTGATGTTTGCGTCGTCGCCCGCCTGCAGCGCGAGGATCGGCGCCTCCATTTGCGGAGCGAGCTGCTCCGGGCCGGGCGCGCCGTCCTGCGCGAGCCCGGGCCGGCCGTAGAAGCCGACGGCGCCGGCGAGACAGTGTCCGCCCGCGGCGGCGAGCCAGGACTGGCGGCCGCCCATGCAGAAGCCGACGGTGAAAACCGAACGTACGCCCAGGGAGCGCAGGTGCTCGACAGCGGCAGCGACATCGGCCTGGATCTGCTCCGGCGTGACGGCCTCGACGTGCGGCCAGCAGTCGAAGTCGTCGTCGCGCCGCTCGACGCCGGCCGTGCGACCGAAGTAGTCGAGCGCGAGCGCCGTGTAGCCGCGCTCGGCGAAGCGCAGCGCCAGCTCCTCGTAGAAGCGGTAGAGGCCGCGGACGTCGGGAAGGACGACGACGCCCTTCTCGCTCGACTTCTCCGGCGTGGCGAGAAAGGCTGCGAAGCGGTTGCCGTCCCGCGCCTCGAGCACGAGGTCGTCGTGCGAGACCGCCGCGCCCGAGATGACGGGGATCGGCGGCGCGGAGTCGAGCTCGAAGCACATGGTCCGGGGCGCAGTCTAGGGTCCTGCGCGTGAGGGAGGCACTGCTGGCCTGGTACGAGGAGCGGCGCCGCGAGCTCCCCTGGCGGGAGACGCGCGACCCCTACGCGATCCTCGTCTCCGAGGTGATGCTGCAACAGACCCAAGCGGCGCGGGTCGTGCCCCGCTGGATCGCCTGGCTGGAGCGCTGGCCGACCGCGGAGTCGCTCGCGGCGGCACCGACCGGCGAGGTGATCCGCGAGTGGCAGGGGCTCGGCTACAACCGGCGCGCGCTCAGCCTGCAGCGCGCCGCTCGGCACGTCGCAGAGCACGGCTGGCCGGAGGACCTCACCCGGTTGCCGGGCGTCGGCCGCTACACCGCGGACGCCGTCGGCTGCTTCGCAGTGGGACGGCAGGTGTTGCCCGTCGACGTGAACGTGCGGCGCGTGCAGGAGCGGACCGGCGAGCCGTTCGACCACACCTGTGCCCAGGCCCTGATGGACCTCGGCGCGACCGTCTGCATCGCGCGGATTCCTCGCTGCGGCGACTGCCCGCTCGCGTCCGCTTGCCCCTCGCGCGGCCGCCGCTTCGAGCCGCTGCGGAGGCAGAGCACGTTCGAGGGCTCGTTCCGGCAGCGCCGGGCACAGACGCTGCGCCTGGTGGCCGAGCAGCCGCGCCCACTCGCCTCGCTCGACGCCGAAGCCGTCCGCGCGCTGCAGCAAGACGAGCTCGTCCTCGTCGAGGACGAGCTCGTCCGCCTGCCTGCCTAGCTAGCCGCTGGTGAAGCCGCTCGCGGCGATGTACGCGTTCAGGTTGCCGTTCGGGTGCACGAGCAGGACCGGTGCGAGACACCGGGCGGGAACTGTCACGTGCTCGCGGATCCGGGCGTCGCCGTCCTCCGACAGCGGCGCCGAGTCGGTCGTGAATGCGGGAATCAGGTTCGAGTCGGGTGCGCAGAAGAGCGACACCTTGATCGTCGTCACCGGGCGTGCGCTGCCGGTGCCCTCGATCACCAGGTTCCTGATCCGGAACTCGAAGCGGCCCTTGCGGTCGAGGGATGCGGTGCCGTTGCCCTCCCACGGCAGACCGCCGCGGTTGCGCCCGTGGATCAGCGGGTCGCTGAGGATGCTGCCGACGAGGTTCGCGCGCAGCAGCTTGCCGTGCTGGTGCGAGCGCCCGCCGTGCCGGTCGGCCGCTGCCGCCGTCGCGAACGCCGCTGCCGCGATCACGACGATCGCAAATGCCACCTTCTTCGAAAACCTCATGCTGCTCCTCTCGTCCGGGATCTACCGGAAAGAGGTACGCCGCATGCCCGGCTTCGGTTCTCAGCCAGCCGGGTGGCGCATCCAGACGTTCGGTTCGCGGTAGGTGCCGCGGTCACGCTCGCGGTCGATCTCGACGGGCACTAGGGCGCCCTCGACCACGTAGCTCCCGCTCTCCGGGAACTCGAGGCCGCACCATTCCTCGAGCTCTCCGACCGTGCCCTCGACGACCATCGAGTCGCGCGCGACGCTCACGAGCTCCGCGCCGAGCCGCTCATGAGCGCGCAGCCAGGGATCGAAGTGCAGGCCGTCCTCGCGCCGCCACTCGACGTAGCGCTCGATCGGCGTCAGCGGGTAGCGCTGCTTCAGCGTCGGACGAACTGGCGCCACCAGCTCCCAGCCCCGGGCGTGTGCCAGCCCACGCATGTGCTCGAGCATCACGCGCGAAAGGCCGCGCCGCTGCAGGTCGGGGTCGATCAGGATCTGGAGCGCGCACAGGCGATCCGGCTCCTCGCCGGAGTCGAACGCGTTCGGGAACGCGTCGCGCCAGCCCGGCGGCATGCCGGCGACGGGGACGCTGTTTCCCTCCGCCAGCACGCGCTCGCCGTCGACCAGGCCGAACTGGAAGTCGGGGCGCTCGTCGTAGAGCCGGCTCCAGTACTCCCTCGAGACGATGTCGTGAAAGACCAGCTCGGGCCATGCGCGCCGCAACTGCTTGGACGACTCGTGCTCGAGCAGCTCGTCGCTGAGCGGAACGATCTTCATTCGAGCAGCGCGACTGCGACCGCGGCGAGGCCTTCGCCGCGGCCCGTGAAGCCGAGCTTGTCGGTCGTCGTCGCTCGCACGTTCACGCGCTCGGGCTCGACGCCCATCGCCTGAGCGAGCTTGGCCCGCATCTCCTCGCGCAGCGGAGCGATCCGCGGCTCCTCGCCGACGAGGACGCAGTCCGCGTTCTCGAGCGCGAACCCGGCCTCGCGCACCTGCGCGTAGGCGCGCGCGAGCAGGTCGAGCGAGCGAGCGCCCGCCCACTCTGCCGCGCCGGACGGGAAGAGCGAGCCGATGTCACCCATACCCGCGGCGCCGAGGATCGCATCGATCAACGCGTGCGAGATGACGTCGCCGTCGGAGTGCCCTGCGAGCCCGCGCGCCGCGTCGACCTCGACCCCGCCGAGCACGAGCGGCACGCCCTCGACGAGCGCGTGCGCATCCACGCCCACGCCGACCCTCACGCGAGCCAGCTCTCGACCAGCGCGAGATCCGCTGCGTCGGTCACCTTCACGAGCTTCGGGTCGCCCGGAACGACCTTCACCCGGCCTCCGGCCGCCTCCACGAGCGAGGCGCAGTCGGTCGCGTCGGCGACGTCGCCGGCCACCGCTCGGCGGAGGACGTCGGCAAGGAACGCTTGGGGCGTCTGCACCGCGACGAGATCGGACCGCGACACCGTCTCGACTACCCGGTCACCCTCGACGCGCTTAACCGTGTCCGCGAGCGGGAGCGCCGGCACGACACCGTCCCAGCCCTCCGACAGTGGGGCGAGCACCCGCTCGATCACGCCCTCCGGCAGCAGCGGCCGTGCGGCGTCGTGCACCAGCACGACCGCCGCATCTGCGGGCACGTCCTCCAGCGCGAGGCGCACGGAGTCAGAGCGCGTTGCGCCGCCGGTCACCGCCGAGTTGACCTTCGTCGCGGCGAGCTCCTCGGCGACGAGTATCGATGGCTCCTCCCAGTCAGGGGGAACGGCGATCACGATCCGGTCGATCCAGTCGGAGCGCTCCAGCCGCTCGAGGCTCTCGGCGAGCAGCGGCCGCCCGCCGAGACGCGCGAACGCCTTCGGGCGGTCGGACCCGAGCCGCTCGCCACGACCTGCCGCAGCGAGGACGGCCCAGACCGACACGAATGGCTACGCCGTTGCGGGAACCTTGGAGGCGGCTTTCTTCTTGCCGCCGCGCTCGAGGACGCCGTCGAGCCACTCGGCGGCCTCGTCCTCGTCCATGTCCTTGGCGTACATGAGCTCGCTGGCGAGGATCTTCTTGGCCTTCACGAACATCTGCTTCTCGCCGGTCGAGAGACCCTTCTCGTGATCGCGCAGGGAGAGGTTCATGACGACCTCGGCGAGCTCGAAGATGTCGCCAGTCTTCATCTTGTCGCGGTTGTGCTTGAAGCGGCGGTTCCAGTTCTTCGGCATCTCGGAGCCACCACCGGTCAGCGCCTTCAGCACCTTGGAGACCATCTGCTCGTCGATGACCTTCCGCAGGCCGACGCGGTCGGCATTGTCGGCTGGGACGTTCACCGTCATATCGTTGTGCAGGATCTTGATCGTCAGGTACTCGCGCTTCTCTCCCAGCACCTCGCGCGTCTCCTTCTTGACGACCGTCCCTGCGCCGTGGTGTGGGTACACCACCTTGTCGCCGACCTTGTACAACGCCGTGCCTCCCCTGTTGTAGTGGCTTAACCGCAATGAAGCCGGCGGGTTGATGCTTCCGCCGGCGGCGCCGGAAGTATAGCGAAAATCGCTGGAAACGGCCACTTTTTGAGTAAAAGCCCTGCTCAGAGCTACAACTGCAGGTACCGGTCGACCAGATTGTGCTCCTGGAGCCGTCTGAGCCCCTCGCGGATCTCGCGCGCGCGCACGGCTCCCACGCCTTCCACCGCCTCGAGCTCGCGCTGGGACGCACCGGCGATCGCGTCGAGCCCTTCGAGGCTCGACACGACCCGCTTCACCACCCCGTCGGGAAGCCGCGGAATGTGCGAGAGGACGCGGTACCCGCGCGCCGAGACGGAGTGGTCGAGCGGGTTCGTCGTCGCCGGGTAGCCGAGCACCGCGAGCAGCTCGAACTCGAGCAGCTGGTTGTACGGCAGTCCCGCGAGCGCCTCGAGCCCTTCGCGGGTGCGCTCGGCGCCGCCTTCCGCGTGGTAGTCGAAGAGCAGCGCGGCCTTCTCGTCGGGAACGTCGGCGACGAGCTCGTCCAGCTGCATCCGGATCAACCGCCCCTCCTCGCCGAGCTCGACGCAGGCCCGCTCGATCTCCTCGGCCATGCGCGTCGTCAACTCCGCCCGCTGGAGGGTGACGAGGACGTCGTCGAGCATGACTGCGTTCTGGAACTCGAGCGCCGTCAGCCGCGTCAGCACCTGCTCCAGCCGAGCGCGGTAGGTCTCGAGCGTCGCCAGCGCCTGGTTCGTCTTCGCGAGCACGTCGGCGATCGGCTCGAGCTGGTAGCGGCTGTGCCCGACGAAGACGGTCACCGTCTCGCGCTGCTGCGAGATCGAGATCACGAGCGCGTTCGTCTGGTTCGCGACGCGCTCGGCCGTCCGGTGGCGCGTCCCGGTCTCGGCCGACGGGATCGTCGGGTCGGGCATCAGCTGCACGTTCGCGTAGGCGAGCTTCGTGACGCCCGAGTTGACGATGATCGCGCCGTCCATCTTGGCGAGCTCGTAGAGCAGCTGCGGCCTGAAGGGCACCTCGAGCTTGATCCCGCCGCTGAACAGGAACGCGAGCTCGGCGGGCTCGCCGATCACGATCAGCGCGCCCTCGCTCGACCGGATGATGTCGTCGATCGCCGAGCGCAACTCGGTCCCCGGCGCGATCCGGCCGACGGCCGCGAGGATCTTCGGGTCGAGCCGCGGGTCGTGCTGGGTCGGTTGCCGAACGATCCCGAGCGGCGGCGGGATCCTTGGGTCGCTCCTATCCTGGCTCGGCTCGCTCCCCATCGATTCCCGCCTTCGCAGCCTGCCTCAGCGTTTGCGCTTCGAGAACGCGTAGTTTGCCACGAGCCGGGGTCCCGGCCGGTGCCACTGCCGCGACGAGCCCCAGCTTCCCGCACTCCTCGAGCCTGCGCTCGGACTGCGTCGCCGGCCGCAGGCGGCCAGTGAGACCGACCTCGCCGAAGGCGGCGAGCCCGTGCTTGACCGGTGCGCCCTTGGCGGCCGAGGCAATCGCGAGGGCAATCGCGAGGTCGGCTCCGGGCTCGTCGATCCGCACGCCGCCGGCGACGTTGACGAAGACGTCGGCCTGGCCGAGCGCCGCCTTCGCGTGGCGCGACAGGACGGCGACGATCATCGCGAGGCGCTTGGGGTCGACGCCCGTGCCGACGCGACGGGGCATCGCGAGATCGGTGGGCGCGACGAGTGCTTGGATCTCGAGCAGCAGCGGGCGGGAGCCCTCCAGCACGCACCCGACGGCGGCGCCGACCTCACCCTCGACCGTTCGGCCGAACAGCTCCGACGGCTCGGGCACGCCCACGAGGCCGGTCCCCGTCATCTCGAAGACCGCCAGCTCGTTCGTGGAGCCGAAGCGGTTCTTCGACGCACGCAGGACGCGGTGCTCGTGGTAGCGGTCGCCCTCGAACTGGAGCACGCAGTCGACGAGATGCTCGAGCACGCGCGGCCCGGCCACGGCGCCGTCCTTGGTCACGTGTCCGACGAGGATCGTCGCGACCCCGGACTCCTTCGCCACGCGCAGCAGGCGCCCGGCGGCCTCCCGCACCTGGCCGACTGAGCCGGGCGCAGAGCCGAGCTCCGACGAGTAGAGCGTCTGCACGGAGTCGATCACGCAGACGTCCGGCCGCTCCTGCTCGAGCGTTGCGCAGACGGCATCGAGCTCGGTCTCGGCGAGGATCTCCACGTTCTCGGCGCCGCCGAGCCGCGCCGCTCGCAGCTTCACCTGCGCCGTCGACTCCTCGCCGGTGACGAGCAGCGCGCGCCGGTCCTTGGACATCGCTGCGAGCGCGCTCAGGAGCAGCGTCGACTTTCCGACGCCGGGCTCACCGCCGACGAGCACGAGCGACGCGGGCACGAGGCCGCCGCCCAGCACGCGGTCGAGCTCCGGCACGCCGGTCGGGATCCGCTCCGCCTCCTCCGCGTTGACGTCGACCAGCCGCAGCGTCGCCTTCGGGCCAGCGCGGCCTGCCTTCGGCGGAAGGCCCTCCTCGACGAGCGTGCCGAACTCGCCGCACTGCGGGCATTTGCCGAACCAGCGCCCGGCCGAGTAGCCGCAGTCGGTGCACGCGAACTGGGTTGCCGCCTTCGCCACGCGATCATCCTAGGAACGAGCGCGGACGAGAGCTGTGCCGGATGTGCGCCGGGTTGACACTACGACCTCGACTACGGCGGTCGGACGTGACGGCAGCGTCACCAACTGCGCCCCTGCGCCTGAGCGACGACGACGCACGCGTCGTGCGATGAGCGCGCGATCGTTCTCTGCCACCTGACGCGCGCGTTGCCGTCCAGCACGCAGACCGTGCCGGTGCCGAGGCCCGGCGTCACGACCCACCCGTGCGCCTGCTGCACGTTGTACGAGTCGTCCGGGATGAGGGCGCTTCGCAGCCTGGCGCCGCCGGCGTCGTGCACGCGCAGGGTGCCGCTCTCGCCGCTCGCGACGTAGACGAGGTCGCCGCGAAAGGCGAAGTGCTGCGGCGGCTCGTCTGCTCGCAGACGCCGCAGGAGGGCTCCCGTCCGCGCACGGTAGATCGCGAGCTCGCGCCGGTCGCCCGAGCTCACCCAGACGCGGGCGCCGCCGAGTGTCCAGCCGATGTCGTGCGCGAGAAACGGCGGTCGGAAGTGGCGCAACAGCTGCGGCCGCGCACGCTGCGAGATGTCGACGACGGCGATCCGCGCCGCCTTCGCACCGAGCGCGACCCAGAGCCTGCGACCGTCCGGACTGATCGTGAGGTGGCGTGCGAGCGCTCCGACGGCCGTGCGGCCGACGAGACGGCCTCGGAGGACGTCGAGCACGGCGACCTCGCCGGTCTTCGCGTCCGTGACGTAGGCGTGCCGGCCATCCGGATGCGCCGCCGTGTAGCGCGGCTCGCTGAATCCGCGCAGCACGTGCTCGACCCTCAGCGTCGAGCCGCGCACGAGCGTAACCGCCCCGAGTTCCGAGTGCGCGACGACGGCCGTCCCGCCGACCGTCTCGATGCTGCGCGGCTTCGCCAGCGTGCGGACGTGGCGGCGGACTTGACCCGTGGCCAGGTCGACCGCGACCAGGCGCGCCTCCTCGTCGGCCGTGACGAGCGCCACCTGCCGCCCCGCGCCGAGGCGTACGAACGCTCGCGGCGCCAGCACGAGCGCCGCGGCCCCGCCGATGAAGGCGCGCCGGTCCATCGCCGGAACTACGAGCCGAGCGACTCCCGAGGTCCGAGCTCCACGTAGCCGGGCTCCGCTGCGGGTCGCCGCGCCCGCCGCCCCGTCGAGACGATCAGCAGACCGCACAGCACGAGCGCGACACCGCCGAGCTGCAGCGGCGACGGCGACTCGTCGAGGATCGCCCAGGCGAACAAGACCGACAGCACCGGCTGAAAGGTGAGCAACACCGACGTCAAGGCAGCCGGAAGCCGCGGCAGCGTGATCGAAATGAGCAGCCAACCCAGCGCCTGCGAGCTCCAGGCCAGCAGCAGCAGGTAGCCCCACGCCGGCCAGCCGGGAGTCCAGTCGAGGTCGCCGATCGCGAGGCCGATCGGGATGCAGGCGAGTCCCGAGACGAGCGTCGCGTCGAAGAGTGGCCCCGCCGGCCGGCGGAGGTCCTGGTTGCCGGCGCGCAGGACGAGCAGGAAGCCGGAGTAGGCGAGCGCGGTCAGGATGCCGTAGGCGACGCCGAGACCGGGGTTGTTGCCGTAGGCGCCGCTCTCGAAGACGCCCGAGATCAGCAGCACGCCGAACAGGGCGACGGGGATCGCGGCCAGCGACCGATTCGACGGCCGCTCGCTCAGGATCAGCCAGGCGAGCAGACCGACGAAGACGACCTGCAGGTTGCCGAGCACCGTCGCGAGCCCGGCGCCGACCTGCTCGATCCCCTCGTGCCACGCGACGAGGTCAACCGCGAAGAAGATCCCGGCGAGCCAGGCGAGCGCGCGCTGTCGAAGTGGCCGCGGCCCGTACTTCCGGTCCTCCAGCAACGACAGCGGCCAGAGCACCGGCAGCGCGAGCAGGCAGCGGTACATCGCGCCGGTCGAAGGCGACACGTGCGCGGCGCGGAAGAGGATCCCGGAGAACGAGATCGCGAGCGCACCCGCCAGCGCGGCCCCGATCGGCCGATCGTAGAGGCGCGACGGCACCCGTCGAGGCTATCCGCGCGCGGCGATCCTGCGCGCCGTCCTCAGCAAGTAGCTGAGGGAGAGCGCGAGGAAGAAGAAGCCGAAGGCCGCGCGTACGTAATCGTCGCGCACGGGCACTCTCGGCGCCGCCGCGTCGGCGACCTTCCCCTTCCAACCGCTGAGCGCGGCGTGACCGACGTCCTGGACCTTCATGCCCATGGACTACCCGCCCGCGTGAGAGTTATTCGGACTCGGGCGCTTCGTCGTCGTCGGACGAGTCCATCGGCTCCTCGGGCGGAACCGTGACCTTCTCCGGCGTGATGTCGGCGGGGATGACCGTGATGTCGACCTCGTCGTCGTTCTTCCGATCGACGAGGATCGTCGAGCCGGCGCCGAGCTCGCGGCCGAGCACGAAGTCCGCGAGCGGGTCCTCGATGAAGCGCTGGATCGCGCGGCGAAGGGGGCGGGCGCCCATCGTCGGGTCGTAGCCCTTGTCGACGAGCAGCTCCTTCGCGCTCTCGGTGAGCTCGATCACGGCGTCGTGCTGGCCCATCTGGTCGCGGAGCCGCACCATCATCAGGTCGACGATCGACATGATCTCATCCTTCGTCAACTTGTGGAAGACGATCACCTCGTCGATGCGGTTCAACAGCTCGGGGCGGAAGACGCGCTTCAGCTCGCCCATGATCCGCTCCTTCATCTCGTCGTACGAGAGTCCGGAGTCGTCACCGACGGAGAACCCGAGCGTCTGGTTCTTCGAGATCGTGCCGGCGCCGATGTTCGAGGTCATGATCACGATCGTGTTGCGGAAGTCGACCTTGCGCCCCTGCGCGTCCGTCAGCTTCCCGTCCTCGAGGATCTGGAGGAGGATGTTGAAGACGTCCGGGTGGGCCTTCTCGATCTCGTCGAGCAGGACGACCGAGTACGGCTTCCGGCGCACGGCTTCGGTCAGCTGGCCGCCTTCGTCGTAGCCGATGTAGCCCGGAGGAGAGCCGACGAGCCGGGAGACGGAGTGCTTCTCCATGTACTCCGACATGTCGACCTGGATCATCGCGTCCTCGTCGCCGAAGAGGAACTCGGCGAGCGTCCGCGCCAGCTCGGTCTTGCCGACGCCTGACGGGCCGAGGAAGATGAACGAGCCGGTCGGGCGCTTCGGGTCCTTGATGCCCGCGCGCGCGCGGCGGATCGACTTCGAGACGGCGACGATCGCCTCCTGCTGGCCGATCACGCGCTTGTGCAGCTCGTCCTCCATGCGGATCAGCTTCTGCGACTCGGCCTCGGTGAGCTTGAACACGGGGATGCCCGTCCACATCGAGACGATGTCGGCGATCTCCTCCTCGCCGATCTCGGGCTGCTCGGTGTTGCCCTCTTCGCTGCGCCAG
>Ga0136846_1232413_pt1 | contig 10694 bp, 8 predicted proteins | sample HopSoiMetagenom2_FD_96841 | JGI IMG/M metagenome (GOLD analysis project Ga0136846, IMG submission 96841) | Grasslands soil microbial communities from Hopland, California, USA - 2 Assembly 2016 (version 4) | ecosystem: Environmental > Terrestrial > Soil > Grasslands | place: USA: Hopland... | reverse complement strand
GAAATGTTGGCGCCAGTCCCGTTGGTATATGCATTCAGCCGTTACGCGCACGGGCGCAAGAAGTGGCTGGCCGCGTCGGCATCGGCGTTCATGGGCGCCAGTATTTTCCTTTCGGGTTCGCGCGGAGGCATGACCGCGTTCGCGATTGAGATCGTAATTTTCTTGTGCTTCCTTTTCCGTGAGCGCACTCACAACCGGATCGCACTTGTGATGGGCTCTTTTCTGCTGGTTGCGATTGGCTCAATCATGTGGATCGGTGGAAATGAGGTGTCATCGCGCATTTCCACGCTGGCAGACTACAAGCGTCCTGATGTCAATGCTGACATCCGGCTGAAGATCGATCGCGACACTTTGCACATGATTGCAGCGCGCCCGGTTCTCGGATGGGGCCTGGGCACATTCGCCGATGTTTACCCGCAATTCCGGAGCTTCTATACCAACTCACTGGTTAACGAAGCTCACAACGATTATCTGCAGACACTTAGTGAGACGGGACTGCTGGGATTTGGACTTGCCATTTGGCTCTTGATTGCTGCAGTTCGGCCGGCGCTGCGAAAAACCCGCAACTGGCCCTCCGACGTGAACGGGATCGTGGCTCTAGCCGCGCTGCTCGGAATCAGCGGCATTCTGGTGCACAGTTTCGTGGACTTCAATCTGCAAGTTCCCGCGAACGCAATGCTCTTTTACGTGCTGTGCGTAATCGCAGCCATGGAGCCGCGCTTCCGAAACTTTAAACGCGAGTGCAAGCATCGCGACGCAGACATGAACAGCACCACCGAACCCCTGCCAGGCTGATGTTCACGCCTTGTTGAGTGGACTCGCCGACGTCTTTAGCCCATCCCAAGTTCTTCAGCGGCTTCCAGGGGCGTTCCACAACGGCGGCAGATAACGGCTCCGCAGTCACCGCAGATCAATGGGTCAGGTATTTCAACCGCGCATTTTGGGCAGTAGAGAGGCTGCTGCGTTGATTCCGTTTCACCCGCCATTCTCTGGAATCTAGCACAAGCACTTGCAAGCCGGATCAGGTTTAAGAAGCAGCCGGCGTCTAGTTTCCCAATACTTCAGCGATTTTGGCGGTCAACTCAGACGGAGTGAATGGTTTTTGCAGAAATCCTGCGTCTCGATCCAGGTCGTCAATATCGTCATCAGCATAGCCCGACATATAAAGGACGCGAATATCGGGCCACCGGTTTTTCACAACCCGCACCAGTTCGGGCCCGCTCATTCCAGGCATGACAACGTCTGTCAGAAGCAGATCGACGCTTCCCGAATAGGTCAACACAAGCTGTTCCAGCGAGGGCGCGTCGGGAGCAGTCAATACGTCGTACCCTGCCTGTTTCAGAATCGTCTGGCCCAGCTCACGTAACAAAGGTTCATCTTCAGCAAGAAGAATCGTTCCAGTTCCGCGCTTTTGAGATTCGGTCATAACTGCCTTCACTGATGGCGCCGGCTCAGAATCAACTTCTGGAAGCAACACACGAAAAGTTGAGCCAGCGCCAGGTTCGCTTTCAACTTCAATGTGCCCATTGCTTTGCTTGATGATGCCGTACACCGTCGCTAGCCCCAGCCCAGTTCCTTTCCCTACTTCTTTGGTCGTAAAAAATGGCTCAAAAATTCGAGCGCGGGTGGCCGCATCCATTCCGATTCCCGTATCGCGAACCGATAGCGCTATGTACGAGCCCGCCCGCACCAGAGTTTCATCCTGCCCGACATCAAGTGGAAGTTGGATGCGCTCCGTCGAGATCGTTAACTTCCCGCCCGTCGGCATGGCGTCACGTGCGTTAACCACAAGGTTCAACAGTACCTGTTCCATTTGGACGGGATCAGCTTTAATGGGTCGCAATCGGTTACCAGTTGAGATAACCAGTTCAACATTCTCCGCGACGACTCGCCGCAACATGGTCTGAAGGCCTCGAACAATGACATTGATATCCAGAATGCGCGGCTGCAGTGTCTGCTTTCGACCGAAGGCCAGTAACTGATGAGTGAGTGAGGCGGCGCGATCAGCCGCCTGCTGGATCTCCCGGGCTGCATGAGCATCAGGCCCATTCGGATCCTTCTCAAGCATAAGGCTGCTGTACCCTTTGATGATGGTCAGCAGGTTGTTGAAATCATGCGCAACTCCGGACGCCAGCTGTCCAACCGCTTCCATGCGCTCGGTTTGAGCCAGCCGCGTTTGCAGCTGCTTTTGTTCAGTCACGTCAACCAGCACACCGTGCAGTAATTCACGCCCGTCCTGATCGCGCACTAGAGAACCGCTGTCGTTAATCCAAACCATGCTGCCATCTCGGCGGTTCATGCGGTATTCCGCGCGAAACGGATTTCCATGAAGTGTGGCTTCTTCGGCCACCGCCACCGCGTGCCGATCATCTGGATGGACGTGATCGATCCAGTTTGCTGACCTGGCAAGCCACTCCTGCGGGCTGTAACCGAGCAGTGATTCAATTTGTGGACTCACGAAGAGCCATTCGCCTTCAAGGCCCAGCTCCGCGATGTAAGTAACCGCCGAAAGCTGTTCCACCAGGCTTCGATAAAGCGTTTCGGCCTCTTCGCGCGCCCGCTCGTTGCGGTTGCGCTCGCTGACGTCAACCGCAACACCAATCGTGCCCGCGAGAGCGCCGTGCGAATCATGGATCGGCGCCCAGTGAGTCTCGAAGCATAAACCCAGCTCCGGTAACTCACTAGGCGCTGAGAACGCTTCGCCACGCAATGCACGTGTTGCGCTAGCAAGGATGTCAGGGTATTTGGCATACATCTCGAACACGGAGCGGCCGATCGCTTCTTCCGGCTGGAGCCCAAGTTTGTGCAGGGCTCTGCCTTCGGAAAGCGTAAAAACTCCTTGTCGGTCCAATGCGAACAATACGATCGGTGCCGTGGTCACGAGGGCGCGAAGGCGCTGCTCAGCCTCGGTTAAAGCCGGCGCGAGTTTCGGCTGCGTGCTCAAGGTTTACTTTCGGCGGCAACGTGACCGCAAACACACTTCGGATGCAGTTCCGCCAGATTGCGCCAGTCTAGCTCACCGGTTGACCAGTTACGGAGTTACCGAAGTCACCTTCGAAACAGGCTGCTTCGCGAGCCGATTGTACTTCCTCAAAACCTGAACAAGTTTGTCGTGTGGCAACGCAGGCACAAAATGATTGTTAATGCCTTTCATATCTTCCGCGGCGATCATTGCGTTCACAATCGCTTCTTCGGTGGCCTGCACCGTTCCGAGGAATAGTGGGTCCAGTTCGCCGTTCGGAAGCATTGTGATCTGGCGTTTCTTCTTCTGATCGATGGCTCGCGGGTTCGCGGTGGAGAACGCGATGAACAAGTCGCCAGATCCATCGCCCGAGTAGCTGCCGTCGCGTCCGACTCCCAGCGCTACTCTCCTGGCGAGCCGTTTCAACTGGGTTGGAATGAGAGGTGCATCGGTGGCCACAACCACGATAATCGACCCGGTGTCCTGCTCCCAAATCTTGGGACCCGAAATTTCTCTCCCGACTGGAATGCCTGCTACCCGCAACTGCTCACGTTCACCGTAGTTGCATTGGACCAGCACCCCGACGGTATAGCCGCCATCCTTAGCGCTCAACATGCGCGACGACGTTCCAATGCCGCCTTTGAATTCGTTGCATATCATCCCGGTGCCGCCGCCAACATTTCCTTCCTGTACCGGACCGCCTTGAGCTGAATCGAGCGCATGAAATGCGTCTTCGGCCTTTACATGAAATCCGTTGATGTCGTTCAGGTAGCCGTCCCAAGTTTCGGCAACTACCGGCAGGGACCACCAATAGCCTTCCATGTCAGCATCGCCGCGCTTTACCTTCCATTGGATCACGGCATCCCGAATTACCCCGACACTGTGAGTGTTTGTCATCATCACAGGTCCGTCGACAAATCCAGAATCTTCGACCCAGTGCGTTCCGGTCATCTCGCCGTTCCCGTTCAGGCTGAAGTAGCCTCCAAAAACTGCATCTCTGGATTCTTTTCCGCGCGGCAGAATTGCAGTAACCCCAGTGCGAACCGGGCCGACACCGACCTTCAGGGGACCATCCCCTGAAATCAGCGTGGTATGACCGACCTCCACGCCCTTAACGTCTGTGATTGCGTTCAGCGGGCCAGGCATGCCATCAAACGGCAGTCCTAGATCGCGTGCACGAAGCTTCACCTGACTGCAAATCGGCAGCACCGAGAGAACTATCGCAGCAAGGCAAATCGCCGAACGCTGTTTTCGCATCCAATCTCTCCTTTGGAATCAAGCAGTATAGTCGACACAAACGAAACGAGATTACGGAGGAACCAAATGGAAAACTGGAAACGAGGACTCCTGGCAGGTGCGGCCGGACTAAGCGCTGTTTGCCTTCTAAAGGGCAGCCGCACCGGAGCGATGATTTTTGGCGGGGTCGCGCTGGCGACACTGGCGTCGGAGTACCCGGACGAGTTTGCGCAGATTCGCAGAAAATTGCCGGATTACGTTGAACGCGGTTCGAATTTTCTGGATGTGGCGTTGCGGGTAGGCGAGCGCATGGCTGAAGTTGCCGAAAACCGCGGTTCCGCCTGGTATGAAGCGCTGATGCACGGATAAGCGAGCGCTGGCAGCGAATCGCATTGCGCTGCTATGCTGCTGCCGCATGCGGAAGAGAATTCAAGTTGTTCTCTATCTGGGGATAGCCGTTGCCGCCATCCGGCTCGCTTGGATTCTCTACGAGCGTCACCAGAATTCCATTGAAACCCCTCGGCAACAGTCCGCGCCAATTAACCCGGACTATTACGTCGTTCCCAGGAAGCTCTACCCTTACGATCTGAAATCCGCCAGGCAACTGACGCAACAGCCGGTCTGGGTCAAAGTTGGATACGCCTATCCGTATTTTAGGTACAATCCCGCCACGCATAAGGCCGATCTCAGTCGCGAAGCCGGCCGACTTCTCCCCCTGCAACGCCTCGACATCAAGGATGTGGTGCTCGCGTCCGCAGCCGATGCCCATGGCAAGAAGCGCGTGCTGGCGGTTTTTCAACTCGACGGCAAGTCATATGCCTCACCGATTGGCTCGGAGCAGGGTGGAGACTACAAGTTCTTTTCCGATGACATGCTCTTCGTTCAAGATCCACATGATCTTTATAAGCACTGGCCTCCAGATGTCTGGCTGGACATTGATCAGCACAAAGTGAAGGAGGGGATGAGCGAAATGCAGACAGACTTCGCTCTAGGCATCGGGCTCCTGCAACCAGGTAGCGACGACATCGACCGAACCCTGGACTATCCCAACGGCGGCAACCCGCTGAAAGTAAGCTTTCATCACGATAAGGCGATTCGGATCGCACCGGGGGCAACGGACTGAATCATTGACCCGCCTCCCGGCCCTCACTCAACAATTGTTACCCAGGCGGGCCCCGTTCCTGCGACCACCGCTGGACCAGCTGGCGTTAGAGCTCCGGTGACGCGATCGACAGCAAAAACCGAGATGTCATCTGAGCCTTGGTTCGCCACGTACGCGAATTGGCCCGAAGCGTCCAGGGTCAGCGATACGGGATTCGCTCCGGTTGGAACCACTGAGCCCGGTGTCAGAGCTCCGGTCGCGCCGTCAATAGCGAAGACTGCGATATTGCCAGCAATGCTGTGGGTCACGTATGCAAATCGGCCCTGCGAGTCGACGGTGACTGATGTTGGACTATTGCCAGTGTCGGCTCGCCCCGGAAGCACGGCCAATACTCCCGAGACTGGATCGACGGAAAGAACCGTAATGTCATTCGATCCTGAATTTGCCAGGTAAGCGAATTTTCCAGACGGGTGCATGGTAATCGAAGTTGGATTGGCTCGAGCCGGAACCGCGCCGAGCAGCCCCAGTGCTCCGGTGTTACTCACTGCGTAAACCGTTACATCACTCGAATTGCTGTTGGCAACGTACGCGAACCGGCCGGAGGGATGAAAGCTGAGTCCGACCGGCAGGCTGTCCGTCACGACCGTCCCGCTGAGCGGCGTTAGTGCGCCGGTGTTCGGGTCAATGGAAAATCCCGATAGGTTATTGGAGTTTTGGTTCACTACATACAGAAGGCTCCCCGTGGGGCCCACGACGATGAACTGTGGCCTGTTGCCGGCTGGAACCGGCGCACCCAACCTCCTGAGGGTGCCGGTGTTCGTGTCAATAGCAAACACGGAGATGTCATTAGAAGCGGTGTTGGCGACATAAGCGAAGCGCCCGGAGGGCTCCACCGCGATTACGCGCGGGCTGGTTCCGCCGGTCGGCATTGTGCCCTTAAGGCTTAGTCGACCTGATTGAGCATCGATGGCGTAACCGGAAATGCTGTCGGAAATTGAATTGGCCACCAAAGCAAGGCGTGACGTAACAGGTGGAACCGGTGTAGTCGGACTGCTCGCGGCGCCACAGCCCGTGAGGAGCACGAGGAGAATTAAAATTAAAAAAGAGGCTGCAATTTTTCGCACGTCAGGTTAGTCCTTTGCGTTGCAATTTGTGGCGGAAGCGCTTGCCGGTCGTCCCCAGCTCGGCTTTGTAATAGGACAGACCCCGTTTGACGGTTTTTATTCCCGCCAAATACTTCAGCCTAAGTAGCTGGATTTACCAACGGGCGAGTTAGTTTCAAAGACGGGGTAAACGTTTTGTAAATTGTTTCAGCGAGGTGTCGGGCGACATATCGCCGTAATAAGCGTTTCCTTGAGGTACACCGGTTCACTACTCGAATGATCGATGATCTTTAGTCTGCCTTCAGCACCGGCGAATTCTCGTCGGCTTCCTTCTGATCATCTACCCGGATTTTTCCCTGATCATCTGAAAAAAACGACCTGTGGTCGGCGCTTTCCTGCTTTGGGACCATCGTGATCTCAAAAGTGTCTTTTTCTTTGTGCGCCTTGAACTTCACCGTATAGTCGCCCCGGTCGGGATTAGCCATCCGCCGGGTGAAGGACCCGGTCTTGGTGAGTTCCATCAGTGAAGTTGCGTAATGACTATTTTTCCTCTTGTAAATCCTTTGGGCCCGCAGGAAAGTCCGCATGTATCCCAGCGCAGCAGCTTCAGAATCCGAGTGGGCGGGATCGCCTTTAAATTTGGGTTGGTACGCTGCCTGGCTCAACGCAGTTCCAGCCGTCAATATCACCAGCAAAAAGGCAATAAATGCTGTCTTCACGGTCATCCGATGAATCCTCATATTGAGTAAGAACACGCCTTCGGCGCACTTCACTCTGAATCTGACCTATGTTACTCCCGTAATTCGACTTACGTTACGGAGCCTTGCATACGCTTGCAATAAAGATATCCTACTTACATCTTTGAGCAAGAGCAGGGAAACCTATGAAATCTGGGACCGCCGTGAAAGCTGCACCCGTTAAAAAAGCTTCGATTCGTATTGCCGTAGTCGAAAGCGATCCGCTGCGCTTCGTCGGATTTCGCGCTCTGTTCGACTGCGAACCTGACTTTGAGCTGGTTTCGGCGGCCCTCCCCGATATCTCCGTCATGCAAGACATTGATCTTGTGCTGCTCGGCAACCGCAGCGGACAGAATCTTTTCGATGTGATGGCCAGTCTCAAAGCCGCCCGCCCTGACCTGAGGATCATTGTCACCGGGGCTGGCATGGACGAAGAGACCATTCTCAAAGCAATCGCCGCAGGATCAAAAGGCTATGTCGACGAAGCTGCTTCAGCCGCCGAATTCGTGCAGGCCATTCGCATCGTCAGTCAGGGATCAGTCTGGGCGCCGCGACGCGTGCTTTCGATGTTCATCGAACGCGTCAGTTCTTCGCCGGGACGCATCTTCCCCGCTGGCCGTGTGACCTTCACCGACCGCGAAAAGGAAGTTTTGGAAATGCTGGTCGCTGGACGGTCAAACAAAGAAATCGGTTCCGCGTTGGGAATTGAAGAACGCACCGTAAAAGCTCACGTCGCAAAGCTCATGCGCAAAGTTGGAGTCCAAAACCGGATCGCCCTCTCCGTGCATGCAATTACTCACTCGCTGGTGACGGCGAAGTAAGTATTCTCGAGATAAATCCAGGGTCAACCAGCCCTCGATTTAATAAGGCGCCCGCTTCGGCGGGCGCTTTTTGATTGTTCCCCCACGGAGCCGGGCGAGTGATGGCATTGACCCAACTCACATCAGCACCTTAAGGCAGTAGCGCACACATGCAGCGGATTCCGGAACTCGACGGCCTTCGGTTGATTGCTATCTTGGGAGTTTTCTGTGTCCACTTTCGGCCGGCACCGAAGCATCTTTTCGATGCTACGCAGTTGGGCTGGGTCGGCGTGGACCTCTTCTTCGCAATATCGGGTTTCCTGATAACCGGAATCCTTCTCGACCTGCGCGGCAAAGAGCACCCCTTCAAGCACTTTTACTGGCGGCGCGCGCTGCGCATTTTCCCAGCGTACTACGTCAGCTTGGCACTCATCATTCTCCTGGCCGTCATTCACGGCCAGTCCCCTCCTCCGCCGGGCAAGACCGCATCGGCCGCTACTTTCCTGGTTTCCCTTGGAGAGCAGCGCGTCTCTTGGCCGCTGCTGACCGCCCGTCTTGCGGGTCATCAGGGATTTAGAGTGGCAGCATTACCGGTTGCCACACCGCATTTTCGTTCGTTCGCAGATGGAATTGTGGTGTTCTGGTCCCTGTCGGTCGAAGAATTGTTTTATTTACTCTGGGCGCCAATTATTCTGCTGGGATCCCGTCGCAGCCGGCTGGTGTTTTGCATCGCCCCTTTTTTCGTGTGCCCGGTAATACGCGCATTTGTGCATACTCCCTCCTACCCAGAGATGTTCCTGTTTTTCTGCAGACTCGATTCCCTCGCGGCTGGGGCATGCGTTGCGCTTGCGTTCGGGGAAAGACAACGAGTTTCGAAACGGGTTTTCGACTTCGGACTTCTCTCCACGATGATTTCCTCCGGCCTGTTGTGTCTGGCGCTGTTTTTGAAATGCGGGCTCTTGTCCGGTACCGAACTGCGCAGCACAACTACTTTCGCCATCTTCGGCTATCCGCTGCTCGCAATCTTCTTTGCGGCGACTACCGGGCTTTGCGTGCACTGCAGCGGACGAATCTGGCTGGCAGCCCTGCGCTGGAAGCCGATCACCTACATCGGAAAAATCAGCTACTCCATGTATCTCATTCACATTCCCGTATACGTAGCAGTAGGGCTTTTGTGGGGGGCGCACACCTTGACGTACACATCGCAGATTCTGCACGGCGTAGCCGCAGTTTTCTGCACTATCGCCCTCTCCGCAATCTCCTGGAAGTATTTCGAAAGCCCTATTCTTGCTCTCAGAGATCGCCCATTCTCGCTTCGCGCTGTTCGGTCTGATCTCTCCATACCTGTAGCGGCCTCCACTTCAGACTGAACATTCCATGGCTGGGCGTTGAGGCCTGGGTATCGCATATTGCGAAGCATCGATGTCCTTTGGAACCGGGCCGCCGTTCACCATCAGGAGGGTTCTTCAGTTCGCGCGATCCTCGCCGGCGCCACTACCGCCGGGCCGGGCGTTCATTCAATAAGGGGCTTTTCGGCCGCGCTTTTGCTGCGCCGACTACAGCGCCCTGGTTAACGCCGAATCATAACTAGGTCAGCGGATCGCGGCTAGAAGAACGTTCCCACTAACCTCAATCCAGCGGAACCTATATTAAAACGTTAAATCTGCCGAAAATCATTAGCTTTTTGCTTGATTACGCACACCTCTTTATGAGATCGTTTTGGCCGGTTCTCTGGGGGGTATGACGATGCATCGTGCAAATGTAATGCGAACGCTTTTGGTGTTTGTCGCGGTTGTTTTCACCTCAACCCTGCTTCGTGCTGATGTAACTGGGGCGATTAGCGGCGTGGTTCACGACCCCTCGCAGGCCGTCGTGCCCGGCGCACACGTGCAAGTGACCAATGTCCAGACGAACCTCTCGCAGGAAACGACTTCCGGCGCGGATGGGTCGTTTCACATTCTTGCCCTGCCTGCCGGTCCTTACAGATTGACCACCACAGCCACTGGATTCCAGACATTTACCGCGACTGACATTGACTTGAAAGTTAATGATCAGCTCCACTTCGACATCAACCTCCAGGTCGGCAGCCTGTCTGAACACGTCAATGTTGAGGCCAGCTCAGTGCAGGTCGAGACCGAGAGCACTCAATTGGGAGACGTAATCGAATCGAAGAAGATGCTGTCTCTGCCGCTGAACGGGCGCAGCTACCTGGATCTCCTCGGATTGCAAGCTGGCGTCGTGCCGGTTACATCCGGATCCATTCAGCAGGACCGTCCGGTTTCCGGATACATTAGTTCACCCGGAAACGTGTCCGTAAACGGACAGCGCGAAACCGCCAATGCATTCCTCGTAAACGGCGGGGACGTCAGCGAGGGACGCAACCTCGGCGCAGGCTTGATCCCTAACTTGGATTCGGTCGAGGAATTCCGGCTCATCACCAATAGCTTCGATGCCGAATACGGAAAATTCAGCGGCAGTGTGATGAATGCAATCACCAAGTCGGGGACCAACAGCATTCATGGGACTGTGTTTGAGTTCCTGCGAAACGACAAATTCGACTCCACCAGGTACTTCGATGATGGCAAGGCTGAGTTGCGCCAGAACCAGTTCGGTTACGCGGTTGGTGGCCCACTATGGAAAAACAAGATCTTTTGGTTTACGGATTATCAGGGAACCCGCATTGTGAGCGGTGCCAGCACGGGATCGGTAACGCTGCCAACGGTTGCTCAAAGGAGCGGCGACTTTAGTGCCGAT
>Ga0136846_1231476_pt1 | contig 10694 bp, 8 predicted proteins | sample HopSoiMetagenom2_FD_96841 | JGI IMG/M metagenome (GOLD analysis project Ga0136846, IMG submission 96841) | Grasslands soil microbial communities from Hopland, California, USA - 2 Assembly 2016 (version 4) | ecosystem: Environmental > Terrestrial > Soil > Grasslands | place: USA: Hopland... | reverse complement strand
AGTGCAAACGGTAGCGCCGGATTTGCCCGGTGCCGCCAAGCTGATCATTGCGATCATTGGCGCGATCCCGGTGTGCATTGCCGTCAATGTGTTGATCGAACGTGTCGCTTACCGGAGACTGCGCAATGCGCCGCGATTGGCGCCGCTGATTACCGCAATCGGCGTATCGACCCTGTTGCAAACTTTTGCGATGATGATCTGGGGCCGCAGCCCGGTAACTTTTCCGCAAGTCATGCCGTCCGAATCGCTCCATGTCTTCGGTGCCCTCATTTCGCCAACACAAGTGATGCTGCTGATATTGGCGGCACTGTCGATGATGGGCTTGTTATTGCTGGTTGAAAAAACAAAAATGGGGCGCGCGATGCGCGCAACTGCCGAGAATCCCCGTGTAGCCGGCTTGATGGGGGTGGATGCCAATAAAGTCGTCGTGCTGACGTTTGCCATCGGTGCTGCTCTCGCCGCAGTCGCGGGCGTGATGTGGGGAGCAACTTATGCATCAGCGCAGTTTGCCATGGGTTTCCTGCCGGGCCTGAAGGCTTTCTCCGCTGCGGTTCTGGGTGGTATTGGCAACATCTACGGCGCCATGTTGGGCGGTATCCTGCTGGGCTTGATCGAGAGTCTCGGCGCCGGTTATATCGGTGACCTGACCGGTAACTTCCTGGGCAGCCAGTATCAAGATATCTTTGCATTTGTTGTGCTTATTATTGTTCTCACATTGCGGCCGTCCGGCATCATGGGCGAGCGTGTGGCGGATCGCGCATAAAGGGGATATTCATGGCTAATTACTTCGGCATCAAACGCAATCCGCGCAAGACCTCTACAGGCTGGATTCTGACCGGCATCGCGGTTGTGATTTTCCCTTTCATTGCCATGCACTTTGGTAACTCCTGGGTGCGGATCATGGACTTCGCCCTGCTATATATCATGCTCGCGCTTGGTCTCAATATCGTGGTCGGTTTTGCCGGGCTGCTGGACTTGGGTTATATCGCATTTTATGCGTTGGGTGCCTACATGACCGGCATCCTGGCGTCGCCGCAATTTGCGACGATATTGGAATCCTTTGTGAACGAATATCCGATGATCGGACATGCGCTCTTGTGGATTTTCGGACCGGAGATTGCGCAAAACGGCATTCATCTGTCGCTATGGTTCATCGTGCCGCTGAGTGCCGCGCTGGCTGCATTTTTTGGCGCGTTGCTGGGCGCCCCGACACTGAAACTGCGTGGCGACTACCTCGCTATCGTGACGCTCGGTTTCGGCGAAATCATCCGCATTTTCATGAACAACCTGAATGCGCCGGTCAACATCACGAACGGACCGCAGGGCATCAACATGATCGACCCGATCCGGATTTTCGGCGTATCGCTGGCAGGCGAATCCGGATCGCAGGCGACTGTCCATCTCGGCAGCTTTTCGATGCCGTCCGTGAATGCCTATTACTTCCTGTTTTTGGCATTGTGCGTTGCGATCATTTTCATTACGGTCCGCCTGCAGCATTCCCGCCTTGGGCGCGCATGGGTGGCGATTCGTGAAGATGAAATTGCGGCTAAAGCGATGGGTATCAACACACGCAATATCAAATTGCTCGCGTTCTCGATGGGCGCATCCTTCGGTGGCATCGCCGGTGCGATGTTCGCGTCGTTTCAGGGCTTCGTATCGCCCGAATCCTTTTCATTGATGGAATCGATCAGCGTATTGGCGATGGTGGTGTTGGGTGGTATCGGACATATCCCGGGCGTCATCCTGGGCGGCGTGATTCTGGCGGCATTGCCGGAAGTGCTGCGCCATGTGGTGGAGCCGCTGCAACGGAATTTGTTTGGCGCCGTATTGATCGAAGCCGAAGTGTTGCGCCAATTGCTGTACGGCTTGGCGATGGTCATCATCATGCTCAATCGTCCATCCGGACTATGGCCGGCACCCAAAACCGAGGACCGTCCCGACCTGGATGTCGACGTGGACAAGCCTGCACGTGCAACCGGCGTAGTTGCTGCATAAGAGGCTGTTATGAACCTCAGAAGGGGGCTGAGAGCCGCCAAAAAGAGCCATCTGCGGCGTTGCGGCTCCTTGCCGTAACCCGTTTTACTGCCACGTCGCCGCGCCTTGCATCTGGCCCCTTCTGACAACTCTCAGCCCCCTTCCGAGATTCATAGCAGCCTCTAAGGAGAACAATATGCACGGACAAATTATTCTGAATATCGCCGGTGTCAGCAAGCGGTTCGGCGGCCTGCAAGCGCTGTCCGAAGTCGGGGTCAAGATCGCCAAGGGCCAGATTTATGGATTGATCGGCCCCAATGGTGCCGGCAAGACGACGTTCTTCAATGTGATCACAGGTTTGTACCAGCCGGATAGCGGTACCTTCGAACTTGCCGGCAAACCGTATTCGCCGTCGGCACCGCATGAAGTTGCGAAAGCAGGCATCGCCCGAACGTTCCAGAACATCCGCCTGTTTAGCGAGATGACCGCGTTGGAAAACGTGATGGTCGGCAGTCACGTGCGCACCCGTCAGGGCGTGCTCGGTGCGGTCCTGCGCCACCGTGCCGCGCGGGAAGAGGAGGCGGCGATCCGCATGCGTGCGATGGAATTGCTGGATTTCGTCGGTATCGCGAAATTCGCGGAGCGCACTTCCAGGCATCTATCCTACGGCGACCAGCGCCGTTTGGAAATTGCCCGTGCACTGGCGACCGATCCCCAGTTGCTGGCGCTCGATGAACCGGCGGCAGGCATGAATGCGACTGAAAAATTGGGATTGCGCGAGCTTCTCGTCAAGATCAAGGCGGAGGGAAAAACCATCCTGCTGATCGAACACGACGTGAAATTGATGATGGGACTGTGCGACCGAATCACGGTTCTCGATTACGGCAAGCCGATTGCGGAGGGCGTACCCGCAGACATCCAAAAAAATCCGGCTGTCATCGCGGCATATTTGGGAGGGGCTCACTAATGATTGAAAATATATTAAAAGTCAGCGGCCTGAAAATTGCATACGGCGGGATACAGGCTGTCAAAGGCGTCGATCTTGAAGTCAATAAAGGCGAGCTGGTTACCCTGATTGGCGCAAACGGCGCCGGCAAGACCACGACGCTGAAGGCGATTACCGGTACGCTGCCGGATTGCAAGGTGGAAGGTCATATCGAATACGCTGGTCGGTCGATCAAAGGCCGCTCCTCTTTTCAGTTGGTCAAGGAAAATCTGGCGATGGTGCCGGAAGGGCGAGGTGTATTCACTCGCATGTCGATCCACGAAAACCTGCAAATGGGCGCTTATACCCGTAACGATAAAGCAGGCATCAAAGCGGATATCGAGAAATGGTTTGCGGTTTTCCCGCGTTTGAAAGAGCGCGCAGCGCAGATGGCAGGCACGCTGTCGGGCGGCGAGCAGCAAATGCTGGCGATGGCGCGCGCGTTGATGAGCCACCCGAAGCTGCTGTTGCTGGATGAACCCTCGATGGGATTGTCGCCCATCATGGTCGAAAAGATCTTTGAAGTTGTGCACAATGTCTCGGCGCAGGGCGTGACGATTCTGCTGGTCGAGCAAAACGCAAAGCTCGCACTGCAAGCGGCGCACCGGGGTTATGTGATGGAATCTGGATTGATTACGATGACGGGCATTGGAAAAGACATGCTGAATGATCCGAAAGTGAAAGAAGCTTATCTGGGGGAGGGCTGATCATGAATTTCGTCTTCCCTCCGCGCACTCCCGCAGTCGTTCCTGTCGCAGGCCGCAATGATTTTTTTCCTGTTCATCGCATCTATTGCGTTGGCCGCAATTACGTAGAACACGCCAAGGAAATGGGCGGCACCGGCCGCGAAGCGCCATTCTTTTTCATGAAACCGGCGGACGCTGTTTTGGCTGTGCCGCATGGCGCCGTGGGTGAAATGCCCTATCCTCCGATGACGAACGATTTGCACCACGAAATCGAGCTGGTAGTCGCGATCGGTAAAGACGGGAAAAACATTTCCGCAGCCGATGCGCGGCAGCATGTATGGGGCTATGCGGTAGGTCTGGACATGACCCGCCGCGATTTGCAAGGAGACGCAAAGAAGGCCGGCCGCCCATGGAGTACGGGTAAAGGATTCGATTATTCCGCACCGATTGCGCCGATTCATCCGATGCATGACACGGGTTGGATCACGCAAGGCGCAATTCATTTGAACGTCAACGGCGCGTCACGTCAAAAGAGCGATATCTCGAAATTAATCTGGAATGTCGCGGAGACGATTGAACACTTGTCGACATACTTCACCTTGCAAGCAGGCGATTTGATTTTTACCGGCACACCGGAAGGCGTCGCCGCAGTCAAGTCCGGTGATGTGCTGGAGGGTGGGATAGCCGGACTGGGCGAAATGCGTGTGAAGATAGTTTGATTTTCTGACCGGCGCGTTCTTGGTATGCATCGTCTTGTCTGGCGCAACTGGCATGTGTGCAATGGGCACGGAAGGAGCAAGACATGAAGCTTTATAGTTATTTTCGCAGTTCGGCTTCGTATCGGGTGAGAATTGCGCTCAACCTGAAAGGACTGGCCTACGAGACGGTGCCTGTTCATCTGCTCAAGAACGGCGGCGAACAGTTTTCGCCGGAATATCGCAAGCTCAATCCGGATGCGCTGGTTCCCGCATTGATCGATGATGCGGCAGAGCACGGTGCGCTCTTGACGCAATCGCTGGCCATGATCGAGTATCTGGAGGAAGTGTATCCCGAGCCGCCGCTTCTGCCCAAAGCACCGGCCGACCGCGCCTACGTGCGTAGCATCGGATTATCGATTGCGTGTGAAATCCATCCGCTCAATAACTTGCGTGTGCTGCGTTATCTAGTGCGCGACTTGAACGTAAACGAAGACGATAAAGATGCGTGGTATCGCCACTGGTGCGAGCAGGGATTGGTCGCGGTCGAAACGGTGCTTGCAAACGATAGCCGGGTTGGAACGTTTTGTTACGGCGACTCGCCTACGCTGGCTGACTGCTTATTGATCCCGCAAATTGCGAATGCGCAACGCTTCAATTGCAACTTGTCGGCAATGCCCACCATCATGCGCATCAACCAAACCTGTCTTGCCCTTGAGCCATTTGCCAATGCCGCGCCAGCCAGGCAACCTGATGCAGAATAAAATCGATGGCGGATCGATTTTTCTGGACTATTGACCAATATCAATGGACCGCCACAGAGCTTGTTTACTCGGCTTGCCAGATTTTTTGTCGGCGCATATACTCGCGCGGTAGCATTGCTTCAGGTATTCCACAAACAGTCGTTTATGGAATGAAATGGGAAGTCGGTGAGTTTTCTGAATGGGCGAACAAAACCGACGCTGCCCCCGCAACGGTAATCGAGTAAAAAGGTTTGCAGTATGCCACTGTGCAATTCAATGCATGGGAAGGCGCAGACCCAAGGAAGCCCCGCAAGGGAATCCCGCCTCGTCAGCCCGGAGACCAGCCTGAAGCCATCGTAGAGTTTGTATCGCGGAGGGCGATTCAGGCGGATTGCTATACTGCGCACCCGTCTTTTACTTCCTCTTTTACATACAGGCTTCTTCACGCGTTTTTTGCGCGATGATCGGCAATGGGAACATTACATCAGTCCTGTTGTCATCGTGCCTTGAGTGCTCTCTTCTTTAAGGAGGAATATCGCATGTCGTCAATACCTGGTTTACTCGATAACACCGATTCGCAGTCGCATCCAGCGACTTGGAAAGACAAAATACTGCCGGTAATGCTCGCCACAAGCCTTGGGCTGGTGCTGCTTTATGGCGCGGCTTTCGCCGAGACGGCGGCGTTGCATAATGCCGCGCATGATGGTCGTCATTCTGCCGGTTTTCCGTGCCACTGACCCGCATGGCAGGAATGTTTAACCTGGCCGCATTCAAGCGGATCGTGTCCGCAGCGGCACTGGCAGGTATGTTGGCGGGCTTGTTATTGACCGTTGTTCAGCAAATTCAGGTGAGCCAGATCATACGCAAGGCTGAAGTGTATGAGGACGCAGCGGCTGCCTTGCAACTTGCCCATGTCCATTCTTCTGCCGAGCAGGAGCATCACGAGCATGAGCATGAGCATGAGCATGAGCATGAGCATGAGCATGAGCATGATGCCTGGCAACCTGCCAACGGTGTAGAGCGGACTTTGTTCACGGCCTTGGCGAATATCAGTCTGGCTGTTGGCTTCGGGTTGCTGCTGGGAGCGGCCATCTGTCTGCGTGGTGAAGGCAGCGGTTGGCGTGCCGGGCTGTTGTGGGGCGTGGCAGGGTACATGGTTTTTTTCGTGGCCCCTTCCTTGGGTTTGCCCCCGGAAGTCCCTGGCACCGAAGCGGCTCCACTGGCTGACCGGCAACTATGGTGGCTCATCACTGTGGGCATGACGGCAAGTGGACTATCATTGCTGATTTTTGCTCGCACCTGGCAGGTCAAAATACTGGGAGCAATCTTGCTCGGCGTTCCACATCTGATCGGTGCGCCGCAGCCGCAAGTTTACGCTAGCGCAGCGCCTGTCGAATTGGCCCACGCTTTCATCTATGCCACGGCTATTGCCAATGCGGTGTTCTGGCTCGCTCTTGGCAGTTTGATGGGATTCTTTTACAAGAAAATCGCCTAGCCATCACTTGCCAGGGAGGAGCGTGGAGGCGTTACACGGACAGTTTACGTGGCCCCCATTCGCTTAAGTTGATCGCTCCGGCGTGAATAAAAATATTATGAGAACCCACACCAGACACGTATTCATGTGCGTCGGTCCGCGCTGCACCGAAGATGGCGTAAAGGCGCAAGCCATGTTCGAATTGATGGGAGAGAAGATCGATGCCCGTCCGGAATTGCGGATCAAACGCACCCGAACCCATTGCATGGTCGCATGCCGGAATCAAGGGCCGATCCTCGTGGTGTATCCCGAAGGCGTATGGTATCGCTGCGATGACGAAACCGCATTGGAGCGGATCGTCATCGAACATCTGGTCGGTGGGCGGGAAGTGGGCGAATTGATCTTCCATCGTCTGGGTGAGGGCGACATTTGTCCAGTGGAAAACGAAGATGCGTGAAATGAACGCAGCGGGTGCGCGCATCGCGCTGTTGACGCATGCTCCGAATGACCTGACAGTGCTGCACACTGCGCTGGCCCAACTGCCGCAAGAATTCCCGCCGGTTACCGCCGTCAACCTGCAGGCAATTGAAAGTGAAGTGCAGTTGGCGGCGCTGCTGGCACATGAACTCGCTGCGGCTCGGATCATCATCTTGCGCGTACTGGGACGCCTCGGCAGCGTGCCGGGTTTTGCCGAGTTGATAGGCCAGGCCCGGAAGCAGGGACGGCATTTGATCGCCATCAGCGGTACCGGAGAACCCGATCCGGAGTTGGCGGCGGTGTCCACCGTTTCATCCGACGTGCTGCAGCAGGCGTTGACCTATTTTCAGGCCGGCGGCAGCATCAATCTGGCGCAACTGTTGCGCTATCTGTCCGACCATCTTTTGCTGACCGGCTTCGGCTTCGAGCCGGCGCTGGCTTTGCCCGAGCATGGACTGTATCACCCCGACTTGCCTCAAGGCGCCGGCATCGACGACTGGCTGAAGCAGCGCGTGCCGCAGCAGCCGAGTGTCGGTATCGTTTTCTACCGGGCACACTGGATGAGCGGCAATACGCGCTTCGTCGATGCGCTGGTTGATGCACTGGAAAAACGCGGCATGAATGTGCTGCCGGTATTTACTTCGTCGCTCCGTGTCGGAGGCGATGGCGGCGCGCAATTGCCGACGGCGCTGCGCCATTTCAGCGGAGAAATCAACTGTGAAGCGGGCACGCATATCGACGTGCTGATCAACACCACTTCGTTTGCCATGGGTGAAATCACGCTTGGCGGGCCGACCCCGGCCGGTTGGTCGGTCGGTGTGCTGGAGCAGCTCAATGTGCCGGTGCTGCAAGCCATGACCAGCAGCATGATGCTGGGGCAGTGGCAGCAATCGGCGCGCGGCATGAACCCGCTCGACGCGGCGATGAATGTGGTGTTGCCGGAGTTCGATGGACGCATCATCACCGTCCCTGTGTCGTTCAAGACGCGGGCCGCCGGCATGTCCAACGAGACGGTCGAATACGAGCCGTTGTCCGATCGCGTAGCGCGCGTGGCAGGTCTCGCGGCACGTTTCGCGCGGCTGAAACGGCTGCCCAATGCGGACAAGCGCGTGGCCTTTATTTTTACCAATTCCAACAGCAAGGCATCGCAAATCGGCAATGCGGTTGGCCTCGACGCGCCGGCATCGCTGATGCGCATCCTGTGCGCGATGCGCGACGCCGGTTATCGCATCGACCAGTTGCCGGAAGACGGCACTGCGCTGATTCATGCGCTGATCGACCGCTGTGCCTACGACAATACCTGGCTCAGCGCCGAGCAATTGACGCACGCGGTTGGACGCGTGCCGGCGGCGCAGTACGCGGCGTGGTTTGACGATTTGCCGCTGGAGCTGCAAGAGAAGATGGTGGCGCAATGGGGGCCGCCGCCGGGCGAGGCCTATGTGCATGACGATCATCTGGCGCTGGCGGGTATCGAATTGGGCAATGCCTTCGTTGCGTTGCAACCGCCGCGCGGCTACGGCATGGACCCGGATGCGATCTATCATCAGCCCGATCTGCCGCCGACCCACCATTATTACGCGCTATATCGCTGGTTACGGGACGAGTGGCGCGCCGACGCCATCGTTCATGTGGGCAAGCACGGCACGCTCGAATGGTTGCCAGGCAAGGGCGTGGGCCTGTCGGAAAACTGTTTTCCGGATGCGCTGCTGGCGGATATGCCTCTGTTTTATCCCTTCATCATCAACGACCCCGGCGAGGGGGCGCAGGCCAAGCGACGTGCTCATGCCGTCGTCGTCGATCACCTGACGCCGCCGATGACCACCGCCGACACTTATGGCGCGCTGGCCCAGTTGACCCAGCTGGTGGACGAGTACTATCAGGTGGAAGTGCTCGATCCGGCCAAGCTGCCGTTGTTGCAGCAGCAAATATGGGAGCTGGTGAAGGAAACCAATCTGGATGCGGATCTGCAGGCCAGACTGCTGCATCATGACCATGATCACCACGATCATGACCACGATGGTCACGCTCATTTCCATGGCCACGATCACAAACACGATCACGATCACAAACACGATCATAAGCATGGCCACGACCACGACCATCATGACCATGACGAAGAAATTCCCGCCGCACTGGCAAACATGGATGGAGCCGATGTCGCCCATCTGATCGAGGATCTCGACGGTTATTTGTGCGAGTTAGGCGCGGCGCAGATCCGCGACGGCTTGCACATTCTTGGTCAGACGCCCGAAAACGAGCAACTGGTTGACATGCTGGTGTCCCTTACGCGTTTGCCGAATCAGGATATCCCTGGTTTGCAGGCGGAAGTCGCCCGGCTGTTCGGTTTGAAAATCGACATGCTGCTGGAGCACAAGGGCCGTCGTTTGAATGTTGTCAGTGCGCTTGCTCGCCTGGCTGAACGACCGGTCGTGACACGAGCCGATGCGCTGGAAGCGATCGATGGGTTGTGCCGCAAACTGTTCGTCGAAATGCATGCGCGCGGTCATCTTGCATCGCGTATGGATGAGGTGCTGGATCTGGTTTTTGGCGGACTTGACGCCGATGGCGGTGCAGTCAACCAGCCGCTGTTACAACCTGCGCTGCGTGCGCGCGGCAGCGTATTTTCGCAAGTGAAAAAGCCGCGTGCACAAGAGAGCGCCGTCCGCACGATCCCGGTCAAGGCCGCCCATCAGGATGCATCGGCAAATACCGAAATTCGCCATGACGGTTTGCGCCGCATACTCGGTTTTGCCTGCCGCGAGCTGGTGCCGAACCTGGCACGCGCTTCGGATGAAATCGACAACCTGCTAAGCGGCTTGGCCGGCGGTTATGTGCCGGCGGGACCGAGCGGCTCGCCGACGCGCGGCATGGCGCATATCCTGCCGACCGGGCGCAATTTCTACTCGGTTGATCCGCGCAGCGTGCCGTCGCAATCGGCCTGGCGCGTCGGATCGCAATTGGCGCATGAAGTGCTGGCGCGCCATGTGCGCGAAACCGGCGACTATCCGGAAAGCGTCGCCATCAGTATCTGGGGCACCAGCGCGATGCGCACGCACGGCGACGACGTGGCGCAGATTTTGGCGCTGCTCGGTGTGCGTCCGGTGTGGCGGCCGGAAAATAGGCAACTGACCGGCGTCGACGTGATTCCGCTGGCGGAATTGAAACGCCCGCGCATCGATGTAACAACGCGTATCAGCGGCTTTTTTCGCGATGCATTCCCGCAATTGATCGATTTGATCGATGACGCGGTCAATACCGTCATCAAGTTGGACGAGCCGCTGTCGCAAAACTTCGTGCGCAAGCATTATCTTGCCGAATTGGGCGAATGGATCGGCAAGGGATTGCCGCAAGATGAGGCATCCCGTCGCGCCGGTTATCGCATCTTCGGCGCCAAGCCCGGCAGTTACGGTGCCGGCATTTTGCCGTTGATCCAGGAAAAGAATTGGCAAGCCGATGCCGACTTCGCCGAAGCCTACGTCAACTGGGGCGGCTATGCGTATGTGCGCAATACGCAAGGTGTGGACGAGCGCGATGCGTTCCGGGTACGTCTGTCGGGCGTACAGGTGGCGCTGCACAACCAGGACAATCGCGAGCACGACATTTTTGACAGCGATGATTACCTGCAATTCCACGGCGGCATGATCGCCACCATTCGTGCCT
>Ga0136846_1228163_pt1 | contig 10695 bp, 6 predicted proteins | sample HopSoiMetagenom2_FD_96841 | JGI IMG/M metagenome (GOLD analysis project Ga0136846, IMG submission 96841) | Grasslands soil microbial communities from Hopland, California, USA - 2 Assembly 2016 (version 4) | ecosystem: Environmental > Terrestrial > Soil > Grasslands | place: USA: Hopland... | reverse complement strand
CGGGGTAGCCGAAGATCGGCTTCCGCGAGAAGGTCGGGATGATCTCCGACGTCAGCCCGAACGCGGGCAGGACGAGGATGTAGACCTCGGGGTGGCCGAAGATCCAGAACAGATGCTGCCAGAGGAGCGGATCGGCGCCCGCCGCGATCGTGTAGAAGTTCGTCCCGAAGAAGCGGTCGAACTGCAGGAACACGAGTGCGATCGTGATGACCGGGAAGGCGAGGATCAGCAGGAACTGCACGACGAACGCATTCCACGTGAACATCGGCATGCGCATCAGGTTCATCCCCGGCGCGCGCATGTTGATGATCGTCGTGATGAAGTTGAACGCCGCCGCGAGCGAGCTGACGCCGAGGATCTGCAGGCCGAGCATCCAGAAGTCGATGTTCAGGCCGGGCGAGAACTGCAGCGTGGTGAGCGGCGCGTAGCCGAACCATCCGCCGTTCGGCGCCGCCCCGACGAACCACGAGGCGTTCATGAAGATGCCGCCGAACAGGAACACCCAGTAGCTGAACGCGTTGAGTCGCGGGAACGCGACGTCGCGTGCGCCGATCTGAAGCGGGATCAGGTAGTTGAAGAACGCAGCGGACAACGGCATGATCGCGAGGAAGACCATGGTCGTGCCGTGCATCGTGAACATCTGGTTGTACGCCTCGGCCGACAACACGTGGTTGTTCGGCACGGCGAGCTGCCAGCGAATCATCCCCGCCTCGAGACCGCCGAGGAGGAAGAAGAAGAGTGAAGTGAAGAGGTACAGCGTGCCGATCCGCTTGTGATCGACAGTCGTGAGCCAGCTCCAGAGGCCGCTCTCGCCGACGTAGCTGTCGGTGGAGGGGTAGGCCGGGGCGGCAGCGGTGGTTGCCATCAGTCCGTATTCGCCGGGTCTCTGCGTTACTTCAGTGCCTGCAGGTAGGCCACGATGTCGGCGATCTGCTCATCGGTCAGTCCCATCGGAACGACCGCTTTCGTCACGGGGTCGTACTGGCCCTTGCCCAGCGTCGGCATGATGACACCTGGCTTCATCATCCGCGCGTTCTTGATCCAGAGCGCGAGGTGCTTCGCGTCGTTCGGATAGAGACCGGCGGCGATCGTCGTGCGGCTGGCGACGTGCGTGAGGTTCGGGCCGATCACGCCCATCATCACCGGGTTGCCCGCGATCATGTGGCAGCCCACGCAGCCCCCCTGACCGGTCGACAGCAGTTTGAGCCCCCGGTCGGCGTTCCCGACGAGCGCGGTGTTGAAGGTCAGGCCGGCCGGCGTCGGCGTCTTCGGGATCGTCCACGCCGGCAGCTTCTCACGCGGATACGCGACGTAGCCCGCCTGCTGCACGGTTGCCGCCGCCGCGTCCGTGTCGGCCGCCACCTGCGCGGGTGCCCCTGGTGCCGCCGGTACCGAAGCGCCGCGCTTCGTGGTGTCGGCCGTCGCGACGGCCGGTGTCGCCGCCGGAGCCGCGCCCGTTGCCGGAGCGGCGCCCGCGGGGGCAGCGGGGGCAATGGCGCCATACGCCGCCGGCGACGCCTGATGCGCCGCCCACTGCTCGAACTCGGCCGGCGTCACCGTGAACGTCTTGAAGCGCATGTTCGCGTGCGACGCACCGCAGTACTCCACGCACATGCCGTTCAACGCCGCCACGCCGATCGAGTCCGGCGTGAACCACAGGAAATTCGTGTGATTCGTGATCAGGTCGCGCTTGCCGCCGAGCTGGGGAACCCAGAACGAGTGCAGCACGTCCTGCGTCTTCAGCGAGAAGTTCACCGTGCGGCCGACCGGCAGGTACAGCTCGTCCGCCGTCGTGACCTTGTACTGGGGATAGCGGAACTCCCACCACCACTGGTGGCCGATCACCTCGACCTGTAGAGCGTCGCCCCGTGCTTTCGCCTGCGTGCTGAAGATCGTGCGGACGGTGGGGACGGCGATGAACGCCAGGATGAGGGCCGGAATGGCCGTCCACAGGATCTCGAGCGTCGTGTTGCCGTGCACGTGCTCCGGCCGATCGCTCTCGCTCCGCCGCCGATAGCGGAAGAGCACATAGAGCAGGAGCCCCTCGACGAAGATGAAGACGGCGGTCCCGAGATAGATCAGGATCTTGAACAGGGTGCCGACTTCGCGATTGAACTCCGTGTGATTGTGGAAGATGGAGTTCGGGTACGCAGCGTTGTTGCACGCGGTGAGCGCGACCGCGGCGAGGACCGGCAGCGCGGCGGTCGTCAGCCGGCGCAGTCGGGGAGGCACGGGCATGCGGTATCCTTTTTCCGGCAGTGTCGGAGAAGAGCGCGCGGCTCCGAGCCGTAGCGCTCTCATTAGTGGTCCAGCCTCGGAAAAGTACGGGGCGCGAGAGGGTGACGCAACGCGCGGGCCCGCGGCTTTCACACTGTAGGACTTTCCCCGACACGGATTTACGCGACGCGTTCGCGTCGCACCGCGATCGTCAGCCGGCCGCGCTCGGCGTGCCGGCTGCCTTCTTTTCCTCGGCGTGGTTCTCCTTCACACGCACGATGGCGACGTCGATCGCCTGGCGCAGCGCGCCGATCCCCTCGCGCAGCATGCGCACACGTACCTGTTCGTTCGACCCGCGCGACACGCCCATGTTCAGCGCCATCGCCTGATCGGAGATCAACCCGAACTGCCCCTTGAGCAGTGAGGCCAGCGTCGGCAGCGCCCGCCTGATCGGCATCAGGTAGGTTGCAGGCGGCTGCGAGCGCTTGATCGCGAGCGCGTAGGTCTCGACGAGGCCATGGACGCGGTGCAGCTGCATCAGGGCCTCGTCCAGCGTCTTCATCTTCTCGGTGCCCGCGCCGTCGAGCTTGGGGCCTGCCATGGGGGACTCGGTGGAGGGCGGGCACCAGCGCGCCGCCGAGAGGAAGACGAGTGAACCGGTGATCAGTTTTAGGCGATCGGCGATCGGTTACTGCCGTGTCGCAGTTACCGATGACCGTTCACCGAAACCGATCACCTGTCCCTATTTCACCCGCTCCAGCTTCACGTTCGTGCGATACTCGCGCCCCGCCTTCGCCTGGGGGCGGCCGTCCAGCTGGACGACGTCGGCGGTGAAGTCCCAGCGGCCCTCGTGCACGCTCGCATCCACGCCGTACACGTCCACGGGGACGCCATCCTCCTCGAACGCACGGATCCGCGCGAGATCGAACCCTCCGGAGACGACGATCTTCACGTCGCCGAACCCCTCCGCATCGAGGGCGTTTCGCACGTTCCACACGAGCGGCGGGTTGACCCCCGTCGGTCGGAACGCGCCCATCTGCGGGATGACCGAGCGGTCCACCATGAGCTCCGCCGTGTCGAGCCGGACGCCCCACAGTCGCTCCTCGAGCGCGCGCGCCACGGCGAGGCTGGTCGCCACGCAGTCGTTCGCATAGTCCACGAGGGCGATGATCTGCGCCTCGGAGGGGGTCACGGCTGCGACCGCGCGCGTCGCTGCCACTGTGTCACCGTCATACGCCGCGATCAAACTATGCGGGACCGTGCCCACGCCGCGCTTGCCGGTGAGCGCGCCCAGCGCATCGGTGGAGACCGACGCCGCCCCCGCGACGTGTGCGCTCAGCCCGTCGCCGGGCTGGAGCAGTGGGTAATCGTTCCGTGCGCCGAAGTAGAACACGGGCTTGGGGCGCGCCGCATCGACGAGCGTGCGGAGGTTGGTGCAGATGCGCGTGCGCCGAGCCACCGTGCCGAGGATCAGCGTCTCGAGGTGCGCGAAGCCCGCATAGTCGCCCTCGACGACCATCACGGTGTCCCACGGCTCGATCCGGTCACCCTCGTAGAGCGCGTGCACCTCGAGCGCGGCGAAATCGTCGCTGCACAGCTTGAGCAGCGCGACGGCTTCGTCGATCCCGCCGATCCAGCCGCCGCGCTTCGCCGACAGCTGCCAGGTGACGCGCGCGGTGCGCCCCTCGGCGCGCAACGCGGCGCGGCTGCTGTTGAAGTAGGCGTCGCTGAAGAAGCCGGCGCGGATCTGCTCGACCGGCAGCGCGAACTGGGCCGGATCGATCCGCTTGCGTCGTCGTGCGGCCATCGGTGGCGGGCGCTATCGCGCGGCGGGCGCCGCGGCGGTGGACTGCGGCTGCGTCATCGTCTCGGGATTGAGCGCACGGTCCAGCTCCTCGCGCGTCATGAGGCCACGCGACAGGACGAGCTCGTACACGCCGCGGCCGCTCGCCAGCGCCTCACGGGCGATCTCGGTGGCGGTGTCGTAGCCGAGCACCGGCACGAGCGCCGTGATGATCCCCACGGAACGCTCGACGAACTGACGCATCCGGTCGGGATTGGCCGAGATACCCTCGACACACCGCTCGCGGAGCACGACGCAGGCGTTGGTGAGCGAGAAGATGCCGGCGAGCAGCCGGAAAGCGATCACCGGCTCGAACACGTTGAGCTGCAGCTGGCCCGCTTCGGCGGCGATCGTCACGGTCAGGTCGCCCCCGATGACGTCGAAGCACACCTGGTTCACGACCTCGGGGATCACCGGATTCACCTTGCCGGGCATGATCGACGAGCCGGGCTGCATGGCGGGGAGATCGATCTCGCCCAGGCCGGCGCGCGGCCCCGACGCCAGGAGCCGCAGGTCGTTGCAGATCTTGGAGAGCTTCACCGCACACCGTTTCAACACGCCGCTCAACTGCACGAACGCTCCGGTGTCGGCGGTCGCCTCGACAAGGTCGGGGGCGGTGATCAGCTCGAGCTTCGTGATGCGCGAGAGATGCTTGCGCACCGCTTCGGCGTAGCCGGCGGGCGCCGTGATCCCCGTGCCGATCGCCGTCGCACCCATGTTGATCTCGCGGATCAGGGCCTGTGCCTCCTCGAGGCGCTGCACGTCCTCGAGCATGGTGTGCCCGAACGCGGTGAACTCCTGCCCGAGCGTCATCGGCACCGCGTCCTGGAGCTGGGTGCGGCCCATCTTGATGAACGGCGAGAACTCGTCGCCCTTGGCGAGGAACGCGGCGGCGAGCTCGCTCATCGCGCGGCGGAGCTCCTCGATCTGCGAGTGCAGCGCCAGCTTCATCGCCGTCGGGTAGACGTCGTTGGTGGACTGGCTGAGGTTGACGTGGTTGTTCGGGTGGACGAACTGATACTCGCCGCGCGCGCGCCCCGAGAGCTCGAGCGCGCGGTTGGCGATGACCTCGTTCGCGTTCATGTTCGTCGACGTACCGGCACCGCCCTGGATCATGTCGACGATGAAGTGCTCGTGGTGCCGGCCGCCGCGGATCTCGCGCGCCGCGCGCGCGATGAGATCGGCGGTCTCCTGGGGAAGGAGCCCGAGCTCGGCGTTCGCCAGCGCGGCGGCCTCCTTCACCGCGGCGAGCGCCTCGATGAGCGAGGTGAACTCGCGCAGCGGCACGCCGGTGATCGGGAAGTTCTCGAGCGCGCGAAGCGTCTGCACGCCGTAGAGCGCGTCGTCGGGCACCTCGCGCTCGCCGAGGAGGTCGTGCTCCACGCGCACGTGCCGGCCCCCGAACCCCAGCGCGCGTCCGCGGCCGACCATCGTGGCGTCCACCGCGGAGAGCCGCTGCGAGATCGCACGCGCCGCGCGGCCGACGAGCGCCGCATACAGCGTCGGCGTCTCGCGGATCATCTCGGCGACCTGCTCGCGCGAGATCTCCAGCACCGAGGTGTCGGTGAGCGCCCGCGCGGTCGTTCCGTGCGTCGAGTCGTCGAGGAGGAGCCCTTCGCCCACGCCCTCGCCGGCGCCAAGGGTGGCGAGTCGGATGGGCCGGCCGTTGATCTGTTTCTCGATCGCCACCGCACCACTCACGACGATCGCGAGGAGCGTTCGCTCGGTGCCCTCGGTGAAGAGCAGGGCATCGCACTCGTACTCCGCCGGCTTGACGAGCCGTGACAGCTGATGGAGGGCGGTGTCGGTGAGACCTTCGAGGAAGGAAAGGCTGCGGAGCTGTTCGCGGATCGTCGTGGACATGGGGAGCGAAAACTAACCGCGGGGAAAAGAAGAGCGGGGCGTCCCAGGCTGAGCCCGGTACGCCCCGCTCCCGAAGTGCGGCGCTGCCCTATTGGACCTGCACGGAGCCGGTCATGGTGGGGTGGAACCCGCAGTGATACGTGTACGTGCCGGCGGCGGTGGGCATGACGAGCCCCTGCGCGGCGCCCGCCGCGACGGTGTTCGAAGGAGGCACGGCCGAGTTGTCAAAGATGACGCTGTGATTGGTCGCGTCCTGATTGGTCCAGGTCACGGTCGCTCCCGAGCTCACTTTGATCGCCGCCGGAGTAAACGCCAGGTTCTTCATGTCGACCGCGGTCGTGGCGACGGCCCCCGTCCCGCCCGGGTTGTTGCCACCCGTATTGGTGCCCCCCGTGGTGCCGGGACCCGTGGCGTCGGAACCGCCGCCGCCGCAGGCCAGCAGCGCGACGAGGGGGAGGATGATCAGAGGTGAGCGCATCGTCGATACTCCTGAGGCTTGGGTCCACGCATGTCGCGCCACAGGGGCGAGGGACACGCGACGCTCGGCGCACGGCCGGCGAGGGTAGCTATGCAAGTCAATGATTGGCGCGTGCAGTATCTGGCAACACGGCGCCCGTCGAGCGGAGGCCGTTTCTCGCCACCTACTGCCTCCCGGAGCGGAGCCGGCTGCTGGTCGCGCCCTTCAGAAGGGCAGACGGTACGACAGCGCCGGCTATTCCCGCGATGGGGCGCCGGAAGACGACAGGGGCGCAGGCCGTGCTCGGCCTGCGCCCCTGCGATCAGCGAAATCCGGCCGTCGCGTCGCTAGCTCGCTGTAGCCAGCGTGACGCCGTGCGTCCGCCCGGATGCCAGGCGGACGGGGGGTGGCGACGGCGGCGTGGGCCGCGCCTCGGCGCCGAGCTTCAGGTTCGCCACCAGCTTGGAGAGCCGGTCGGCGGCCGTAGCGAGGGTGCCCGCCGCCGCGGCGATCTCCTGCGTGCTGGCGCTCTGTTCCTGGCTCGATGCGGCGACCTGCTCCATCGCCGCCGCGAACGTTTCCGTGCCCGACGCGAGCGATTCCAGGCGTTGGGTCATCTCGACGACCAGCTTCGCGGTGTCGGCCGAGGTCTGCTCGACCGTCGCCGTCCAGGCCTCGGCTTCGACCACGGCCATCTCGATCTCGGTGAACGAGTCGCCGGCGCGTGCCGTCGCGCCGCGCACTTCCTCGGCGGTGGAGACCGCGCGGGCGGCCGATTCGCGCGACTGCTGGATCGCCGAGAGCACGCCGGTCACGATCTCCTCGGTGCGCTCGGCCGCATCGGACGACATGGCCGCCAGGCGCCGCACTTCGCTCGCCACGACGGCGAAGCCTTCGCCGTGCTCGCCGGCGCGCGCCGCTTCCATCGCGGCGTTGAGCGCCAGCAGCTTGGACTGGCGGGCCAGCTTGCGAACGAGGCCGACGAAGGAGCGAATCTCCTCGGAGGCGGCGCCGAGCGATTCGATCGCCTGCGCGCTGGCGAGGACGTCGTTCCCGAGGACGCTCAGCGACTGGGCGCTGGCGTCCAGCCCAGCGCGATTCTCCAGCGCCAGCTCGCGCAGCGACGTGTTGCGCGCCGAGCCGCCGCGCGCGCCGTCGTCGAGCGTGGTGGCGAGCTCCTTCAGGGCCGACGCCGTCTGCGCGAGGGAGCTGATGGATTCCGCCATGCTGGTCGCCTGGGCCGAGAGGTCGCTCGCGGTGTTCGCGATCTCCCCTGCCGTCGCCGCCATCTCCTCGGAGCCGGCAGTGATCTCCGACGACATCAGGCTCGTCTCGCTCGCCGAGGTGGCGAGCGCCTGGGCGAGGCGGCGGAGCTCGAGGAGCATCGCGCCGACGGCGCGCCCGAGCCGGCCGATCTCGTCGTCGGAGGACGAATGCACGATCTCGATCGAGAAGTCGCCAGCGGCCACCGCCTCTGCGGCGACGGCGAGCTCGGTGGCCGGTCCCGAGATGCGACGGGCGAGGAACTGGTGTACGGCGAGGAGCAGGCCGAGGAGGACGACCAGCAGCACCGCGACGACGCCGATGAGCGCCATCCGCGTCGTGCGATACGGGGAGGAGAGTGCGGCGGAGGATTGGTGGGCAACGACGCGCCACCGCCCGTGGTTGACGGCGGTGCCGACCACCCGTTCCGATCCTGCGTCGAAGATGGCGGAGAGGCCGTCCGATTCGCTCCGCTGGCTGTTGATGCCGCTGAGGACGTGCCCCAGGGCGGACGAATCGGAGCTGAGCACGATGCGGTTCGTGCTGTCGACGACGTCGATGCGCATCCCGTCGGAGGCCTTCTCGAGCGCCGTCACGAGTGGAGTGGCGTGGAACGCGAGCGTGAGCACGCCGAGGCGGGTGCTTCCGTCCTTCACGACGGCGGCGACGTTGATGATCGACTTGTGCAGGGTGGAGTCGTAGAGCGTGCTCGTGGCGAGACCGTCCTGCCACGCCGATTGCCAGAAGGTCGCGGCGCCCTGGGAGAAGTCGGCGGTGCGGCGGGTGGTCAGGACGTTGAAGCCATGCCCCTCGGTGATCGTGACTTCGGCGGCGTCGAGCCGCGGGAGCACGCCGACGAGGAACGCGCGCGCGGTGCCGCCCGCCTGGAGCGAGCGCTCGGCGGAGAAGCGCTGCTCGAGCTCGGGGGAGGGCGTCTCGGCAAGGTGTAGCGCTGCCGCGCGAGCTCCCCCCTCCTGGGCCGCCGCGACGACGGCGGGCGCGAGGGCGAGGACTTCCACCTGTCGCTCGCGGTCGGCCAGGGACTGATCGATGAGGATCTGGGCGCGCTGGGCGGCGCCATCGAGCCGTGCCTCGGCCTCGCGCCGCATGAAGCGGTCGAGGGCGAGGTCGGCGCCCCACGCCAGAACGAGGATGAGTGCCGTACCGCCGAGGCCCGCTCCGAGGAGGAATCGGCGCTGGAGGGACGAGGCCGAACGGACGACCGAGTTGTGCGCGTTGGAGATCGACGACATTGAGAATGTCCCGAGCCGGAGGAGCGACGAGAGTGGTCGAGGCGAGCGCGCGAGACGCGTGCTTGATAGCCCCTCCCACCCTGCTAAATTGCGATCACAGACCCACTTCCGCCTTGCAGGCGTCGAGCTTCGTCCTGCCCGAGGTCCGCACGCCGAGCCGTCACGACATGACCGAGTTTGCACCGACCCAGCCCGTTGGCGAGCAACCGGCTGGCTACGACCCTGCCGCCGTCGAGCGGCGGTGGCAGGCGCGCTGGGAGACCGAAGCCACCAACGTGGCCGACCTGTCCTCCGGCGCGCGGCCCTTCTACGCGTTGATGATGTTCCCGTATCCGAGCGCGGAGGGGCTCCACGTGGGCAACCTCTTCGCGTTCACCGGGAACGACATCTATGGACGATTCCAGCGGCTGAAGGGGCACACGGTCTTCGAGCCAATGGGCTACGACGCCTTTGGCATCCACTCGGAGAACTTCGCCCTCAAGGTGGGGGTGCATCCGAGTGAGCTGATTCCGCGGAACATCGACAACTTCCGGCGGCAGCTGAAGCGCGCCGGCCTGATGGTCGACTGGACGCATGAGCTGTCGACCACGGATCCGCGCTACTACAAGTGGACGCAGTGGGTCTTTCTGCAGCTGTACAAGCAGAAGCTGGCCTACAAGAAGAAGGCGGCGGTGAACTGGTGCCCGTTCGACAAGACCGTGCTCGCCAACGAGCAGGTCGTGGGCGGCGTCTGCGAGCGGTGCGGCACGGCAGTGGAGCAGCGCTTCCTGGAGCAGTGGTTCTTCCGGATCACCGACTACGCCGGGCGGCTGCTGGCCAACCTGGACAAGCTGGACTGGTCCGAGAGCACGCTGACGGCGCAGCGGAACTGGATCGGCAAGTCGGAAGGGGCAGAGATCGTCTTCCCGGTGCAGGACGTGATGGCGTACGCCGGCAGCGCGACGGTCAATGAAGGCATGTCCGGCGAGACCACGGCCTCGGCGCTCGAGATCAAGGTGTTCACGACGCGTCCGGATACGCTGTTCGGGGCGACGTACCTCGTGCTGGCGCCGGAGCATCCGCTGGTGTCGCAGATCGTCGCCGACGAGCAGCGCCAGGCGGTGGAGGCGTACGTCGCGCGCGCGGCGAAACAGGATCTCGTGGCGCGGAAGACGTCGAAGGAGAAGACGGGCGCGTTCACGGGCGCGTACGCGACCAACCCAGCGACCGGGCAGCCGATCCCGATCTGGATCGCCGACTACGTGCTGATGGAGTACGGCACCGGGGCGATCATGGCGGTGCCCGGCCACGACGAGCGCGACTTCGAGTTCGCGCGCGAGTACGATCTCCCGATCGTTCGCGTGGTGGCGGGCGCCGGCCAGTCGGCCGACACGCCGCTCGACGCGGCGTTCGCCGAGACGGAAGGGTGCGTGCTGGTGAACTCGTCGCACTTCGACGGGCTCACCGTCGAGGACGCGCGCATGGCGATCGTCACGGAGCTCGCGGCGCACCATGCGGCGAAGCCGGTGGTGAACTACCGGCTGCACGACTGGTGCATCTCGCGCCAGCGCTACTGGGGGCCGCCGATCCCGATCATCTACTGCGACACGTGCGGCGTGGTGCCCGTGCCGGAGTCGCAGCTGCCCGGCGTGCTCCCCGACATCGAGGATTTCCGGCCGGACGATTCGGGCGTGAGCCCGCTGGCGCGGCACGAGGAGTGGTACCACACCCCGTGCCCGCAGGGCGGCAAGCGCGCGCGGCGCGAGACGGATGTGAGCGACACCTTCCTCGACAGCGCGTGGTACTTCATGCGCTATCCG
>Ga0136846_1221026_pt1 | contig 10695 bp, 8 predicted proteins | sample HopSoiMetagenom2_FD_96841 | JGI IMG/M metagenome (GOLD analysis project Ga0136846, IMG submission 96841) | Grasslands soil microbial communities from Hopland, California, USA - 2 Assembly 2016 (version 4) | ecosystem: Environmental > Terrestrial > Soil > Grasslands | place: USA: Hopland... | reverse complement strand
GGCGGAGCACAGTCGCCGCTGCATCAGCCGCGCCCGTGGCGGTGCAGGAGTGCACGCGCCTCGCCGACCGTGATCACCGAGCCGGTGACCAGGACGCCGCCGGAGCCGAGGCCCTCCCCGAAGACACCGCCGGCCTCCGCGAGTGTGCTCGCCTGGTCGATCGCGTCGATCAACGATGGGGTCTCCCCCACCCTGTCCTGGCCGAAGATGCCGCGGGCGACCTCGGCCAGCTCGTGGGCCGGCAGTGCACGAGCCGTGGAGTTCTGGGTGCACACGATGTGCGCGAACACCGGCTCCAGCGTCGCGAGCAGGCCCTCGTAGTCCTTGTCGGCCATCACGCCGACCACCCCGATCAGAGGACTGAACACGAAGGAGTCCTCGAGCGCCGCGACGACGGCCGCCGCTCCGTGCGGGTTGTGGGCCGCGTCGAGCACGATCGTCGGCGACCTGCGGATGACCTCCAGCCGCCCGGGCGAGGTCACCTCGGCGAACGCCTCCTTGACGACCTCGTCGGACAGGGGCTCGTCGCCGCCGAGGAACGCCTCGGTCGCGGCAAGCGCGAGCGCTGCGTTCTGCGCCTGGTGGGCGCCGTACAGCGGGAGGAACACCTCGTCGTAGGAGCCCCGGAGGCCCTGCAACGAGAGCATCTGGCCCCCGACCGCCGGGACCCGGGTGCGGACGCCGAACTCCTGGCCCTCACCAGCAACCGTGGCGCCCACCTCGGCGGCGCGCTCGGCGATGACCGCCGCCACGTCGTCCTCCTGGACCGCCGTGATCACCGTGGCGCCCGGCTTGATGATGCCGACCTTCTCCCGGGCGATCTGCACAGCGGTGTCGCCGAGGTACTTCTCGTGGTCGATCGCGATCGGCGTGAGCACGGCGACCTTGCCGTCGGCGACGTTGGTGGCATCCCAGGCGCCGCCCATGCCGACCTCGACGACCGCGACATCGACCGGCGCGTCGGCGAACGCGGCGTACGCCATGGCGACGACGGTCTCGAAGAACGACAGCGGATGGTCGTGCTCTGCGTCAACCAGGTGGGTGTACGGCGCCACGTCGTTGAACGCCCTCACGAACTCCTCGTCGCTGAGAGCCTCGCCGTCGATCACGATCCGCTCGGTCATCGACTCGAGGTGCGGGCTGGTGAAGCGCCCGGTGCGCAGGCCGATGCTCCGGATCAGCGTCTCGATCATGCGCGCGGTGGAGGTCTTGCCGTTGGTGCCCGTCAGGTGGATCACCGGGTAGGCGTGCTGGGGCTCGCCGAGCAGCTCGGTGAACGCCGCGATCCGGTCGAGGCTGGGGTCGAGCCGCGACTCGGGCCAGCGGGACAGCAGGGCGTCCTCGACCTCTGCGTAGGTCTCGGCCGGGCGGGCATCAGGCGGGATCTCGGACACGGACGGAGTCTACGGATGCGCCGTCGTGTCTCTGCGCCCGCCGGTCGTCAGGTGCAGCTCACTGGTACTGGTCACGCAGCACTTGTCGCGCCGTCTCGGTGAGGGAGCCGTGGTCGGCCGCCGCGAGGCGCGCCAGCTCGGCGTAGGCCGTTTCCGGGTCGGTCCCGTGCAGGTAGGCAAGGACGCCCTTGGCCTGCTCGACGGCCGATCGGGCGGCCAGCGTCTCGCGTACCCGGTCGGCGAGCTGGTCGGCCGAGAGCTCGTGCACCTGCACGAGCACCAGGGTTGCCACGTCGGCGAACGCCTGCCCGATCACGGCGGTGTCCTCCGAGGACTTCCCGTCGTCGGTGACCCGGAAGATGTTCAGTCCGCCGAGCACCTGGCCGTGCCAGCGCATCGGGAACGCATGCACGGACTCGAAGCCGGCGTCGCGGATCGCTGCACCGATGTCGTCCCAGCGCTCCACCAGCACCGAGGCGCCGACGGCGAAGACGGGCTCGCCTGACGTGATCGCATCGACGCACGGCCCCCGCGACTGCTGGGTCTGCAGCAGCTCGATCTGCTCCGCGTCGTGCGAGCTGGCCGTGAGCAGGCTGAGCGCACCGCCGGCCTCGGCGACCAGGATGGCTGCCGAGTCGGCGGACAGCGGGCCCATGCACTCCTGCATCAGGTTCGCGAGTACGTCGGCCGGGTGGTCCTCGTCCAGCATCGCCGCCGAGACCGCGGCCAGGACGTCGAATGCGCTCGTGCGGTCAGTCATGGCTGTGTCCCGTCGCTGCTGTCGGAGTCGGTGAAGTCCAGGGCGCGGTCGAGCACCCAGCGGCTCACCGTCTCGAGCGTGGTCGCGTGGGCGAACGCATGGGCCCGGAGGACGGCAGCCGCATCCTCCGGCTTCACCTTGAGCTGCGCCACCACCATCCCGGTGGCCTGGTCGACGCGGTCGCGCACGGCCCACCGCTCGTCGGTGAGGCTGTGCGAGTCGAGGTCGCCGAGCAACGCGACGCCGAGGGCGTTGGCGAGGAACTGCGCCTCGCCGGTGCTGACGGCCAGGGCGCGCTCGGCCGCCTGGTAGACGCACACGACTCCGAGGACGTCGGACTCTGGCCGGACGGGAAAGGCATGCAGGTTCAGCTGCGGCCCCTTGGTGTCGAGCATCTCGACCAGCATCGGCCACCGCACCCGCTGCTCGGCCAACGACAGGCCGGTCACGGCCGCACCGGACCGGTAGGCGTCCAGGCTCGGGCCCTCGCGCAGCACCTCCTGGGCGTCCTCGACACCGGCCGCCGGGTCGTCGGTGGCGCACAGCACGATCCGGTCGGGGGAGGCGACGCCGACCGTGATCGAGGCCCCGTCTGCCGCGACGATCTCGGTGAAGGCTCGGCAGAGCCGCAGCGAGATGGGCGCCTGGGGCTCGGTGCGCGCGAGGACACGGGTGAGCTCGGCGAGCAACGCGTTCGGTTGCTGCTCCATGGTCGTTCACCTCGCCCTCGGTCGACCCAGCACCCACGGGTCCCGGGCGGTCCGGCGTCCGCGACGGTGGCGCATCCCGAGCCTGACAGCTTGCTTCCAGCGTAGTCCTCCGCGCTGCGACCGGCACGGCAGACAAAATAGAACACGTTCCACTACAGTGACGGCGTCCACCACCAGCGGGAGCGTGAGAGATGCGGACCACCGTCGCGGTCGTCAACGAGCAGGGCGGTGACTTCTCCCTCGAGGAGGTCGACCTGGAAGGACCTCGCTCCGACGAGGTACTGGTGCGCATGGTGGCGACCGGCCTGTGCCACACCGACATCACCATGAAGGGCTTCCTGCCCGCCGAGATGTTCCCCAATGTCTTCGGGCACGAAGGAGCCGGCGTCGTCGAGGAGGTCGGCGCCGACGTCAGCGGCATCGAGGTCGGCGACCACGTCGTGATGAGCTTCCGCTCCTGCCGCACGTGCGCGAAGTGTTCGGCCGGGTTGGTGGGCTACTGCGAGTCCACACTGCTGCTCAACTACATGGGCCTGCGGATGGACGGGTCGACCTCCTACACGCGAGACGGGTCGCCGGTCTTCGGCTCGTTCTTCGGCCAGTCGAGCCTGTCGCGGCATGCGATCGCCTACGCCGACAACTGCGTGGTGGTCGACAAGTCGCTCGACCTGACCCGGCTTGCTCCCTACGGGTGCGGGTTCCAGACCGGCGCCGGCACCGTGCTCAACGTGCTGCAGCCGGGAGCCGACGACAGTCTCGCCGTGTTCGGCGTCGGGGCCGTCGGTCTGGCCGCGCTGGCCGCCGCCCGGTACGCCGGCGCCGGGACCCTCGTCGCCGTCGACCCGCTCGCGGCCCGGCGCGACATCGCCGAGCGGTTCGGCGCGATCGGCGTCGACCCGACGGACGCGTCGGTCGTCGACCGGGTCCGCGAGCTGACCGGCGGTGGAGCGTCGTACGCGATCGACACGACGGCGATCCCCGCGGTCGTCAAGCAGGCCCAGCAGGCACTCGCCGTCCGCGGGACGCTCGTCGCGCTCGGCCTGGGGCCCGAGGAGTACACCCTCGACGCGATCGACCTGCTCCAGAACGGCAAGACCGTGATGGCCTCGGTCGAGGGCGATTCCGACCCGCAGGAGATGGTCCCGCGGCTGATCGCGATGCACGCAGCGGGCGACTTCGACCTCGACGACCTCGTCACGACGTACCCGTTCGAGGAGATCAACTCCGCGGTCGCCGACGTGCTCGCCGGCAAGGTCGTCAAGCCCGTGCTGGTCTGGTGACGCTGCGCTGGCTGAGCCTGTCGAAACCCGGCTAGGGTCCCGGCATGAGGCTGCGCCTGAGCGAGGAGGAGGCCGCGTTCCGCGAGGAGATGCGCACCTTCTTCACCACGAAGATCCCGCAGGAGACCCGCGACGCGGTGGCCGCGGGTCGCCACCTCGACAAGGACGCCTACGTCGAGACGATGCGGATCATGAACGCCGCCGGGCTCGCGGTGCCGAACTGGCCGGTGGAGTGGGGCGGACGGGACTGGACGCCCCTGCAGCGGCACATCTGGCACGAGGAGCTGCAGCTGGCCTGCGTGCCGCCGCCGCTGGCGTTCAACGCCAACATGGTCGGACCGGTGATCGCGAACTTCGGCTCCCAAGAGCTCAAGGAGCGGTTCCTGCCACCGACCGCCAACCTCGACATCTGGTGGGCGCAGGGGTTCTCCGAGCCCAACGCCGGCTCCGATCTCGCGTCGCTGACCACCAGGGCGACCCGCGACGGCGACGACTGGATCGTCAACGGGCAGAAGACCTGGACGACCCTCGGGCAGCACGCCGACTGGATCTTCTGCCTCGCGCGGACCGACCCGGCGGCCGAGCGCAAGCAGCAGGGCATCTCCTTCCTGCTCCTCCCGATGGACTCCCCCGGCGTGACGCTGAGGCCGATCGAGCTGATCGACGGCAGCTACGAGGTCAACGAGGTCTTCTTCGACGACGTCCGCGTGCCGCACGACCTGCTCGTCGGCGAGGTCAACCAGGGCTGGACCTACGCGAAGTTCCTGCTCGGCAACGAACGGGTCGGCGTCGCACCGGTCGGTGCGACCAAGCGGTCGCTCGCGCGGCTCAAGGTGGTCGCCGAGGACCTCGACCGCCTCGACGACCCGTTGGTCGCCGCCCGGTTCGTCGAGCTCGAGAACGAGCTGCTGGCCCTCGAGCTGACGGCGCTGCGGGTCGTCGCGCACTCGGCGGACGGCAAGCCGCATCCGGCCTCCTCCGTGCTCAAGCTCAAGGGCACCGAGCTCCAGCAGGCGGTCTCCGAGCTGGCCGTGGACCTGGCCGGCCCGTTGTCACTCGCGAGCGGCTCGGAGACGGTGCCCGAGTGGACCTCGCTCGCTGCGCCGGCGTACCTCAACCTGCGCAAGGCCTCGATCTACGGCGGCTCCAACGAGATCCAGCGCCAGATCATCGCCGGCACCATCCTCGGACTCTGATCCGCCAACAGCAGGAGACGGACATGGACTTCACCCTCGACGAGGAGCAGCAGGCGCTGCGCGACGCGGTCCGCGGCATCCTCAAGCAGTACGACCCGTCGGTCGACGCCGAGCGACGGCGGCAGGTGACGGCGACGGAACCGGGCTACGACGAGGACCTGTGGGCGCGGCTCGCCGAGATGGGCCTCCTCGGGCTCCCGTTCGCCGAGGCGGACGGCGGCATGGGCGCCGGTCCGGTGGAGGTCGCGGTGGTGTGCGAGGAGATCGGCCGCGTGCTCGCGCCGGAGCCGTACGTCGCTTCCGTGGTCCTCGCCGGTGGCCTCGTCGCCGCACTCAGCAGCGACGAGCAGCGCACCGAGCTCCTCGGTGGTCTCGCGTCGGGTGAGCACGTCCTGGCGTACGCCGAGGGGGCCGTCGCCGAGCCGGTGATCCAGGGAGCCCGGGCCGACACGATCGTGTGGAACGTCGACGGCGAGGTGTTCGTCGGCCCACGCCCGGCCGGGGCCGTGGCCTACAGCACCCATGACGGTGGCCGGGCTGCCCGCCTCGAGCTCGACCGCTCGGTCGTCGCTCCACTCGGCTCGGGCGGCGACGCCTCCGCGGCCATCGCGCTCGTGATGGCGAAGGCCCGGCTCGCTGCCTGCCACGAGGCGCTCGGCGCGATGGATGCGGCGCTGCGCATGACGACGGCGTACCTGACGACCCGGAAGCAGTTCGGCGTCACGCTGAACCGGTTCCAGGCCCTCACCTTCCGTGCCGCCGACCTCTACACGGCGCTGGAGCTCACCCGCAGCATCGTCACCTGGGCCACGATGGTCGCCGCCGAGAGCGACGACCCGTCCGCGATCGTCTCCGCCGCCGCCCGCGCGAAGCTGCAGACCGCTCGCGCCGGCCGGCTGATCGGCCAGGAGGCGATCCAGCTGCACGGCGGCATCGGCATGACCGCGGAGTACGCCGTCGGCCACTACACGTCTCGCCTGACCGCCCTCAACCACTGGCTCGGCGACGCCGCCGACCAGGTGCGTCTCCTCTCCGGCACCCTCACCGACCACACCGTCCTGGACCCCTTGAGCTCCTGACCCCCTCGCACCGCGAGCGGGCGGTTGCGTGCACGAAAAGTACGGCGAGAGGGCGGTTGCAGACGCCTCGAGTACGCCGAGAGGGCAGTTGGTCGCGCCTGCAGGCGTACCTCCGGCGCACGAAACCGCCCGCTCGGCGCCAGCGTGATTCCGCCGCCGGTAGGCGTTTTCGCGGTCGGCGCGCCCGCCCGTAACATTTCGGCCATGACCGACACCCAGCGCCCGTCCTCGGGCCAGTCCTCCGCCACGGCGACCGCAATACACGCGGTCGACGTACCGGAGAAGCCGGCGCTGGAGGGTCTCGAGGCGAAGTGGTCCGAGCGCTGGCGCGCCGACGACACCTACGCATTCGACCGCAGCCAGTCGCGGGACAACGTCTACTCGATCGACACTCCCCCGCCGACCGTCTCCGGCAGCCTGCACGTGGGTCACGTGTTCTCCTACACCCATACCGACCTGATCGCGCGCTTCCAGCGGATGCGCGGCAAGTCGGTGTTCTACCCGATGGGCTGGGACGACAACGGCCTGCCGACCGAGCGCCGGGTGCAGAACTACTTCGGCGTCCGCTGCGACCCGTCGCTGCCCTACGACCCGGACTTCGTCCCGCCCGAGAAGCCCGACCCGAAGCGCGAGGTGCCGATCAGTCGGCCGAACTTCGTCGAGCTCTGTGAGCAGCTGGTCGTCCAGGACGAGCAGATCTTCGAGGAGGTGTGGCGCAAGGTCGGGCTGTCCGTCGACTGGTCGCAGTACTACACGACGATCGGCCCGAAGGCACAGCGGGTCAGCCAGATCGCGTTCCTGCGGAACTTCGCCCGAGGGGAGGCCTACCTCCAGGAGGCCCCGACGCTCTGGGACGTCACCTTCCAGACCGCGGTCGCACAGGCGGAGCTCGAGGCCCGCGAGTACGCCGGTGCCTACCACCGCGTCGCGTTCCACCGGCCCGACGGCGAGCGGGTCTTCATCGAGACGACCCGCCCCGAGCTGATCCCCAGCGTCGTCGCGTTGATCGCGCACCCGGACGACGAGCGCTACCAGCCGTTGTTCGGTACGACGGTCACCAGCCCGGTCTTCGGGGTGGAGATCCCGGTGCTGGCGCACGGGGCGGCCGAGCCGGACAAGGGCGCGGGCATCGCGATGTGCTGCACCTTCGGCGATCTCACCGACGTCCAGTGGTGGCGCGAGCTGGACCTTCCGGTGCGCACGGTGATCGGCCGCGATGGCCGCATGTCGCGCGAGACTCCGCCGTGGCTGGCGCACGAGCCTGCCGCCTCGGCGTACGAGGAGCTCAAGGGCAAGACGGCCTTCTCGGCTCGCGAGGCGATCGTGGCGAAGCTCCGTGAGTCCGGCGACCTCGACGGCGAGCCGACGCCGACCACGCGGATGACGAACTTCTTCGAGAAGGGCGACAAGCCGCTCGAGATCGTCGCCACCCGGCAGTGGTACATCCGCAACGGCGGCCGCGACGCTGAGACCCGCGGCGAGATGATCGCCCGCGGCGCGGACGTGACCTGGATCCCGGCGCACATGAAGCACCGCTACGACAATTGGGTCGGCGGGCTGAACGGCGACTGGCTGATCTCCCGGCAGCGGTTCTTCGGGATCCCGTTCCCGGTCTGGTACCCGCTCGACGCCGAGGGCGAGCCGGACTACGACCATCCGCTGCTCCCGCGCGAGGACGAGCTGCCGCTCGACCCCTCGACGGTCGCCCCGAACGGCTACACCGAGGACCAGCGCGGCAAGCCGGGCGGGTTCGTCGGCGACCCCGACGTGATGGACACCTGGGCGACCTCATCGCTCACCCCCCAGATCGCGGGCGGCTGGGAGACCGACGACGACCTGTTTCAGCGGGTGTTCCCGATGGACCTGTGCACCAACGCACACGACATCATCCGCACGTGGCTGTTCAGCCGTGTCGTCCGCGCGCACTACGAGAACCACGCGACCCCGTGGAGCCACGCGATGATCTCCGGGTTCATCGTCGACCCGGACCGCAAGAAGATGAGCAAGTCCAAGGGCAACGCCGTCGTGCCCGACGCCGTCCTGGACAAGTACGGCTCGGACGCCGTCCGCTGGCGGGCCGCGATGGCCCGTCCCGGCCTCGACTCGCCCTTCGACGAGACCCAGATGAAGGTCGGTCGCCGGCTGGCGATGAAGGTCCTCAACGCCTCCCGGTTCGTGCTCGGCGGCGTCGGCGCGACCGCGCTGGACGCCGGCGTGGTGACCGAGGCCGTCGACCGCGCGCTGCTGGCCCGGCTCGGCGAGGTGGTGACCGAGGCGACGCGAGCGTTCGACGCCTACGACTACACCACGGCGCTCGAGACCGCCGAGAAGTTCTTCTGGGCGTTCTGCGACGACTACCTCGAGCTCGTCAAGGAGCGCGCGTACGCCGAGCAGGGCGGGCCGGAGACCACGTCGGCACGCGCGACCCTCACGACCGCACTCCACGTCCAGCTGCGCCTGCTCGCGCCGTTCCTGCCCTACGTGACCGAGGAGGTCTGGTCGTGGTGGCAGGAGGGATCGGTCCACCGTTCCTCGTGGCCGACGACGGCTGAGCTCGCCGACGCCGCTCCGGGCGACGCTGCCGTGCTCGACGCAGTGGCGGCCGCACTGGCCGGGATCCGGGGCGCGAAGTCCACGGCCAAGGTGTCGATGCGCGCGGAGCTGGCGCGCGTCGAGGTCTCGGGGCCCGCGGCGCTCGTCGCTGCTGCCGAGACCGCCGCCTCCGACCTGCGCAAGGCAGGGAAGGTGACCGGCGACCTCGTCTTCACGACACAGCTCGACCTCGACGCGCTCACCGTCACCGCGGAGCTCGCGGCCACGGAGTGACGCCCGACCCGGGCCGGGTCAGCGGCCCTTGCCGTGACCCGCGGGAGCGCCGTGGTCGTGGGCCGAGGGGCTCGTCGTCGCCGTCGACTTCGCCTTGTCCTTCTTGTGCCGCCCCTTGACGTGCCCGGCGGCCGTCGTCGCGTTCGCGGTCTGCGTCGCCTGCGCGTGCACCGGGGTCGCCGTCTGGTCGTTGGCGTTCGTGCGCGCCTTGTGCGTGGCGTCGGGCGTCCTCGGAGCAGCGACCTCGGCGGTCGTGGTCCCCACGCCCGGCGTCGCGGCGGTCGGCAGCCCTGGTGCGGACGGTCCGGTCAGGGTCGGTCCGGCTCGCAGGACGCCGCCGAGCACCAGCTCCGGAGCTCCCGTGGACGTGACCGTGCTGGGCGAGGCCGGCCGGACCGTCGAGCCGCCGTCGGAGCGCAGCCCCATGACCGTGACCACGGCAGCCGCGATCGCCAGCAGCCAGAACGCTGCGAGCGGACGCGCATGGTTCGCGTTCAACGTGAGCTTCTCTCCCCGAGGCGGTCGAGCCGCGAACAGGGCGGCTCCGGGCGGTCTCCCCCGTCCACCCCCAACGCTAGGCGGTGAGACGGGCCGACCCCATGGCCCAACTGGGCCATTGGTCCCTGCGGGACGGGTCAGGCGACCACGGACGATCGGACCATCAAGGCCGCTGACGCGTCCTTGATCAGGCCGACTTCTTCTTCTTGGCCTCGGGCTCGCGCGGGATCAGCGTCGGGTTGACGTTGTCCGAGACGACCTCACCGGTCACGACGACCTTCGCGACGTCCTCGCGTGAGGGCACGTCGTACATCACGTTGAGGAGGACCTCCTCGATGATCGCCCGCAGACCGCGAGCACCCGTGCCACGCTCCATCGCCTTCTCCGCGATCGCCGCGACCGCGTCGTCGGTGAACTCCAGCTCGACACCGTCGAGCTCGAAGAGCTTCTGGTACTGCTTGATCAGTGCGTTGCGCGGCTCGGTCAGGATCTGGGTCAGCGCCTCGCGGTCGAGCTTGTTGACGCTGGCGATCAGCGGGAGTCGGCCGATGAACTCGGGGATGAGACCGAACTTCACGAGGTCCTCGGGCCGGACCTGGGCGAACATCTCGTCCTCGCCGGCCTCCTTCGACAGCCGCATCTCGGCGGTGAAGCCGAGGGTCTTCTTGCCGACCCGCTGCTCGACGATGTGCTCGAGTCCGGCGAACGCGCCGCCCACGATGAACAAGATGTTGGTCGTGTCGATCTGGATGAACTCCTGGTGCGGGTGCTTGCGCCCGCCCTGCGGCGGCACCGAGGCGGTCGTGCCCTCGAGGATCTTCAGCAGTGCCTGCTGGACGCCCTCGCCGGACACGTCACGCGTGATCGAGGGGTTCTCCGCCTTGCGGGCCACCTTGTCGATCTCGTCGATGTAGATGATGCCGGTCTCGGCCTTCTTGACGTCGTAGTCGGC
>Ga0136846_1219103_pt1 | contig 10697 bp, 12 predicted proteins | sample HopSoiMetagenom2_FD_96841 | JGI IMG/M metagenome (GOLD analysis project Ga0136846, IMG submission 96841) | Grasslands soil microbial communities from Hopland, California, USA - 2 Assembly 2016 (version 4) | ecosystem: Environmental > Terrestrial > Soil > Grasslands | place: USA: Hopland... | reverse complement strand
GGCGATGCTCGCGCTGCGCGATCTCGAGGTCGATGATATCGTCGTAGAGATAGTCTTCGCGCGTGCCGGGCGTGACGGCGACGAGCTCCCTGCCCGGCGTATGGACCAGGACAGACCGCAGCGCGCCGATTTCAGAGGTGACGTGGACCCGGGGCATGGCCAAGAAAGCTAACGATTGGCGAGCGAGTAGCTCAGGGTCTCCAGTTCCAGCGCCATGTTGACAGTCTTGACTTCCACATCGGACGGGACATTCAACGGCACCGGCGCAAAGTTGAGGATCGCCTTCACGCCGCTCCGCACCAATCGATCCACGACATGTTGCGCCGATTCCGCCGGTGTCGCGACGATCGCGATGTCGCTCGGGTCTTTCTTGAGATCCGATTCGAGATGCTTCACGTCGCGGACGACGAGGCCGTTCCAGCGCGAGCCGATTTTGCGCGCGTCCTGGTCGTAGATCGCCGTGATGTCAAAGCCGCGCTGTTTGAATCCCTGGTATTGCACGAGCGCGCCGCCCATCCGCCCTGCCCCGACCAGAACCACGCGGTAGCCGCGCTCGAGCCCCAGGATGTCGCGGATCCGGCGGGTGAGCTCGGGGACCGCGTAACCGAGCCCGCGTTTGCCGAAGGAGCCGAAGAAGGAGAGATCCTTGCGGACCTGGGCCGACGTCGTGCCCCCCAGGCGGGCGAGGTCCCCGGAGGAAATGGTGGGCGTTTTGGTCTGCTCGAGAAAGCGAAGGTAGACGGACAGCCGCCTTACGGTGCTGTCGGAGATCTTCCGCATTGTGAACTATTTCACAATGGCAGACCTTGGCGCAAGAGCCGGCAGGGTCACGCCGGCTTACGTGCGCGAATGAATGCGCCCATGACTCTTCCGCTGATCTCGCGTGCCACCACGTCGTCGATCCCGGCAGCCGAGAACTCGTAGACGCGCGTCGGTTCGACGTTGATGTCGACAAAACCGGCGTTGGCGAGGAGGCGTCGATACTCGTTTTCCTCCAATGCCCCGGCGATGCAGCCAACCCAGAGCTCCATGTTGCGGCGCACTGCTTCGGGGATTTCGCCACGGCAGACAACATCGGACACGGCGAATCGGCCGCCGGGCTTGAGCACACGGAAGGCTTCCTTCAAGACTTTGTCCTTGTCGGCAGACAGATTGATCACGCAATTCGAGATGATGACGTCGACTGCTTCGCTGGGCAGCGGAATGTTCTCGATCTCCCCTTTGAGAAATTCGACGTTCTCGGCGCCGGTTTTGGCCTGGTTGGCGCGGGCGAGCGCCAGCATCTCGTCGGTCATGTCGAGCCCGTACGCCTTGCCGGTGGGGCCGACGCGCTTGGCGGACAACAGGACGTCGATCCCGCCGCCCGAACCGAGGTCGAGGACAGTGTCGCCGGCGTGCAGGTCGGCCAGGGCCGTGGGATTGCCACAGCCAAGCGACGCAAGCACCGCGCTCTCCGGCAATCCGACGGTCTCGGCGACGTCATAGAGGTTTGCGGTGACGGGATCGCACCCGCAGGCGCCGCTCGGTCCGCAGCTTCCCCGCTCACCACCCATCACTTTGAGAGCCGCTTCGGCGTACTTCTGTTTCACCGTGTCTTTCATCTGGTCAGCCATTGAGACCTCAATCGCAGCAAGCGAGGGCACAACTACCGGCGTGTTGGCCGGGCTTCACGGACTTGGTATACGCGGCGATCTGATCCAGGGTATCGCGCTGCAGCGCGTAGAACATCCAGCGCCCTTCTTTGCGATCGGCGATCAGGCTGGCGTCTTTGAGCACTTTGATGTGGAACGAGAGGCGAGATTGCGCGATGTCGAGCATCTGCTCGAGCTCACACACGCAGCGCTCCTTGTGCGACAGCATCTCGACAATCTTTACGCGGGTCTCATCGGCCAAGGCATGAAACCAGCTGGCGACGACGGCGGGTTCGGGACGGGTAACGATTGCCATGCCAGGTAACGTATCAAGTTTTCTTGATACGTCAAGAGCTCAATTAACGCGAGTGACGCAGCAGTCGAACGAACGACTCGGGCGGGAGCCGCTCGGGACGAAGCGTCGGATCGAAGCGAAGCTGCCGCAGCTCGCCTTCACTTATATCCGGTAGCGCGCTTTTCAGCTGCTTCCGTCGCTTGCTGAAACATGCCGTCACGAATACCCGGAAGGGCGCGACCTCCTCAGGTCGCACCAGCGGGGTCGCGAGCGGTGTCAAACGAATCACCGCGCTGCGGACCTTGGGTGGCGGCCGAAATGCGCCCGGGGCTACCGAAAACAGCTTTTCCACCCGGCACACCGCCTGCACACCCACCGATAGCGCGCCGTACGTCTTATTCCCCGGCGGCGCCGCGATGCGATCCGCGACCTCCTCCTGGACCAGGAAAACGATGCGCTCCGGAAGCGGCGGGGACAAAGCTTTATCGATGAGCGGCGATGTGATGTAGTACGGAATGTTGCCCACAACCTTCGCTGCACGCGGCCATTCGACCCGCAACGCGTCACCTTGGATAATCGTCAGCTCAGGTGCCTTCAGGCCTGCCGCCAACGCTCGATCCTTTTCGATCGCCACAACCCTCAGCCCGCGCGCGAGCAGCGCCCGGGTGAGCGTTCCCTTCCCCGGCCCGATTTCGAGCACGGTCTCACCCGGCACAGGATCGAGCGCGTCCACAATCCGACCCAGGAGTTTGGCGTCACTGAGAAAATGCTGGCCGAGCCTTCTCAAACCTTGAGCAGTACGAGCGTGCGGTCGTCGTTGGCAGGCGCGCCGCCGGTGAAGGCGGCTATGTCGGTAAACACGGCCTCGAGAATGTGCCGCGCGGGACGGTTGCGAAGATTGATCACGTGGCTCAGCACCCGCTGCTCCCCAAACCGCTCGCCGTCGGGCCCGCGCGCGTCCGCCAATCCGTCCGTGAACAGACAGAGAATGGCCTTGCCGCGCTTGAACGGGACGACCCGCTCCGTGCCCCCGTCCCCCAGCCCGAGCGGCGGCCGGGTGGCCTCGAGGCGCGTGACCTCGCCTTCATCCGTCGACACGAGAAAGGCGTGCGGATGGCCGGCATTCGCATACGTGAGCGTGCCCGGCACGGGATCCGCCACGGCGTAGCACAGCGTCAAGAACATCTCGGTTTCGCTCAGCTCCTCGGCCAGCGAGATCTCGAGCCGCCGGACCGCTTCGTGCGGCGACTCCGCTGTTTCGGCGTGGATACCCGAGGCGGCCATCGCCAGCGCCATGATGAGCGCGGCGCCGAATCCGTGGCTCGAGACGTCGCCGATCATCACGCCGACACGCTCGCCATGCAGACTCAGCAGGTTATAGAAATCGCCGCCGACGGATTCGGCCGGACGGCAGCGCGCGGCAACATCGGCTTTCGTGGCGATTACCGCGGGCGACGGCAGCAGCTTGAGCTGCAGATCGTGCGCCAGCTCCAGCTCGCGCCGCACGCGCTGCTGGCCCAGATCGCGCTCGACCAGCCGCGCGTTCTCGATCGCCGCGCCGATCTGGTTGGCGATGGCGGCGACCAGCTTGCGATCACCAGCCGTAAACGCGTCTTCGCCAGTGCGGTCGGTCAGATTGATCACGCCGATCGGCGTAGGCACGCGTCCGGGCGACGCGTAGACGACCGGCACCGACAGAAACGCCTCCCCGCGATACGAGCGCTCGCCCTGACGCGCCGGTCGTTGCGCGCGCTGATCGGTGGGATCATAGCTGATGATGCGCATCTCGCGAAACACGCGCGCCGCGACCGAGCGCGGATCGTCGACCTCCACCGGCTCCACTTCACCCAGCTCCACCCCGCGGGCCGCGACGAGACGCAGCACGTTGGCACGCGGGTCATGCACCATGAGCGTCGCTCGACGCGCCCGCACGACGGCCGACACTTCCCGCAGGATCCGGTTGGCGGCTTCATCGAGACGAATGGTGTGACCGAGGATCTCGCTGATCGTATAGATCAGATCGATTTCCTCGTACCGACCCGAGAGCTCGGCGGCTACCTGATCGGTCTCCTCTTCGGCGCCCATGACGGCGCCGATCACCTCGGCGAGCTCGACGACACCCTGCTCGCCGCCGCGCACCTCGAGCCAGGCATCGGGGACGGAGGGGATCGGCTGAAACCAGGCGGGACCGTCCGGTGTCTCGAGCCGGCCGCCGCCGTTGGGTGTAGGGGTCCAGCGCGGTTCTTCGCGCCCTTCGCCGAGCCCCCCGCCTACCGGCAGGAGCCGGCCGCCCGGCGTACGGGCGCGCCACAATCGCAGAGTAGTGCCGGACAGTGCAGCGAGCACCGGAAGGAGGCGCTCGAGTCGAGTTACCCCGCTCGGAGAGTCAGGCAAATGCCGTTGCCTTTCTCGTTGAACGCGACGTCATCGACCAGGTGGCGAATGACGAACAAGCCGCGCCCGAACTCGCGCTCCAAATTCTCGGGACTGGTGGGATCCGGCGTGCCGCCGGGATCGAAGCCCGCGCCGTCGTCCACGACGTAGATGCGCACGACATCGCGCCCAAGCTCCACCAGCACACGAACGATGCGCCGCGGATCCTCACCGGTCCCATACCGAATCGCGTTTCCGAGGGCTTCGGCGAGGGCCGTGCGGAGGTTGAAGCTGATGCGGCGGGGCGAAAGTGTGCCGGGAGGCAGATGACTCGCGACCAGCTCGACGGCGTCGCCGACTACGCGGAGGTCGCTCGGGACGTCGAGCTTCATCGAGTCGGGAGTAACTTGAAGATCGAGACTCAAAACGCTGCCAGCGCTTCCTCGGCGGTCCGGGTGATCGCGAACAGGGTGTCGAGCTTGGTCAGCTCGAACAGCGTCTGGAGATCGGCATTGAGACCAGCCAGCCGCAGCTCCCCGCCTTGCTCCCGGATTTTCTTGGACAGTGAGACGAGGACGCCCAACCCTGACGAATCGATGTATCCGGTCTTGCTGAAATCGATCACGAACTTGCGGGAGCCTTCTTCGAGGGCGTCGAGGACCTTCTGCTTGAGCTCCTGGCGGTTGCCGACGATGAGCTGCCCTTCCACTCCCACGACGACGACGCCGCTCTTGTCCTTCTTTAGCGTGAAGCGCATCTACCCCTCGCGAGTTTGGAGAATGGCGATCGCGGCAGTGCTCACAATATCATCGGCGGTTGCGCCGCGCGACAGGTCCGCGATGGGTCGGGCCAGTCCCTGAAGGATCGGACCGAGCGCCATCCACCCGCCCAGCCGCTGCACCAGCTTGTACCCGATGTTGCCGGCGTCGAGATCGGGAAAAATGAGGATGTTGGCGCGACCAGCCAGCGGTGATCCCGCCGCTTTCCGCGCGGCGACCTCCACCACCAGTGCCGCGTCGACCTGCAGCTCGCCGTCGAACACGAAATCGGGCGCGGGCTGACGACCCCGGAGCTGCGTTATCGCCGCCTGGACGCGTTCCACCCGCTCCCCCTCGGCGCTGCCCCGCGTGCTGTACGACAGCAAGGCGACCCAGGGCGTGTCGCCCACGATCCGCCGCCGGTCGCGTGCCGAGGCGATCGCGATATCGGCCAGCTGAACCGCCGACGGCTCCGGCACCACCGCGCAGTCGGCAAAGGTGAGCACGTGTCCGTCCTGGACCATGTAGAACGCGCCGGACACCGTCGCAATCCCGGGGGCGGTACCGACCGCCCAGAGCGCGGCACGGATCGTGTCGCAGCTCGGATAGACGGCGCCTCCGATCATGACGTCGGCCGCGCCGATCCCGACGAGCGCCGCGCCGCGCGTCAGCGGATGCTCCAGTGCTTGGCTGGCGGCGGCGTCGGTGGGGAACTTGTCGGGACGACGGGACCGGAGCAGCGCGAGCATCGTGGGGAGTGGGGAGTGGGGAGTGGTACGATCCAGGAGCTGCACGCTGGCCAGACCTTCACGCTCGATCCGGCGCGCCGCTTCCTGCACCCGTGGATCGTCACCCTCGGGAAAGACGACGCGCGGCTTGATCGCCCGCGCCCGTTCAAAGACGCGGTCCAGAAAGCTCATTGCGCGAACTTGCGCTTCAACGCCTTCTGCACGGCGGGATGAACGAGGGACGACACGTCGCCGCCAAAGCGCGCGACTTCGCGCACGAGGCTCGAGCTCAAGTACGTGAGATCGAAGGCGGGAACGAGAAAGACGGTTTCGATGTGCGGCGCAAGATTGCGATTCATGAGTGCCATTTGGAACTCATACTCGAAGTCCGAGACCGCGCGGAGCCCTCGAATGATCACCGAGGCCCCGACCTTTTTAGCGAATTCCGCGAGCAACCCTTCGAATGACTGCACCTTCACGCGCTTGTCGGAAACCGCCCCGTTAATCAGCGCGACCCGCTCGTCGAGCGAAAAGAGCGGCTGCTTCGCGACATTGACGGCGACCGCCACGATCAGCTGATCGACGAACTGGAGCGACCGGTCGATCAGATCCTCGTGACCCCGCGTGATGGGGTCGAACGAGCCGGGGTAGAGCGCGATGCGTTTCATACCGACGCCGGGGCATACAGGAAAGTGATCGCGGTGTCGCCGTACTTGCGGGTATCGTCACCATCAATCGTCTGAGCAGACGAGTGCTCGACCGAAAACACCCGCGCGAACGGCGTTTGGCGAAACATGCGCGCGAGCTCGGCGGCCTCGTCACCAGCGTAGGGCGGATCCGCGAAGGCGACGTCGTAGGCTCCCGGCTGCAATCGTCCGGCGAAGCGCATCGCATCACTCCGGTGAATGGTGACCCGAGCTTCGGCGCTCAACGTTGCTGCGTTGTCACGAATTGCCGCTAGTGACGCCTTGTGATTCTCAACGAAATCGACCGCCACCGCGCCCCGTGACAGCGCCTCGAACCCGAGCGCGCCTGAACCGGCGAACAAATCGACCACCCGGGCGCCGGGAATCGATTGCTGCACGATGCTGAACCACGCCTCCTTCACCCGGTCGCCGGTGGGCCGTACCGCGCGGCCCGCGGGCGTCCTGAGACGGCGCCCCTTGAACTCACCCGCTATGATGCGGAGCAAGACTCGCCACTCGCGCCTGCAGCGTGACCCTGCCCTGCCAGTCGTCCCGTTCCAGCCGGAACGCCACATCGAGCGGATTCGTGAGCCAGTCCTGTGGCACGGCATCGGCCCAGCGGAATCCGATCGCCGGCAGCAGCGCCTTGCCGTCGTCCAGCGTGAAGCGCAAATGATTCGTGCCGACCCGCCGCGCGCCCACCGCCCGCGCGTTGCGGACGCCGAACACGGGCGCCGGATTGCCCGCGCCGCACGGCTCGAGATGCCGCATGAGCCGCTCCAGATCCTCGCTCACCATGTTCAGCGGCAGCTCGAGATCGATCCGCTGGCTCGGCGCGAGGTCTGCGGGCGTGAGCAGCTCGGCCGCGACGCCGAGAAACGCCAGGCGAAAATCGTCGAACCGATCGCGCCGGATGGTGAAGCCGGCCGCCATCATATGGCCGCCGTATTTCTCGAGGTGCGTTCCGACGCGATGCAGCGCGCCGTGCAGATCGAACCCCGCGATACTGCGACCCGAGCCGCGGCCCAGAGCACCACCGGGCTCCCATCCGACGAGAAATGTCGGCCGGCCGTAGCGCTCGACCAGCCGGGACGCCACGATGCCGATCACCCCCGGATGCCACGTCTCGGCGCTCAGCACGATGGCCGCGTCGGCGGGGTTCAGCGTCTGCTCCACCGCTTCGATCGCCTCGTCGAGAATCAGCTGGTCCATTGCCTGGCGCCGCGCATTGATCGTCTCGAGCTCCCGCGCGAGCGCCGCGGCTTCCTGCGGATTCTCGGTGAGGAGGAGCCGCAAGCCATCATTGGCGTCCCCGATCCGGCCGACGGCATTGAGGCGCGGCGCGATGATGAAGCCGACATGCGCCGCGCGCAGCGGCTTGCGCGACAGCCCCGCGGTTTCGACCAGCGCGCGCAGGCCCACCCAGCGCGAATCGGCGAGCATCTTCAGACCATGCCGGGCAAGGATGCGGTTCTCGCCGACCAGCGGCACGACGTCGGCGATGGTCGCGAGGGCGACGTAGTCGAGAAAGTGCAGCGGCAGATTGGGCGACAGACCCAGCACCTGCACCAGCGCCTGCGCCAATTTGAAGGCGACTCCCGCGCCGCAGAGGTTCTTGTCTTCCGACTTGCAATCGGAGCGGCGCGGATCGATGACGGCGTTGGCCGGCGGCAGCTCGTCGCCAGGGAGGTGGTGGTCCGTGACGATCACATCAATACCGGCGGAACGCGCGGCAGCGACGGCATGGACTGCCGTAATCCCACAGTCGCACGTGATGATGAGCGTCGCACCGACACGCTGGGCTTCGGCGAGGCCGGCGGGCCCGAAGTCGTAGCCGTCGCGCACCCGGTGCGGCACGAAGGCGTGCACCGTCGCGCCGGCGCTGCGCAGAATTCGCGTGAGCATGGCAGCGGCGCACTGGCCGTCGACGTCGTAGTCGCCGTGCACGAGAATCGTGCGGCGATCGCGCAGCGCCCGGACCACGAGGTCGAGCGCGACCGGCATGTCGGCCCAGCAATGCGGATCGGACAAGCGCTCGAGGTCGGGGCGCAGGAAAGCCTTTGCGTGTGCAGGCTCCGCCAATCCGCGCTGCACGAGGAGCGCGGCGAGCGCTTCGGGAATCTTCAGCTCTGACGCGAGCGAGCGCGTGACGCCCGGATCAGCGCCGGCGGTGACGATCCAGCGAGGAGGAATCATTCCTTGGCGTACAGGAGGACGCCGCAGGCTTCGCAGCCTTCGATCGTCGCGCCCCGCTGAATCAGCGCTTTGCGCTGCGTCGGGACTGCCGTAAAGCAGTTGCCGCACGAGCTGCCGTGCAACGGATACACCGCGAGCGCCGCCTTGCCGCGGCGAATGCGATCGTAGCGCGCCAGCAGCGCCGGATTCACCGCGCGACTCGCGTCGGCCCGCGCTTTCACTGCCGCTTCGCGCTCCGCGGCGATCTCCTGCCGCCTGCCGGCGAGCGCCTCCCGCTGCGCCGCCTGCGCCTCACGCACCTTGTCGAGCGCATTCTCCGCCTCGGATGTCTTGCGCTCCGCTTCGCCCACGGCGTCGCCCGAACGCATGAATTCGGCTTCTTCTTTGGCGAGCACCGAGCGCGCGAGATCGAGCTCCGCCATCAGCGTGGAGGCTTCCTTCGCGCCGCGCACCCACTCGAGCCGCTGGCGGCGCTGCTCCTGCATCGTGCGGTAGCTCGCGATCTTTCCTTCCAAGCCATCGCGCCGGTCCAGCGCGGCTTGAATCCCGGCGCGCGCCTGCGCGACGACCCGCTCCGCCGCCGCGATCTGGTCGTCGAGCGCCTTGAGCTCCGGCTCCAACGCCTTCAGCCGGGCGTCGCACCCCGTGACGGCGACGTCCGCATTTTGTAAAACCAACAGCGGTTCAAGATCCGGGTGCACCCTTCCTCCTTGCAGACTCGAGGACTTTCCAGGTAGGACGCTTTGCATTTCGCTCATTCGCCAACGCTCGCTTTTCAAGAGTCAGTCGTGTCTTGTCCGCTTCAGGGGCCAGATCGATCTCCTGCTGTTTGCGCGCGATTTCGCGATCCAGTCGCCGCGCCTCCAACCAGTTCACGGCCCGCTCAAACACCACGTCGGGCTGCTCCTCGCCGAGCGCCGCCGCCTGCAGTGACTCGTAGGCGCGGGCCGCCGTTTCATCGAGCCGATCCGGGGCATCGTCCGCGAGCGCCTCGAATAACGCCCGGTAAATGGGGAACTCGATATCTTCGGGATCGATGGCTTCGACGACACGGGACTTCCACGGATCCCCCGTCAACATGAGCTGCACGAGCGACTTCTCGGCGCTGGATGGAAGGGCGGTAACAGGCGGTAACGGACGGTAGGGAGCGGGAGCTTGCTCTTTCGGATCCACTTCCCGCTGCAGCACGTCCTTCCTGATGCCCGCCACTTCAGCAACGCGGGAGATGTACAAATCGCGCGTGATCGGGTCGGTCGCGGCCCGGATCGTCGGCAACAACCTGTCCAAAGCCCGCCGTCTCCCCGGCAAATTTCCAAAGAAGCCTTTGCGCTCGAGGATCTGGATCTTGCGTTCGAGAATGTCGACCGAATCCTTCAGCGCCTGCTCCAATGCTCCGGCGCCCTTATTCTGCACCAGCGTATCGGGATCTTCGCCCTCCGGCAGCGTAGCGACGCTGACGCGGAGCTTGTGGCGCAGCAGCACGTCGCCCGCCCGGAATGTCGCGCGCAAACCGGCATCGTCGGAATCGTAGAGCAGCACGACGTGGGCGGTATGGCGCTGCAACAGTGCGGCCTGATCGTCCGTGAGACCGGTGCCGAGCGGCGCCACGACCTCTTCGAACCCCGCGAGCGAGAGCCGCAGCACATCGAATTGCCCTTCGACCAGAATCGCCCGCTCGGCTTTCCGGGTCGCGTGCCGGGCGACGTGCAGATTGTAGAGCAGCTGCCCCTTGTGAAAAATCGGCGTCTCGGGCGAGTTCAAGTATTTCGGCTCGCCCGAATCGAGCACACGGCCGCCGAAGCCGATGATCTGCCCGCGCGCGTTGCGGATCGGGAACATGATCCGGTCGCGGAACTTGTCGAAGCGGCGGCCGCCGTCGTTCTCGCTGAGGAGGCCGGCGACTCTCAGTTGCGCGAGCCGCGCGTCGGAAGTGCCGAGCGTTTTCAAGATCGTGTCCCATCCGGACGGGGCGTAGCCCATCGAGAAGCGGCCGGCCGTCGGCCCATCGATTCCGCGCTTTTTCAAATAAG
>Ga0136846_1243418_pt1 | contig 10700 bp, 7 predicted proteins | sample HopSoiMetagenom2_FD_96841 | JGI IMG/M metagenome (GOLD analysis project Ga0136846, IMG submission 96841) | Grasslands soil microbial communities from Hopland, California, USA - 2 Assembly 2016 (version 4) | ecosystem: Environmental > Terrestrial > Soil > Grasslands | place: USA: Hopland... | reverse complement strand
GACGGCGTGCCCGGCAAGGCCGACATGGTGAAGGTCGACGTCCCCAGCACGATCGCAGCCGGGATCAGGCGACGCGGGATCGAAGCCGCGCGAAACAGCGAACGGGCCATGGGAACAATGACGAAGAACGCAACGAACAGGCTGACGCCGCCATAGGTCACCGCGGCACCGGCGAGCACCACCGCCAGGATCACACGCCGCTCGCCAAGGCGCTCCGCCATGAAGGCTGCCACCGACCTGACCGCGCCGCTGTCGTCCATCAGCTTGCCGAAGACCGCGCCAAGCAGGAAAATCGGGAAGAACTGCGCCAGAAATCCCGCCGCGTTCACCATGAACACCTGGGTCAGGTTCGCGAGCAACGGCTCGCCGCCGAACAACGCAGCAACCAGCGCGGCGAACGGCGCCAGCAGAAGCACGCTCCAGCCGCGAAAGGCGAACAGGACGAGCAGGCCGAGCCCGACGAGGAGGCCGAGAAGACCCATGTCTCAGCACTCCGACAGGAGGACGTCGAGATCGGCGGTCGATTGCCGGCCGATGTCGGCACCATGCTCGGCGAGAAACGCCTCCGCGGCCATGCGCCCCTCGGCGCGCAGCATCGAGACGAACTCCCATTCCGCGTTGAGTTTTGACGACGCGCCGAACACCGCCAGCATGTCGCTCTTGATCCGGTGCGTCCGCATCTTCGCCCAGCGCGCGCCCTCACCGCTGCCGGGGTCGGCTGCCTGGCGCAGCAGCGCGATCATGCGTAGCTCCTTCATCAGCGGCGAGTTGAAAGAGATCTCGTTCAGCCGGTTGAGGATTTCGGCCGCCGTCCGCGGCTCCTCCGTCCGCTCGGTCGGATTGATCTGGACCAGGATGGTGTCGTGCGCGTCGCTCTCGCGGACCAGCGGCGTGATGGTCGGGTTGCCGGCATAACCACCGTCCCAATAGGGCTCGCCGTCGATCTCGATCGCGCGGAACATGGTCGGCAGGCAGGCTGATGCCAGCAGCACATCCGCCGTGATTTCCGCATTGCGGAAGATGCGGCCGCGTCCGGTGCGCACCCGCGTCGCGGTGATGAACAGCTGGATCGGCGAGCGCACGAGGCGTTCGAAATCGATGCTCTCGGCCAGCACCGCGCGCAGCGGATTGTAGCCCGTCGGATTGAGGTCGTAGGGCGACAGCACGCGCGACATCAGATCGGTGAGGATGTAGACCGGCGACGTATCGAGGGTCCAGCGCCCCATCAAGCGGTCGAGCGGCGACCGTTGCAGCGGGCTGAAGGCCGCGGCCTTCGAAACGCGGCGCCAGTATTGTTCGAGCGCCTCACGCGCTCCCCCGGCGCCCCCGGCCGCCCAGCCGTCCGCCAGCACCGCTGCATTCATCGCGCCTGCGGAGGTTCCGGAGATCGCGGCGATCGTGAGCCATTTCTCTTCCAGGAGGCGATCGAGCACCCCCCAGGAGAAGGCGCCGTGCGAGCCACCGCCCTGAAGAGCGAGATCAATCAGTACGGCGTCGCGTTCCATGGCGGACACTCGCGCAACTGAAGCTCAAATTCGACGCGATTTGGACACGTCGAATTCGACCGCAGTGTCGGGGCAATGGCCGCAAGATGCAACCGGAACGTGGGGCCCGCTTGTTTTTGTTTTGACGCGTTTTCTTTACGCGAACCGGCAACCACTTCGCTCGAAAACGCTTTAGTGTTCGAACACCAGCCGCGCGCCGACCGTACCGTCGAGGCCGCGGATCTGCGCGAGCAGCGCGCCTGAATCCTCGCCTCCAAGGTCGGCGTCGAGCACGACGTAGCCGAGGTCGCCCGCGGTCTCCAGATATTGCGCGGCGATGTTGATGTCGCGCTGGAGGAAGACCTCGTTCAGCCGCCGCAGCATGCCGGGCACATTGCGATGGACATGGCTGAAGCGCGCGCCGGCGGGGCGTAAGTGCAGCTGCACCTCCGGGAAATTCACCGCGCCCATGGTCGACCCCGTGATGAAATAGTCGACCAGTTTGCGCGCGACTTCCCCACCGATGCGCTCCTGCGCCTCCTCGGTCGAACCGCCGACATGCGGGGTGAGGATGACGTTGTTGAGGCCCTGCATCGGGCTTTTGAATCGCTCCGAATTCGAGGACGGCTCGACCGGGAAGACGTCGACAGCCGCGCCGGCGATGTGGCCGTCGCGCAAGGCGGCCGCGAGTGCGTCGAGATCGACCACGGTGCCGCGGCTGTTGTTGATGAAGAACGAGCCCGGCTTCATCGTCCGCAGCTCCTTCTCGCCGATCATGCCTGCGGTCTCCGGCGTCTCCGGCACGTGCAGGCTGACGACGTCACTCTGCGCCAGCAGCTCTTCGAGCTTCTCGACCGGCTCGGTGTTGCCGTGGCGGAGCTTGTCGGTGCGATCGTAGTAGATCACGCGCATGCCCATGGCCTCGGCCAGCGTCGAGAGCTGCGAGCCGATATTGCCATAGCCGACGATGCCGAGGGTGCGGCCGCGTACCTCGCGGCTGCCGGTCGCGGACTTGTCCCAGCCGCCTCCATGCGCGGACACCGAGCGCGGAAAGATCTGCCGCAACAGCATCACGATCTCGCCGATCACGAGCTCGGCGACGCTGCGCGTGTTGGAGAACGGCGCGTTGAAGACGGGAATGCCGCGTTTGCGCGCTGCCAGCAGATCGACCTGGTTGGTGCCGACGCTGAAGCAGCCGACCGCAAGAAGCTGATCGGCCGCCGCAAGCACCTCGTCGGTGATCTGGGTGCGCGAGCGGATGCCGAGCAACGACACGCCCTTGAGCGCCTTGCGCAGATCCTCGCCGTCCAGCGCCTTGGTCAGACGCTCGACATTGGTGAAGCCCGCGCTCTTGAACAGGTCCGCGGCGCTGTCATTGACACCTTCGAGCAGCAGCGCCTTCGCGCTCCGCTCAGGGCTTTGGCCTGGGGCTGGCATGGAATCTCCTGAAATGGCGACTTTGCCGCAGCTCATAGACCGCGGGGGATGCGCAGCACAATAGGGTTTGGATACGGGGAGAAGATGGCGGCGGCGACGGGGTTTGCGGTACCCGCCTCGTCATCCTCAGGTGCGAGTGATGGGGCGCGGAACGCCCCATCGGGAAGGAAGAAGGGCCCCAAGCCGGATCAGATCACGTAAAACCCATGCGTGGCGTCGAGCCGAAGCTGCTCGACCAGCCCATATTCCCAATCGAGATAGGCCTGCATAGCACTTTCCGCGACGTCGGTGCCCTCATAGGGCCGGCGATAGCGGTGGGCCGGATCAGGCTTGGGCAGCACCAGCGGCGGACCGACCTCCAGCGCGCCGTCATAGCCGCCCTCGAGCACGTAGACCTCCCAGCCCATCTGCGCCAGCCAGGACGCCGTCATGTTCGCGCGCACGCCCCTGTCATCGGTCAGCAGGATGCGCGCGCCGCGCACCGGCGCGGCCATGTCGGTCTCCTGCACCAGCTGCCCGCCGGGATAATGGCGAAAGCCCGGGAGATGGCCCGCCGCATGCTCCTCGGCATCGCGCACGTCGAAGCGATAGAGCGTGCGATCGGTCTCCGCGACCAGCACCGACATCTCGTTCGCGCCGATGTGGCGGATACCGGCGCGGTAGGCGACGTCGCGCGCATTGGCGAGGCCGCCCTCGAACGGGCCGATCGCGCCGCGCCTGTCAGCACCGTGGTTGAGCGTGTGCCGTGCCAGCGTCCAGCCGATCGTGCCGTTGCGCAACGCACGGACCTTGTTGGGCACGCCGGCATTGATCAGCGACTGAGTGCCGATGATCGAGCGCGTACGTCCGGCGCAATTGACGATGATGGTGGTGTCGGGATCGGGCGCGGCCTGTCCCGCCCGCAGCACCAGCTCGGCGCCGGGCACGCTGACCGAGCCCGGAATATTCATGGTGGCATATTCGTCGAAACGGCGGACGTCGAGGATGGCGATGTTGGCCTTGTCTGCAATCAGATTTGCAACCTCGTCGGCGCTTAACGACGGCGTGTGACGGCGCGCCTCGACCAGCTCGCCAAAGGCCTTGCAGTAGGAGTTGACGTCCTCGAACAGCTGATAGCCGGCGTCGCGCCAGGCCTTCAGCCCGCCATCGAGCGCGCGGACATTGCTATAACCGAGCGCGGCAAGGCGTTCCGCGCCAGTTGCAACCAGCCCCTCGCCATCATCATAGAGCACGATCGCCACGTCCTTGCGCGGCAGCCTGACCTCGGCCTCGATCGCGATCCGGTCCGCGGCCATATTGGCGGCGAACAGCGGATGGCCCGTCGCGAAACCGGCCTCATGCCTGAGATCGAGCAGCGCGATCTCCTCGCGCAGCAGCAACGCGCGGCGGATATCGGCGGGGGTGACGGTCGGAAGCTTCATGGCAGGAATCCTGAGAAAATAGCCATGAGCTTTTGAACGATTGTCGAAGTGTTGGCCAGCCTTTCCGGCAGCGACTCACTCGCCCGGGACCAAGCGCCCGAGCGACGGCTGCGCTGCACGCCGCAGCCTGCGACGCGACAGATAGAGCAAAATGCCCGTGACTGAAAACAGTGGCATCAGCGCCGCCGCAATCATGAACGCGAGCTTGCCGGCCCAACCCAGGACCGCGCCGCGGTGGATGTCGAGCAGGTTGGCGATGGTCTTCTCGCCGAGCGTCTTGTCGGCATAGCGCTCTGCGGACACCAGTTGGCCTGTGACCGCATCGACGCGGAATTCGTCGCGCGTGGTATCGAGCGTCGAGTCCTTCCCCCAGGATCGAATCCGTATCGCCGTGCCCGCGCCGGCCGGCAGCGTCAGCAAGGCCCTGGAGAAGCGATCGCCTTCCTCGTGCCGGAACGTCGTCCAGGCCTGATCGAATCCGATCGGCTGGGATGGCTCGGAGCGGCCGGCCGCGCGCGGCGCCGCTGCGGACGTCTTGGGCTGCATCCTCGCGGCGCTGGCCTCTGGACGCGACAGCAGCCAGACGACACCATCCTTGTACCAGTCGAACGAGTACCACAGCCCGGTCAGCGTCATCACCAGATAGACCGGAAGCACCCAGGTGCCGATCACCGAATGCAGCGACCGGTGCAGCCCGCGCCCGCTAAGCCCGAAGTTGGGCTTCAGCCACATCTTCACGCTGCTGGCGCGGCGTGGCCAGCGCAGCACCAGGCCAGAGACCAGCATGACGATCAGGCCGAGCGCGGCCACGCCGGTGATCTGGCGGCCCCATCCCTTGGCATCGCCGGGGATAAGCAGCCAGCGATGCAGCCGGCGGATGGTCGCGAAAAACTCCTCGCCCCGCGGCGCACCCAGCACGTGCGCATCATAGGGGTCGACATAGAGCGATGTCGGCCGCGCGCCCTGCTCGTCGCGCGCGAAACGGACGCGCACCGCCGCTGACGGATCGCTCGACAGCATGACGGCCGAGACCTTGCCGAAATCCTGCCCGGCCTTCAACCGCGCGACCAATTCGTCCGGCATCAATGCCGGCGCCTGGCGCGGCGCGACCTGCATGATTCCGGCGTTGAGATGATCGAGGATCTCGTCTTCGAAGCTCATGATCGCGCCGGTCAGCGCGATCAGGGCGAGCAGCAGCGCGAGCGCGAGGCCCGCGATGGAATGGATTTGATGGAGGGAGGCCTTGATCTGATGCCCCACCCTACTCATCGAAGCCAACCTTCTTGATTAGCGCGTTCGCGGCCTGCTGATGTGCGGCGATCTGGTCGATCGGAGTCGCATCGGCGATGAACGAGCCGATTCCGGCCACGTTGGAAGACCGCTCGGCCGTCGCGACCACGGGATATTCGAGCTCGGCGGCGGCGAATATCGGCTGCGCCGCCGGTGTGACAAGAAATTCCAGAAATTGTCGCGCCGACGCCGGATGCGGCGCGTGCTTCGCGATGGCCGCGCCGGTGAGGTTCACATGCGTGCCGCCGCCCGCGAATGTCGTCGGAACCGCCTTGACCTCCATTGCCCATGCGCGCCAGTCGGCGCCTTCCCGTCCATCGCGCAATTGCGCCAGCGCCACAGTGTTGCCGATGCCGATCTCGCAAATGCCTTGGGCAATCTCGCGGATCACGTCGTTGTCCTTGCCATCAGGCTTGTGGGCCAGATTGGCTTTCAGCCCGGTGAGCCAGGCCTCGGTCGCCGCATTACCGTGATGGACGAGATAGGCCGCAACCAGCGCGACGTTGTTCTGATGCAGCGGCGCGCGCATGCAGAGTTTCCCGCGCCATCTGGGGTCGGCGAGGTCTTCATAATCGATCGAGGCAAGCGCGCTGTCCTTGTGCACAAATACGACGCGTGGCCGCAGGGAAAGCGCAAGCCATTGCGTGCCATTGCCGCGCAAGTTTGCCGGTACGGCCTGCTCGATCAGCCCCGACGAGAGGTGCTGTGTCAGGCCGCGGCCGGCGAGTTGCGTGGTCTTGTCGAGCCCGATCGTCACCAGCACGTCAGCCGGCGATGCCGCCCCCTCCGATGCAAGCCGCTTGACGAGACTGTCCTCGATGAAGACGAGGTTGACTTTGACACCGCTGGCTTCCGCGAAGGCAGCAACGACCGGCTCAAGCAGGGCGGCTTCCCTGGTCGAATAGAGCGTGATCTCCTCAGCGCGGCTCGCACCTGTGGCGGCAAGACAGGCAGACGCCAGTGCGATCAGTACCGCGATGGCTTTGTGCCGCTCCGCCATCGCTAGAATTTCACCGTTGCGGACAGCGAGAACCGCCGGGCATCGCCGATCGCGACCGCTAAAGCGCTTCCGGTGGTGGAGGTATAGTAGACCTTGTCGAACAGGTTCTTGACGTTGAACTGATAGGTCACCGGTAGCTTGTCGACCTTGGTGTCATAGGTCGCAAAGGCGTCTGCGACGGTATAGGCCGGTAGGAAGAACGAGTTGGCGGAATCGGCCGGCCGGTCGCCGACATAGTGCGCGCCGCCGCCGAGCCGCAGACGCCCGGGCAGCCGGTCGCCGAAATCATAGACGAGATAGAGCGAGGCCGTGTTCATCGCGGCGTTAAACAGCTTGGCGTTGCCCACATCGGGATCGTTGATCAAGCGCGCATCGGTATAGCCGTAGCTTCCGATCATGCTCCAATCGTCAGTCAGCTTGCCGGTCACGTCCAACTCGACTCCCCGCGACCGGGCCGCGCCGGACGTTCGTGCCGAAACCGTGCCGTTGCCGAGATCGTCCCTTACCAGCACATTCTTCTTCTGAATATCGTAGAACGCCAGGGTGCCCGACAGCCGCTTGTTGACGTCGAATTTGAAGCCGGTTTCCCACTGTGTGCCTTCCTCGGGCGCGAAATTACCGGTGACCACGAAACCCGCGGTCGTACCCGCGAACTGTGCAATGACCGAGGTCGGCTTCAGCGACTGCGTATAGCTCACGTAATACGAGAGTTGCTCGTTCAGCTTGAAGATGACGCCGCCGAGCGGAAGTACCTTGTCTCCCGCCAGATCAGTGTTGGTGATGAATTTAGGCCGGCCTTTTCCGGCAAGCTGCTCGTATTCCATCCACCGCACGCCCCCGACCACGGAGAGCCAATTTGTCAGATGGAATGTGTCCTGGGCGAAGAAGCCGCGGGTGCCGAGCTTGTCGGTCTGTTCGCTGTCGGTGGCCGACACGGTCGTGCCCGGCGTGACCAGTCCATAGACCGGGTTGTAGAAATTGAAGCTCGGGGTCGCCTGACGAATCAAGTCATGACGATCGATTGTGCGATACAGCGCCTCGCCTCCGAACAGGATCTCGTTGCGGAAGCCGCCCACCCAGACGTCACCTTGGAGATAGGAGGTGCCGTAGCTGGCGTTGCTCAGCGAGTTCTGGGTGCCGTCGTTGCTGCGGGTCTCGAGGCCGGTCGCCGCGTTGACGCCGGTGATGCGAAGCTGATTGGCGCTATAGGTCTCGGTGTTGTAGCTGTAGGCTGCCGTGACCTTCCAATTGTCGTCGAGCTTCTGCTCGACCGAGGCCTGCACCAGGTCCGAGGTACCCCACATGTTGTTGAAGGGCTCGTCGAGCCGGCGCGTCGCCGGGATCGCCAGCGGCGCGCCCTTGACGAAGGCAGTGCCGCGGTCGAACGGGTAGATGAATTCGCGGTGCTCATAGGTGAGCTGGATGGTCGTGCTGTCGCCGTACCAGGCCAGCGACGGGTTCACCAGCATTTCCCTGTGGCGGCCGAAATTACGCCAATAGTCCTCGCTGACGCCGTAACCGACGAAGCGATAGGCAAGGCCTTGGTCGCCGATCGGCCCGGTAATGTCGAGCGTGCCATCGGCGCCGTTGCGGCTGTTCGCATACGTCGAGCCGAGCAGCGTGATCGAGCCGTGCTGGTAGAGCTCGGGGCGCTTGCTGATGGTGTTGACGATGCCGCCGGGATCCATGATGCCGTAGAGCAGCGAGGCCGGCCCCTTCAGCACCTCGACGCTTTCGACCGCGGCGTTCAGACTGCGCCCCTGCACCAGCGGCATGCCGTTGCGCATGATCGAGCCGTCGCGGTTGTCGCCGAAGCCGCGACGGATCACGGCGTCCTGGGTACCGGCGAGCGTGTTGGTCTGGGTGATGCCGGAGATATTGACGAGTGCATCGTCGATGTTGCGCGGGAGCTGGTCCTTCAGCACCTGCGCAGGGACGACGTTGACCGATTGCGAGGTGTCGAGCGGCGAGGCCCCACTGCGCAGCGTCGTCGCGCTCGGCATCGCCCGGTAACCGAGCTTTGCGGCTTGCTGCGCGGCTGCTTCCGCGGCTGCGCGCTCCGACGGCGTCGGCGCGGCCGGCGCAGCACCGCGATTGCGCTGGCGCGCGGCGACCTGGCTGCGACGCGGAGACTGCTCCGATGCACGCGACGGCTTTGGCCGCTGCACCGGCGCGTCCACCGTCACCGGCGGCAGCGCCGATTGCGCCTGCGCTTCCGTCGTGTTGAGGGGATATTCGGCGAGCAGGACGGCTGCTCCGATGAGAAGACCTGCACGGCTCCCGCCGGCACGAGTTCGGTGGCCGCTGACGCGCTGGCCATCCACAAAGGCACGCACTTTCGATTCACTTCCAAGTCAGGCACAGCATTGTGCGCCGGCGCGTCTAGCAGCCGCTGTGAACGAAGAGAACCGCGGGCGGAATTGAATCGCTCTAGTGTTGAATGGTTCTAAGCGCAGAGAGATGCGCAACGACAATCACCAATTGACGGCGGACCGCCGACGACACGTTGCACGCGAATTCGCGGCAATGTGTCGCGGTGTTGCTGCAATCTCACGCGATGGCGGGGCTGGTCAACTCGTCGAGCTTCCGCTTGAGCGCGGGCCCGTCAGCCATTGCGCGAAGCGGCGGACGGACGCGCAACCAGTCCGCGTCACCCGTCTGCGCGGCGAGAATGGCCTTCAGCGTCGCGGTGAACGACGGCGTGTTCAGCACGACGGCGATTGCGGCCTGCATCCGCGCCTCGACATTCTTGCCGTCGACCATGCCCTTAACCAGCTCGGGCACGACATTGGCCATGCCGCAGATGGTGCCGGCGCCGCCTGCGGCGATCGCGCGGCTGATGTCGGCTTCATTCCCGACGGTGATGGCGAGTTCCGGAGCGGCAGCGCGGAATGCCTGGAATTGCTTGAAATCGCCGCTGGAGTCTTTCAACCCCGCAATCGCCTTGCCGTAGCGCTTGCGCAGGCTCGCGGCGACGTCGGCCGGGATCGCCACGCCGGAGACCTGTGGAATGTGATAGAGATAGGCGCGCAGGCGATCGTCGGCGACACCTTCGATGATCGCGGCAAATGCGTCCTCGATGCCCGCAGGCGTGACGCTGCGATCGAAGTAAGGCGGCAGAATCAGCACATGGCGGAGGCCGAGGGCGAGCACTGCTCGCGTCAACGCGATGCTGTCGCTGATGGCAGGGAAGCCGCCACCGATGCCGATGCGCTCCGCTGGCACGCCGGCCTTGATCACCGCTTCGATGGTCCCGACGCGTTCGGCCACGTTGAAGGACGTCCCCTCGCCGGTCGTGCCGAACAAGACAACGCCGTCAACGCCTTTGCCGAACAAATGCTTGGCATGGGTGGCAAGCTTTGCGGAATCGACACTGCCGTCCGATGTCAGCGGCGTTGCCGACGCCACCCAGAACCCGCGAATTGCCTCCGTCATAGTGTCACCCATCGTTGCAGCCTCGGAATAAGTCTTTGATCCATAACGGCCTTCGGAGCTTATCGGAGCCTTGTTTTTGCTTTACTTTTCATCTTGTACCTTACATACAAGACAGATGCAATTCCTTCGGCCCGATGGCGCACGGCAGGCGCTCGGCCATATCTGCAAGAGGTCTCACATGGACATGGTGACCCCTACGGGACATCCCGACCAATTGCTCGCTGCCTTGCGTGACAGGCTCGGCGCGACCGCCGTACTAACCGGCACGGAAGTGCCCAGCCGCAATTGCAACGACTGGAGCGCGAGCTTGCCGCAAACGCCGCGGGCGGTGATCCGGCCGCACGATGCGCAGGGCGTTGCCGATGCGATTTTGACCTGCCGGCAGGCGCATCTGCCGTTCGTGCCGCAGGGCGGATTGACCGGTCTGTGCCGCGGCGCGTCGCCTGAAGCGGGCTGGGTCGCGATCTCGCTGGAGCGCATGACCGGCGTCGAGGAGATCGACCGCGCATCGATGACGATGACGGTGAAGGCTGGCACGCCGCTGGAGACGATCCAGAAGGCCGCCGATGAGGCCGGTTTCTTCTTTCCGCTCGATCTCGGCTCGCGCGGCTCCTGCGCGATCGGCGGCAATCT
>Ga0136846_1242558_pt1 | contig 10701 bp, 9 predicted proteins | sample HopSoiMetagenom2_FD_96841 | JGI IMG/M metagenome (GOLD analysis project Ga0136846, IMG submission 96841) | Grasslands soil microbial communities from Hopland, California, USA - 2 Assembly 2016 (version 4) | ecosystem: Environmental > Terrestrial > Soil > Grasslands | place: USA: Hopland... | reverse complement strand
TCGACACGGTGTCCGTCGACTGTGCCGCGTGGTGCGGACCGCCCCGGCGACGAGCTGCGTGGGCTGCGTGATTGACGCCGCCGATCGCCGGATCGCGGGGTGCTGTTGCGGCCTCGCGGTGGTCGTCGAACGTGGTGGGCGTGCCGCGTTTCGGGCAGCGAACACGAGCGTCGGCGGGCATCGCCCGGCCGGATGGCCGGTCGCCGACGGCCGCCCGGCGAGCCGGCTCGCGCGGCAGCGCGCCCAGCGGGCGGTGGCTCGCAGCCACCGCGGTCGTCCTCTTGGGCTTCGCGCTCAGTGTGCCCGCGGATGTGCAAGCGGCCGGCGACTGCGCGGGCGCCGATGTCGTGGCCACCGCGCAAGAAGCGAACGCGTTCGAGCGCTCCACGTTGTGCCTGCTCAACGCGGAGCGCACCTCCGCCGGCCTGTATGCCCTGTCGACGCGCCCCACGCTGTCGCGTGCCGCCGCCGGCTACTCGGCGCAGATGGTCCGCGACTCGTTCTTCGCGCATCGGGCCCCGGCAGGCCCGTATCTCGCCGGCCGCCTGGCGCGAGCCGGCTACCTCAGCCACACCGCGTCGGATTGGTTCGTGGGCGAGAACCTGGCCTGGGCGACGGGCACCGCCGCCACCCCGCGGCACCTCGTGGCCGCGTGGATGGCCAGCCCAGGACACCGCCGAAACATCCTCGAGCCGACCTTCCGCGACATCGGTGTCGGCGTGGCGGCCGGCACACCGAGCTCGGGTGCCGACGGCGTCACCGTCACGACCGAATTCGGCGTCCGGCACATCCTCTCGGACGGCCGGCGGCGGGCGCGCGCCCGCCGCTGCTGCCCTCAGCCGAGATCCGCGACATAACGGTCCGGTCCCTCGACCAAACGATCGGCCGGCCGTTGACCTGCTCGACCGCTTCCCCGAGATCCTCGACGTCCTGCCCACCACGCGCCCGGCCACACTGGTCATCGGCTACCGCGGCCCCGAGCGGCTCGAGGCCTGGGCCGAGGCGCTCGACCAGCACCGCGGCGCATTCGGGCACCCGCGCCGCGTGATCACCCGACACCTACTGTGTCGAGTCGGCGTCTGCTGGAGGCGGCCAGGGTGTCCAGGCCTTGCCGAAATGCTCGCGGCGGTATTCCTCCTCTATCTCGCGTGCCGAGCGGCGCTGCGCGTCGTCGGGGTTGTCGAGGCGTCGCGCGAGCGCGTCGCCCTGCGCCTCGGCTGAGCGTTCGAGACGTCGGACGTCGAGCGCAGCGCTGGTCTCCTCGTTGCGCATCGCGTACTCATCGTCGGTCGTCATGGTCGCGCGGCCGCGCTTGGCATCCGTGCGATCAGACTCTGCGCCTCGTCGGCGGTGCTCTCGTCGACCTGCACCTCGTAGTGGTCCGCACGAGTCTGTGCGACCGAGGCGAAGTCCCGTCGACCCCGCCGGAGCCATTGGAACATCGCGCCCCAGAGCGCCCCGAAGACCGCACCGGTGACGATGCCGTAGAGCAGCAGACCGAAGAAGCCCCCGGTGCTCAGGTCGAAGAACAGGCTGAACAGCAGACCGAAGAAGAGACCGATCCACGCGCCCTGTCCCGCGCCGACGAGCGCGGCGCGGCCGGTGGTCAGGCGGCCCGAGACCCGTTCGACGTAGCGCAGTCCGGTGCCGACGATCGAGACGCCATCGACGGGAAAGCCCTGGTCGGAGAGCCAGTCGACGGCACGCTCGGCGTCCCGGTAGGTGCCGGCGGAGGCGACGCTGCGCCGGGTGGTGTCCGGGACGGGTAGTGGAGAGACGCTCATGGCATGTGGTCCTCGGTTGTGGTGAACGGCGGTCACGCGGATGGGCACGGCGCTGGCTGCCCGGCGCGACCGCGGTCGAAGCTTCAGCGGCTGACCAAGTCGAGCAGCGCCCGGTCAACCTCGTCGGGGTGCGTCCAGCGATGTAGTGGGGCCGCCCTCGACGGTGACGAACGTCTGGTCGTCGATCGGCCTGGGCAGGCGCTCAGTAGAACTCGATGTCGGCCCCGTCCTGCTGACCGACGTGACCTGGGACATGCAGCCAGTGTCACGCGGGACCGGGGCTGTTCGCATCGGCCAGGCCACAGTGTGCATGGCTAGTCGATCCGTGCTCCCTTGAGTGCCGACCCGGCGCCGCCCATGCGGCGGTGTCGCTAGGCGAAGCGCTGCACGAATGCCAGTGCGGCGTCGGCGACCTCGCGCCAGCCGCTGTCAATCGTCAGCGCGTGGCCGCGGTCGGGCATCTGCTTGATCTCGGTGACGGCTTCGTTGCGCTTCTGGCGCTTGTAGGAGGCTTTGGCGACGGCCCACGGCACCGTGTTGTCCTTCTCGCCGGAGAGGATCAGCAGCGGCCCGCGGTCGGGGCTCTTGGTGTCGACCTTCGCCTCGGTCCACGGGTTGAGATTGGCGGTCGCAGCCTGGAACAGCGGCGCGCCGGGCGCCGGCACCGCGTAGGTGTCATAGAGCTCCTTGGCCTCCTCCTCGCCGACCGCGTTGGCGAACGCGAAGCGGAATTGCTCGAAGGTCAGGGGCACCGCGCGGTTGCGGTTGGCCGGGTTGCGCAGTACCGGCGCCGAGGACCTCAGCTGCGAGATCGGCAGCGGCAACACGCCGCGGAACGGCGCCGGGTCGATCGCCACCGACACTGCGGCCAGCCCGCGGCCGGCGACGATCTGCGTGACCAGTCCGCCGAAGGAGTGCCCGATCAGGGCCGGCTTCTTCGCCAGTCGGCCGATCGCTGCCTGGTAGTGGTCGGCGATCTGCCCCACGGTCTTGTGCGCGAGGACCTCCGGGTTGGCGTTGGCCTCCGACGCGGTCTCCGGGTCGTCGGGCCAGCCGGGAGTGAGCGCCGTGTAGCCGGCCTCCTCGAAGAGGGTCGCCCAGCGGTCCCAGCTGCTGGGCAGCAGCCAGAGCCCGTGGATGAAGACCACTGGCTGAAGGCCGGTCGCGTTCGCGCGCTCGATCTGCTCGCCGTCGTGGTCGCTGATCGTCGCGGTGGTCTGGACATCGGTCATGGTCATCGTCGTTCTCCTCGTGCTGGATGTCGTGATCTCACTGGCGAGCGGAGGGAGCGGGCCGGGCGCGCGACCGCGAGGCCCGGGCGCGGTCGCCCGCGGCGCGGAGGATCAGCTGCGTGGTCGCGTCGGGATGGCTGATCATGGCCACGTGCGACGCGCTCTTGACCTCGATAGCCGTGACGTGAGGGATGCGCTTGGCCATGAAGCGCTCGAGGTTCGTGCCGATGGCGTTGTCGCGCCCGGCGACCAGGTACCACGCGGGGATCGCCTTCCAGGCCGGCACCCCGGAGGGCTCGCCGAGCAGCTGCAGCGCGGCGGGTCGCTGGGCGCTGGCCATCACGGCCGCCGTCCGGGCGGGCAGGTCGGCCGCGAAGACCTCGTGGAAGACGCTCGGCGTGATGATCCCTTCCAGGGCCGTGCTGCCGTCCGGTGCCGGGAACGGGAAGATGGTCAGCGTCGCCGGTCCGATCATCCCGCCGGGGACCAGCGCCGACAGAGAGCTGATGCTCTCCCCGTCGTCGGGAGCGTACGCGGCGACGTAGACCAGCGCCTTGACGTTGGGGTTGCCCGTCGCGGCGTTGGTGATGACGACCCCGCCGTAGGAATGCCCGACGAGCACGATCGGCCCGCTGATCGTGGTCAGCAACGACCGCAGGTACGCCGCGTCGGACGCCACGCCGCGCAAGGGATTCGCCGGCGCCACGACGGTGTAGCCACGGCTCTGGAGGCGCTCGGTCACGCCTGCCCACGCGGACGCATCGGCGAACGCCCCGTGGACGAGCACGATCGTCGGCTTGACCTTGACCGGCTGCGCCGACGCGGCCGGCGCGAGCGTAGCGACGCTCGCCGCCGCGACGACCAGCGTGAGCAGCGCCCGCCGCGACCGGGTCGCCAGGGATGCATGAGAGATGGTCATCAGAGATGTGTCTCCTGGATCGGGGCGTACGTCGTGAGCAACGAGCAACCGCACTGTCGTCAAAGAAACGACGCGCGGCATCCGAGCGATCGCCGATCGTTTGCGCGGAATGCGTAGCGTTGCCCGCAGAGGTGCCGTCAGCGCCGTCAGGGGCCGATGACGCCGTTGGCCAGCGCGAACATGACCAGCTCCGCGCGCGTGGCCAGGTTGAGCTTGAGCATGATGTGGGCGCGGTGGGTGTCGACGGTGCGAACGGAGATGAACAGGCGCGCGCCGATCTCCTGATTCGTGTGGCCGAGGGCGAGCAGGTGCAGAGCGTCGCGCTCGCGTTCTGACAAGGGCGTCAGGGCGGGCACGGCGGCATCGACGACGAGCTTGGCGCCCAGGTCGGAGTCGACGTAGCCCTCGCCGCCCGCGACCCGCCGGATCGCCGCGACCAGCTCGCGGTCCGAAGCTCGCTTTGGGAGGTATCCGGCGGCGCCGGCCGACAACGCTCGTCGCACCCAGCTCGGCGCGGCCTGAGAGGAGACGACGACCACCCGTGAGCCGGGCGCCTGTCGCACGAGCTCCGGAATCACTTCCAAGCCGCTCTTCCGTGGCAAGAGCAGGTCGAGGAGGACGATGTCGGGTCGAAGCGCACGCGTACTCGCGAGCGCCTGCTCCGCCGTCGCCGCCTCTCCGACCACGCTGATGTCCGGCTCCCGTTCCAGTCGGCTGCACATTCCCGCCCGCAGCAGCTCGTGGTCGTCGCAGATCAGGACGCCGATCACGACGCTCCAGCGGGCTGTAGCGTGGCCCGCGTTCCGCCCCCCGGGCGCGGCGCCAGTGCGAGCTCTCCGCCGTACCGGGCGGCGATGCGACGGCACAGGCTCAGACCGAGACCGCTGCCCGCGCGGTAGCCAACCGCAGCGAGACCGACGCCGTCATCATCGACGACCAGCCGCCATGAACCCGGCGACCGCACCGCCGCGACGTCGACGTGCCTGGCACCCGCGGCGACCGCGTTGCGGAGAAGGTTGCGCAGGATGACGCGCAACGACACCGGCGGGAACGGGAGGCTCGCGGTCACCTCGGCGGTGACCTCGGCCTCGACCGCCCCGAGATCCCGGAGAACCTCTTCCAGGCAGGCAGCGGCCGATGCGCATGTCCTCTCGCGCGAATCCCGGGACGCCTCGATCAACGAGTCGATGAGGTCGAGTGCGCGCTCGACGGCGCTCGACGCATCGTCGGCGACGAGCGCTTCTTGAAGCGGAGTCTTCAGTTCGTGCGCGACGAGCGCCGCGAACTCCTCGAGCGTCTCGTTACGTCGTGCCAGCTTCATCGCCGCGCCCGCCAACCGTTCCTCGGCGCAGCGGCGGCGAAGTATCGGCATCACGCTGACCAATGCCGGGGCAAGCCCATGATCGCAACGGCCACCGACGACGACGACGTCGCCCGCTGGGCCTAGCGAGAACCGATGCCGCGCCCCCCCACCTGCTCCATCGGCCGCGCGGAGCCGCAGGTCGCCTTCCTCGTCGGGCGCCCACCATTCCACCCGCGCCGCGTCGCATCCACGCTGAAGCAAGGCGACAACCCGGGCCATGCCGATGTCGACCTCTTCGGCGCTCGCAAGCTCCAACGCAACCTGGACCTCCACCGGCATGACGTACGTCTGGCTCATCTGCGTGCGTCCGCGGCGTGACATGCGACGAGTCTCACGCCGCCCCCCTCACACTCGCATCCGCCAAGCCACAGTGTGGGTGGCCAGTCCCCCGCGGCGGCGAGCGCCGCTTTCCGCTAGAGCTGAGTTGCCCACGGACTGCGTGAACGCGTGAGGGAAGCGTCCGGCCTCCGACGCGAGTTGCGCCGGACTTCCCGCAACCGATCAGTCGTCCTGCCGATGCCGCGAGCGGCACGGCGAGCGACAATCCAGGCGCCGTGTCACTGACCTCCCCGCTGACGCCCTTCGTCGATCCGCTGCCGCTGCCGCCGCGCCTGCTGGCGCGCGAGCACGAGGGACGTTTGACCGTACGCATGCGCGCCGGGCGTCATCGCTTCCACCGCGACCTCCCCGAGTCGCGGGTCTGGGGCTACGACGGCGCCGTCCCCGGCCCGACGATCGAGGCCGAACGCGGTCATCCGGTCCGACTCGAGTGGATCAACGAGATCGAAGGGACGCTGCCGGTCACGGTCACGCGCGCACCTACCGAGACGCGCGCGGACGGCGTTCCGGTGCAGTGCCTACCTGGTCTGAGCGGCGGCGCCCCGGATCCCGACGCTGCGTCGCTGCCGGGCTTCGCGGTCGTGCATCTGCACGGCGGGTTGACGGCCGCTGCCTATGACGGCTGGGCGGAGAACATCTTCGCCCCCGGGCAGCATGCGGTCAGCGACTACTCGATGTGCCAACGCGCGGCGCTGCTCTGGTACCACGATCACGTCATGGGCGTGACGCGGTTCACCGTGTACGCGGGGCTCGCCGGCCTGTGGATCATCCGCGACAGATGTGAGCGAGCGCTCGACCTCCCCGAGGGGCCTCCCTTCGAGCTGCCGCTGCTGCTCCAAGACCGCAACTTCGGCGAGGACGCGGAGGGGCGGATCACCGGCGAGCTGGTGCACAAGACCGATCCGGGGACGATGGAGGCCTTCGCGCCCTTCACGACGGTGAACGGCAAGGTCTGGCCGATCCTCGATGTCCAGCCGTCCACGTACCGCCTGCGGGTGATCAACGGCTCCAACGCCCGCACGTTCCGGCTCGTGCTGATGCGCGACGGTCAGCCCGATCTGGATCGGATCTGGCAGATCGGCACCGACGGCGGACTGCTCGGGGTCCCCGTCGAGCTGCCAGCGGAGGGACTGGTGCTCGCCCCGGCCGAGCGGGCCGATCTCCTCGTCGACTTCTCCGATCTGAAACCCGGAAAAGAGCTCACCCTGCTCAACACCGCCACCGCACCATTCGCGGGCAGACCGTTCCCACCGCAATGCGCCGGGAAGACCGACCTCGACGGGCTCCTGCCCTACCCCGACGTCATGCGCTTCCAAGTGGTGCGCGGTCCCTCGCTGCGACGCGAGACGCCCTACCAGCTGGCGAGCGACTTCACGCCGCCCACGGACGCCGAGCTCGCCGACGTGGTCCACCGCGTGGTCGCACTGGTCGAGCAGGACCTCGACGAGGCCCCCAACATGCTGACGATGCGCGAGCTGACTGCGGTCGACGATGACGACCTGAAGGGACCCCTGATCACCGTCGTCCACGAGGGCCCCGACGGCACGGACCGGACGACGGCCCGGTTTCGCACGATCGCGTGCCACTTCGAGGACACCGCCACCTTCTTTCCGATGCTCGGCCAGTACGAGGTCTGGCAGTTCATCAACCTCACGGGCGACACGCATCCGATGCACATCCACTTGAACCCGTTCCAGGTGCTCGCACGCCAGCCGATCACGTTCGCCATCCCCGAGGGCGGCATCACCGACCGCGCCACGGCGGCCTCGATCCGACACGGGCGGGGCACCGACGACGAGCTCGAGCACGTCCTCGACGCCAACGAGCTCGGGCTCAAGGACACCGTTCGTGTCAACCCCAACGAGATCGTCGAGATCGCTGTGCGCTTCGACACCTATTGCGGCCGGTACATGTACCACTGCCACATCCTTGAACACGAGGATCGCGACATGATGCGGCCGATCGTGATCATGCCGATCCGCCTCGGCCCCTTCATGAGCTAATCAGAGCCGCTGGGGAGCACTCGGTCGAGCTGCGTGCGCGATTCGATGCCGAGCTTCGTGAAGACCTTGCCCAAGTGGTACTGGACCGTACGGGGGCTGATGAACAACCTTGCGCCGATTTCAGCGTTCGCGAGGCCGTCGCGGGCGAGCCGGGCGACCTGGGCCTCCTGGGCGGTGAGCTCGCTGCTGGTCTCGACGACGCGCTGGCGGGCCCTCTCGCCCGTGGCCAGCAGCTCGCGGCCGGCACGCTCGGCGAACCCGTCCGCGCCCATCGTGACCAACATCTCGTGGGCCGTGCGCAGCTGATCGCGCGCGTCCGTGCGCCGCCGTGCTCGGCGCAGCCATTCGCCGTAGAGGAGATGGGCCCGGGCGAGTGCCATGCGGATGCGGGTGCGGTCGAGGCGGTCGAGCGCCTCGCGGTACAGGCCCTCCGCGGTCTCGCCGTCGCTGAGCAGCGCTCGCGTGCAGGCCTCGACGCCGAGCGCCCAATCGCTGCCGCTGGCGCGGGTGGTCTCCGATAGTCGCTCGAGGGCCCCGGCTCCCTGCTCGGCCACCCCACTCCGGGTCGCTGCCTCGATCACCTCGGTCGTTGCCCACGTCGCGAACACGAGCTCGAGCGAATCCGCGGCCGCCAGCTGCGCCGCCGCCAGCGCGTCCGCATAGCGGCCATTGCCGTTGTAGACCACCGCGGTCGCCCATTGAAGGAAGGTGGGCCCCACTCCCTCGCCCGGGCGCGTTACGTCTCGCCCGCGGAATGCGGCCAGCGCCAGAGGGCCGTAGGACGGAAGCCGGCTGCCGGTCGCTTCCGTGATCGCTGCTGCCTCGTCGATCAGCGCAGCCGCAGCGCCGAAATCGCCTCCGTGCAGATGCAGTCCGGCGCGTTGGTTCAGGGCGATGGGGAGCACGCCGAGCGCTCCGGCTTCCCGGGCGAGCGCGACATGCCGCAGCGAGAGAACCTCCCAAGCTTCGTCGTCCCATAGCCGTACGGCGGTGGGACACGCGAGCCACAGCCACCGCAGCGCCTCCTTCTCGGAGATGGTCTCGCTGCAGAAGGCGGTCATTGCCCGCTTGAGCGTCGGTGCCGCGGCGGCATAGCCCTCGGTGAGGAGCAGCGCAAGGCCATCCAGCAGAAGATCGGTCGCGCTCGGCGTGCGCAACGGCGCAGGGGCGGCACGGGCCGCCTCGGCGGCCTCCCGCAGACCGCTACCGGTCAGGAATCGGCCGGCGTAGACGGCCGCCGAAAGCGCTTCCAGGTAGGTCGCGCGCGCAAGCTCGATATCGAGGTGTTCGAGACGCTTTGCGGCCTTCAGCAGCAGCGGCGAAGCATCGCCATCGCTGCTGGATGCGAACGCGATCTGCCCGCGCAGCAGGTCGACTCTGGCGCGCTGGGATTCGTCGAGGGGCCCTGTCTCCGCCGCCGCCAGCAGTTGGAGCCCCGCGTCGAACGCGCCGGCCTGGGCCTTTGCGTGCGCCGCGGCCAGCAGGCGCCGCGTCCGCCGACCCGGGTAGAGCGTCAGCGCGGCCGAGCGTTCGAGGAACGCAGCCGACGCGGCCAGCCCCCCGCGCGCCTGAGCTCGGCCGGCCGAGAGCTCCAAAGCGGAGGCGACGTCATCGTCGGGCCCCACCGTTGCCTGCGCCCGGTGCCATGCACGCCGATCGGGGTCGAGCTCTGGATCGGTCGCGTCCGCCAGAGCGCGGTGCACCTCTCGGCGCTGCTGCGGCGACGCGCCTCCATAGATCGCCGAACGCACCAGCGGATGACGGAAGCTCACCCGCGCGCCCAACGCCAACAACCCCGCGGACGCGGCCGCGTCCGTCGCCTGGGCCCCGATCCCGAGTCGCTCGGCCGAACGCCACAGCAGCAGCGGATCGCCGACTGGCTCGGCCGCCGCGAGCAGCAGCAGCTGCCGCGTGTCTGCCGGAAGCCCTGCCAGGCGGCGCTGAAAGCTGTCCTCGATGCGGTCGGGCAGCGCCCTTACGGCCGGCAGCCCGAACCCGCCTGCCAGCTCGGACGGTGTCAACCCGCGAGGCAGCTCCAACAGCGCCAGAGGATTGCCGCGCGTCTCGGCGACGATCCGATCGCGTACCCGGTCATCCATTCGCCACGGGACCGCCGAGTCCAACAACGCCCGCGCATCAGCATCGCCCAGGCCCTCGACCAACAGCTCCGGCAACCCTGTCAGCAGCCCTTCTTCCCCTTGGCGAGCGGCAAAGACCAACGCGACCGATTCCGCGAAGAGCCGGCGCGCCACGAACACGAGCGCCTGCAGCGACGCCCGATCAAGCCACTGCGCGTCGTCCACCAGACACACCAGAGGCTGCTCGTCGGCGACCTCCGAGAGCAGGCCGAGCACGGCAAGACCAACCAGAAAGCGATCTGGGGCCGCCCCACCTGTCAACCCGAACGCGGTACGCAACGCATCACGCTGCGGCGCCGGCAGCCGCTCGACGTGGTCCAGCATCGGCGCGCACAACTGCTGCAGCCCGGCGAACGCGAGCTCCATCTCAGACTGCACACCCGCGGCACGCGCCACCCGACAGCCCATCGCCTGCGCGCTCAGATACTCCAGCAGCGCCGACTTGCCCACCCCCGGCTCCCCACGCACCACCAGCACCCGACTCTCACCGGCGCGAATCGCGTCGAGCAGCTGATCGAGCGCCTCGGACTCGCTGCGCCGGCCCCGCAACACCTAGCAGCACCGCCGTGCGCTGCATCCGTCGTCGCGGCCTGTCACCGGGGTGTCCATGGCGATCGACCCGGCAGCGAACCTACACGGCGCCCACCGCCGGGCCAAATCGGCGCGGAGGCCCAGCGCGGAAGTCGGCTGCTGCTCGCGACTGGCCACCCACACTGTGGCCTGGCCGATGCGATCCCGCCCAGTCAGCCTCAGACTCCTTGCATGCCACACGAACTGCCCGGCGTCGCCAGATCCACCGTCGCGGACCGCAACAGATCCGGTCCGATGCCAGACCGCGATGGACCGACCATCGACGACGTGCTGGCCGACAAGCGCTGCCGCCTTGGCACCGCCCTACACCAGCTCGCACGCGAGCTGGCTGA